>JAEEGL012583340.1_pt1 | contig 18259 bp, 12 predicted proteins | sample 9134231 | NCBI WGS metagenome assembly JAEEGL01 (sample SAMN16246548, study PRJNA631951) | gut metagenome | biome: gut microbiome; feature: rumen; material: fiber-attached | host: Bos | place: Iran: Karaj | collected 2018-10 | reverse complement strand
TCGAATGACGCTCTTGATAGGTCTGAGGACAGATACTCATGTAGTAACGCCATTCTTTTCTCATCTGTCATTCCACGATTGTCTCGCATACTGATACACTTTTTGATTTCAAAAGTGTCAACTTATTCAGTACGGGACAGAAGCTCTCATTTAGTTCAATTACACTCGTTTCCAAGAAAAATCACACTCTATTAAAAAACACTCCATTTTTACGCTAGAGGGCGGGATTACAGACAATCCACACGCCGAAACAACAACCCAATAGGTTTAGTAATAAAATAATATTTCATTTTTTTAGGTTAATAGAATTTACAATTGATTCGAGACGAATCGAACTTGAATGATTTACGAAAAAGGCATGGATTTGATATCCGTGCCTTCTTTTTGTTTTCGAAAATAAAGTTTATCAATACAAATAAATAATAAAGCATTTGGGATTGTCGTTTACAATCACTATTTTTGTAGGTTGAATGATTCACTCTCCGAATGATCAGATCACCCTATCCATCAGCATCCTTTTGTCTGGCACAACCAGTGAGAGACCAACATTCAGATTATCAACATTCAGATTAATCATCCGATCAATAACCATCCAAAATAAAAGAAAATGTACTATCCCAAGCAGTTATTTACTACCCTTTTTCTATTGTTGACCATCACATACAACCTTCAGGCCCAAGAATCCGAACAACAATATCAAAAAGCCCTCACATGGTATGCTGATCGTTGTGAGAAAGCCATCGCCCGTTTTGAGTTCAATCGCCGTGACAGTCATCATCATCCACAGAAATATTGTCTCATCCCCTATCAGGAGGCAACTCCCTATGGTCATGCCCTTGTGCTCTCAACCCTCGACGAGCAAGAATTATTTTTGTTGAAGCCTAATGGAAAGGACGTCAGTTCCCAACCCATCAAAAAAGAAGACGTCCCCAAAGATATCTATTGGGAAAACATCAGTTTTTTGGGCAGGTACCGCACTCACAGCACGGACATCACATTGAAAGGCCGGCCACTCCCCGTGCGTAACACGAATAAGAAAACCAATACCTTTCAAGTCGTAGTAGACGGATCAGATGGAGAAGAAGACATTGCCGAAGTGAAATCTGATATCAAGTCTTACAACCAGATGATCTTCAAGCCCCACCGCAATCCTGTGCGTCTGGACAAGCAACATGAGATCAAGGAGACCAACGAAGAAGGCATGGTCACTAAAAATCAGATGGAATATGTTTTCAAGTTGAACGATCCATCCATTGTGTCGAAGATGTTTCGCGGCTACGATGACGGTGAGATGTGTCCATGGGTTGTGAAAAACAGTTTCTTTAATGACCACACTCTGCTCCAATATGGCCGTTGGAAATATGGAGAGCCAGTGAAAAAGGCCAGCAGTGATGTATGCCGTATCATCAGCAACTATTATGGCGGCCGTCGCATCAAGGATACCCGTTGGTTGGCCACCCTTGAGTCAGGTGACCGTTCCTTCTATGCTGTGCAATTTGAAATATCCGGCACAGACGCCTTGGCCGCCATGGTTTGTATTGGAAAAGGTGAAGTCACCTCTGCTTGGGAGTTCCATGGAAAGGTGGAGCCAGGCAACAGTAATTCCTACGATTCCATCTGGTTTGTTGATGATGAGGGAGATTTTATGGGACACGCGCCAGAGATTCACTGCATCGCCTCCACCTCCGATGGTTTGGAACTCTATGTCCGTCAGTTTGGCGGTGAGAGCGTACAATATTCCATACTCAGAGAAATGGGACCAGTTTTGATGTCTGTTCTCACCGATTACTGGATATATGTATGGGATTAACCATCCATTTGACACCCCCAAGACGAATAAAGCGACATTTTTTTCAATGAATCGTTTAATATGACGTAAAACAAACCAACTGTCGCAACTTTTTAGACAGAAAAAGATTGAAAACTTATTCCACGATTAAAAAACGAGATACCTTTGCGATGTCAACTGAAGGATAGACGCAAGTAGTTTTTTAAAAGCACTTGACGATTACCTCAAAAAAAAAGAAAACAATCATCCAAAGTATCAACAAAAAAAAAGAATGAAAATGAGACTGATTACAAGAATCTGGATGTTTGCCGCCATCCTATTCGTCGGCATAATAAGTGCACAGGCACAAGTGATGAAAGCAGCCGACTTGGAGAAGTATGCCAAGCAGCGTTATGGTGACAAATGGCTTGATGCCGCCATGAACCTTAGCAAAAGTCTTCAACTCGACAAGAACGAATCTCTGACTTACCAAGAGGTGATAGAAGCCCCCGGCAAGACAAAGCAACAGCTGTATGTCGCACTGAACTACTGGGTCACCGCCACATTTAAGGACCAGCAAGCCATCACGCTCAATGATAAGGAAGCCGGTTGCATCATTGTATCCTCCCACATCAAGAATATCGTAGAGCATATGGGAACCCTCAACAAATATTCCGTCAGCATCACCCCAATCATTCGTCTCGATATTAAAGACGGTAAAGTACGTGTCACCTATACCGTGCAGACTTATGATATACTTGCCGACATTTCAGGCGGCTGGCTGTCATTAGCAACATCAGATGATAAAACCTTTGGAGACTCCAAGCGTAAGTCAGAAGACAAGACCAATGCCAATCTCTATGATGAGCAGTGGGAAATCGCCAGACACTATCCTTTTGTGGAAAAAGATTCCCAAAAACGCACCTGTGCCAAAGCTTTGGTCATGACCCATGCCTTCTCCAATGCCATTATCGACAAAGTAGGTGAAGCCATCAAGCATGGAATCGTAGGCAATGAAGATGATGACTGGTGATCACAAGAAATCAGGAACGAAGACCTTATAAAACAAATATTCTTCTCAAACTTTCATTTTTTAGTAAATAAAAAAACATGATGGGAACTATTTTCCATCATGTTTTTGTATTTTTGCAGTGCGAGAGCCATCGTATCCCAACATTATGCCCTCATACAGGCATTTATTATATTACGCTCGAATTGTTTTTATCGAATTAAGAACAGTAAGTATATTTTGGATGAACAAGAAAATACTCTTTTTATTAGCATCCTTAACCACCAGCACCTTGTTGTTTGGTGAAGTAGCAGATACCCTTCAATTGGAAGAAGTAGTGGTCACTGGAACCCGTAATGCCGCCGATGTGCGCCATCTTCCGATGACGGTGACGGTCATCGGTCCTGAAAAACTGACAGAACAGCATCAGACCAACGTGCTCCCCACGGCAATGCAACAAGTGCCTGGTTTATTTGTCACCTCACGCTCCATGATGGGCTATGGCGTTTCGACAGGTGCTGCAGGCGGTATCAATCTTCGCGGCATCACAGGAGGAGCCGGTCAACTGATGGTGCTGATTGACGGACATCCACAATACAACGGCATTTATGGCCATCCCATCTCCGACAGTTACCAGACCCTGATGGCAGAACGAGTGGAGGTGCTTCGCGGTCCCGCTTCCGTGCTCTATGGCAGCAATGCGATGGGAGGTGTGCTGAACATTGTCACCCGTTCTATGCATGATGACGGTGTGAAGACCCATATCAACTTGGGAGCAGGCAGTTACGGCACCTTGCAGGCAGAAGCCTCCAATCAGTTGCGCAGAGGCCGTTTCTCTTCCACTGTCTCGGTGCAATACGGACGTACCGACAACCATCGTCCCCGCATGGGTTTTGAGCAATATGGCGGCTACATGAAGTTGGGCTACGACATCACTCCCCATTGGAATGCATATATAGATGCCAATCTCACCCATTTCAACGCCTCCTATCCCGGCGCGGTGAGCAGTCCGCTCTATGATGGAGACCAATGGATCACGCGTGGTGTCGTCTCAGCCTCTTTGGAGAACCATTACGGCAAGACTAATGGAGCACTGAGTATCTATTCGAATTTTGGGCGTCATAAGATTGATGACGGAACATCCGACCCCTCAGCCCCCACACAACGCTATTTCAGGTCAAAGGATGCCCTGACAGGTATTTCCTGGTATCAAAGTGCCCAACTGTATGAAGGGAATCGCCTGACCGTAGGTGTCGACTATCAGAACATTTACGGCAATGCCTACTACACATCGAAAAATACAGGTGAAGTGCTGGACACGCCGAACAAACAAAGTGGCCGTTCGTACCGTAATGAAATCGCCGGTTATGTGGATTTCCGCCAGGATCTTCTGAATTGGCTCACGATAGATGCAGGTATTCGTCTTGACCACCATTCCGTTTCAGGAACAGAATGGGTGCCACAGGCAGGCATTGTGGCCCGTCCTATCGACTCAGGCGAAGTGAAAGCGATGGTCAGCAAGGGATTCCGCAATCCCACCATGCGCGAGATGTATCTCTATCCACCTTCCAACGAGGATCTGAAACCAGAGAGACTGTGGAATTACGAGCTGTCATGGAATCATCGTCTCGGTACATTGTCATACGGAGCGAACATTTATTACATCAAGGGTGACAACATGATTCAGACGGTGCAACGCAAGAATGTGAACACAGGAGAGATTGAGAATTATGGTATGGAGCTCGAAGCACGTTATCGCATCAACAGCCACTGGCACCTATCGACCAACCATTCATTTCTCCACATGAAAAATCCCGTGGTGGCCGCCCCAACCTATAAAGGTTTTTTGGGCGCAGATTACAACTACCATCAATGGACCGTCAATACTGGTTTGCAATACATCAGCGGTCTTTACACTGCTGTTGGCGAAGCCGAGCAGAAAGAGGATTTCTGCCTACTCAACCTATGCGTCACTTATGCCTTGACCCGTCAAGTGAATATCTGGCTACGGGGTGAGAACTTATTGGCCCAAAGTTACGAGATCAACCTTGGATATCCTATGCCCCATGCCACTTTTATGGGCGGTGTGCATTTTTCCTTTTAAAGAAGAGGCTTATCCATGATGATAGCATCATATACCTGTATGACGAAAGCTTCTCGACGAAGAAAGAAATAAGCGATTTTTCTTTGCGTTACCCCGGATTTTCACTACATTTGCAAAAATAAACTATCTATTGATTATGGAAACAAGTACAAGACTATTCACCTACAACTATGATGAGGCGAAGACCTACTTATGGGCCACGATTTTCGTATGTTGCAATCTCTTATTGCCTCAAGTATGTCACCTGATTCCCCAAGGCGGTATCATTTTTGCACCCCTCTCTTTGGTGATTTTAGCTGGAGCCTACAAATTTGGTTGGAAAGTGGGGATATTGGCAGCAGTAGTCTCACCGTTGGTCAACCATTACCTGACCGGTCTTCCCGCCTGGGGTGTGCTTCAAGTGATGATGCTCAAACTTGTATTGCTTGCGTTAGCCGCAGGATTCACCGCCCAATATTTCAAAAAGGTGACCCTCCCTCTTATTCTCGGTGCCGTCCTCATGGCAGAGATTCTCGGAGGCATCGGTGAATTAGCCCTGACAGGAGATTTTGCTGCCACCCTGCAAGATTTCGCCATCGGCTGGCCAGGTCTGCTGCTGCAAATCGTAGCGACCTATCTGATCTGCAAGTATCTCTAAAAGCCGATCTTTCTTTGGACACCATCTAAAGTTGGTGGTGTAAGCACCCAAAGCAATCATCCCGATCAGTTCAGCCGAACGATCGGGATGATTGTTTTATGATGAATCAACGGTTTATTTCTTCTCTGAAGGTTGGTAAAGTTTTGCGGCGAGCGCTCCACTGATATTGTGCCAAACACTGAAGACAGCCCCCGGAATGGTAGCCATGGGATAAGTGGCGAAATGCAAGACAGCCAAGGAAGAAGCCAGTCCGGAATTCTGCATACCCACCTCGATGCTGATAGCCACACATTTGGGTTTTGGAAGTCTCAACAGATGTCCCACCAAATACCCGATAGCAAGTCCCATCAAATTATGGAGCATCACAACGAGGATGATCAAGAGTCCACCAGCCAACAGTTTTTCAGCATTATGTGATACCACAATACCCACCACCATGGCAATGCCCAATGTAGAGATAGCCGGCAGATAAGGAACGATGCGACTTGTGAGCACAGGAATGAACCGTTGGCAAAGCAATCCCACGATGATCGGTGCGATGACCACATACAGGATGCTCAGCAACATCCCCACGGTATCGACATCCACCAATGTCCCCGCCAGGAGCCATACCAGCAGAGGAGTCATGACAGGAGCCAGCAAGGTGGAAGTGGCCGTCATACCGACTGAAAGAGCGAGATCCCCTTTAGCAAGATAAGTGATTACATTGGAGGCCGTGCCACCCGGGCAGCACCCTACTAGGATGACACCCAGCGCCAACTCCTTTGGCAGAGAAAAAATCCATGTCAGCAACCAAGCCAGCAAAGGCATGACAATGAATTGCGCCATGCAACCCAAAATGATGTGTTTAGGATGTCTCAACACCTTTTTCAGATCTTTTGTAGAGAGCGTCAGTCCCATCCCAAACATAATCAGTCCAAGCAACGGATTGATCAACCATGTATCAATAAATACAAAAGATGCAGGCATCAACAAGGCAACAACAGCCACTACCAAAACCAGCACCCCCATCCATTTGGCAATAAAATCACATATATTTTTCAGCATTGTCCAAATTTTTGGGTGCAAATTTACTACTTTTATTATTATTCACTTTACTTTTCTCCAACAATCTCTAAAATATCAGGAAGAAAGAGGATAACATGGTCAAACGACATCATTTTCTCACCACCCTTTTTCCAAACAGTTTCTCCTCTATCATCTGGAAGACAACGAAGAGCGAAGGAACGATGAATAGCAAAGAAATGGTACCTATGAGCATACCACCGATGGTACCCACTCCCAGCGACTGATTTCCGTTAGCCCCCACCCCCGTGGCTAAGGCCAGCGGCAACAGACCGAACACCATCGTCATAGAAGTCATCAATATCGGGCGTAACCTCACTCCAGCCGCATCGAGTGCAGCCTCGACGATGCCCATTCCTTGCCGGCGTCGCTCAGAAGCATATTCAGTGAGCAATATCGCAGTTTTCGACAACAATCCAATCAGCATGATGAGTCCGGTTTGCATGTAGATGTTGTTCTCCAATCCCCAGATGAGCGCGAAGATAAAAGAGCCAGCCAGTCCGAAAGGCACACTCAAGATGACGGCTAAAGGAATCAGCAAACTCTCGTAAAGCGCACAAAGAATCAGATAAATGAAGATGATACAGATGATGAACACCAGCGTGGTAGTGTTTTCCGCCGACGCCTCCTCTCTCGTCATCCCCCCGAACTCATATCCATAACCTTCAGGCAACACCTCCTCCGCCACCTCTCTGATGGCCGCGATAGCCTGTCCCGTGCTGTATTCATCAGCCGGCATGCCATTCACCACAATAGAAGGGAAGAGATTAAAGCGTGACAATGTTTCGGAACCATACACCCGATTGAGTGTAAGATATTGTCCGATGGGCGCCATATCCCCATGTTCGTTTTTGACAAAGATATTGTTGAGCGACTCTTTGTCCAACCGGTATTCCGGTGAAGCCTGCACCATCACTCGATAGAGTTTGGTAAAACGGACGAAATTGGAAGCATACAGTCCCCCCACATATCCCTGTAAGGCAGCGAGCACATCATTTGGCGACACTCCATGTCGTTTACATAAGGCAGCATCCACTTCCACCCGATATTGTGGATAATTCAGTGAGAAGTTAGTGTATGCCCTGCTGATTTCCGGTCGCTCATTGAGAGCAGCGATGAGTAAGTTGGTCTGTTTCATCAACTCCTCTATAGTTCCACCCTTCTTATCCTGAAGGTGCATTTCAAATCCGTTTATCCTTCCGAATCCCGGCAACATGGCCTGTGTGCTGACCTGTATTTTAGCGTTGGAAATGTCAGATGTCCGCTTATAGATTTCCTCGGTGATGGCATCCACATCGTCCTCTTTCCCCTGTCGCTCATCCCATTTCTTGAGTTTCAGCGTGAAGTTTCCGCTGGATGAAGACTGGTCGAACCCCACGCTGTTTCCCGCCACAAGTGAATACATACGTATCTGAGGCAAATCCTCCAACCGTTTTTCCACCTCCTTCATAATTCCGTAAGTCTGCTTCAGTGTGGAGCCCGGCGAAGACTGAATATTCACGTAGATGGTTCCCATATCCTCTTTTGGCACCAGTCCCGTCTTGGTGTTTTTCATCAGCAGTACCAGTCCCACGGCCGCCACCACCACCAAGATAGCCGGTATCCATTTGAATCTGAAAAGCCATGCCACCATTTTTTTATATTTTTGGACTATGCTATGGAAAGCCGTATCGAAAGCGACATGGAATCGTGATGAGAAACTGAGTTTTTCACCCTGTTCCACATCAGCATGGGGTGTCATGATCAGCGCACAGAGAGCAGGCGACAACGTCAGCGCATTGAAGAGAGAGATAGCCACTGCCGTGGCCATCGTCAGTCCGAACTGCGTATAAAAAGTACCTGTCACTCCATTGATAAAGCATACGGGGATGAAGACAGCCATGAACACGAGTGTGGTGGTAACGAGTGCCGATGTGATGCCCCCCATCGCCTTTGTCGTCGCCTCGTAAGCCGACCGTTCCCCCTCATCGAATTTGGCCTGTACAGCCTCGACCACGACGATCGCATCATCAACGACGGTACCGATCACCAAGACCAAGGCGAAAAGCGTGAGCATATTGAGAGAGAACCCGATGAGGTATAAAACAGCCAATGTACCTATAAGCGACACCCCGATAGCCACGGCTGGTATGATGGTGGAACGGAAACTCTGCAAGAACACATAGACCACCAAGATGACCAACAGCAAAGCCTCCAGCAATGTTTTGAGCACGCTTTTGATAGAAGCATCCAGAAAGTCCTTTTTGGACTCAAGATCATCGATAGCGATTCCTGCCGGCAATCCAGCCTTTATCTCAGCCACCTCACGATCGACCTGTTCGATTATCTCATTGGCATTCGATCCAGACACCTGATTGATGGACACATTGACACTGGGATGTCCATTCGTCTCGCCAATATAATTGTAGTTTTGTGACCCCAGTTCCACTTTAGCGATATCACCGATCCTGAGCACGTCGCCATTGGGCAATGATCTGATGACCATCTGTTCATAGCCCTGTTCTTCCTCATAGGTACCCCGATATTTGAGGATATACTGAAAAGTATTGGGAGAGTCAGCGCCCAATGTACCTGTCGCCACCTCCAGATTCTGTTCACTGAGCACCTTGGTGACATCAGCAGGCGAGAGACCGTATTGCGCCATTTTCATAGGGTCGAGCCAGATACGCATGGAATAGTCGGCGCCGATAACATTGACCTCCCCCACCCCGGCGATACGGCTCAACCTTGGTTCGATATTAATTTTCGTATAGTTGGCCAAGAATGTGCGGTCGAAAGAATCATCAGGACTATAGACGGTGATTTGCTTGATGTTGGTAGACTGTCGTTTCCTAACAGTCAGTCCCCCCTTCACCACATCACTTGGCAACCTACCCTGAACAGTGGCCGCTCTGTTCTGCACATTGACCATCGCCATATCAGGATCTGTCCCCTGTCTAAAAAACACCGAGATGTTGGCGTTTCCAGTGTTGGAAGCCCTTGATGACATATACATCATTCCCTCAACGCCATTGATGGCCTCCTCCAACGGTACTACGACACTTTTCATCACCGTCTCAGCGTTGGCTCCCGTGTAATTGGCATTGATCCGCACAGTGGGAGGTGCTATCTCCGGAAACTGTTCCAATGGCAAACGCGTGAGCGCTATCAATCCCACCAATACGATCAGCACGGAGATGACCCCCGACAAGATGGGGCGGTTGATGAAAGTCCTTACATTCATATTTTCACCCCTTCTTTCAACAAGCCAGCACCTTCAGCCACGATGGTATCGCCCACGCTCAATCCATTTGTGATGATATACTCACGTCCGTTGTTCTGTCGGTGTATCTCCACGGGAGTCGCTTTTGTCATCCCGTTGACCACCCGATAAACGAAAATCTTGTTTTGTAATTCGTAGGTTGCCTCCTGGGGCACCACCACACACTGTTTGAGATGAGAAGGCAAGACCACCGTAGCGCTTCCCCCGTTGTGAAGCAATCTGTTGGGATTAGGGAATGTCGCCCGCATGTTGACCGATCCTGTTGTCGCGTCGACCGAACCGCTGACCGCATCAATATGTCCAGCCATCGGATAGTCGCCCCCATTGCTCAACCTCAGGCTCACCTGTGGGACCTGTCGAATAAATTGATCGATAGACCCATATTGCCGAATGATATCCAGCGCATGATTCTCTGTGATAGAGAAATAGGCATATACCTCATGGTCATCAGCCACGGTCACCAGCGGTTCGCTGATGCTGCTATTGACCAGGGCCCCCACATGCCATGGTATCATGGAAGCCACGCCGTTTAGCGGACTTCTCACGACCGTGTAGGAAAGGCTGTTTCTCGCATTGTTTTCCTGAGCCTTGGCTTGTTCAAGTGCCGCCTCAGCCTCAAGCAAGGCATTGCGCATGGTCTCCACCGAGAAGTCGGATACGACATTATTTTCTTTCAATCCGGCCTCACTTTTGTAATTCATGCGTGCTGTTGCCAGTTTAGCCTCCGCACTTTTCCTTGTGGCGACGGCCATTTCCAGTGCAGCCTTATAAGGAATCTGGTCGATGATAAACAACGTCTGCCCTTTTCTGACGTGATCACCTTCTTTAATACAAATTTTTGTGATATTGCCTGCCACTTGAGGTCTCACCTCCACAATCTGTCTACCAGAAAGTCTAGCTGTATAAGGTTGGAAAAGGGTGACGTCGTGTGCCGACACCACCATTGTCTTATAATGAGCAGGCCCCTGAGGTTTATCTTGTTTTTTTTCTTTACAAGCGCCCATGAGGAGACAGGCCACAACAGCCACCCCAATAATATAATAGTCTATCCTTCTCATAATTAAACATAGGACTAATAATAGTATTGGACTTAGAAAAAAGATGACTGTTTAACGAATCACCCCATCATTTAAATAAAATTAACTTCTATTCGACGGTAACACTTTTAGCCAGATTTCGCGGGCGGTCGACATCCTTACCTTTACATACAGCGATGTGATATGCGATCAGTTGCAGAGGTATCGATGCGATGAGCGGTTGGAAGCACTCCATCGTATCAGGCAGTTCAATGACATGATCAGCAAATTTTCTTACTTGCTCATCCCCCTCAGTGACCAGAGCGGTGACACGTCCTCCCCGGGCTCTGACCTCCTGAATATTGCTGATCACTTTCTCATACAGTCTGTCACGAGTGGCGATAACGAAGACAGGCATCTCGGAGTCGATCAGTGCAATTGGCCCATGTTTCATTTCAGCAGCAGGATAACCTTCAGCATGAATATACGATATTTCCTTCAGTTTGAGAGCCCCTTCAAGAGCCACAGGATAGTTGTATCCTCTTCCAAGGTAGAGGCAGTTTTTTGCATAGGTGAAGATAGGAGCCAACCGTTCGATCTGCTGATTGGCTTTCAGTGCCATTTCCATTTTTTCAGGTATTCTCACCAATTCAGCCACCATTTCTTTCAGTTTGGCACCAGAGATGGTGCGACGCTCATTAGCCAGGCAGAGAGCCAACATCGACAAAACCGTCACCTGTCCGGTAAACGCTTTTGTAGACGCCACACCAATCTCCGGTCCCACGTGGATATAGACGCCCGTTTGTGTCAATCGAGGGATAGAAGCCCCGATGGCGTTGCAGACGCCGAATACGAAAGCCCCTGATTTTCTTGCCAGTTCAATGGCAGCCAAGGTATCAGCCGTCTCACCACTTTGTGAGATAGCGATGACCACATCATCAGGGAAAATGACAGGATCGCGATATCTAAATTCCGATGCGTACTCCACCTCCACAGGGATATGGCAAAGGCTCTCGAAGAGTTGTTTTCCTATGAGTCCGGCATGCCAACTTGTGCCACATGCCACGATGATAATCCTTCGGGCGCCCACCAATTTCTCCCTATAATCAATCACAGCCGACAACGTGATGCGGTCACCATCCACATTGATACGTCCGCGCATACAATCCCTCAAGCAATTGGGCTGCTCAAAGATTTCCTTCAACATGAAGAAAGGATACCCCCCCTTCTCCAGTTGTCCCAATCTCACATCAATCTGTTTCACTTTCGGGTGCTGCGCCTCGTTATCCATGTTTACCACACGGAGTTTCTTTCCCCATTGTAGTACAGCGATATCTCCGTCGTTGAGATAGACCACCTGGCTGGTATATTCCGCTATCGGACTAGCATCCGAAGCCAGATAGAAAGCCCCATCCTCTCCAAGTCCCACGACGAGCGGCGAACTCTGTCGTGCGCAAATGATGGTATCAGGGTTTTCCCGATCGAGGATAGCGATCGCATAAGCCCCGATGACCTGATGTAAAGCCACCTGCACCGCTTCGAGCAGACTAAGGTTATTATTTAACATAATATACTCGATGAGTTGCACCAATACCTCAGAGTCGGTGACACTTTTGAAAGTGATTCCCCTCTCGGTCAGTTTTTCCTTGATGGTGATATAATTCTCGATGATGCCGTTATGTATTAATGCCAACCTCCCCGATGCGGAATAATGCGGATGGGCATTGGTGGTGCTGGGTTCTCCATGTGTAGCCCACCGAGTATGCGCGATACCCGCCTTTCCCGAGATGTCCTTGTCCTCACAATAAGTTTCAAGGTCGGCCACTTTTCCTTTAGCCTTATATACATTAAGATGGCCCTGCTGGTCAACCATAGCGACACCAGCACTGTCATAGCCACGGTATTCCAATCTTTTCAGCCCTTTGATCAAAATAGGATAAGCGTTCTCCGTACCGATATATCCAACGATTCCACACATAATAATATAATATAAACAAACTTATAAATGATGTAAAATGGCGTATTCAGCAACCAAAACCAAATACGGATGCAAAATTATCACAAAATGTCAGAAAACAAAAGAAAAACGCACTTTTTGTTTCAACAAATCAAAAATAGATGATAATTTGACATAACAGCTTGCCACAAACCGACATTTTGCCATTATCAAGAGCCGTAATCCGTCATTATGAAAGGAAATCACTTTGCACACAGTCATTAGTCACCATCAGCATACATGTGCAGCATATGACTCTCAGATCAAAATCAAGCCTTATGTCTAAAATCATCATTTATTGGGATTTTGAAATCAAAAAAAACATCGTACCTTTGCACCCGAACTTTTGACGCGAAAAAAGAAATCTTGCAAGAAATCATGAAAAGAATCATCTTTTTGTTGTCTATAGCTTCCACGCTTGTCATGCCATCACAAGCACAAAGGCAGGATGATATGAGGCAAGTGGTGGAATACCTGGCTTCTCAGGAACTGGGCGGCAGATATCCCGGCACTGCGGGCGACACGCTCGCCTCAGAGTTTATCGTCAGCCAGTTGCGCAGCCTGAAGCTCAAGCCTATCCTCAAGGGAAAGAAGAAAAAAGGGTTTTATCATGATTTTACATACGGTAAGACCGAGAAGAGAACCACCCATAACATCTTTGCCGTCCTTCCTGGCAAGGACAAGCATCTGAAGAACGAGTATATTGTGGTAGGCTCTCATTATGACCATCTGGGAATGGGAGGAGAAGGTTCCGGCTCACGCCGTCCCGATACCTTAGGTGTACATCCCGGAGCCGATGACAATGCCAGCGGCGACGCCGTGGTGCTACAGTTGGCCCGGCATTTCAAGAAGACCGGTTCCCCCCGAAGCATCATCTTCGCATTCTTTGGTGCCGAGGAACAAGGCCTTGTCGGTTCGAAGTTTTTCCTGGACTGGCTGAAGCACGATGACAATCGCCGCATCAACCTCCCTGCCGATAAGGGTGGAATTGTCGCCATGGTGAATCTCGATATGGTGGGACGCATGCGCAACCATTCCCTCAGTGTATCAGGCACAGGCACCAGCAGTACCTTCAAGGGAATGGTAGAGTCTGTGGCCGAACAGGCTGGTGTTCACGTCAGTTGTATCCCTGACGGCTATGGTCCGAGCGACCAGGCATCGTTTGTGGCAGCCGATATCCCTGTGCTCTTTCTCACCACAGGAGGGCACATGGAGTATCATACCCCTGCCGACATCCCTTCCACCTTGAATTACGATGGTATGCAGCAGACTCTGGAGTTCTCTCAAGAATTGATTTCCCGACTATCAGCCATGCCCGAGTCGCCCGATTACATCAACGTGCCCAGTACTCAGACGATGAAGCATGCCAAGTTTAAGGTCACGTTGGGTCTTATGCCAGATGTCATGGGAGCGAGTACCACACCAGGCCTTCGCGCCGACATCGTGGTGGCCGGTAAGCCTGCCCACGAGGCCGGCATCCGCAGTGGCGACATCATTCAAGAAATAGATGGCAAGCCCGTCAACGACATCAACGAATACATGGAGCGTCTGTCAGAGCTCACGGCAGGCACCACCATTCCCGTGAAAGTGCTCCGTGACCAAGAAACCATCACCTTCCAAGTTCACTTAACACCTCCAGTGAGATGAAGAAAACCATGTTTTGGCTTCTCGCCATTGTCATCACAATCGCGTTGAGCGTCTATCAGCGCATGACCGGTCCCACTTATCCCAAGAAAGTAGCAGTGGAACTCCAAGGAGAGATTTACAAGATAAAACTCCCCAGGAGCGGCGTGCAGCATGACGAGATCGTGACACTCAAAGGAGCGCCTTCATCGACCAATGCACAAGTACATTACCGCTGTTATCCCACTTCCGACGAATACAGCACTACCGATTTCACCTGGAAAGATGGTGAATTGCAGACAGCATTGCCCGTGCAACCCGTCGGCGGGAAACTGCAGTATTACATCACTGTCGACGGGAAGGACTATCTCGCCGACGAGCCCGTGGTAATCCGTTTCAGACAAGATGTGCCAGCCGGCATACTGATTCCCCACATCCTGCTGATGTTTGCCGCCATGCTATTTGCCATCTATACGCTGATGCTGGTCATCACCGGTAAGACATACAGCAAATGGCTGAAGATCACCGTAGTTACCCTGTTTGTGGGAGGTTTCATCTTCGGCCCTCTTGTGCAGCATGCCGCATTCGGACCATGGTGGACCGGTTTCCCCTACGGCACAGATCTCACCGACAACAAGACCCTCCTGTCTTTCTTATTCTTCTTGGCAGCACTTGTCACATTGAAATGGAAATACAACAAGTGGGTTGTCTGTCTCGCAGTGTTGTTCATGATAGCCATCTTCAGCATCCCTCACAGTGTCTACGGATCAGAGTATGATTACTCTACCCAGCAGTTGAGCACAGAAAAATCCTGAAAATTACATTTAATCAATATATACATTATGGAAATCAAAAAGATGATGACAATGATGGTTGCAGCAGTGGCCATCATGATTGGAGTTTGTTCATGCGGCAGCGACGATGATGAACCTGAAGTAGCAGTCGCCGCCCAAGTAGAAGGTTCATATACCGGCAAAGAGATCATTTTGGTCATGGGAGATGAATCATCAAACGGCACTGTGAACTACGGGTTTGTCAAGTCCTCAGACAACACTGTTGACATGACGATCCCAGAATCAGGAATGGGTCCCATGTCTATCCCTTCACTTACAGTGAAGAACATTCCGTTGGTAAAGACAGAGAGCAACATTATGGATAATACAAAGAAAGCCATTATGGGCAAGCTCAGTTCTTATTCCGGTACGGTGAAGAATTCACAAGGTGAAGGGAAAGCCTATACTGTGAACAATTTGACGGTTGTCTTTAGCGACAATACAGTTGTGGTGACGTTTGAATTGAAGTATGGCGCGATGCCCTTTGGCATGGAAACCACCTTTACAGGCACCAAGAAGTAAACATCAGCGAGTTCAATGTTTCATGTTCATCATTTAACATTTGACATTCAACGTTCTGCGTATCGTATTTTGGCTGGCATGGCACTCGTCATGCCAGCTAATATGCTATATGCCCAGACAGCCATTCGCGACACTATAGATCTGAATCCCGTTGTAGTGACGGGCTCCCACACCCCCAAGACCTTGAAGGATGCGCCTGTCGTCACACGTCTCATCACGCGCCATGACATCAAAATCACCGACGCCACCAACATCCAGGACCTGTTGACGCAGGAGATTCCCGGTCTGGAGTTCGGTTTTGCCATGACACAAGAGACATCGCTCAACATGAGCGGTTTCGGCGGCAATGCCGTGCTCTTCCTCGTCGACGGTGAGCGCATGGCAGGTGAGACGGTGGATAACGTGGATTACAATCGGATGAATCTCGACAATGTCGGTCGCATAGAGATTGTGAAAGGAGCTTCATCAGCACTCTATGGCTCGAATGCCGTGGGTGGTGTGGTCAACGTCATCAGCTCAGAAAATCTCGATCCCTGGACAGCCCGAGTACACTCACGCTTCAACTCCTTCGGAAACGAATGGCGTGATGGAGCCAGTTTTTCTTTCAACACAAAGAAATGGAACTCCCAGACGAGTTTCCAGCATACCAAGATAGACCCCATCAATCTTCCTAAGGCCCACTCTTCTGAAGAGATAGCCCTGGAACTTATGAAGAAGGCCCAAGGCCTGCCTTACGACGAGTCGGTGCTGACCGATGATTCCAACCTGAGCCGACTCTTCGGGCAGAAGACCTATCATGTAAAGGAACGGCTTATCTGGCGAGCCAACGATAAGCTTACCCTCACAGGGCGAGGCAGTTACTTTTTCCGCACCAGCGAGCGAGACACCTACGACTACCATTTTCATGGCTACGGTGCAGGACTAAAAGGTAGATATGCATGGCGTCAAGGCCAGCACCTCGAACTGTCGTACTCCTATGACCAGTACGACAAAGCTAACTTCATGCCCGACGGCACGCGCACCCACGACCACGACTACAGCAACAGGCAGCATGTTATCCATGCCCTTTTCAGCCATACATTTGGCAAGAACCATCTTCTTCTGGGAGCCGACTACATGCATGACTATCTCCACACCTACCAGTTCATCGCAGGCACCAACCATTCACAAGACAACATCGACGGTTATGCGCAGATAGACTGGAACATCACCCAACAACTGAACGTCGTGGGCAGCATCCGTTACGACTACTTCTCTGCTTCAGCTCAAAAAGCACTCACCCAGCGGCTTGCCGTCGTGTACAAATTCCCATGGCTGACCCTTCGCGCCAACTATGCCAGCGGTTTCCGTGCACCCACGCTTAAGGAGATGTATATGCATTTCGACATGGGCAACATGGGATATATGATCATCGGAAATCCGGATCTGAAGCCAGAGAAGAGCCATAACATCAATGTCGCCATCGAGCGGCAGAACCGCATCCGTCAGGGTAGTATTCTGGATGGCATCTATAACTTTACACTCATGGGGTATTGCAATATGTTCGACAAACGGATCACCACTATAGACCATACCTATGAGGACATGCCAGGTGCACTTTACTGGAACGAGGACGGCATCAACGTGTGGGGCGTGGATGTCAGCCTTGGCCACTATTTTGACTGGGGACTGACCATCAAGATGAATTATTCATGGATGCACGAGACAGGCAACGTGTATTTCTCACAATTCAATCAGCCCCGTTCACATTCCTTGACGTGGCGCTTAGGCTACGCCCACCGCATCACACGTTACTATGCCTTTGACGCAGCACTCTCCGGACGCAGTCTTGGCCGTCCACAGTCAGGCCGTACAGATGTTGACCAAGGGTACACCATTTGGAAACTGATGGTTCAGCACCATATTTGGCGCGGCATCAACCTGAATACAGCCATCGACAACATCTTCAACTACAAGCCGAGATCCTATTACTATTGTTCACCCCTGACAACAGGCACCTCTTTCAGCATAGGCCTGTCAGTGGATTTGGATCAACTGCTGTGATATCCACCTGCTTGTAGTATCATAAGACTTTTTCTTGAATTAAGATGAGGGCATGCCTTTTCAGACATGCCCTCAAATAATCAATTGGGAAAGAACAAGAATTCAGTTTACTTGATCACTGTCTTCTTGCCATTGATGATGTAGATACCTCTTGAAGGATTGTTCACCTTCTGTCCGTTGAGGTTATAGACAGCACCATCCTCCATACCGTTCATCCGTGCCTGGTCAATACCATCCACTGCATCCGTCAGCCAGCGCGGGTCGCCGATCTTCGCCGTGTTCTGCGGACAGCCGCCAAGCGTGAAGTCGCCAACAGCATAGTCGCCGGAGAACACCACCACGCCTGCCACGTTGTCCTTCACGGGCTCCTCTTCGTCACCC
>JAEEGL015713827.1_pt1 | contig 18260 bp, 12 predicted proteins | sample 9134231 | NCBI WGS metagenome assembly JAEEGL01 (sample SAMN16246548, study PRJNA631951) | gut metagenome | biome: gut microbiome; feature: rumen; material: fiber-attached | host: Bos | place: Iran: Karaj | collected 2018-10 | reverse complement strand
CAGGCCTTGAGGTCCTCGAAGGCGACGATCTCGGCGCGGATGAAGCCGCGCTCGATGTCGGTGTGGATCTTGCCGGCGGCCTTCGGCGCCTTGGTGCCCTTCACGATCGTCCAGGCGTGGACGTCGTCCTCACCGGCCGTAAGGAAGGAGATGTAACCCAGCAGCTCGTAGGAGGTCTTGATCAGACGGTCGAGCCCCGTTTCGCTCAGTCCGAGGTCGGCCATGAACATTTCGGCCTCCTCGGCGTCGAGTTCGGCGATGTCCTCTTCAAATTTGGCTGCCACGGGCAGCACCGCCGCGCCCTGCCTGGCCGCGTAGGCGGCGAGCGCCTTGAAGTCGGCGTTGTCGGCATAGTGGGCCATGCCGTTCTCGTCCATGTTCGCGGCGTAGATCACGGGCTTGACCGTCAGCAGTCCGCCGTCGGTGAGGATATCCTGATCCTCGTCGGTAAAGGGGAAGTCGCGCGCGGGCTTTTCCTCCTCGAGGTGGGCAAGCAGCGCCTCGCACATCTCGGCCTCGCGCTTGTACTTTTTGTCGCCGCTCTTGGCATTCTTCTTCGCGCGGTCGAGGCGGCGCTCGACGATCTCGATATCGGCAAGGATGAGCTCCAGCTCGAAGTCTGAGGCGTCGCGCACGGCGTCGGCCTGTTCGAGGAAGATCGTTTCGTCGTTGAAGCAGCGCACGACCTCGACGAGCGCATCGACCTGGCGGATGGCCTGGAAGACCTCGCGTCCCTTGCCGCCGCTCGCCACGCCGGGCACATCGACGAATTCGATCGTCGCGGGGCTGTATTTCTTCGGGTGATAATACTCCGCCAGCCAGTCGAGCCGCTCGTCCGGCACCTTTGCCACGCCGACGTTGGGCTTCGCCCCCGCCACGGTATAGGCGCCCGTCTCGGCCTTCGAGCCGGTGAGCGCGTTGAACAGCGTCGTCTTGCCGACGTTCGGCAGACCCACGATCCCTAATTTCATTCTGTTCGTCTCCTTCAATCTTTCGGGATTTGCAATGCTTTCCGTGATCTGTTGAAACCGCGGCGCACACAGGCCGCCGGGTGTTCATTCTCCAAGCTTTTTTCGGATCTTCGTCGTGCTCTGTTCCTTGGTGTAAGGGAAAAACACGATGTCGGAGCCGCGCTTGCGCAGCTCTTCCCGCTCCCACTCCCAATACGCGTTCCCGCTGTAGTCGTCGCCGGAAAAAAAGCAGTCGAAGGGCCTGCGATCCCATTCCAGCAGACGCGACGGGTCGTCCGTGATGGCGACCACCTCGTCCACGTCGCGGATCGCGGCAAGGATCTCCATCCGTTCCGCAAGCGGGATGGCGGGCGGTTTGTTTTTGAATTTTATGACCAGCTCGTCCGAGAGCACGCCGACGCGCAGATAATCACAGCGCGCCTTTGCCCGCCGGATGAGCCGCAGATGTCCCACATGGAACAGGTCGAACACGCCCATCAGCAGGCCGACGCCGTATTCCTTTTTTTCATTTTGTTCCATACGCTATTTCTTTTCTCCCGAATAGAAAATCACGCCGCTGTGCCGGTATCTCTTCTCCACCGGCGGAAGCATCATGAAATCCGCGCCGTAGCGCCGGCGGAGGATCAGCTCCCAGCCGGCGGGGACGGGCAGCATCATATCCTCGAAGGGCATCTCCGTCACGCTCTCCACCGCCTCGGCGGGCCACACGTTTTTATTCTCCCTTTTGCCGTAGTAACAGGCCAGTATCCCGCGCAGGGGCGATCCGCTCTGCTCGCGGCAGAGCCGGTCGATCCTCCGCAGCAGGGTGCGCCGGCGCACACATTTCGACATCAAATAGTACAGGCCGATCTGCGCCTTCGGCACGTCTTTGGGGACGAACTGCTCCGGTGCGTAGGCCTTGGCATAGACGACTCTCTGCATCACGCTCAGCCGTCTCTGAAGCCGTTTCCGCGTCTCCGTGTCCTCCGGGCAGACGTCCAGCGGCAGGATATCGATCCAGATCCCCTGGTGGCAGACGGCCCCGTCCTTGCCCTTGTTCTGCGGCTCGATCGCCGCCGTGTCGTTGCGCCGGAGCTTGCAGTAGCCCCCGTAGAAGCAGCCGTAGTTGTTTCGCGGCGTCTGCAGGAAGAAGCCCTCCTCCAGCGCCCGGCTGCCCAGCTTCACCAGCCGGTCGTAATCCTCCCGCGGCATGGCGACGTCCACGTCGTCGTCCCAGGGGATGAAGCCGTGATGCCGGACGGCGCCCAGCAGCGTCCCGTGGATGGCCATGTACCGCAGGCCGTGCTCTCTGCAGACGCGGTCGAGCTCCTTGAGCAGCTCGAGCTGAACCCTGTGCACGTCCCGCAGGTCCGCCAGTGGGTCCAGCGCCCGGCGGCGCGCGGCGATCGCCGCGCGGTCGGGCGCGACATGGCTGTATATGTCCTCCAGAGCCTCCCAATTGCGGTTTTGGGTCACGAAGCGCTCTTCCCGCAGGCGAAAGCCGTCCCACAGCGCGGCGAGGCCGAAATGTTCCTTGACCGTCTCCAGCGGCAGGGTGTCCTCCGCCTCCGGGATGTGGAGCCAGGTGTAGAACAGCGCGCGGAACAGCACGTACTTCGCCGGGCAGTTCTCCACGCAGAATTCCTGATCGTAATACCGGATACGCTCCCCCGCCCGGAAGGCGTTGTAGGGGATCATGTCGATCCACGCTTTTTCCAGCAGCGGCTCCAGCTCTTCCGCTTCCGCGCCCCAGATCTCGCGCAGGCCGTCGGGCGGGGCGCTCACCGTTTCGGAGGACTGCAGCACGTCGCGGTAGAGCTGCTCGAAAACGGCCAGGAACGCCTCCGGGTGATCCGGGAGCTGCCGGCGAAGATAGGGCAGCAGTCCCTCCTCCCGGATGCGCGGCATCTGTATCCCCCGGTCGGTCAGATGGTGTTCGACGGTCAGGAGCCCTCTGCTTTTCAGGGCTTCCATGTTGTCGCACAGGCTTTTCAGCGCGTCCATGCCCTCCGCCCAGAGCGGCAGCTTTGCGGCATTGCCGTCGGAATACAGGACAGTGGCGAAGCCGTGCTCCGGCCCCCGGTCGGTGGACAGGGCCGCATAGACCACCTCTTTGTCCGGGGCCGCGGCGCCCGGCTTCCGACATTCGGCCAGGCACACGTTGGCCATGTGGGGAAGCAGCTCCTCCCGCACCAGATCGTCATAGAGATCCCCTTCCCAGGCGATCAGCGGGCTGTCGTGCAGGTCAAAGGGGAAGACCCGGTCGCGGATGCTGTCGTCGGGGAGCGCATCCTCGGTGTAGACCGCCTGGACGAACTCGGCGTCCGGCATCAGGAAGTAGCAGCGCGGCTGCACAAAGCCCGCGCCGCGCAGCAGGCTTTCCATCTCCCGGCGGGCGTAAAGGCGCGGCCCGCCCTCGGGCGGCTGCAGGGACGCGAAGGGCGCCGGCGAATACTCGTCCACCCCGCCGCACAGGTATTTCAGCCCAAAGCGATTACGATAGGCCAGAAGCAGCACGCCGTCCTCGGCGAGAAGCCCGTACAGCTGCCGCAGAAGGCGCGGGACGTCGCCGCAGCCCTCGGCGAGATCCGCCGCGGCGATGCAGTCGTAGCGGCCGTCGGGCGGTATGGCGCGCGCCTTTTCCGCAAGCTCGCTCTCCGTGCTCTCCGGCGGGATCACGTCCACCCGGGCGTAGTGCCGCTCGAGCAGCGGCAGCAGCGCCCCGGCGTCCGCTCCCAGAAGCAGCGCCCGCTCCCCGCCGCGGAAGGGATACCAGTTCAGCAGCGCCGCGCGGAGGTGCCGGCGCTCTGTCTTTTTCATTTGGTCGTACAGTCTCATCTTTTCTCGGTCTCCGTATCCGTTCCGGCCATTTCTATGCCGGCAAGATACCCGGGCGGCGTGCGCCGCCCGCTTCAGCTGCGGCTGTGATCCTCCTTCTCGGAGGAGCGTTTTCTCAGCGGGGTCTTGAACCAGTCGTCGATCAGGGCCAATTCAATTCCCAGATAGACTTCGGAGGCGTACATCTCCTCGACCAGCGTCGGCGAGATCTTTTCGCCTTCCGTATAAAACAGGTCGAAGTATTCCTGTGCGAAGGCGTCCGCCGCGTCCCACGCCACCGTGAGCGTCCGGATCTCCTCGGCGGAGCGCAGCTCCTCCTGAAAAACGGGGATCCCCTGCTCGCTCATGTGATCCAGCGAGGGTTCGGGCGAGCAGAAAAAGCTTTCCAGCTCGACATAGGAACGCAGCAGCGTCGGATTATCGCCCTGGAGGTAATACGCGATCGTCTTCTCGTCGGTCTTCGCGCTGGAGTAGGTGCCGTAGTAAAAGCCCCGCAACGTGCAGGGCAGCGTCTTCGCCATGCATTTCTGCGTGTTTCCCGCGGCGATGAAGTCCACGACGGCGTAGTTTCCGTCCGCGCGCATGCCGAGCTTCTCCGCATAGCGGTGATACCCCAGCCGGGCGTTCGCGGCGATCTCGCGGATGAGCGGCATGTGCCGGTCGATATATTCCGAGATCAGCTCCCTGTAGTCGCGCGGAAGATGCTTCTCCCGGGGGATCATATACACTCTTTCCAGCAGCTGTTCCGTGTCCAGGCCGAAGCTTTTTCCGAGCTCGTCCATTCGGTCCGCCTGCTGTTCGTTGTCCGCGCAGCAGAGGAAGGAGGAATGGCGGTTGGCGAGGAAATAGAACGACGGCGGGAGAGACAGTCTCTCGCGGATCCGGTCATAGAGCTTGAGCGGGAGCCAGCCGTCCCTGGCGAGGAAGAGCACCCCGTCGTATTGTTTTTCTCTCAGGGCGCGGATCAGCCAGCACATGTGTCCCACGATCAGCGGGCCGACCACGCCGTATCCCATGAGCGCCATGCGCCGCAGAAGCGGCAGCTCCCAGGGGTTGGGGTTCTCAAAGGGGTCGGCGAACAGGCGGCTGACCGTCAGGCCGAGCAGGCAGCGTTCCGGCAGGGAGGATGCGATCACCAGCGCGTTCAGCCAGGGGCCGCTTTTGGCCAGGTCGAGCGGAGACGGGATCACGATACTGTCGATCCCGAGCGCCTTCGGCGCGTTCCCGTCCGATTCCGGGTTGTCCCCGATGTGCAGGATCTCTCCGGCCTCCGCGCCGAGGGTCAGAAGCTGCGAGAACAGTCCGCCCTGCTTCGCCTGCCGATAATCGCAGGAGACAAATATTTTCTCAAAGCCGCGGACGCCCTTTTCCTCCAAAATCCCGCGAAGGACCGTTCCGGGCAGGTACATGTCGCTCGTCAGGACGACGCGCTTGCCCTCCCGCAGGGCGAATTCCAGCAGTTCGACCAGTTCGGGCCGCGGCACAAGGACCGCGCGCTCGACCTGCAGCTCCAGCGCTTTCATCGCCGCTTCCGTCTGCGCGTCCCAGGCATAGATCTCGGCCAGTTCTTCATAGACCTGGTCGAGTGTGCAGAAGGGGATGCTGTCCTCGGTCCCTGCGCGGGCGGCGGCAAAGCCCTTCGCCCGGTATCCGGCCTGTTTGGCTCTTTGCTCCGTCAGCGCGTATACGTCGCGGGGATAGAGGGTCTTGCGGATCAGCAGCGTGTCGAACACGTCAAAGGAGATCAGGGAATGGCGCCGGATCTGACCGCGGATCTCCTCCCTCCGGCCGGGCGAAAACGGCACCCGCGCCGGAGCGGTGTGGTCGGGCCGCAGACAGTCGAAGTCCAGGACGTTCCGCTCGGCAAAGCGGATGCTGTCGATCCCGTAGCAGCGGGGAAGGAAAAACTCGTTGATGAGGCCGCTGCCGATATAGACGATCTTTTTCCCGGGGGCGCTTTCCTTCAGCGCCCGAAACGAGAGATCCTCGCCCTTGCGGCGGATCAGCTCGCACTCGTCCGCGAGAAAGCCGAATTCCTTCAGGGCCCGGATCTGCTCGTCCTCCGGGAAAGATTTTCTCAGGCTGAAGCGCAGCTCCTTCCCCCGGGCACGGAGCGCGGGGATCAGTTCGGAGAACAGCCTGTTGGGGATCATATTGCGTCCCACCTGTCCCCCCGTAACGGGGAAGATGACGTCCACAACCTCGAAGGAGACGATATCGTAGGGCTCGCACCGCTGCAGCGTGCCTTCGAAGGTGAGAGGTTCGGCCGTGCTCGCCTCGTAATGGATCAGGAATTCGTCCACGCCGTACATATTGAAAATGTCGATCTCGCTCTTTTTGCAGCTTCGGCGGATCGCGCGGAACGCAGCCTCTTCATACTTGACCCGTTCGGTAAGGATCACCGTGTCGATCTTCCCGGTCTCCAGATCTTCTTCCCTGAGGATCGGCAGGCCGTGCCAGGAAGTGCCCTCCAGCGGGTCCATGCTCATGACGCCGACAAAATGATAGTGCGGGCCAAAGCGTTCCAGGATGGCTTCGGCATAGTTCCGCGAGCCGTGCAGCACGAGGCGCTTTTCCCGCATGGCGGAAAAGTGATCGTCGAACCTGTCCAGAACGTATTCGATCTCTGTCATCTCATACCGTCTCCGTATCTGTATTGGAAGGATAGTTCAGTTTGTTGTCGAAATAGAGGAAGAAGGGAATGCCCTTTCTGCGCAGGATCTCGGCCGGGCCGGCGTGCATCGTGGAGGCCATGGCGACGACGACCACGTCGCCCTCCGGGATGCTCTCGAGCGTCTCGGCAGAGATCACCGGCAGGTCGAAAAGCCGCTCGGGGTTCCCTTTCATGCTGGTCACAATGAAACCCGCAACGCGAAAATCGCAGTCATACAGGCGCGCATACACGCGTCGGGCCACGCGCCCGGCGCCGTAGATCCAGACATTGACGAACTCGTTCAGCGGCGCCCAGAGGGCGCGGTCGCGCGATCTCAGCAGCTGCTGGGCGTGGAGGATCTCACGCATCAGGGTATAGCTCGCCTGCTCCTCCCGGCTGAGCCAGTCGGCCGGGTCCGCATTATTCTCAAAATCATCGAGGAAACGGAGCGCGCATTCGAACATGTGGGCGATGGTCCATTCCACCGTCGGCCCGCCGAGCTGATGCGCGGAGGCGAATTCGATCATCTTGTTGAAGATCCGGAAATAGCCGACGAAATCCTTCGGATGGGGGTTTCTTGTCATGACGGAGTTTTTCCGATAGCGGTGGATGAAGTAGTCCCGGCGGACATAGCGCACGCGCTTTGCGAGAAGGGTCGCTTCGAAGGAGAACAGCTCGTCCTCGTGCTCCGTCTTTTCGGGAAAGAAGATGCGGTTTTCCAGCAGATAGTCCCTCCGCCAGAACTGGCGCTGGACATAGACCATCCAGTCCATGTTTCTGTAGAAAAGATCCATCAGCGTGGGGCCGTCCAGCACCTCGTCCGGATACTCCCCGTTGCGGAAGCATAAATAGGCGGAGGCAAACCTGGCCAGATCCTCCGATTCGAGGATGACCTGCGAATCGAAGAAGATCCCGTCCAGCTCATCCCGCTTTGCCAGCAGGTACAGCTCCTCCAGGGCGTTCGGCGTGATCATGTCGTCGGAGTCGAGAAAATAGACGTATTCTCCCTCCGCCATCTCGAGGCCGCGGTTCCGGCCGTAGCCCTGCATGTGGTTCTCCTTCAGATGCAGCACGCGCACGCGCCCGTCGCGCGCAGCGTATTCGTCCAGCATCTCCCCGCAGCGGTCCGGCGAGGCATCGTCGATGCAGATACACTCGATCTCTCTCAGCGTCTGCCCCAGCACGCTGTCCAGACATTCCGAAAGGTATTTTTCCACATTGTAGACAGGGATCACCACGGAAACCTTGATCATGATACGGCACCTCTTTCTTAACAGTTTCGTTCGAATTGCGCACTATGGCGGCAAAATCCGGTCCGCGTCGTCCGCGCGCTCCAGCTTTGCGTCCCGCAGGCGGACGTGCCCCCAGTACTGGTGGCTCCATTTCACATGGTGATCGACGCCGGCCGATTCCGTCAGATCGAACACCACGCCGGGATAGACCCCGTCCAGGATGGTCTCGGTCCCGTTCCGGTCCGCCGTATAGGCGATGAGATCCGCGCTGTACTGTCCGGCCGTGAGGCCGGTCAGATCCGCCTCCAGCTCGAAGGCGCAGCCGCCCGGCTGCACGGCGGGGATCGGGTCGGAAAGCATGGAGCCGAGCTTGGTACCGTCCTGGTACCAGAGCTCCAGACGGAAGCGAAGATTCCGGATCGCCTCCTCCGCCCGGCAGCCGATCCGGAAGCGCGCCCGCTCCTGTTCCGAAAACACCGGCTTTTCTCTTCCGACGAGTTCCAGCGTCTCGATGGAGAACAGATGGCTGAAGCGCCCGTAGGGCCGATATTCCTCCGTGAAGCGGTATTTCCCCTTCAGGTTCTCCTGGATGCCGGCATAGACCGAGATCGCCTGGTCGACGTCTCCGTCAAAAATCAGCTTTCCCTCGTCCAGCACGATACAGCGGCTGCAGAGGCGCCGGATGGTCTCCATGTTATGGCTGACATACAGGACGGTCCGCCCTTCGACCTGCGCGGCCTCCTTCATTTTTTTCAGACATTTCTTTTGGAAATCCTGATCTCCGACGGCCAGCACCTCGTCCATGATCAGGATCTCGCTGTCCAGATGTGCCGCGACGGAGAAGGCCAGCTTGACGAACATCCCGCTGGAATAGCGCTTGACCGGCGTGTCGATGAACTCCTCGACCTCCGAAAACGCGATGATGTCCGGCAGCTTTGCGTCGATCTCGGCTTTCGTCATGCCGAGGATGGCGCCGTTGAGGTAGATGTTCTCGCGGCCGGTCATCTCGTTATGGAAGCCGATGCCGACCTCCAGCATGGAGGCGATCCGTCCTTTATAGAGGATCTCCCCCCCGGTCGGCGCGGTGATCCGGCAGAGGAGCTTCAGCAGCGTGCTCTTTCCCGCCCCGTTCTTGCCGATAATGCCGAGCGCCTCTCCCTCGCGCACATCCAGATCGATCCCGTCCAGGGCGAGGATGCGGTCTCCGACGATCCGCTGCGTATCCGTGATGAGAGACAGCGGGTCCTCTTGTCCGTGTTTGAGCGCCCACCAGCGCTGCACCTCTTCCCGCAGGGTCTTTCCCCCGATCTCGCCGAGACGGTATTGCTTTTTCAGGCCGCGGATACGCAGTGCGTATCCGTTCATATCCAGCTCGTTCATCCGCTCACACCGTATCCATGAAGGTTCTTTCCACACGATTGAAGATCAGCAGGCCGCAGGATGCCGCCAGCAGGGTGAACGCCAGGCTCCACAGGCAGGCTCCGGGCAGGATCTCGCCCACGCCGAGGATCGCATAGCGGTACAGCTCCACCATCGGCGTGACCGGATTGATCATCGCCAGCGTGCGTATCCAGCCGGGCGGCACCTGCGTATAGGGGTAGATGATCGGGGTGGCGAACATCCACAGGTTCATTCCGAAGCCGACCAGGACGGAGAGGTCCCGGTATTTTGTCGTCATACTGGAGAGGATGACCCCGACGCTCATCCCCATGATCCCGAGCTCCAGAAGGACGAGGGGGATCAGAAGCCAGGCGGCAAAATGCGGACGGAGCAGGCCTTTCACGCAGTAGAAGGCCAGGATCACAAGCACGATGGACAGCTGGATCAGAAAGCGGATCGCCGCCGCGAGGGCCTGGGAGATCGGCACCGTCAGTCTGGGAAAATACACTTTGCCGAACAGGTACGCGTTCCCGGTAAAGACGTTCGCGTTCGCGGTGACGCAGGAGGCGAAAAAGCCCCAGATCCCGGTGCTGGTCAGGTAGAACAGGACGCCCGGGACCCCGTCCGTCCGGATGCCCGCGATCCGGCCGAAGACCACCGTGTAGATCACGCTGGTGATCAGCGGATTGAGGAACAGCCACAGCGGACCGAGGACAGTCTGCTTAAAGGAAATCTGAAAGCTCCGCTTCGTGAGCAGAACGATCAGGTCCCGGTACTGCAGCACTTCCTTCAGGCGGAGATCCTTCCAGGAACGGTCTGCGGAGATCCTTGTGATATGGTTTTTTATTTCCCGATCGTTTTTCATAAGGCACCAGCATATGAGAGGATATGATCATACCGCTGCTGAAAGAAATACTTTGTGCACCAGACGACGCCCCTGTACTCCTGCAGCGTGCCCCCGAAGCGTTTGAAGTTGTCGTCCAGCAGGGGGCTCCACAGCGCATTGTAGTTCTGTATCGCTCTCGCGACTTTCGCGTAAGGATAGTTTCCCTCGCCGACCTCTTTGAGGCTTTTGACAAACAGCTCCCGAAACTCGTCGCTGCGCATGGCGGCCGCGAAGAGCGGCACCTTGTCCATCGCCCGGCGGATATGGTCTGTGTCGAAAGCCGTTTCTTCCTGCATATAGAAGGCGGAGCTGTATTCCAGATCGTACAGGATAAAGTTCCAGCGCCCGCCGTTGTAAGAGTCGTCCCGTGTCCGCCACAAGGCGATGTTTTTGGTCTTGCTCCAGTCGGCGTCGCCGATGTACACCCGGACCGCGCAGAAGTCGGCAAAGGACTGCACGTCCATGACCGAGCAGAAGCGGCCGTAAGCCTGAGGATCGGACAGATCCTGATCCGCAAAGGCCATCAGCTCCTGGTACAGACGCAGATCTGCCTCTTCTCCGACCTCCACTTCGCCCTTCTTGATCACCACGACCTGATCCTTTTTCACGCCGTAATGATCGTGCAGCATCTTGTCGGACAGTTTTTCCGTCAACAGATACGCGCCCCAGTATTCTCCGTTCAGGAACAGCACCGCCGGCCGGGACTGCGCCGTTGTAACGGCCCTGCCCGCCGCCAGTTCCTGGAGCATCGCGTCCTTGTAGGGCATCGTGCCCGCCGTGTTCCCTCCGCAGCGGAGCGTGAAGCTCTTTACCTCCGTGATCTCCGGGAACAGATCATAGCGCAGGCGGTCGGACCCGTAAGCATTTCGAAAATAGAAATTCAAGCTTTTTTGATTGCCGCGGCGGGAAAGATCTCCCTGGATCCGGATCCCCGCGGACTGCTCCAGCGTCGGCTTGTCCGCGCCGTCATAAAGCTGGATCACGCAGGGCCGTTCCCATGCGCGTCCGCGCTGGGAGCTGTTGGTCTCGGCAAAGTACCACTCCTTCGCCTCGATCACCTTTTTCCCCTCTTCCGTCTCCCGCCAGGCGTCGTAAATCGCTCCGGCCGCAAAGATTCCCGTGTCGTAATCCAGAAGATTGACCGGGTCGGTCACGACCGACAGAACGAGAAAGCCGGGATAGCGCGTCCTGAGATCCACGTTGAGAAAATAGACCTCCGCCTCGGTTTCGCCGAGCGTTCCTTCCGCGTCGACGGGCGCCGCGCAGAGCATCGCGCCGTTCGGCAGCGTCGGATCGTCGTTAAGGCGCGGGTTGGAGAAGTCCTTCATGAACTGAAGCTCGGCGTTGCGGGCAATATGCCTTGCCGTCCCTTTTTCCAGCTTCACTTCAACGGCGGAGAGGCCGCTGTCGTCCTCTTTCGTGGGGAAGGTCCCGTCCGTCGTGAAGGCGACGGTGCATCCCCTCGGCGCTCTCAATGTCACGGTCAGTTCCTTCTGCGCGTACACGCCGGAGCCGTGCGAGAAGCTGATTCCGGGCGGTGGGATCTCCCCGGTCGTCTTCCGCCCGGGCAGAACCGCCGAGCCGAGCGCGGCGACGCTCAGCAGGAGGGCAAGGATTGTTTTCGGCAGCCGCATGCGCCTTCTCTCCTTTTCAAAGCAGGCGTTCCAGTTCCTTCGCCGCCTTCTGATTCAGCAGCTCGTTGAGATGAGATGGGATCGCTCCGTATTCAAATCTGCGGTCGGTAAAGAACAGCGGGTCGTCCCGAAGCCGGACGACCGGCGCTTCCGGCCACAGCGTTTCCAGGCGGGAATAATACCCGGCGAGCAGCTCGTTCGTTCTCCGGATCCCGTCGATCCCGGGGAAGGGCTCCCTGGCCGTGACGTCGCCCGCCGTCTCGCTCAAAAACGTCTCGACGATGACCGGCCGGAGCGCCGGGGCGAGGAGGCGGATCCTTCGGACGAATTCCTGCGCGCTCCTTTCCCAGAGCGCCGCGCATTCCGGGCTGAAGCGGTCGATGATCCGGCCGCAGACCTTTCCCTCCGTGAGGCCGTCGTAGGCGTCGCTCTTTGTCAGGATGCGCCCCTGCGTCTCGATCAGGTCGAAGCGTTCCTCGATCAGATCCAGGAACAGGTAGTCCGGCTTCGCCTCCTCCAGCGTCTGCCAGAAGCTCCGGTTTCGCTCCCGCTCCGTCATCAGCTTCCGGTAGCGGTTTTTGTGCTCCGCCGGAGGCAGCGCGGGATCGTCCTCCCCGCAGATGCTGACGATGCTGGAAAAGTTGAAGCGGCAGGACGGATCGTGCAGCCAGTCCATATGCGTCAGGATCCGGTTCAGATTATATCCGCCCCAGGTGAGATAGACCTCGTTGTGTCCGCCCGGAAAGCTTTGGGACAGGTACTTCCGGTAGTTCTTTACCAGGACCTCGAATTCTTCCTTCTTTTTCCGGTGGAACTGCATGGCCAGGATGTCGTTCAGCCGATACTTGACCACGCCCTCCAGCGTGTCCCGGTATGTCTCGTACAGGCCGCAGCGCCGGAATTCCCCGACGAGGAATTCCATCGCCTCCAGCCCCAGCGTCTCGTTCGGGCTGCCGTCCTTGCGGGCATAGCCGTTTTCGATCAGCGAATTTTCCCGAAAGCGCCGGTAATAGTACAGGGCCTCGGGGACGTTTTCCACCCGCCCGCTGAGCGCGAGCACCAGCGCATAGATGGCCGGGGACTCGAAAGCGCAGTCCGGCATGCGGATATCGTATTTTTCCCACAGCGACCGCCGCGACAGGGATTTGTAGGTCGCGGTCGGCCCGTACTTCATATGTTCCCGCAGCGTGTAGGGCTGTCCCGCCCGGCTGCCGCAGCTGCGGTAGATCTTCTTCCCGCTGTGGTTGTCATAGCGCCACAGGTCGCATTCGGCGAAGTCCGCCCCCGTCTCTTCCAGCCGGTCACGCAGCTTCTCCAGATACGTGTCGTCCAGCCAGTCGTCCGGGTCCACGAAGGCCAGGTACTTTCCCCTTGCCAGACGTACCCCGAGGTTTCGGGTGACGGCGACGCCCTCGTTTTCCTTGTCGATAAAGCGGACGCGTCCGTCCCGCTCCGCCCATGCGCGGCAGCGCGCGGCGGAGCCGTCGGTGGAGCCGTCGTTGATCAGCAGCGCTTCAAAGTCCCCGAAGGTCTGCCTCCGGAGGCTCTCCATGCAGATGTCCAGGTATTCCCCCACGTTATAGACCGGGAGGATCACGCTGATTTCGGGGGCTCGTCCTTCTTCTCTCATCTTACTCCTCACCGAGCAAACCCGTCGGTTTTCTCTTTTCTATTTCTGTCGGGAACGCTCCGGCGAAGGGCCGCCGGACGTTGGGGAGAACAGCTCCTCCGCGCAGGCGCGCAGAAAGCGCATATCCTCTTCGCCGAAGCCCGCGGCGCGCAGCGTCCGCTGCGGCAGGCGGTTTTTTTCTTCGAAGATGCGGTCAAAGACCGGGGAGACCGGGTAGACCAGCGCGGGGATCGTTTCGATCCGCAGGCAGGCCGCGCAGGCGATCCGGTGCAGCCCGTCGATCACCCGTCCGGCTTCGTCGATCCGCACCGGGCGGTCGCTCCGAAAGCCCTCTTCCGCGACGGACGAGGCCAGCGCCTCCATCTGCGAAACTCGGCGCAGCGCGGTCTTTTCCCCGCAGTGCAGCTCCAGCGAGCGGAGGTACAGCTCCCTCGAGCGCGGATAGTCCCGTCCTCCCGCCAGATAATCCCGGACGGCGGCATAGCGCACAACGAGCCAGTATTCCTCCCGATCCTGCCGCGCGAGCAGCGCGGCGAGCGGCAGCGCCGCCTCGTATCGGACGGGCGCGCCGTACAGCAGCTCGAACAGATGCGGATAGATCCGCACCGTCTGCGCCTCATACGGTCTCAGCGTGTCGCGCAGGCTGTCCTCCGCCGACTCATGCACGGCCAGGCACACAAGCATGTCCTCGCGGATGTCGGCCTCGGAGAGCGACAGGACCGGACGGCCGTGAAAGCGCTGGCCGCTTCCGGCTCGGGTGACCGCGCAGAAGCACAGCGAGCCCTCGGCGCCGTGCAGCTCCAGCGCCCGGTAAAACATCTCCGCCACGAAGCCCGCGCCGAAGATCACGATCTGTTTCGTTTTCAGCTGCCGCAGCAGCTCTTCGGTCGTCATGGTCATGGCGCTCTCTCCGCCGCGGCGTCCGGCCGCGGCTCGGTCAGCTTCAGGGCGGAGACCGGGTGCGTCTTGCGCTGCTCCGCCGGCGGCGGGGTCATATAATCTCCGAACTTGAAGCTCAAATATCCGTCGGCGTCCCGGACTCCCTGAAAAACGAAGCCCTCAAAGGCGATCTCCTCGCTGCCGGAATACCAGCGCTTCCGGTATCCGTAGGCCCGGTTCGGGGTCGGGAACATCAGGATCCTCACCCATTCCGTTTCCCGGCGGCGGGAGCGGTCGATCAGCGCGTCCAGGGCTTTTTTCGCCAGCGCCTCCGGCACGCGGTCGAGAAGCGCATAGACGGCGCGCATCCCGCGGCTGCGGTCGGCGACCTTTCCCACCCGGGACCAGAGCAGCTTGCGGACCAGAAAGCACTCCGCGTTGACGACAGCGCGGCCCGCGTGGGAATCCGGCACCGCATCCAGCGGAAAAACGTCGATGAAAACGCCCTGCTCATAGGGCATATGCTCCTGGTGTTCCCGCAGAAAAAGCGTGTCTCTGCGCCGCAGCTTCCCGTAGCCCCAGCGGTAGCCCGGCGTCACCGTGTGGTCCTGGAAAGAATAGCGCTCCGGGTCCAGCTCGGTCCTGCAGGCCTCGCGGAAGCGTTCGTATTCCGGCCGCAGCAGGGCGATGTCGGCGTCGTCGTCCCAGGGGATGAAGCCGCCGTGACGGACGGCCCCCAGCATGGTGCCGGCAATGATGTTGTAGTGTATGCCGTGTTTCCGGCAGATCCTGTCCGCCTCCAGCAGAAGCTCCAGCTCGATCTGCTGGAGCTGCCGGAGCGACGCGTTGTCCAGGTGGATCATTTTTCTCTTTTCATCTCCACATGACGGTCTTCCCCCGCGCCGAAGCGCAGGAAATCCAGGCTCCCCGTTTCTGCGTGGATCAGCAGCGCGTCCCACAGCTCCTGGCTTTGGGAGTGCTGTTCCCGGGGATAGGTCACCGAGCCCTCGGGCTTGTGCTCGGGGAAATCCTCCAGCTTGGCGCAGCCGATCCCGATCACGGGAAAGGCCCGTTTTTCGTAGATCTGGTCCGCGTGGCTGTGCCCGTGGACCCAGCCCAGCACCGCGCCGCCGCGGCGGGCGTGAAAGCGTTCCAGCAGGCGGAACATACGCTCCTCGTTGCGGATGGTCTCGCTCCAGACGTGGATCTCCGCCGCCGGCGGCACGTGGGAAAACACCAGCACGCGGTAAGCGCGCGGGGTGGTCAGCAGTCTTCTGCGCAGCCAGCGCACTTCCTCCGGCGGGAAGCCGTAGCGTTCCTTCTCCGTCGGGTCGAAGCTGTCCAAAAACAGGAGTCTCAGCTTCTGCGCCGGAAAGTCCACGTGATACCAGGGCGTCTCCCTGTCCAGATACAGGCGCGCGCACTCCTCCCGGCTCATCGCGCCGGGATTGCCGCGAAAATAATTGCGGTCATGGTTCCCCACACAGCACCAAAGCCGGCCGCAGACCGTCCGGAGATCGGCGAGGACCATGGCCGCGATGCTGCGCGTATAGGCTGTGGGGAGAAGCCCGTCGGTAAAGTCGCCCAGATGGACGACGGCGTCCGGATGCAGCTCCTCGGCGGCAAGGCGGAGGCTCCGCAGGGTATCCGGCCAGATGCATCCGGCCGTATAATGGGTGTCGGCGAGCAGGAAAAGCAGCAGATCCTTTTCCCGCCGGCAGGCCGTCACCCGCTGTTTCAGGCTTTCCTCGCAGCGGGCCATCCATTCCGGGACCGGGAGCTCGCCGCACGAGGCTTCGCCCGTCAGGACGCGATCCTGCAGGGCCGCGCCCTCTTCCGGCGCTTCCCCGGGGACGGCCCCCGCCACGGCGACGCGCACGAAGCCGTCCGCGGGAGCGGTATATTCCCCGTCTGTCCATTCGAGGGCGGAGAGCTCCGGGCTGTAGGTCGTCCAGTTTGCCTCCGGCTGATAGGCATAGGTGTGGATCAGCTCGCCGGGGACCTCGGGGCGGTAGAAATAGACCTTGATGCGGTCCCCCTCCGTTTTGGGGCGGAGCGTGCTGCCGCGGCGCAGCGGGAAGGGGATCAGATTGACGGCGCAGTCCGCCTCCGCCGTTCTCAGGCCGGTCTCCGGGTCGACGCCCGTTCCCGGCTCCAGGGCGTACAGCGCCAGCTCTTTCATCGCGCCGCCCATGCTTCAGCGTTCCTTCAGGAAGCGTTCCATCACATCCGCCATCCAAATGGATTCCTCGGGTCTCAGGCGGTCTTCCCGGCCGGGATGCCCCTGGGTCCGATACAAAAAGTCCGCGATCTCATAGCGCAGGCCGTCTTCCTTGAATTCGCATACAAATCTCTGTCTTCTGGCCGGGTCTTCGCCGCGCAGCTCGAAATACTGCGTCTTCCACCAGGGCGCCTCCGCATAAAGGTAACCCCTGGTGCCGGAAACGACCAGATCGCCCTCCGCCTTGGCGCCGAGAGCGCAGCTGCCGGAGCCAAGCTTTCCCCCGCTTTGGATCAGCACGCGCGTCATCAGATCCAGGCCGCTTTCATTTTTAACGGACTGGAACGAGATTTCCGCCTCCCCCGTCCCCAGCAGCTTGACGATAGGAAGGAGAACGTAGCTGCCGAGCTCGGTGAAGCTTCCGCCGAAGCGGAGGTCGTTCCACTCTCTGCAGCCCGGCGGGGTCAGGCGGGTAAAGCTGCTCTCCACGCTGACGATATCGCCGATGAAGCCGCTGCGCACCAAGGCGCACAGCCGCAGAAAGCCGGGACAGTACGCGGTTTTGACGGCCTCCATGAGGACGAGGTCCTTCTGCGCGGCGAGGGAGAACAGCTCCTCCGCCTCCGCACGGCTGAAGCACAGCGGTTTTTCGCACAGGACGTGCTTTCCCGCTTCCAGCGCGGCCTTCGCATAGCTGTAATGACTCTCGTGCGGAGAGGCGATATAGACGGCGTCCGTCTGGTCGAACAGCTTTTCCAGCGTGCGCATCTTGACCATCGAGGTGTGGGTGGAGAGAAAACGCTGCAGGCTGGCGGAGGAATCCGGGCGCGGGTGGTAGATGCCCGCGATCTGGATGCCCGGCACGAAGCCGGCCTCTCTGAAGAAGCGCTCGGCGATCCGGCCCGCGCCGATCATCCCCAGGCGCAGGAAGGGGAAGCGGCTGCAGCGCAGCATGGAGGAGGAGATATTCGGCGTCCGGGGCAGATACACCACCTGGCAGATCGATTCCAGCACGTCGAATTTCCCCAGCCAGTCGTCTCCCATCGCCAGGATGTCCGCATGATAGCGCAGGATATCCTCGGCCTTCTGGCCAGGATGATCCTCCACGATCACCTCATCGACCCAGGGGCAGCTGCGCACATGCTCGATGCGGATCTGCAGCGGGTCGACCACGCAGAGCTTTCCGCGCTCGATCGCGTACTGCTCGGTGGTGACGCCCACGATCAGCCGGTCGCCCAGCTGTCTGGCACGTTCCAGCAAACGCGTGTGCCCCTCATGAAAAAGATCAAAAATACCGTACGTGATAACCGTTTTCATCTTTCCCGGTTCTCCTGTTCATTCTCCCTGCGATATCCCCGCAGGGTCAAACGCGTCCCGCGCGGTCGGCGCTTGCGCAGCCGTGTCGCTTTCCCGGCCCCGGCACATGATGTCCGCCCGAGCGCATAATCCTCTATAATATATTGAGTATATCACAGCGCTGTCTTTTTCTCAATACTTCTCTTCCCGGGGACTTTACAAACAGGGGAAAACTTCTTATAGTATTCCCCGGAGGCGAGACACATGAAAAAGGTCATCATCCTCATCGGCAACTACGGCTCCGGCAAGACGGAGATCGCGCTGAACATGGCCGTGCGCGCGGCCGCGGAGGGCAAGCGCACCCAGGTCATCGACCTGGATAAAATCAACGATTATTTCCGCATGTCCGACCACGTAAAGCTGCTGGACGAAAAGAACATCAACCTCGTCTCGCCCACTTTCGCCGGCGCTGGCCTGACGCAGACGAACATGAGCGCGGCCGTGGGCTCGGCCTTCGCGCAGGACTGGGACCTCGTCGTGTTCGACGTCGGCGGCGACCCCGCGGGCGCGATGTCGCTGGCGCGCTATCACAGCGATTTAGCCGCGCTCGCGCCGGGACAGCTGGAGGTCTACGACATCATCAATGTCCGCCGCCCCATGT
>JAEEGL014465281.1_pt1 | contig 18260 bp, 12 predicted proteins | sample 9134231 | NCBI WGS metagenome assembly JAEEGL01 (sample SAMN16246548, study PRJNA631951) | gut metagenome | biome: gut microbiome; feature: rumen; material: fiber-attached | host: Bos | place: Iran: Karaj | collected 2018-10 | reverse complement strand
TGCAATCCATACTTGATTATAACGTGCTCTTTTTCTTGAATTCGTTGTAGTCGTTGATGTAACCGTCCTTCATGTAAGGAACACTTGCCACCACAACGCAAACCGTACCAGGAGTAAAATTGCGTAGCTCGCACCATACACCTTTACCTATATATATACCTTGGCTTGGGTCGTCAATGTGGAAGAAACCAGACTCTTTGCCATTATCGACAAACATATCGAAACTGCCGTTGATGGCAAATACCACTTCGGCACATTCTGAGTGAGCATGACCACCGCGTGTCTTACCCTCACCCACGTCGTATATCCAGAAGATACGCTTTGGTTCAAACGGAAGATGCCTCCATTCGGCAAAGGAAAGCGACCCTCTGGAATCCGAAAAGTGCGGTATTTCTACCATTCCGAAGCCCTTTTTGTCGTATTTGTTGCTATTTTCGCTCATTTTTACAATAATTTTGATGCAAAGATACAATTTTTTTTTCAAAACGCTTGCACGGTAAGAAAAAAGTCCCTACCTTTGCATCGCTTTTGAAAGGAACGGCTCTTCAGAGTCAACCGAATCATAGCAAATTCAGCTAATTTAAAGGTCCTGGAAGGATGGGTGAGTGGCTGAAACCACCAGTTTGCTAAACTGACGTACGGGTTACCGTACCGGGGGTTCGAATCCCCCTCCTTCCGCACCTCATGGCGAATTCGTCTATCGGCTAGGACAGATGCCTCTCACGCATCAAAGAAGGGTTCGATTCCCTTATTCGCTACAACCTAACAAACTCTCAATGACTTGAAATGAGGGTGCTCTCCTTTGGAAGCTTCCAAACCAGAGTTGAGTAGTCAGATGGCGAATTCGTCTATCGGCTAGGACAGATGCCTCTCACGCATCAAAGAAGGGTTCGATTCCCTTATTCGCTACTAAGCAAGACTCAGCAGAATGCTGAGTCTTTTTTTTGTTTACGAGTTTTTGAAAATCTGTCACATACATTATTGTTATAGGATGACATGTCCTGGTATAAAAAAAGAGGGTGTGTCAAAATAGGCACACCCTCTTGAATTATCACTTTGTATTAGGATATTCTACTTCATTAACTGTAAGCGTAAAATAGAAATTCTCATCTGTTGTACTAACGAGTGTCATCTTCGTTGTTTTTACCTTGTCATCAGGTATTAACTTGAATGTTCCATTCAGTTTGTTTACAAGATCTGTAAATCCGTTGTCGTAGAAGGCTGATCCATTTCTATCGGCATTCGAATAAGAAATCTTTACGTTCTCGTTATCTATGATTTCGTATTCGAACATGATGTTTCCTGCGTATGGAGGACATTCCAAGTAATTCGTCAGACACTTGTTCTTGGCATCGTAGTAAAAACATGAATATTTAACATCAATACGGTAATTTCCTGCAATATTCATGACACCATCGTTAAACAGTTCTGCTGCACTTTCTGACATTAAGCTCTTTGCAAAGAACCAATATGTTCCATTTACAAATACTTGTGTAGGTGGAAGTACCAATTGGGAAATGGTAATGTTTTTGTCTCCGAATGCAGTATAAGTACTTGAATTTTCATCAAATTCAAAACCTGTAATCTTATGTCCTGCGATTTCAACTGTTTCCAGGAATGATATACCTTTCTTTGTTATTGCAAATGGTAAGACAACATTGTTGCCTTCTTCATCAAGATATGAGTATGTGTGATTAGTACGTGAGAACTGAATAATAGTGTCCTCTAAAGCCAGTTCGTATGAGATGAATTCACACATCTTTTCTTCTACTTTTTTGATAGCCTCAAGTTCTTCTTTCCATGTTCTTCCTTCTTCAACAGGGAACATCTTCATGGTGACACCTGACTTCTTTCCTTTAAGTATGACTTCTTCCTTTGTTGCCTTGATAATAAGGAATTCGAGGTCACCTCTAAGTCCTATTCCTGCCTTGCCTCCAGCGGCATTAACAGGATTAGAGAAAAAGTGAACGAAAGAATTGTATTCATCAAATGATAGATTAATACCATTGCTCTGGTATAGCTTGAAATGAGAAGTCTCGACTGCGTCAGATGCATCAAGTTCGCTGCTGACAGATACAGTACTGTCGGCATTGAATTTAAGGAACAGATTGTATGCTCCAATATTGTATGCGTTCTGAGGATCTGCTTTCATCTCAAGTCTCCAACCGTTTGGTGCAGACATGAGAATCTCCCTGTCAACAATGAGAGTTTCGGCAGCTCTGTTTGCTGATGACTTGTCAAATATGTCATCTACTTCTCCCACACAGGATGTGAATCCTAATGTGAGAACGAGAAGAAGTGCATTGAATATTTTGTTCATATTATTATTCCTTTAATGATTTGAGATTAAGTGAATTTAATGACTCTTTTGTGGAACGTTTTTGTATCTCATTGCGAAGCTTGTCAATGTCAACTCCCCACTTATTCATTAAATATTCTCTAATGATTCCAAGCTTTGTGAGAATCTTGTTCTTGGCAGTCTCATCAGTCATCTGAACGTACTTGTACTTGTAAACTTGAAGATATGTCTTATCCTTGATTACAGGAAGCTTATAGTACTTTATTACAGGATTGCCTGATGCATCGCGTATTGTGTCGCCCTCTGCTGTTGTCTCAACTGCATAAGTGAAAGTTTTGGCCTTTGCTGTAACATCGTAAAAGTTATTTCCAAAGAAGAACTGTGCTGATACTTTGCCATTGTCATCAACATCATAGAAAGTTCCGTATTTCAACTGCTCATTATACATAGGAATCTTGTTACCTTTTGAGTCTGTAAGATAAACAGGATTTCCTTCTTCGTCAGTTGCGTACACGGTATTGCCTTCTGCATCTGTTACAACTTTTACAAATCCATATGCATCCCTTTCGTAATCATATTTGTAAACAGCATATCCGTCTCTGTCGGTTTCTGGAATACGATTACCTTTTTCGTCTGTCAAATATACAGGGTCTCCATATTCGTCAGTTTCAACAACAGGCTTGCCGTATTTGTCCAACTTATATATAGGAGTTCCGTTTGTGTCAACGAGATGCTTTGTAGCTTTCTCAAGAATTTGTCCCCATGTCTTGTCTGAAGATGTAACATATACGGCAAATGTCTCTGCGAAATCTTCATTGTACTCTGAACTTGCATATCCAGTAACGAATCCATCTGCTGCAGCAGTTATATCGTCCTCATAAATCCAACCTGGACCTTTGTAAGTTCCTGCAGAAACAAGACGGAAGTCTGTTGTGTATTCTTTCTTCTGAGTGAGAATGTGACAGAACTCGTGGTGCATGGTGTGGAAGTACCAATAGTTCAAGTCAAGTGGTAGGCTGGAATGACTTTTGTAATAATCTTCATTATTGATATAAAGATTGTTAAAGTTAAGTTCATTGACACGGAAGAGAGTAACTTTAACTCCGCCTTCTGCCTGTCCTAATTTTATTTTGTTCTGACCATCATATTCTGGAGAACCAATAAATACGAACTGTCTGAAGCAGTTTTGTTTCAAAAAGTCTTTTCCTGCAACGTTAATATATGGTTCCATCCATACATATTTCATAAGTTTTGCAAGTGCAACTGATTTCTCAATTGTGGCAGGAATAACATTGTATGGCAGGTCAGTCTCTTTGTCATTGTAGAGATAATCAACTGTTACGTTGTAAGGAGCGGTAAGGCTGTCGTATATCCACTGGTCAAATTCTGTTCTTGTAGGAGAATCTGTATCAAATATACTCTGTGAGTCTAAATCGTCCTTATCACATGAGAAGGCTGTAAACAGCACTCCAACAAGTAATATGTATATCTTGAAATTTTTCATCTTCTTGTTAATTAAATTTTAACATACCTTAATCTTGAAATGTATTTTATACATTATCTTGGATTTGGCTCAAGTCCACCTGTTTTTGCGACGATTACTTCTTGTGGCAACTGGATAGCACCGCGGAGATCGCCAGTCTTGAATACCAGAGGTTTTTCTCCATCAAGATTATGTGAAAATTCTATACCATAACGCTTGATGTCCTGAAAACGCATACCCTTCCATAATGTTTCTATACGTCGCATCTGGAGAACAGTATAAACCATTGCTTCCTGATTTTCATCGACAATCTTGAATGGAGCATGGAATATCTTTTTGTTGCTTCTGTTGATTACATCACCTTCAGCATTGAGTTTGTATGGTGATATTGACTTCCAAAATGCAACGAGATTCTTAAGTGTATATACAGGTCTGACAGCATTTACACTTGATGCAGAACAATGAATCTTCGCAAAGTTGTTCATATCATTTAATGCTAAATCAAGTTCGTTAAGTGCGATACATGCTTCTGCATGAACAAGGCATGTCTCGTCAGAAGTAAATGGAACATCAATGATATGTGCAAATCCTGTCTGGTTGATTTTGTCTGTAGTCTCAAAAAACTCTACAACAGCAGGAGTGTATATTGACTGATCTGAGCCATAAGTCAAACTTGCCTCATATAATGTGCTGCTTCCGTTTGTACCATTCCAAAGCAAATCTGACCATAATGTCTCTTTTTCACACAATTCTACATTATGTCCAAATCTGTTGTATGTAGTGTAGTTTCTTGCTCGTCCCATTGCAGAAAACTTACTTACAAGAAGGAAGTTATATGGGTCGCTACTGTCAATGTATGCGTTCTTTGCAGTCTTTAAATCCATAGCTGGATATGTAGCGAGACTTGTGTGCATGATGTTGAGCGGATTACTTCCGAGAGCAATTTCTGCATATTCCTTTGCTTTTCCCCATTTCTGGTAATAAAGATTGAAACGCGCAGCAAAAGCGTATGCAGCTCTTTCATTGAAATGATATGCAGGTACCTTGAGGTAAGAATCGTCAAGCAAAGGTAACGCTTCTTCAATATCTGCATTGATATTTGCGTATGTTTCTGCAAGTGTACCACGCTTACCAACAATTTCACCTACTTTTTTAGGATATGGGATACCGAGATACTTGTTTGCTGTAGTATCATTATAAGCCATACAGAAGCAGTTCGTCAAAGAGAAGATTGCGTATGCACGGCAAAGAAGTGCTTCTGCTTTGAGCGGTTTTGTCTCTTCTGTTAAACCGATTTTTTCAATTGCAGCGAGTGCTTCATTAGTTGTTACAACAATATTGTAGTGCTCACTCCATACACTCTTTGGAGAGTCATTTCCTGTTTGCGTAACCTGCTCGAAACGATATACTTCTTCTTGGTCTTTAGCGTATTGGAATGTTTTTCCATTATCCATCACATTGTCAGAACTGAACTCTGTGAGGAAGTTTATTGTCTTGTCTGGATAGGCAGAGCCGAGTAGCTTCGCTACTTTTTCAGGAGTGTCTATCTCTGTTCTGTCATCAGGATTTTTGTCAAGGAAATCATTACATGATGCAAATGCTAAAGCAAGCATCATGAATGATAAAGCCTTAATTCTTGAAAATATATTATTCATATTATTTTTCCTTTAATAAGTTATATGTTAGTCATTAAATACCGAGTTTCAATGTCATAGTGAACTGACGTGGCATTGGGATTGCTACACCACCAGCATTGAAGAACTCTGGATCCTGACCGTTGAGTTTCTTATCTGCATAGATAAGGAAGAGGTTTGTTGCCTGAAGTTTGAGGCTAAGTGTAGATACACCAAGTGGAGCGACCATTGTCTGAGGGAAATCATAACTGAGTGAAATCTCCTTCATACGGATGAAGTCTCCCTTTGCTGTACGTTCGCTACAGAAGTTGTAAGCATTATATGCAAGATTCAACTGTCCTTCTGCCTGACTTTGACGAAGGTCTGCAATTGCTGGTACGTTTGTGTACTTCTCATCGCCAGAAACTGTCCATCGGTTCTTGAAATCCTTAGGACTTGCAACCATATCGTCGTATGAACTATGGAATGAAGGGTCAAGACGTACTACGTTTCCGAACGAATATGTAGCAAAGACATTAAGACGGAATCTCTTGTATGTAAATGTATTTCCGAGAGAACCAGTTATTGTTGGATCTGTTGGGCCTTCGTAAATGAGGTATTTTTTCTCTGTACTTTGAAGGTTGATATTTGACACTACTAAATCTCCCTTTTCGTTGATGAATGTAGGCATACCGCTCTCGTTCAAGCCTCTGAAATCGATTGAGAAGAGTGCACGGCTTGGATAACCTTCCATCGTGAATCCAGTTCCAGATACGAAATCAATGATTTTGTTTTCTGTATCAAGTCTTGTAACTTCTGTCTTTGTATGTGTGAAGATGAAGTCTGTGTTCCACTTGAAGTCTGTTGTAGCAATGTTTTTTGTGGAAAGAGAGAACTCTTGACCACTTGATTTCATGCTTGCAATGTTCTTTCTAAGTGTAATCCGTCCAGACTCACCATCAGTGTTCTGGTCGCCGATAAGATCATAGTTTCTACGAGTAAAGAAGTCTGCCTGTACATTGATGCGGTTGTTGAGGAAGCCAAGGTCAAGACCTACGTTGAACTCATGCTTCTTCTCGTATGTAAGATCTGGGTTCGCTGGCTGTGTCATAGCAATAACTGTCTCAGAATCCTTTGTACTTGGACGGTAAGGATTGCTTGCCATAAAGATTGCTGATGAGTTTGTTGCTGCTGGGCGGTCACCAGTAAGAGAGTATGAAGTCTTGATAGTTGCATGAGTTAGAACGTTCTTGAATGTCTCCTCAAACCATGGCTCTTCATGGGCATTCCATGCACCAGAGATGTTCCATGTAGGTAACCAACGTGCCTTACGCGTTTTGCCGAGGCGGTTGTAGCCTTCGTATCTTACAGTACCGTTGATTGTATAACGTGCCTTATAAGAATATGTTGCTGTTCCGAAGAAAGAAGCAGAACGCTCATAGCTGTTTAGAATTCCATAATAAGAGTTGTTGGCTTCTTTTGCTTGTTTGAAATAGTAGTATGAGTAGTTGTCAACATTTCCCATTTCGTACTGAGTTCCAACTCCTTCAAAAGAGTCTCTGTGACGTTTGACATCAGCAACTTCTGTTCCAGCAAAAACATTTACGATATGGTCATCGTTGAACACATCGTTATATGCAGCAGTAGCACGAAGGCTGTAGTTGCTGATTTGATATGTATCTTTGTTATGGAATCCTCCTTCTGGTAATATAGAGAAAGGATAAGAATTTGGCTGATCAGGATCAGAATAGAGCCATGGATTTGAATCACGCATTGTGGCATCATCCATCGCACGGTATGACATAGCTCTGTTAGAGCTCTCCTTTACGTATGAAATCTGATTTGTGTTAGAGTATCGGTATGAACCGAGTACAGAAAGCTCAACTTTAGTGATTGGCTTGTACTTCAATTCTGCCTGAAACTTAACGTCTGCAACCTCGAAGTCCATATAGTTGTTTGCCAACTCATGGTGAATGTTAAATGGAGCATAGTTGCGAGTATAGTACTCGTTAGGATCTGCTGCACGTGATGTGTTAATAGCGTAAGAGTATGGGTTTATATCGAATGCACGTGTTACCTCACCTGAAACTGCATCTACCAATTGTGATGTCGTACCTGGTGCTTCCTGATTACGATATGATGCATTGGAGATGATATTCAGTGAGAGTTTTTTGTTTATGTTGAAAAGCGCATTGATGTTGGCAGTATAACGTCTTACATGACTTTTCTCTGACCATCCTGGATCTTCCATAATGCTCATAGATGTATAGTACTGTGCTTTGTCAGTTCCTGAGGAAAGGCTGATAGAGTGGTTGTGCTGGATGCTGTTTGAGAAGAGTTCGTCAAACCAGTTTGTGTTACGCATCTCGGCTGCGCGCAAGTATTCGTTCATTGCCTCTGGAGTGTTGGCAAGAGCAAACTTGCCTGTTGCTGGATCGTATGTATTGATAAGTTGATACATCTTACCATATACACCACTTGTTGATGCACGATATGTCTTGGCAAGTGAGATGTGACCTGACGCCTCAAGTTCTTTGTAGAAGTCCATCTGCTCCTGTGAATTCATGATGTTGAACTGACTGTAGCTTGGACGGAGACGCATAGTGTATTCGCCTGTGTAAGTAATCTTGTTAGAACCAGCCTTACCTTTCTTAGTAGTGATGACAATCACACCAGCCATGGCACGTGCACCATAGATAGATGTTGCACTACCATCCTTAAGAATCTGGAATGATTCGATATCGTCTGAGTTGAGTCCTGCAATGGCTGAAGAGATAAGTGTCTCTGCATCTCCAGAAGATAGAGCGTCTGCGCTAACTTCAGTGATATCTTCCTGAATAACACCATCTACAACCCAAAGTGGCTTAGAACTACCATAGATAGATGTAGCACCACGTACTCGAATCTTAGGAGCAGTACCGAAAGTACCGCTTACGTTCTGTACGCTGACACCGGCAACACGTCCTTCGAGTGAACGTGATACGTCGCTGACGCCACCGAGCATGATGTCTTCTGCATTAACCTTTGTTGCTGCACCGGTAAAGAGACGCTTGTCCATCTTGTTCATACCGGTAACAACAACTCCGTCAAGAATCTTGTCGTCTTCCATACGGACCTGCATACCGTTCTTTGGAGTTACAACTACAGGCTTCAAGCCTACGAAACTGATGTGAAGTTTCTTGCCAGCAGGCACGGTGATAGTGAACTTACCATCGATGTCTGTTGCAGTTCCTTCCTTAGTGCCCTGAATCATAACGTGGGCACCAACCACAGGCTCGTTGTCGCCAGCATAGATGACTGAACCTGTGATCTTGTTCTGTGCCAATGCTGTGACTGCCGTCATGAGCATCGAAACAGCAAACAATAAAAGTCTTTGTTTCATCTTATAAAAACTAAAATAGTTAATTATGATTATTTATAATTTGTAATTTGTTTTGTTTATTTAGATATGTAAATGAGTTGAACATTTTTCCTACCATAATAGTATTTCACTCATGTTACTTATTGAGAGGGCGTGGTCATCTATTCATAAAAACATTCAAGAATACACTTGGGATTGTCATAATAGAAATTGCCCTGTGGATTTGCTTGCAAAAGTACATAATTCGTGTTTACCATGCAATAGATTTATTGTTTTTTGATTGAATTTTGCTAAAAATAATCAAAAAGTGTAACATTTTTTTACACTTTCATGTTAAAAAGATTGAAAATATTAGTTCGATAGGTTAAAAAGTGTTTAGTATAAACAAAAGAGCACAGAAGCCATAGATGAAATATAATGGCATCTTTTGGTCTGCCTATATACATCTATGGCTTCTGTGCTTTAATTATGAGTTTCTTTTAGTATTCCTGTTTCCTCTTTGGATTCATAGGAAACCATCCTTTCTGTACGCGTTTCTTCTGCTCGAATATCTCAAGGATGCTCCAGAGACATGAACAGCCAATGACACCGAGGACGGGACTAATGATTACGTCATCTACAAACAGGGAAGCAATGATGAATGCTACTCCTAATATGAGAAACCACCACCAGCACTTTGTGCCGAAATAATACTCTCCTTTGATTACGATTGGATGGAACAATCCGATTACAAGGAATGTTGTTACTGCAATTATTATACCTATATAGTTCATATTATATTGTTTATTCTAATTGTATTCTAATTGAAATGTTGTGTACTTTAATGAGGCTTTTCTTGTGTACTAAGGTACATTCAAGAAAACCGGGTGCAAAGTAAGTAATAATAGTTGAGATATGCAATCCATATTTATTATGATTTTTTCGGTGACGTTTTGCATTCTTGTTCATTTGTCATATCTTTGCATCATTAACATTTTATTTTAATCAGAATAATGAAGAAACACCTGACAATCCTGTTGACTATCTTTGGCTCGCTTGGAGTCTCAGCTCAACAATATCCATTTCAGAATTCGCAGCTCACTCCAGAGGAAAGGGCTGATAATCTTTGTTCGCTACTAACACTTGATGAGAAGGTTAAGCTAATGGAGCATGGCTCTCCAGCTATTCCTCGACTTGGCATTCCGCAGTTCAACTGGTGGAATGAAGCTTTGCATGGAGTCGGGCGTAACGGTACGGCGACTGTCCTGCCAATTACGATGGCGATGGCGAGTACCTTTGACGATGCGCTTCTGCAACGGGCTTACGATGCGGTGAGTGACGAGGCGAGGGCCAAGAACAACATTGCACGTAAGGCCGGGAGGTGTAAGATATACGAGGGCTTGTCCTTTTGGACTCCTAACATCAATATATTCCGTGACCCTCGTTGGGGTCGTGGACAGGAGACTTACGGTGAAGACCCTTATCTCACGTCGAGAATGGGACTTGCTGTCGTGAGAGGACTACAAGGACCAGCGGACAGTAAGTATCGTAAGCTCTTTGCGTGCGCTAAGCACTTCGCGGTGCATAGCGGACCGGAGTGGAACCGCCACACTTTCAATATAGAGATGCTCCCGGAGCGTGACCTTTGGGAGACTTACTTGCCGGCGTTCAAGTCTTTAGTTAAGGAGGGCAACGTTCGTGAGGTGATGTGCGCTTATCAGCGAATGGACGGCGAGCCTTGCTGTGGCAGTACACGCTACCTGCAGCATATTCTTCGTGATGAGTGGGGCTTTAATGGTATCGTTACGAGTGACTGTTGGGCACTTAACGACTTCTGGGAGAAGAACCGCCACAACGTGTCGCCTACGCGTGCCGACGGAATAGCTAAGGCTCTTATCGCCGGTACGGATGTTGAGTGTGGTAATTCGTACAGCTCGTTGAAGGAGGCAATAGCTGCTGGTAAGACTACTGAGGAACAGGTTGACGTGAGCCTGAAGCGTTTGCTGAAGGGGCGCTTTGAACTTGGTGACTTTGATGATGATAGTGAAGTGTCGTGGCGAAGCATAACTCCTGATGTGATTGCAAGTGAGGAGCATCGTGACCTGTCGTATCGTCTTGCGAAGGAAGGCATCGTACTGCTACAGAACAATGACAAAGTGTTGCCTTTAAGCAAGGATATGCACATTCTCGTTGTGGGTCCTAATGCCGCAGACTCCGTCATGCTGTGGGGAAACTACAACGGTTTCCCTAAGTCCACGACCACCATCCTGCAGGGCATTGAGAAGAAGTGCGCTAACGTGACGTACATGGCTGGTTGCGGACTGCTTGAAAGGCGTATTACTGACAGCTGGTTCAATAACTTGCGTTGCTTCGACGGTCAGTACGTCGGTCTTGGTTCTCATTACTACAACAACCAACGCTTTGAAGGTAATGCCGTGTGCATGGACTACTATCAGCAGAAACTGAACTTCGATAATGGTGGTGCCACTGCCTTTGGGTCAGGCGTTAACATAGAGAACTTCTCGGTCAAGTACGATGCAACTCTGTCTTCAAACAAGTCTGAACAGATAAGCATGTGGGTGAAATATACTGACCGACTTCGACTTGTAATTGACAATGACACTCTTATCAACGACTGGAGCGGAGCGAATGAGGACTCCATACGCGAGCGGTCTGTAGTGTTCGACGTGAAGGCTGGTAAGCAGTACAGGCTTGAGCTCTTCTACGCACAGAACAAGGGGGCTGCAGTTCTGAACTTCGACCTCGGCCACACTCTGTACTACCCGGACGACGTTCTCCTGGCAGCCGCCAAGCAGGCAGACGCCGTTGTGTTTGTCGGTGGAATCTCGCCTCGTCTTGAAGGTGAAGAGATGAAGGTTGACTACTCAGGCTTTAAGGGCGGTGACCGAACCAGCATCGAGCTTCCAGCTGTGCAGCGAGACATGATTGCACTGCTCCGTAAAGCGTCTGATAAGTTAGTGTATGTCAACTGTTCAGGTAGTGCCGTGGGACTTGTGCCCGAGACATACAATGCGGATGCAATTGTCCAGGCGTGGTACGCTGGTGAGAAGGGCGGTGATGCTCTCGCTGACATCCTCTTCGGTGATGCGAACCCTTCGGGCAAGTTGCCAGTTACCTTCTACAAGAACGTGGAACAGCTTCCCGACTTCCTTGACTACAGGATGAAGGGACGCACTTACCGTTACATGACGGACAAGCCTCTGTTCCCATTCGGCTTTGGTCTCAGTTATTCGCAGATTGAGTTCGGAAAGCCTAAGTACAAGAAAGGCAACGTGACAGTTGATGTGAAGAACGTTAGTGACCGTGACGCTGATGAGGTGGTTCAGGTTTACATTCGCAGGTTGGATGATGTTGATGGCCCGGTTAAGACCCTACGTGCCTTCAAGCGTGTGAGCGTTCCTGCCGGTAGGAGCGTGAAGGTCAGTCTTCCACTGTCTGGCACTCAGTTCGAAACTTGGGATGAGGCTACCAACTCAATGCGTGTCGTTGCCGGTGAGTACGACGTGATGGTCGGCAACTCAAGTGATGACTCGTCATTGCAACACCTGAGCGTCAAGCTCAAATAGGGTTGAACTGTTACATATTTTATAGTTGTAACAAGGCTTCCGTCATAGTTGGCGGAAGCTTTGTTTTTTAACTGACGACGTGTGAAAGTGTAACTATGTCATAAACTTACCTGAAAGTTTGCGTGTATTGCACAAATAGTGTATCTTTGCACAAAACATCAACTCATGAACAAGTTACTAAGATATATACTATTCATTGCAGTGTCAGTACTCATGTTTGCGTGCGAAGACCTGGAAACATTCAGTACTGACAGTCGTCTTCAGCTTTCGTTCAGTGCTGACACCGTGTCGTTCGATACGGTCATCACCACTGTGCCTTCCAGTACCAAGCGTGTCTGGATATTCAATAACAACAAGGAGGGACTCCGTATCAAGAGTGCTCGTCTCGCAACTGGTGAGGCGAGCAGTTTCCGTATCAATGTGGATGGTCGTACAGGTCCTGAGGTGACCGACCTTGAAGTGCTCAAGGAAGACAGCATAATGATGCTCGTTGAGGTTACACTGCGGGAGACGCGAGTGGATGACAGTGTGCTCATGCGTGACTCCGTGCTGTTTACCCTCGAGTCGGGAACTGTGCAGAAGCTCATACTTGAGGCATACGGTCAGGACGCAATAATTATGCGTGCACCCGAGTGTCAGCATGGTGAGGTGATGACGTTCAGTAGCGGAAAGCCATACCTTATATATGATAGTCTCGTGGTGCGCAACGGCGGAACGCTCAATATTGAAGCTGGCGCAACGCTCATGTTCCACTCGGGAGCAAGTCTGCTTGTCTATGGACAACTGAATATCAATGGTACTGAGGGCAACATGGCTGTGCTGCGAGGCGACCGCACGGACAAAATATTCCCCTACTTGCCTTATGACCGCATCGACGCCCAGTGGGGAGGTATCCGCTTGTTCGCTGGTAGTGTAGGCAACACCATACGTTACGCTGACATCCACGGCGGCAACTATGGAGTGGTGTGCGACAGTTCAGGTGTGGATGCTGACAAGCTCCTGTTGGAGAACAGTATCATCACCAACGTGTGCGGCTATGGACTCTTTGCTGAGGACTGCAAGGTCAATGTGCGAAACAGCATCATCAGCAACGCCCGCATGGATTGTGTCAATGTCACTGGTGGCGAGTACGATTTCGTACACTGCACCATTGCACAGTTCTATGCACTCGGAGCCACGAGCGAAGGCAATGCCATTCGTGTTTCCAACGTGAAGGGACTTGACTATCATGCTCTCTCGTTCCGAATGGATAACTCGATTGTCACTGGCTTTGCAACTGACGAGATATTTGCCAGCCGCTTTGACGGCAATAATGAGTTAACTAAGGATGAGGCGCTGTTCGACCTGTTGTTCCGCAACTGTTTAGTTACGACCGACACCAAGGGTGCCGAGCAGTACTTCGTTGATTGTATTGTGGATGATGTCACTTCGGAGTTAAACCGCCGAAAGCATTTCAAGTGTGTTGACACTCACGACTTCGTTTTCGATTATCATCTTGACAGTCTTTCATCTGCTTGTGGCAAAGCATCTTCTGCTTATCTCCTTTCGTTGCCTAAGGACATGTATGGCAGTGTACGAGTGTATGGCAATGTAGATATAGGTGCTTTGCAGCGATAACTTTTCGCTCGATTCCTTTTCATTATATATTGAAAACTCTGCTCATTGAGTGGTGATTCGTATTGTAACCATTCCACATTTGACACTTTAGTCAGGTGTGGAATGGTTACTTTATTATGCACCTTTTTGGTGTATAACTGAGCCGTTGACGCTTGTCAAATTGTGTGGTAATATTGAATAATGTTAATTTTCGCCTTTTTTTGCAGTTTTTCGGCGCTTTAACGCATAGTTATCTACCGCTTTAACGCATAGTTATCTACCGCAGCGGTGTATAACTATTCATCGAAGCGGTAGATAACTATGCGTTAAAGCGGCATAAAATGAGCCATAAAAGTGGATAATAATTATGTAATCTGGTCGCGTTTTGCGAAGCGCACAATTGCCTTTCAATTATATTACATTTTTACCAATAGTTAATGGGCGAAATCATCCTTAGTTTGGCGTGATTTTTGCCATAGTTAGGTTTGTGATTCATGTTTTATTTTACACCTATTATATATATAGCACCACACCTATTATATATATAGTATCACACCTATTATATATATAGGTGTGGATTTTTGTTTCGGTCAACTTATTCTCGCTCCACTTTTCAATCGTTGATGTGTGTCTTTACGTATAGAGGGCCGTTGCCATGTCCAATACTGATTGTGGTGCCTCCCTTGATGGCGAGCGTCATGTATTCCTTTGCGAGAGCGATGGCTTCGCCCATGTCTTTGCCAGTTGCCATGAACGAGGCGATGGCTGAGGAGAGAGTGCAGCCTGTGCCGTGGAGATTATTGCTGTCGATGCGTGGTGAAGTGAAGGTGCGGATGGTCTTGCCGTCGTAGAGGATGTCGGTCATCAGTGGCGAGTCGCTGTGACCACCCTTGACGAGGAAGGCTGGTGTGCATGAGAGATTTGAGGCTGAGTCTGTTGGGACACATTCCTCTTGTCTGCATTGAGCGGATGCTCCGTGAATGGTGGCGAGTGTGGATTCCTGTGTGTAGTGGGCGGATGGATAGTTGGCGAGTGATGAGAGGTTAGTGTGGAGGATGGTGTCGAGATAGTGCGCCTCGGGGATGTTTGGTGTTATGAGTGTGCACAGAGGAAACAGGTGGGTGGTTATGTATTCCACTGCATCCTCAGCCATGAGCCGGTGACCTGATGTCGAAATCATAACTGGGTCATAGATGACGGGCAGTTGACTGGCGTATGTCTTCAGCGCTTCGACAATGGCTTGCGCCACGTTGCGGTCGGGTATCTGTCCTATCTTGATGGCATCTATGCGTATGTCGCTGAAGATTGCATCGAGCTGTTGGCGCACGATGTCCCATGGTACTGGCATGACTGCCTGTACCCCCTTGGTGTTCTGCACCGTGAGTGCTGTGATGACGGTCGTGCCGTAGCAGCCGAGTGAAGTTATGGTCTTCAGGTCCTGCTGTATGCCTGCACCTGCTGAGGGGTCTGACCCTGCAATGGTGAGGACTGTGCTTATTCGTGATTCTTCCATGCGTCGCCTAATATCATGGCACCTCCAAAACCAATGGAGAGTACCTCGTGTAAGTTGTTGAATGTTATTCCTCCGAGAGCATACACCCTTTCGTCTATGATGCCGCGTCGGTGTGCGTCTCTCAGTTGTTCGGTGGTGAAGGCTGAACGGTAGCCCTGTTTCGATATCGAGTTGTAGATGGGTGACAGACTAACGTAGTTGCATAGCTCTTTCCAGTGCTCCACCTCATCGATTGTGTGGCAACTGCGGCTCACGCTTCCAGTCCATCCTTGCGGCGGTTGCGTGTTGCGACTGTTGAGGTGTACTCCATAGAGACCGTATTGCTGTGCAATAGTATAGTGGTCGTGCAGCACGAGACGACTGTGCAGCTCATGTGGTATCTCGCGTATCAGCCGTTCAGTTTCTTCACGTGTCGCTTCGGGCTTGCGAATGTGTATCAAGTCCGCTTTACCGCTGTTCAGTAGTTGCGCTATGCGCTGTGCCTCTCCATCGTGGAAGTGTGGCAGGGTTATTACTATCGTCATTCTTTACTCTTAATTGTGTAGTATTCTTGCTGTTAACAGCATGATTGGTTGATGAAACACGAATTACACAAGCGAAGGCTCGTGCAATTCATGTTTCATGTTCAGTTACACGTCATTCTCCTTTCACGCTAACTTATGCACTGCATCGAAGGCAGCATCCCAGTCCTTCCACACTGGTTCACGTCCCAGCTCCCTAAGTCGGCGGTCAATCACCTCCGGACTGCGCTCATCGCTCACGGTGAACTGTTCGAGTGCCTGTGGATAGGTGTGATAGCCTCCGGGATTCACTCGTGAACCAGCCGACATGGTAGTTACACCCAGTGTGCACATGTTGTCGCGGATGAAAGCGGGTTCTCGTGTGGAGTAGGAGATATCCACGTCGTGGTCGAAGATGCGCATAGCGAAGGTTGCCTGCGCCAGTTCACTGTCAGTCATGTAGCAGTTAGGGTGGAAACCCTCGTTCTGTGCAGGTCTCATTCGTGGGAAGTTGATACTGTACTTCGTTCTCCAGTAGTGCTTCTGGAGGTAACGCAGATGATGTGCCATCATGACCACATCTGTGCGCCATTCCTTCTCCAGACCAATTAGCACTCCCATGCCTATGGAGTGGACACCCGCCTGTCCCATTCGGTCGAAGGCGTCGCATCGCCAGTCGAAGCGTGACTTCATTCCCCGTGGATGATACAGGTTGTAGTTAGCACGGTTGTATGTCTCCTGAAAACAGATTACACCATTGAGTCCGTGTAGTGTCAGCTCGCTGTACTCGTTGGCGGCGAGTGGCATCACCTCTATCTTGATGTTGGAGAAGTACTTCTTGGCGATGTCGATTGCAGTTGCAAGGTAGGGCACTCCTGCCTTGGCTGGGTTCTCGCCGGTAACCAGGAGTATGTTCTCGAATGGAGCGAGCTGCTTGATGGCTCTGTACTCATCCTCGATCTGCTCTGCAGTGAGGATGGTGCGCGCCATCGGGTTCTCTCTGTGAAAGCCGCAGTACACACAGGAGTTGGTGCATGAATTTGTGATGTAAAGCGGTATGAACATGGATATCGTCTTGCCGAATCGTTCTTCGGTGTAGCGTCTTGAAAGTCTTGCCATGGTCTCAAGGTATGGCACGGCTGCAGGGGAGAGTAGTGCCATGAGGTCGTCCACATTGCAGTGACTCTTGGCGAGAGCTCGTCGCACGTCGTTGTCAGTCATAGCTGCAATGCGTGCCGTCGTCTCGTCCCATGATATGTTGTTAAGTTCTTCTGAAAACATTGTATGTCTCGTTGTTACTTTCTTTATTGTTTAAGTCAACAGCCGTTGACTGCCTTATTCTCTGTCCTTCACGCTGCAAGGCTTGAAGGCGTACTCCTTCAACTGCCTGATGGACGGACTGTCACCGCACATGGCACAGCCTCTGTCCCTGCCGAAGTCAATCCTCTGCCACTGCATCGTGAGTGCATCGAAAGTGAGCATGGCATCGGTGAGCAAACTGCCCGTGCGTGCCAGGTACTTAATGCACTCCGTTGCCTGTACAGTGCCGAGCATTCCCGCTATGCTACCGAGCACGCCCACGCTGGAGCACGTCTCCACGTCAGCGTATGCAGGTGGTTCGGGAAACATACATCGGTAGCACGCCGTTCCGCTGACGTGTGTCATCACCTGTCCCGAATAGCGGTTGATGCCTCCCATGCAGAACGGCTTGTCGAGCATGATGCAAGCGTCATTGATGAGGTACTTGGCGGAGAAGTTGTCAGTGCCGTCCAGTATGAAGTCGTACCGACGGATAATGTCGAGAGCATTGTCCTCACTGAGGAAGCAGTCGTGCCTCTCAACTGTGACGTCGGGGTTCAGTTCACGTATCTTCCTTTCGGCACTCAGTGTCTTGGGCTGTCCGATGTCGGTTGTTGAGTGGATGACCTGTCGCTGGAGGTTGGTGATGCTCACACAGTCACCGTCCACCATGCCGATAGTACCCACGCCAGCCGCCGCAAGGTAGAGAGCCGCTGGTGAGCCCAGTCCGCCCATGCCCACGATGAGAACTCGTGAGCCGAGCAGTCTCTCCTGTCCTTCCTCGCCCATGCCCTGCAGGATGATGTGACGGTTGTAACGTCTTTTCTGTTCCTTGGTCAGTTGCATGGCGTTGCTATAGTTTACGGAGGTCATGTGTCAGTTTAGCCGCACAGAAGTTCGGTCCGCACATTGTGCAGTACTCGCCGTCGGTATGGCCCGCAGCTTCGAAGTACTGTAGCGCACGCTCAGGGTCGAGACTGAGGTGGAACTGGTCTCTCCATCTGAACTCGAAGCGAGCCTTACTTAGTGC
>JAEEGL012795726.1_pt1 | contig 18260 bp, 15 predicted proteins | sample 9134231 | NCBI WGS metagenome assembly JAEEGL01 (sample SAMN16246548, study PRJNA631951) | gut metagenome | biome: gut microbiome; feature: rumen; material: fiber-attached | host: Bos | place: Iran: Karaj | collected 2018-10 | reverse complement strand
GCCTTCAGATTTATTCTGACTGTAGCTTTCAGCTTTTTTCTGCTCATCAAAAACAGTTTTTGCAGAAGCTTCGTTAAACACTGTTGAATTGAACAAAAGAGTTGAATCTGTTTTTTTAGCTTCACTACTTTTTACACTGGTAGACTTTGGTACAGGTTTAATTTCTTTTACTGTTACATCAGTGCTTGAAGTATCTTTAACTTTAGGCTTTATCTCAGTTTTTTTAACTGTAGCTTTAGCTGTAGTCTTTACAGCAGTAGTTTTTGCAGCTGTAGTTTTTTTTGCTGGTTCATTTTCAGACTTTGCAGCTTTATTTTTTGGAGCTGTTTTTACTTCTGTTTTTACTTCTGTCTTTGCAGCTCTCTTTACATCGGTCTTTGCAGCATTTTTTTTACTGTTAATTTTTCAGTTTCCACAGCGACTTCTCGTTTAGCACTTGTTTTTTTTGCTGCACTTACAGTTTTTTTTTCAGCCGGTTTAGTTTTTAATTCCTTAGATGTTGTTGATGCTTTTTTTGAAACTGTTTTAGCTTTTTTTGCTTCCTTTACTTCAACATCATTATTCAAGTTCTGTTTCGTACTCATAATCAAAAGTTCCTTCAGCTCCTGCCGACATATTTTCTGCTTCATTGTTCTGTAGTGATGAAGCCACATCTTCCAATAACTTGCGCCTTTTTTCAGCTTCTTCTGCTAACTGTTTTTCAAGTTCAGCCTTTCGCTTCAATTCCTGTTCCATAAGCTCTCGTTGAATTCTTTCGTTTTCAGCTTTAATTTTTTCTTCTTCCTCAAGCCTGATTCTTTCCTGTTCTGCAAGTTCAACCTTATAGTCTTTCAGCATTTTTATCAGCAGAACAATATTATCCTTTTGAACATCATCTGGAACCATGCTCAAATATTTTTCATAGTCTAAAATACTTTCATCTATTTTACCTGATTTAAGTCTGGCATTTGCTCTGTTTAAAATCGGGTCGAAAAATAATGAATCAGCAGAAATTGCAATCGAGTACCATTTTTCTGCTTCCTCAAAAAGCCCCAGTGCATAACAGGAATTTCCAGCATTATATGCCAGGATTTTTTTATCAGAAGCAAAATCATTCATTCCTTTTTCACAAACTTTTACACTTTCATTGAATTTCTTTATCTGGAAATAGGCAACAGAAAGATAAGTATAGGCTTTAGAGTTTTCTCCATTTAAAATAGCCTTTTCAAAATATGGAATACATTCTTCCGGATGATTTTCAATAAATAATTTTTCACCCTTGCTGAAATTTGATTCCTGTGAAAATAAATTAAAGGAAATAAAAGCAATAAAAACAAAAATAAAACATTTTATTTTCATATAAATATTATCGTTTTTTTTCGTAAAAATAACAATAAAAAGATAAATACTTATCCTAAAATTGACAGATTATTTATAAAAGAGTAATCTTAATAATATAGAAAAAGGGCGGATTACATTGAATACCTTAACAATTATAATAATCAGTGCAATTGCAATAGCATTTATAGCCTCAATACTCATAATGATATTAAAAAACTCAACATCTCCTTCTAAGATTGTTTCTATCCAAAAGTATATTAAAGACGGCAAATATCAGCAGGCACAAAAAATTGCTAAATCAATACTTTCAAAAGATGCAAGAAATTTCGTAGTGCATTACTGGCTTGGAAAAGCATATTTTGCTGATGGAAAAACAGAACTTGCATTTATGGAATATCAGACTGTAAACAAAAACATGGTATTCAATGGTGATATTTCAGAAGTAGAATTCAGAAAGGAAATGGCAATTCTGTATTCAAAATATAATCAAACTGAGGAAGCCCTAAAGGAATATCTTTTACTGTCAAAACTTGATCCAAGAAATTCAGAAAATTATTATAATATTGCAAAAAACTATGAAACTATCGGCCAGCTAAGTTTAGCAATGGGATTTTATCAGAAAGCCATTAAGATAAATAAAAATCACGGTCCATCCCTTACAGCTATGGGACATTTGCTTTATCAGAACAAGCAGTATGCAGATGCAAAAACTGTAATTGAAGCTTCAATAAAATTAAATCCTGAAAACTATGAAAACTATTATTATCTGGGAAAAATACTTAAAAGCACAAAAAATCTACCTGCTGCAGTAAAGGCATTTGAAAAGTCTCAAAGATCTCCGGATTTCAAACAAAAATCTTTAATTGAACGCGGCTCATGTTTAATGCTTGCAGGACAGACAGAACAGGCAATTAATGAATTGGAACTTGCCGTCAAATCCTCTAAAGACGATTCATCCGCTGAAACCTTATTCGCAAGGTACCTTTTAGCTGCCTGTTATGAAAAGAACCGCAAAATTGAAAAAGCAATTGATCAATGGGAAAGAGTTTTTAAAATTAACAACCGCTATAAAGATGTTGTAACCAAATTAAATCAATACAAAGATTTGCAGACAAACGACGGAATGAAAGAATATTTAACTTCATCAGCTGTAAACTTTGTTGAATTATGCAAAAAAATCACCCAGTACGGAATAAACCTTCACTGCCAGAAATGCGAGCCTACAAAATACGGCTGTTCAATGCTTGCTACAGAAAGAAAAGATGATAACTGGATGAATGTCAGAAATCAAAACTATCTGATTTTGTTTTACAGAGAAAATAATCCTATTGAAGAATCAGTAATAAGGAAAGTTGTTGATACAGTAAAATCGCAAGGCTATATGAAAGGTATTGTAATCACAAGTTCATCATTTACTCCTGCCGCTGTAAAATATGCAGAAAACAGAACAGTTGTTTTAGTTACAAAAGATAAACTGGAAAACATATTAAAAAAGCCGCAATTTAACTCATGAAATTTCTTTGTGTTTCAGACATGATAGATCCTCTCGTTTACTCCACAAATTTAAAAGAGAGGTATGGAGACGTAGATGGAATTCTATGTGCCGGCGACCTGGATATGGTTTACATTGATTTCATTGTTTCATCATTGGGAAAACCAGCTTTCTTCGTGTTCGGGAATCACAACCTGGAAGAATTTGATTTATTCAAGAAAAAGTCCTTCTTTTCAGATGAAGTTGATGACATACATGAAACAGTAACAAGTGGTCATGGCGCAGATTATGTAAGCAACAGAAATCTCAGGTACAAAAACCTGCAGTTTAAGATTGATGAAAAAAAACACAGCCCGCTATTAATATCCGGTGTTTCAGGGTGCAAAAGATACAACAAGGGAAAAGCACAATATACAGAAAAAGAAATGAAACTCCAGCTTATAAAAATGATCCCAGGATTAATCTGGAATAAAATCCGCTATGGAAGATATTGTGATATATTTTTAACACATGCTCCTCCAAGACATATTCACGACTGTGAAGACCGCTGTCATCAGGGCTTTGAATGCTTTAACTGGTTTATAAAAAAATTCAGGCCTTCACTTTTAATCCACGGGCATATTCATTTATATGATTTACAGGATAAAAGACATACAAGAGTTTTAGAAACAGATGTAATAAACTGTTATTCACACTTAGTAATAGAAATTGAACAAAATAAAAAAGGAGATAAATATGAGCACAACTTATTTATCCACTCAGACCGCTGAAGATTTTAACAAAGCAAGAAATAAAGCTTTATTTAATGAAATACAACACTTTTTAAATCTTGATGAAACAAAATTAATTTCACTTTCTGATTTAAAGAAAATACTAAAGCCAAAGAATGAAGTTTATAAAGGAATGCAGACAATTCCAATCAATCTTATTGTAGGTTCAGAAGGCCGTTACAATGATTTTGACAATCACTTTTTCCCTAAAAATAACTTCCTGAAAGAAAGATGGCAGAATGTAGACAAGGCTCATTTACAGGATATTATTCTTCCTCCTATTCAGGTTTATGAACTTGGCGGCTTATATTTTGTCAGAGACGGAAATCATCGTGTTTCAGTTGCAAAAATGCAGGGAATAGAATTTATTGATGCAGAAATAATTTCATTGCAGAGCGAAATAAAACTAAAACCAGGTTCAACAATAAGTGAAATGAAAAAGCAGGTTATAAACTACGAAAAAAGAGTGTTTTATACAGAAACAAATTTCGGAGATTTAACTGATTACTGGTGTCTGGATTTCACCTCTCCGGGCTCTTATGATTTAATCTATAACCACATTTTAATCCATAAATACTATATAAATGAAAACCAGGAAAAAGAAATTCCTGAGCAGGAAGCAATAAAATCCTGGTTCTATAATGTTTATGTTCCAGTTATTGAATCAATAGAAAAATATAATATCCTTAAAAATTTCAAAGGCAGAACAAAGTCTGATTTATATGTTTTCGTAATCCAATATTGGGATGAACTGAAAAAAAGATTCGGAAATGACTACAGCTTAGAAGATGCGACCTTGAGGTTTAAGAAAAAATATAAAAAATCAATATTTAAGAGGATAAAGAATTATTTTGCAAAGAAAAAGATTAAACAAAGCAAGTAAAAAATTATTCATATTATATTTCTTGACGGTTAATCTATTCAATGTTAATATTTAAAGTGTAACAACTAAGGAATAAAGGAGCTTTATTGTGGCACTATCAAATTCACTAGCAAATATATTTCTGATTGCAACTTCAGCTATCTCTTTAGTAATTTTTGTACTTCTCTTTATCATAAAAAAGAAAAGCACCGCCAGAGTAAGTTATGTAGCATTTTTATCTGCACTTTCAGGTATGGGCGGCTCTATTGCAACCCTTATAGCAAATATAAATTCCGAAGATTCAGAAAGCATATCACTGCTTATTATTTCAATTGCTTTCTTTGTTATATCAATCCTGGTTCTTGCCTATTGTATCGTTCTTTGTACATTTGAACCAAAAGTTATATCAAAGCTTGTTCCACATTCTGTTAATGAAGCAACAAAAAAGCTGGAAGCAGAAATGGGTGCTGAAGCTATAAAAAAGGATTTAATTTCTTTTACTGAGAATGATAAAAAGTCAATGGATATGGTAAAAGGATTTATAAATCAATCGTCTATGTCATTTACAAGTGAAAATGGAATGACAGATCTTCTAAACTATATTAATACAACCATAAAAAATGAAATAAACGCTGATGGTGCAATTATTTTAATGGTTGATGATTTTGAAGACCTTATTTCTGTAAAATCATTTGAAGGAGATTTTCCTCCGCCATATAAGCTTCCAAGCGATATGCCTCATAAACCAATTCGAGTTTCTACCAATTTCAAATTTGCATCATTTCCTTTAAGAGAAAATATATTCGGTGAAATTGCTACCTCAGGTAAAGCAGAATTAGTTACAAACCCGGAACTTGACTATAGAATTTATCAAAATGGTCCTGAAGACTTCCTTCTTTGCGGAACATACATTTTTGTACCTATGAAAGTTTCTGATAGAGTAATTGGTGAAATTGCCTTTGCAAGAAAAAAAGGTAACATACCTTTTAATGAAGATGATTTAAAGATTGCAACTAATCTTGCTGATTTTGCAGCCATTATCATACAATATGTTATTTCTGTAAAAGAAACTATTGAACACAATAACCTTTTAATGGAATCTTACATTGCAACACATATCCAGGATATGTTACACCCAACAAAGCTTCCAGTAATAAAAGGATTGCAGTTTGGTACCTTATGGAATCCTGTTGACGGAGTTTGTGGTGACTTCTATGACATATTAGTTTCAAGAAAAGACAGAATTTCATTCATAATGGGTGATGTAGCTGGAAAAGGAATTAACAATGTTCTTGTTATGTCAATGCTCAGGGCAATGCTCAGACTTGTAGTTAATACAAAGCAGTCTGCCGGAAAGATATTGGAATGGGTAAACCATGGAATTGCAGGTGAAAGCTTTACAACAGACCACTTTGCGTCATGTGCCCTTATAAATTATGATCCAACAAAGAATCAGTTAGAATTATCAACGGGCGGAACCACTCCGATTTATTACTATAATTCTAAATCAAATATGATTGAAAAGCTTTCTAAGAGCAGTGAACCAATTGGTGTAGATAAAACATCAATTTATAAAGATATATTCCAAGAAATTAAAAGTGGTGATATAATATTTACATATACAGATGGTTTGGTTGAAACATTGAATGAAAATGGTCAGCAGTATTCAAAAGAATCTATTTTGAAACTTGTGATTTCAAATCATTCTGCTTCAGCTAAAGATATTGCAAATGCTATTAAAGCAGATATTAAGACGTTTGCTGGAAATATGCCGGTTCATGATGATCAATCATTACTGGTTGTTAAATTTTGAGTTCAAAGGTTATATAATATAAGGAGAATAACTTATGGAATTGAAGATACGCAAGAATGGTGAGGTTTACATCATTGACATTAATGGTGAAATGGATTTGTATAACTCATACAAATTAAAAGAACTTGTATTAAAAATGTTAGAAAAAAATGTTAAGTTCTTTGTTATTAATCTTGAACAAGTTGATTATATAGACTCGTCTGGAATTGGAGCCTTGATTTATATTTGTTCAACAATTAAAAAAATGAACTTAAAGCTTTATATTTCAAATGTCCATGGTTCAGTAAAGAAGGTTATTGAATTAACAAAACTTATGGGATATTTCCCTATTGCAAACAGTGTTGAAGAAGCATTATTAATGCTTAATGAATAGTGAGGTTGTCTATGGACGAAATTAAAGAACTAAGATCTGATGGAAATGATCCATTATTTGATAAGTCAAATATGCTTTACAAAGAATTTCCATCAAACTTCAGGCAAATCAGATATTTTACACTTTTAATAGTTCAGTCAGCTCCTCTTGAAATTAAGGAAATAAACCTTCTTGAGCAGCAGATAAGCGAAGTTATTAAAAACGCAGTAAAACATGGAAATCACTGTGATATTAATAAAAAAGTAAAAATATGGTATTCTTTTAGTCCAAGTCACGCACATATTATTGTAGAAGATGAAGGTGAAGGCTTTAAGGATCTGGAAAAATGGAACGAATTTAACCGTAAACGTCTTGATTGTTTACATAATTCAAATTTCGAAGAATTAGCTAATTATGTTTCATTTAGAACAAAAAAATCTGATGAGCAGGACGGCGGAAACGCTTTATTTGCTGCATTAGAGTATTGGAATGGTGGTTTTATCTATAACGATAAACGAAATGGCGTTGCAATGCTAAAGAAATTCCAGCAGAAACGTCATGGTGTATCGTTAGATGATGCTGAATAAATAAAATCGGGAGTGCACCGGTTTCGACAGATTGGAGAAATCTTGTGCTGCAGGTAGGTGTGAAGGTACCTTGAACTGACAAAAAAATAACTGCTAACCGCAGAAGAAGAGAAGAAGAAGCAGAAGCTGAATCTTCTTTCGCACTCGCTGCATAAGTCAGCGATGGAATACAAGAGGTGCTGTTCCTAACTTTTTGTAATTCCATCAAAAACAGGGACTTGCTCTAGAATAGGTTTGGATATTTTAGAGGACATTTTTCCAAAATACGGAGACGACGCCTTTGAAGCCGCTACCGTTTCCCGACAACTACCTCGCTTCAATAAACCTGTAGAGGTGCCTGGTTTGCCTCTTTGGACGCGGGTTCAATTCCCGCCACTTCCATTTTAAACACAAAAAAAACACGCAAGAAAATCTTGCGTGTTTTTTTATACACAATAGGTATTAATAATTAGAAGCAGAAACTTCAAAATAAGCTTTTGGATGAGCACAAACAGGACAAACTTCTGGAGCTTTAGTTCCAACAATAATATGACCACAATTTCTGCATTCCCATATTTTTACTTCACTTTTTTCAAAAACTTCTGCAGTTTCTACATTCTTTAATAAAGCTCTATAACGCTCTTCGTGACGCTTTTCAATTGCACCAACCATACGAAATTTTGCAGCAAGAGCCTTAAAACCTTCTTCTTCTGCTGTTTTAGCAAAATCCTCATACATATCTGTCCATTCAAAATTTTCACCATCAGCAGCGGCAGAAAGATTTTCAATTGTATTGCCTACTCCACCAAGTTCCTTGAACCACATTTTGGCATGTTCTTTTTCATTATCAGCAGTCTTTAAAAAGATCTCAGCAATCTGCTCATAGCCTTCTTTTTTTGCAACAGATGCAAAATATGTATATTTATTTCTTGCCTGTGATTCTCCACTAAATGCTGCCTGTAAGTTTTTCTCAGTTTTTGTGCCTTCGTACTTATTCATATAAAACTCCTTAAATAAATTTATACAATTTTATCAGAGAATTAACTAAATGACAAACAAAAAAGATTTTTAAATTTTGTAAAATAAATAGAATTTATTGTTGACATAAATTATTAAATTCTATATAGTATAGTCACGTTGTTAAACGGATGGGCTATTAGCTCAGGTGGTAGAGCACCGCCCTTTTAAGGCGGCTGTCTGCAGTTCGAGTCTGCAATAGCTCATAAGACTGTCATTTTACTGGCAGTCTTTTTTTTTTACTTCAACTTAAAGTTCAAATCATTTCCATCAGCTTCTACAATTATCTGAGAATCTTTTGAAACAGTTCCATCCAGTAAAAGAGCAGCAAGTTTATTTTCAACATAAGTTTGTATCACTCTCTTTACAGGTCTTGCTCCAAAATCTGAATCAAATCCTTTGTTTGAGATAAAATCAATTGCTGAATCTGTAAATACCAATTCAACATTGTTATCTGCAAGCCTTTTAATTACTTTATTTAACTGAATTTTGACAATTTCTTTTATATCATCCTTTTCCAGTTTATTAAAACTAATTACTTCATCAATTCGATTTAAAAATTCTGGCTTAAAGAACTTTTTCATTAATTCATTCAATTGCTGCTTCAATAAAGATTCATCTTTTGATTCCAGAATTAAATCTGAACCTAAATTACTTGTCATAATGATTATGGTATTTTTAAAATCAACTACCCTTCCTTTAGAATCAGTTAATCTTCCATCGTCCAAAACCTGAAGTAAAATATTGAATACATCTGGATGAGCTTTTTCAATTTCGTCGAGTAATAAAACACTGTAAGGTCTTCTTCTGACAGCTTCTGTTAATTGCCCTCCTTCGTCATAGCCAACATATCCTGGAGGAGCTCCAATTAAGCGGGATACACTGAATTTTTCCATATATTCGCTCATATCAATGCGGGTAAGGGATTTTTCATCATTGAACAAAAATGCAGCTAAGGTTTTTGCAAGTTCAGTTTTACCGACTCCTGTAGGACCTAAAAAGAGAAAGCTTCCAAGTGGTCGATTCGGATCATTTAAGCCGGTTTTATTTCGCCTGATTGCATTACTTACAGAAACAACAGCAGCATTTTGACCGACTACCCTTTTATGCAGTTCTTCTTCAAGCTTAAGATATTTTTGCTTTTCAGAAGCCATCATTTTAGCAACTGGAATTCCAGTCCAGACACTTAAAACTTTTGCTATATCTTCTTCGCAAACTTCTTTTCTGAGAATATTTTTTCTTTCAGCATTAATTTCTGCAGCTTTATTTTCTTCTGCTTCTGAAAGCTGTTTTTGTAAAGAAGGAATAACTGAATATCGTAATTCTGCAGCTTTTTCTAAGTTTCCTTCGCGGGTATAATTCTCTTCTTCAAAACGGGCTTTTTCAAGTTCTTCTTTTAGCTTTCTTGAACCTTCGATAGATTTTTTTTCATTTTCCCAGTGAAGCTTCATTACATCCCGCTGATTTTTAATTTCTGACAGTTCTTTTTCAAGGGTTAACAATCTTTGCTTACTCAAATCATCATCTTCTTTTGTAAGAGATTGTTTTTCAATGCTAAGCTGTAAAATTTTGCGTTCAAGTTTATCAAGTTCTTCCGGCTGACTTTCAATTTCCATTTTAAGTCGGCTGGCTGCTTCATCAACCAAATCAATTGCTTTATCGGGTAAAAACCTGTTTGTAATATACCTGTCACTTAAGGTAGCTGCGGCAACTAAGGATTCATCACTGATTTTTACACCATGATGAATTTCATAGCGCTCACGAAGCCCTCGAAGGATTGCAATTGTGTCTTCAACTGTAGGCTCAGCACAATAAATCTGCTGGAATCTTCGCTCAAGGGCAGCGTCTTTTTCTATGTATTTCTGATATTCGTTTAAGGTTGTAGCACCGATAACATGCAGTTCACCACGAGCTAAAGCAGGCTTTAATAGATTAGAAGCATCCATACTTCCTTCACTGGCACCGGCACCGACAATTGTATGCAGTTCATCAATAAACAAAATAATCTGTCCGCAAGATTTACTTACTTCATTAATGACAGCCTTTAAGCGCTCTTCGAACTCGCCCCTGAATTTTGCACCGGCAACAAGCTGTCCTAAATCAAGTGCAAGTAAACGCTTGTTTTTCAAAGATTCAGGAACATCACCTTTTGCAATTCTTAATGCAAGACCTTCTACAATTGCAGTTTTACCAACTCCAGGTTCACCAATTAAAACAGGGTTATTTTTTGTGCGGCGGCTAATTACCTGCATTACACGCCTTATTTCTTCATCGCGGCCAATTACAGCATCAATTTTATCCTGGCGGGCCCTTTGAGTTAAATCGATGCAATATTTTTCCAGGGAACGCATTTTATCTTCGGGATTTTGAGAATCAATAGTCTGGTTGCCCCTGATTTCCTGCAGGGCTTTCAGGATAACCTCTTTTGTGCAGCCGTATTTTTTCAGGATTTGACCACACGAAGAATCGCTTTCTGTCAACGATAAAAATACATGCTCACAGGAAAGATATAAATCCTTTAGAAGGGACATATAATTTTCTGCTTTTGCAAGCACTTTTTGAGCATCCTGTGAAAGTATCATTTGAGCATTGCCAGTAACTTTTGGCAGGGAATTAATTTTAGAACTTACTTCATCATATAAATTTTCAAAATTAACACCAATTTTTTCAAGCAGAGGTTTTATTAATCCGTCATTTTGAGAAAGAAGTGAATACAGAATATGTTCGTTTTCAATCTGTGGGCTGTCATTTTTTTGAGCTAAAGAGGCAGCTTCCTGAATGGCATTTTGAAGCTTAATTGTCATATTATCAAAATTCATTTTAAATCCTCCATTATTTTTTATTTATATAAAACTAATAAATTTAAATGAGGAAATCAAATTTTTTTATTTTGATAAAAAATTATTGGAAATAAAGTTATTCTTCAGATTCTAAGCCCTGAATGTTTCCATATTCGCACAAACAGGAAACGACCCTGATATGTTCAATTAATTCAAGAGTCTTTTTGTTCTGATGATAGAATTTTATTTCACCGTATCCATTTCCGGAAAGAACTTCCATTAAATCACTTTCACCATAAGTACATTCATAATCTCTTAAATGTAACTTATTTGTAGGACAGAAAATATCAATATCAAGAACAGATTTTTTATAGAATAAAGAAATTGACCAGTGCAGGAGAGCCGAGTCTTCATCAGATTTTGATTCAGAAACATCAAATTTTAACTCGTTTTTATTATTTCTTTTTGCCGTATAATAATAATCTTCACCTTCCAGATGTAATAAAACACTCAGACTATCATTATAAACGCCCTGAACTGCAAAATATGAATTAGTTAATCTTTGACCGGTAATTTGACTTATAAAATTATTTGAACTTAAATGATAAAGTGGATTTTGATACACTCTGCCCCAGTCTTTATCGATATATGCGAAAGAATTTCTTGATTCTACAATGAATGTTTCACCGTCACAATCAATTGAGCCTTCGCAGTTTACTTTTCCTGAAACGATATTCCAGTTATTTAAGCCTGATAAATATCCATTTTTTGGCTCTTCCAGTTTTTCAAATTTAAGATTCCACTTAAAATAGCCGGTATTACTTAAATACTCAGGTTTATCTACAAGCATTTTATTATTTACAAAAACAGAGCCCACGCTGTAATCATCTGCAAAGGTGCATTCAGTTTCACTGTCTTTGCCAAAAGTTATTATAAATGAATCCTTTCCAATGTTGAGTGAATTGCACTTAAAATAATTATTTACATGCTTATTTAAATTTCCTAATTTACAAACAGAGACCATAGCGTAAGAAGGAATTTCTGAATCTAACTTAATATACTTCTTTTCGATTTCAGAGCCAGTTAAGGCATATTGAATGTAACTTTCATCAGCTACGGTAGGATTTTTTCGGCCTATTACAACACTATCAGGAGAAACTGACGGATTTAAAACTAAAAAATCAAAGAAAAAAAGACACTCTTCTTCTGTAGAGGAACTTATTGCTTTTGTAACTAAACGCCATTTATCGAAACAATTCTTTTTTCGAAATGACTTCAACATGTAGCGTTCTGCATTAAATCTTTTATTAAAACTCATTTACAAAGCCTGCCATAAACCATACACTATGATTTATTATCGGCAGAACTTCATTGGTTACTTAAGCATTTTTTTCAAAATATCATCAATCTCTTTCTGTTCCATTGGGAAGAATTCATCAAGAAATTCAAAACAATTCTGAGCGTTTCTCTGCAAATGTTCATACCAGATTTTATATAATTCTGCTTCGAAATCATCTCCAGGATATGGAGCACCCTGTACATCACTTACTAAATGTCGCATTAAAGCAACTAATTGATTTGTCTTTAATTTATCCATATTTGCCTACCTACTCCATAACTTATATTTATTTAATTATAACTCAGATTATAAAATTTTTCACTAATTTTTTTTCTTTTTTTGTAAAATTTGAAGCCGGAGAACAAATGACAATCTTTCCGCACACTTCCTTAGAAGAAAAATCCTTTAGGGCAAGCTGAATATCTTTCTTATTCAGTGAAAGTAAGTTCCTGATATTCATTTTAATTATTGAATCAGTTCTGCCGCTTAAATAAAACATCATGTCCTTATTTCCTTTTTTATAAGGGCTTTCTGGCTCAATAACACGCGAATACAGACTCATAATGGACTTTTCTATATCATCATCATTAAACTCATTTTCGCATAAAGAATTTTTTATACTCAGATACTTTTCAATTGAATTAAAAGGCGTTGGATCCCTGTAGGTCATGAATGTTGAATAACCTAATGCAGAAACAGAATTAAGCCATACACCATACGCACCACCTTTATTCCTGATTTCTTCCCAAAGAATTGAATTTTCAAGTAAATGCATTACGACAATTTGTGCTTCACTTTCTTTTGTCCCATAAGGAGCCATATAATTTGTACAGGAAGCATAACTGACTGAACCTTCAATTGAAATTACTTCCACATCTTTATTTTGAAAGGCCAGGAATTTGTTGTTCTTACTTTGTTTTAAGCGAAGATAAGGCAGAAAATCATTTATAGAAGTATTATTTTTTCCTGCAGGAGCATGAAGTCTTAGGTCTGAAATAAAATGAGGTAAATGCTTTTTGGCAGCTGCATAAGTTTCTGTATCACAATTTAGTTGAAGGATTGCACCATTGGAAAGAATTGATTTTAACAGTTTATTTAGCTTTTGAGCGGCTTTTTTTATGTCTGTTGAAAGAAGATTATTTAAAACCTCATAGTTTTTTAGGCCGTACAAAAGTTCTTTTACAGCGCCTTCGCGAGTAACTGTACATCTGCTTCTTAAATTTGCGATATAACTTGGATTTTGATTCAATAAAGAAATAAACTCACTGCTGCTGATTTTTAGAAGTTCCATCAACCTTTTTTCATCAGAAAAATCTATTGACAGAATATAATTACTGATAATTTCAAAAGCAGCTTTTATGTTTTCTGACAAAACCTTAAACTCGAAAACAAAATAATCCCTGCCCTTTATGCTGCTTTCTTTTTCTATGTCGCTTTTTACACAGTCAGGGATATTAAGACACATTACAGAAGAGCGGAAATCACCTGAAACTTGCTGGACTTCCTGGAGGGCAATATCCCATTCCTTGTTTTTTAAGCCAATTTGAGTTGCAAAAGAAGCAAGTATTGAAATCAGAGGATAATCTTTTGGATTTACAGTATCGCAGGGAAACATTATCTGGCAATATAAAATTCCATTAGTTGGATTTTTACTGTAAAAAACTGGAATCTCATAAGAATCAAGCCGTTTCAATGTAGACGGAACCAGTTCTTTTGGTAAATCTTTTCTGCTTATTTTTTTTATGCAGGATTCATCATCAATTAAATTCTGGTAAGCAGACAGAATTTTTTCTTCATGCAAAACTGTATTCTCGCCCTTTAGTTTATACAAAGCCTGAGCACGTTTTTTTTCTTCAAGTAAATTCTTTTCATACAGTTTTATTGAAGGTTCAACTGTAACAAAAGATCTGTTTTTATTTTCTAAAAAATATTTTTTGATTAAGTGTTGTAAATAACTGCTGTCAGAAGATATTTTTTCTTTTAAGGTTTCAAGCATTTGGTTTAGCAAAAGTTGAGACCAGGGTTTATTTCCATAACACCAGGAGCGTAAAACTTTACTCAAAAGATTAACTGAAAAAGGAGTTGAATACCTGACAATTTCTTTGTTATAAAAATTGAATGACATCAAAGTTCTTTCTATATCTTCCGAAAGAAATCCTTCTTCACTGTATTTGTGTAATTCACTTAAAATCAATTTCTCTGTCTTTCTAAAATTTTCTTTTTTTACACCCTGAAGGCCAATTGTAAAAGTATGATATTTAAATGCAATGCAGGTGCCATTAAAGTTAGATTCATTTATGCCAAGATTTGATTTTAATAAACTTTTTGAAAGAGGAGCACAGTCACTGCCTAAAAGTAATTCACTTAAAAACATTAGTTCTAAGGCTTGAAAACTCGAATCCGGGGAATCTGCAGTAACCGGCATTCTCCATGAAATGCATGCAATATTTTTTTTATAGTCTTCATCTTTTGAAGGAGCAAACTTATTTACAGCTTTTTTAATTTCAGGGAGTTTTTGTTTTTTAGAAAGTGAAACACCCTTTTTATTCTTTGTGAACTTATACAAAAAATTTTCTGTAATGAAATCAATTTGTTCTTCTGTAGAAATATTTCCATACAAAAACAACAGGCAGTTTCCGGGATAATAATATTTTTTATGAAACGCTTTAAATGTTTTATAATCCAGGTCAGGAATATATTTGGGGTTTCCGCCTGAATCTAAATCATAACCGGTGCCCTTTAAGATTTCTTCATCAACTAAATCACCCGCCAAAGAATTAAATGATGAATAGCTGCCCTTCATTTCATTGTAAACAACACCCTGCAGTTTTATTTCATCATTTTGTTCAGTAACCCTGATTCCTTCCTGTAAAAAAGTTTCTTCTCTAAGCAAAGAGAAAAAAACTGAATCTGCATAAATATCCATCAGTTTAAAATATTCTACTTTAACCATTGAACTTGCAGGATAAACTGTTCTGTCTTTGGTTGTATAAGCATTTAAATAAGTTGCAAGGCTTTGTTTTTGTAAAACTAAAAACGGATCCTTTAAGGGATATTTTTGTGAGCCGCACAAAACGCTGTGTTCAATTATATGTGGAATACCGCAGTTATTTTCTACAGGAGTTTTAAATGCAAACGCAAAGAGATTTTCTTTATCATCATTAACCAGATGAAATATTTCTAAACCGTTTACTTCGTTTTTTAGATAAACACCTTTTGAATTACAATCAGGAATATCGACTACATCAAGGACCTTAAAACTTTTATACAGTTCACCTTTTTTCATACATATATTTCCTCATCATCTCTTCCTTCGATTCTAAGTTCACCTTTTTCCCATGCACGACGAAGAGTTGCGTAGAAAACATTTGTAATTCGTTCAGCATCAGATTTTAGTACAGGGCCCATAAGCTTTTCTTCATCCTGAACGATTAAAGAGCGGTTTTTTGAAAGATTAGAAAAGACTTTTTCCCTGAATTCAAGTGATTTATTTCGAATTAGAATTGCTATTTCTGAATCCGTCATATCTTTTAACTGTTCCTGAATGAACCTGTTGTCAGAGTTTACAAAATCCTCTTCGGTAAACATAAGCTTTCTTAAATCTTCACCCAAAGTTGAATCCTGCTCAGAAATACTTTTTATAACTTTCTGTTCAGCAAGCGGATCCATTCTCTTTAAGATTTGTGCAAGAGCAAGCTTTCCGTCTAAGCGGGAAGAATTTTCTGTATTCTGAGTTAAAAGCTTTTGATATAGCGCTTTGTGCAAATTCTCCAAGACCTCCGGCTGAACACTTTTCATTTTTACAAGGCGAAGAACTATATCTTTTTTTTCTTCTACGTCTAAAAGATTTATAATCTGTGCGGCCTTTTTAGGTTCTAATTGAGAAAGAACAACTGCTTTTGTGCCTATATTTTCACCTGATAACAATAAATTAATTCTTTCTGCACTTGCTTCAATTAAAAAATCAAAGGGCTTTAAAACTTTAGAAGTTGATTTATTAAGAATTTCATTTGCTTTATAAGTGCCATAAGCCTTTGTTAAAATATTTCTTGCGGTATCAAGTCCACCTTCTTCCTGCGACTTTAATACCAGGCCGTTGAACTCCTGTAAAATTGCTTCACTTTCTTCGGGTGAAATACTTTTTATTGTTGCAATTTCCGGGATAATTTTTTCTGTCTGCTCTTCAGTTAAATGCGGTAAGATTTTTGCAGCTTCATCTATTCCGATTAAAACTAAAAACTTTGCAACCCTTCGGTATAGACTGTCGGTGCCGTCTGTTTTTGAAGTAGAAGGAACTTTTAATAAGCCGTTTTGCTTTAAGGCATCGGCGGCAATTTTTACATCCTCAGAAGTAACATTTTTTTTCTGATAATAAGTACCTGTTCTAGAAGCTAAAAGAGCCTGCTCCTCTGTTTCCTTTTCAATTTTCTGCTTTTTGATTTTATCATCTACAGATTCTTTTTTTGAAAATGGTGATTTACTTATTTTTTCAAAAGCAGGTTTATGTATATTGTGTGCAGATGATTTAAAATCAGTTTTTACATTTGAAACAGAAATTTTATCATCCTGTAGATTAATACTTTTATCTTTTGATTTTAAGCTGGAATCTTTTTTTTCATCATTTGAAGCGGAATTATTTTTATATGCCCTTAGAATGTACTCATTTATATCCATAAAAACATTTTAATTAAAATTTATCTATTTTTCAATTCACAGAAAATGTTTGCAAAAAAAATGTACTGACACGGAATAACCATAATCAGTACATTTTGTGCGTTTATAATTAATAAGAATTAATGACCGTATGTTGCAATAAATACACCGGCAGCAATTGCAGTTCCAATTACACCAGAAACATTTGGTCCCATTGCGTTCATAAGAAGGAAGTTTGTAGGATCATTTGCCTGCCCTACTTTATTCGAAACTCTGGCAGCCATAGGAACAGCACTTACACCGGCACTTCCAATAAGAGGATTTATTTTTTTATCTTTTGGCAGGAATATATTCATAATTTTTGCCATAAAGACTCCAAAAGCAGTTGCAACACAGAAAGCTAAAAGTCCTAATACAATAATTCCCAAAGCTTTTGTATTCATAATTTTTTCCGGGGTCATCTGGCTTCCAACTCCTAATGAAAGAAGAATTGAAACAATATTCATCAATTCATTTTCCATTGTTTTAGAAAGGCGCTCAACAACACCACACTGTTTAACAAAGTTACCGAATGCAAGCATACCGATTAAAGGAGCAGCTGGAGGCAAAAGTAAAATTGTTAAAACCAAAAGAAGCATTGGGAATAAAATCTTTTCAGTTTTACTAACCGGCCTTAACTGAGGCATTTTAATCAATCTTTCTTTCTTTGTAGTTAATGCAGTCATAATTGGAGGCTGAATCATTGGAACTAAAGCCATGTATGAATAAGCTGCAACAGCAATAACTGCCATAAGTTCAGGAGCAAGTTTACCGGAAACATAAATTGATGTAGGACCGTCTGCTCCGCCAATAATTGCAATAGCACAAGCCTGTAAAATTGTATAGTCAGTATTAAGACCTGGAATTAAATTCATTAAAGCAACACCAAACAATGTGAAGAAAACACCAAACTGTGCGGCTCCTCCCAAAAGTGCCATCTTAGGATTTGCAATTAAAGGGCCAAAGTCTGTCATTGCTCCAATACCCATAAAGATAAGCATAGGGAAGAATTCGTTTCCGACACCAGCGTTGTAGATTATGCTTAACATTCCATCCGGAGGATTTCCCATACCGGCGCCTGGAATATTTACTAAAATCGTTCCGAAACCAATAGGAATCAAAAGAAGCGGTTCAAATCCTTTAGCAGCACCTAAATACACGATTAAAAAACCGATTGCAATCATCACAATATATTTCCAGCCGGCAACATTAGATGCATCAAATGGATTTTTCTTTGTGGAAGCAATTTTTAATTCT
>JAEEGL016517187.1_pt1 | contig 18261 bp, 18 predicted proteins | sample 9134231 | NCBI WGS metagenome assembly JAEEGL01 (sample SAMN16246548, study PRJNA631951) | gut metagenome | biome: gut microbiome; feature: rumen; material: fiber-attached | host: Bos | place: Iran: Karaj | collected 2018-10 | reverse complement strand
TGGATTTGATTTATCATTCCAACAAGTTGTTGTTAATCAACCATCTAAATTTACTCAAACAGTAAGCGAATCTGAAAAAGCAAAAGTTGAAGAATTTGTTAATGACCAAAAAGAAGCATCAAGTGAACTAGATGCTCAAGAAGGAGAATAGTTATGAAGTATGAATTATTAATTTTATTAATTTATTGTGGTGTTTTAGTATTTATGAGTTTAATTACATTCTTCCTATTTGGAAAAGATAAGAAGATGGCTCAAAATGGTGGAGGCCCAAAGAGAATTAAAGAAAAAATCCTTTTAGGATTCTGTGCTCTAGGTGGAGCTATTGGTGGATTCTTAGGAAGAATAGTATTCCATCACAAAACAGATAAAAGCTATTTTAGCTTTACAATTTATCTAGGTATTTTAGTAGAAGCAGCTGCTTTAGGCTTTATTGCCTTTATAGCATTTAAGTAGGAGGTATATATTATGGCAAAGACAAGTTTAGAAAAATCACATTCAAAGGCTAGTAATTTTAAATTAACATTTATATGCTTCCTAACTATATTATTCTTTGGAATTTTATGGTGTGGAATTGTCCTACTTAAGGGTGATCAAAAGACATTTGGCTTAGTATTAACTATTGCTGGTGGAGCTGGCACAGTATTATGTTACTTAATGCTTAATGCATTTAGTAGAGGCTAATATGTTACCTACTGATAATAATATGTTATTAAGCTTTATCAATATGAAGCTTAGAGATTTCTATAAAAATCTTGATGATTTGTGTGACGATTTAGATGAATCTAAAGATGATATTGTTACTAGATTAGATTCTATTGGTTATATTTATAACGAAGAACTAAATAAATTTATCGCAAAATAAAAAACGGCTAATTTTAGCCGTTTTATTTTGCTTCATCTTTTAGCTTTTTCATAAATTCTTTTATAGCTCTTTCATAACTTCCTGTATCTTTTGCATTGTAATATACTTTACCAATTAGCTCATCAGGAAGGTATTGTTGATTAACATAACCATTCTTGTAATCATGAGGATATTTATATTCATATTTACCGCTTTTTAGTTCTTTATTTAAAATGTGTGGTGGTATTTTCATACTTGTTAAATTATCTAAATCAGCTAGGGCTTCATTGATTGCTAGGTATGTAGAGTTACTTTTAGGAGAAGTAGCTAAATCTACTACAGCATAAGCTAATGGAAGTCTAGCTTCAGGCATGCCTAGATGAAGTGCTGCCTCACATGCGGCATATACTCTAGGCCCTACATTAGGATTGCCTAAACCTATATCTTCATAGGCACTACATAATAATCTTCTACATATAAACTCTAAATCACCTACTTGAAGTAGTCTAGCCATATAATGAAGAGCAGCATCAGGATCTGATCCTCTAATTGATTTAATCATGGCACTAGCACAATCATAATAATTTTCACCTTCTTCATCGATTAAGAAGGCTTTTTTACCTATTATTTTTTGAGCATTTTCTAAATTTAATTCAGAATCATCTAACATTGATACTATTTCAAGCATATTAAGTGCTGTACGAATATCATTACCTGAAGCAATAGAAATATACTTGATTATATCAGATGGTACTTTAACCATGTTTTCTTTTTCAATAGTCTTATTTAATAAAGAGATGATATCATTTGGAGTTATTTCATTCATTCTATAAATATGGCATCTTGATCTAATGGCTGGGTTAATAGATCTATATGGATTTTCTGTAGTTAATCCAATGATTATTAACTTACCAGACTCCATATATGGAAGAAGGAAATCTTGAGTGTTTTTATTCATTCTATGAATCTCATCTATAATACAAATAGTATCATCATAATACTTAGTACTATCAGCAATATCTTTAAGCTTTTCTTTATTATCAGTAGAAGCGTTAAATGAGAAACTACTCATAGGATAAAAAGAGGCAATAATCTCAGCAATACTTGTTTTTCCACATCCTGGAGTACCATATAAAATCATGGAAAATATCTTTTCTTGACTTAACATTTTTGTTATTACGCCATGAGATCCAACTAAGTGATCTTGACCAATTATATCTTTAAATTCTTTTGGTCTAATTCTATAAGCTAGTGGCATCATTTTAATCACCTCCAAATAATATTATAACATAAAAAAGCGTAGTATAAACTACGCTAATTTTATTTCTTTAAGCAAAGAGTGTAAATGTTAGTACAATCCTCTTCATTTAACTTCATAAAGCCATCTCTAACTTTACCTGATACTCCTAAAGTTTTTACCATATAAGGAATATCTTTCTTTTTAGCACCGATTTCCTTAAATGTTAGAGGCATACCGATAGAAGCTAAGAATTCTTGGAACTTTTTAATTCCTTTTAGTCCATCAGCCTTTGGATCACTTGTCTTTTTAACACCGAATATTCGAGTAGCCATTTGTTGGAAACGAATAGGATCATGATCAATAGTGTATTTCATCCAGTGTGGCATCACAACAGCCAAACCTGCGCCATGAGCTACATCGTATAAAGCAGAAAGTTCATGCTCTAGTCCATGACTATTCCAGTCTTGACTACGTCCCATACCGATTAAATCATTATGAGCAATAGTTCCAGCCCACATTAAGTTTGCTCTATATTCATAATTTGTAGGATCCTTCATAACTTTAGGCATATTATTAATCATTGCTAAAATTACAGCCTCGCATAGTCTATCTGATGTTTCAACTTCCTTAGTATTTGTAAAGTATCTTTCAAATACATGAGCAATAATATCTGTTGCTCCACATGCAGTTTGATATAGTGGTAATGTAGTAGTAAGTTGTGGATTTAAAATAGAGAAAACTGGTCTAATTAAATCTGAAGTAAATCCACGTTTTAAGCCAAATTCTTCATTTGTGATAACTGATGAACCACTTGATTCAGAGCCTGCTGCAGCAATAGTTAAAATTGTAGCAACCTTAAGTGTTTTAACTGGTTCATAATGTCCACTATAAATATCCCAAAAATCACCATCATAACATACGCCCATACCTATAGCTTTAGCACTATCTATAGTTGAGCCTCCACCTACAGCTAGTATAAAATCTATTTTGTTTTCTTTACATATTTTAATACCTTCATAAACTAAGCTTGCTCTTGGATTAGGTTTAACTCCTCCAAGTTCTATATGCTTTATGAAATTTAAATCTAGAGATTCTTTAACTCTATCTATTAAACCTGATTTAACTGCAGAACCACCACCATAGTGAATTAATACATTAGTTCCACCATATTCTTTAATTAATTTACCTACTTCAAGTTCCATATCTTTACCAAATACAATTTTAGTAGGGTTTGCAAAAATAAAATTATCCATATATACACCATCCTTTAAACGTATTGTATCATTTTATTCATATTTCTTGTAATAAAATTATTAGGTTCATAATATTTATATTTGTAAAAGTAAAATGCTTTCACTGTTATTTTATTATCATTATCCTTTAAATTGTAAAAACAATTTAGTATAATATACTTCGGAGGTAAGAAATTATGAAAAAACCTGTTACTTTAATTATTATGGATGGATATGGCTTAGCACCTGCTGGAAAGGGTAATGCTATTAGCCAAGCTAAGAAGCCTAACTTAGATAAAATGTTTAAAGAATATCCAAATGCAATTTTAGGCGCTAGTGGTGAGGATGTAGGTTTACCTGATGGACAAATGGGTAACTCAGAAGTAGGTCACTTAAATATCGGTGCTGGTAGAATCGTATATCAATCATTAACTAGAATCAATAAATCTATTAAAGATGGATCATTTAATACAAATAAAGCATTTTTAGATGCTATTGAATATGTTAAAAAGCACAATTCAAAACTACACATTTTTGGTTTAACATCAATTGGTGGTGTACATTCACACACTAATCATATGATTGCTTTAATTGAACTTGCAAAAGCTCACAATGTTGAATGTTATGTTCACTGTTTCCTAGATGGTAGAGATGTACCACCAAAAAGTGCAAAAGAATATCTAGAAAGCATTATGGCTCATGGAACTATCGCAACAGTAAGTGGTAGATATTATTCAATGGATAGAGATAAAAACTGGAATAGAACACAACTTGCTTTTGATGCTATGACAATTGGTAAGGCTGAAAAGTATGGTGTTATTGAAGGACTAGAAAAATCATATGAAAATGGTATAACTGATGAATTCGTTATACCATATATCACAGATGAAAGAGGTATGATTACTGATAATGATGCAATCATATTTGCTAACTTCCGTCCTGATAGAGCAATTCAAATTGCTACAGCATTCTCTAATCCAGAAGCTATTAAGGTTGGAACACCACTTGTTAAAGATGGTATGCAACCACTAGATACAAAGAATGCTCCAAAGAACATTTTCTTTGTTTCAATGATGTTATATGCTGAAAGTGTTAAAGGTGAAATTGCCTTTGGACTTCAAAACTTAGATAATACATATGGTGATATTTTATCAGCTAATGGTAAAAAACAACTTAGAATTGCAGAAACTGAAAAATATGCCCATGTTACTTTCTTCTTTGATGGAGGAGTAGATAAAGAAATTAAGGGTTCAAAAAGAGTATTAGTTAACTCACCTAAAGTTGCTACATATGATTTAAAACCTGAAATGAGCGCATATGAAGTAACTGAAAAAGTATTATATGAAATTGAAAATGATACACCAGATGCAATCGTTCTTAACTTTGCTAACTGCGATATGGTTGGTCATACAGGTGTTATTCCTGCAGCTATTAAGGCAGTAGAAGCTGTTGATGATTGCGTTGGACAAGTTGTTAATGCTGTTATGAACAAAGGTGGAGTATGTGTAATCATTGCTGACCATGGTAATGCTGATAAGATGTTAGATGAAGAAGGTAAACCATTCACTGCGCATACAACTAATCCAGTACCAGTAATTGTTACTGATAAGAATGTTACAGTAGAGTCTGGTATATTATCAGATGTTGCTCCAACTTTATTACATTACTTAGGAATTACTCAACCAAAAGAAATGACTGGCAAATGTTTAGTAAAGGAGAAATAGTATGCCAAATATTACAGATATTTATGCTAGAGAAGTATTAGATTCTAGAGGCAATCCTACAGTTGAAGTAGAAGTATATCTAGAATGTGGAATTAAAACAAGAGCTATCGTTCCATCAGGTGCTTCAACAGGTATGTATGAAGCTGTTGAACTAAGAGATGGAGATAAGCGTTATATGGGAAAAGGTGTTCTTAAAGCCGTTTCTAATGTAAATGAAATCATTGCTCCAAAGATTATTGGCTATGATTGCAGATGCCAAGCTTTAATTGATGAAGAAATGATTAAACTAGATGGTACACCTAATAAATCTAATTTAGGAGCTAATGCTATATTAGCTGTTTCACTAGCTGTACTAAAGGCTGCTGCTGAATATTCAGATCTACCATTGTATCAATATATTGGTGGTGTTAATGGTAAAACATTACCAACTCCATTAATGAATATTTTAAATGGTGGAGCACATGCTAACTTCTCAACAGATTTCCAAGAATATATGATTTGCCCTGTAGGCTTTAAGAAATTTAGTGATGCACTTTGTGCTGCAACAGAAGTATTCCATACATTAAAATCTATTCTTAAAGAAAAGAAATTAACTACTACAGTTGGTGATGAAGGTGGATTTGCACCTATTCTAAAGAGCAACAAAGAAGCACTTGCTTTAATTAGTGAAGCTATTGAAAAGGCTGGTTATGTTTTAGGTGTAGATTTCGTATTAGCGCTAGATGTAGCTAGTAGTGAATTCTATAATACTGAAACTAAGAAATATGATTTAAAATGTGAAAAGAAGAGTCTAACAAGCGAAGAAATGATTAAATACTATGAAGATTTAATTAAGAAGTATCCTATCATTTCTATTGAAGATGGACTTGATGAAAATGATTTTGAAGGTTGGAAGTTATTAACTAAGAAATTGGGTAATAAGATTCAACTTGTTGGTGATGATTTATTTGTTACTAATACTAAGAAATTAAAGTATGGTATTGAAAATGGATTGGCTAATTCTATATTAATTAAGGTTAATCAAATTGGTACTATAACTGAAACATTTGATGCCGTAGAAATGGCTAAACGAGCAGGGTATACAGCAATTATATCTCATAGATCAGGTGAGACTGAAGATACTACAATTGCGGATATAGCTGTAGGCTTAAATGCTGGTTTAATTAAGACTGGATCATTATCTAGAACTGATAGAATTTGTAAGTATAATCAATTACTAAGAATTGAAGATGAGCTAGATAAAGTAGCTAAGTATGATGGCTTAAAGTCTTTTTACAATGTAATAAAATAATACATAATTAAAGTTCAACATTATATGTTGGACTTTTTAATGTATATGTGATACAATTATTTTGTTTATGAATTACTTTTTGGAGGTGATAAGATGCTTGATTTCTTATTTGATATATTCTTAAAAGCATCTGGTTTTTGGCTTATACTAATTTGTATATTATGCATTGTTGGAGGAATGGTACTTTTAATTAAAGGTGCAGATTTCTTTGTAGGTAGTGCATCAACATTAGCAAAGAAGCTTGGTGTATCAAGCCTTGTTATTGGTTTAACGGTTGTATCTATTGGTACAAGCTTACCTGAAGCAAGTGTAAGTATATCTTCCGCAATAAAAGGAAGTAATGGATTATCTATTGGTAATGTAGTAGGTTCAAATATATTTAATATACTTGTTGTACTAGGTTGTTCATGTATGTTTGCCCCTATTATTGTAGATAAAGGTCTAAAGAAAAGAGACCTACCAATTCTAATTGGAACTGGTTTATTAATATTAATATTTACAGTATGGTTTAATAAAACAGGAAATTATGATATATTGCGATTTGAAGCGATTATTCTATTAGTTTTATTTATCGGTTATATTGTTTTAACAATACTTACAACACCTAAAAAAGAAGAAACTGAAGAAGAAAAGCCTAAGATGAAAACATGGTTGTGTTTAATAATTATTGTTGTATCTGGTTTTGCGATTGCTTGTGGTGGAGAATTCGTTACATTTGGTGCTAAAGAGTTAGCAATCAAAATGGGTGCTGATGAAATATTAGTAGGTTTAACTATTGTTGCTGTAGGTACAAGCTTACCAGAACTTGTAACTTCAATTATGGCAGCCAAGAAGAAGGAAAATGAAATTGCTGTAGGTAATGCAGTTGGTTCATCAATATTCAATATATTATTTATATTAGGTGCAGCTGCAACAATTTCACCATATTATAATGTAAATCCTGATGTAATTATTGATATTATAATAATGTTAGTAATCTTTATTGTAACAACATTACTTGTTATATTCTGCAAAAATGGTATAGGTAGAAAAACAGGTATTATATTTGTTATATTGTATGTAGCTTATTTAACATACATAATACTTAGAAATTATTGTTTTTAATTAAATAAATTGTTTAAAATAATCACCTCTATCGTATATATAAGTATGAGAGGTGATTTTTTATTAGATGTTTAGCGTGTAAAAAGTTATTTAGAGTTAAAACGACTTGGGAGAACTTGTTTGTTGATAAGAATTATTATTTATGTGATGAGTGTATAAAAAAATATCCTGCCAAATATACTTATGTAACAGTGCCTTTTGATTCTTTAGTTCATGTGTTCTCAGTCTTTGATACTTATTATGATGTTAATCCTATAGCTTTTCTATTAGAAAGAAAAGTATTAATGGAACTAGTGATGTCTAAATTTAATTTAAATAAAGAAATCTTCTTATATTATGATAGCTTTGATGAAATGTTAAAAGATGAAGAAAATATCAATATGCTTTTTGCGTTTAAAAGAAAGATTATAGTGGTAGTAACTTATTATTTAAAGTTTTAAGTAAGGGCTTTCATTCTAAAGGAATATGTGATATTATATAGTTATAAGAAGTACTATAATTTAATAAGAAGAGGAGTGATTGTAATGCGTGTTGAAATTGTAGGAAAAAACGGATTCGAATTCCATGAAAGGACTGAAGAACTTGTCAGAAAAAGACTTCAAAAGATTGAGAATTTCTTCAAAGATGGTGTTATTGAAACAGCAAGAGTAGTTCTTAAAAAATACAACACTTACTATGCTTGTGAAATCACTATTCCAGTAAAGGGTCTAATCTTTAGATCTGAAGTAAAAGATAAAGACTTCAAGGCAGCAATTGATATTGCATGCGACAAGCTTTTATCTCAAATCAGACGTAGAAAAGATAGAGTTAAGAATAAGCTAGAAAAAGAAGGTATTAAAGAGGTTTACCGTTCTAATCAATTAGATATGGATGATATATCAACTGATGTATTTGCTGGTGAATTAGTTAAGAATAAGAAGATTAGCTTAAAGCCAATGACTGTTGAAGAAGCTCTAGATCAAATGGAGTTATTAGGACATGATTTCTTTGTTTTCCAAGATGCTGCTAGTCATAAAGTTTGTGTAGTTTATACTCGTGATGATGGAAACTATGCAATCATTGAAACATCAGAAAATTAATAAGATTTTGGTAGGATTTATTCCTACCTTTTTTCTTTTTATTGGCCTATAATTATGAAAATATTTAAAAAATATTTTACATAAGAAACATTTTCTAGTATAATAGAATAGATGATTGATTTAGGAGGTAGTATTATGAATAAATCTTCAATACAAAAAAAGTTTAGGTTTATAATGGTTATTGCGGCTATCGCTTTATTTATAACTATATTTTTACCAGCATATATTAGATATGGAAATAATGGTAGTTATCCAAAAGTAGCTATGATGTGGACAATCCTATTTGGTGCTGGTGGAGGAGCAAAATTAAATAATGCATTTGATTTCTCATGGATAGCATTCGTTGGCTATGCATTAGCATTTATATTATTAATAATTTGTTTAGTAAGCAAGTTTGTTACTGTTGAGGGTGACGCGAAACAAACAAAGATGGCAAATACAGTTGTTGATGCTTCATGTTTAGTTTGTTCACTATTAGCACTTGTAATGTTTGTTTTATTACCACTTACAATTACCAAGACTTCAGTTTCACCTCTTGGTAAGTATCTTATTGAAAGTTATTATGGTATAGGCTTAGCACCTATATTTGCTATAATAATTGCTTTAGTTATGACTGTATCAAGTTTTATTGTTTTAATTGCTGAATCAATTGTTAAATACAAGAGAATCAAAGATAAAAAGCAAGTAACTGATAAGAATAATAGTAAAGAAGAATAAACGACTTAGTCGTTTTTTCGCATTTTAAATGGAGGATGTTTATGTTTAAGAGTTTATTTGATGATGGTTATAAAGAGTATAAAAGATGCTGGAAAATTCAAAAGAAGGTTGTTGCTCTTGAAGCAGAAATGGCAGCAAAGACAGATGAAGAATTAAGAGCAAAAACAGATGAATTTAAAGAAAGAGTAAAAAATGGTGAAACACTTGACCATATTTTACCTGAAGCATTTGCTGTAGTTAGAGAAGCTGCTAAGCGTGTTACTGGTATGTTTGCTTTCCCAGTACAAATCGCTGGTGGTATTGCTATTCATGGTGGTAACATTGCCGAAATGAAAACAGGTGAAGGTAAAACTTTAACTGCCGTAATGCCAGCATATTTAAATGCCTTATCTGGTGAAGGTGTTCATATCGTTACAGTTAACGAATACCTAGCAGCCAGAGAAACTGAAGGTGAAATTGGTCAAATCTATCGTTTCTTAGGCTTAACTGTAGGTTTAAATGTTCATGATATGAGTCAACAAGAAAAGCGTGCAGCATATAATTGTGATATTCTATATTCTACACATGCTGAACTTGGCTTTGACTATTTAAGAGATAACATGGCATTATATGAAAAAGATACTGTTCAACGTCCACTTAACTGTGCAATCATTGACGAAATTGACTCAGTATTAATTGATGAAGCTAGAACACCACTTATCATTTCTGGTGGTGAAAAGCAAGGAGCAAACCTATATGTGATGGCAGATAGATTTGCAAAAGCCTTAAAAGATGAAGATTATGAAATTGATGTAGAAGCTAATAGTGTTGCTTTAACTGAAGCAGGTATGGTAAAGGCTGAAAGAATGTTTAATATTGAAAACTTATATGATTTAAAGAATGTAAGCTTAGTTCACCATATCAATAATGCCTTAAAAGCAAACTACACAATGACAAGAAATAAAGAATATGTAGTTGATGAAAGTGGAGAAGTTTTAATTGTAGACCCATTCACAGGACGTGTAATGAAAGGTCGTCAATGGTCAGAAGGCTTACACCAAGCTGTTGAAGCAAAAGAAGGTGTTAAGGTAAACCAAGAAACTATTACTTTAGCAACTATTACTTATCAAAACTTCTTTAGAATGTATAAGAAGCTTTGTGGTATGACAGGTACAGCAAAGACTGAAGAGGAAGAATTCTTATCAATCTATAATATGTATGTAGTTGAAGTTCCAACTAATAGACCAGTTATTAGACAAGATATGCCTGATATTCTATATTTAACTATGGAACAAAAATATGAAGCCCTAGTTAAGGAAGTAAAAGAACGTCATGAAAAAGGACAACCTATTCTAATTGGTACTATTGCCGTTGAAACATCAGAAATCATTAGTGATTTATTAACAAAAGCAGGTATTCCACATAACGTATTAAATGCTAAACAACATGCTAAAGAAGCTGACATTGTTGCTCTTGCAGGACAAATGGGTGCTGTAACTATCGCAACAAACATGGCTGGTCGTGGTACCGATATTAAGCTAGGCGAGGGTGTAAAAGAATTAGGTGGTCTAGCCGTTATTGGTACAGAACGTCATGAATCCAGACGTATTGATAATCAGCTAAGAGGTAGATCTGGTCGTCAAGGAGACCCAGGATATTCAAGATTCTATTTATCATGTGATGACGAATTATTAATTCGTTTTGGTGGAGATGTATTCAAGAAAAGAGTTCAAACAATGATTAATCTTCAAAATAATGGAGATGGTTCGCTACAATCAAAGATGTTCTCTAGATTAGTAGAAGGCGCTCAAAAGAGAATTGAAGGTTCTAACTTTGATGCCAGAAAGTCAACATTAAAATATGATGATATCATGCGTAAGCAAAGAGAAATCATTTATGAAGAACGTCATTCAATCCTAGTAAAGGATACAATTGAAGAAGAAGCTAAGGCTATGATGCAAAAGGCTTGTAACATTGTTATTGATAGACACATCACTTCTGATGGTAAAAACACTATTATTGATGATGAAGCTATTGCTAATGATTTAAATAACTCTATCTTCTTACCTAATACATTTACTAAAGAAGAAATTGAACAATTAAATCAAGAAGATATCTATAAGGTTGCTTATGAAAAAGCTCTTGCTGAACTTGAAAGTAAGAAACAATTATTAGATGAACAAAACTATCAAGAAATGATTAAGGCATTTGTTTTAAGAGTTGTTGATACTTATTGGACTAAGCATATTGATGATATGCAAGCCTTAAGACAATCAGTAACACTTGAATCATATGCTCAAAAGGATCCATATAAGACATACCAAGAAGATGGTATTGAAATGTTTGAAAGATTAAACGAAAACATTAATATTGATGTTTGTAAATATCTTGTAAGATCAAAGGTTAGAGAAGAAGTAGTTAGAGAAGCTGCTATTAAGCCTACTGGTTCTAACCAAGCATTAGATGAATCAAGAGGAAACAAACCAACTGAAAAATTAGTTAAGGTTGGTAGAAATGATCTATGTCCATGCGGAAGCGGAAAGAAATACAAATTCTGTTGTATGGGTAAAGATAATAGATAATGGAAAGATACGAAATTAATAAATATCTTACAGGATTTAAAGAAAAAGTTAGTGAACTTGAAGAATCTATTAATGTAACTGATTTAAACGAGAAAATTCGTTTGTTAAGCGAAAAAACAAATGAAGAAGGATTTTGGAATGACCAAAATAATAGTAAAAAAATATTTGATGAATTAAATGGCTATAAGGAAAAACTTAAAGGCTTTAATGACATCAAAAGTAAGCTTGATGATCTAGTAGTACTAGATGAAATGGCTTTAGAAGATAGCTCACTAGATAGTGAACTAGAAGAAAGTATATTAAACTATAATAATGAATTAGAAGAATTTGAAATATCTGTTTTACTAAATGATGAATATGATGATTCTAATTGCTTTTTAGAATTACATCCAGGTGCTGGTGGAACTGAATCAATGGATTGGGCAGAAATGCTTTATCGTATGTATTTAAGATTCTGTCAAAAGATGAACTTTAAAGTAGAATTAGTAGACTATCTAGCAGGTGAAGAGGCGGGTATCAAAAGTGTTACTATTCTCATTAAAGGACATAATGCCTATGGATATTTAAAAAGCGAAAGAGGAGTACATCGTTTAGTTAGAATTTCTCCTTTTGATTCAAATAAAAGAAGACATACATCATTTTGTTCATGTGATGTAACACCTGAAATCACTCAAGATAAAAATGTTGATTTAAACTTAGATGATGTAAAAATTGATGTTTATCATTCTAGTGGTGCTGGTGGTCAATCAGTTAATACAACTGATAGTGCTGTTAGACTTACACATAAGCCTACAGGTATCGTTGTTACATGCCAAAATGAAAGAAGTCAATTAAAGAATAAAGAAGTAGCTTTTAGTATTTTAAAGAGTAAATTACTACAATTAAAAATAAAAGCACAAGAAGAAGAATTAAATAAACTTAAGGGTGAACATATGAATATAGATTTTGGTTCACAAATAAGAAGTTATGTATTCCATCCATATAGTTTAGTAAAAGATCATAGAACAAACTATGAGATTGCTAATACTAATTTAGTAATGGATGGTTATATTAAACCATTTATAGATGCTTACCTTAAGTACAGCAAAAAAATGTCTTAATCAAGACATTTTTTAAAAAAGAGGTGATATTATGGAATTAAGTAGAACAAAACGAATATTACTTGGCATATCTCTAATAGCAATAGTTATTGGATGCTTTGTTACAGGATACTTTCTAGCAAATGTTAAGCCTAGTAAACAAATATATACTAATGAGCTTGATGAAGTAGTATCATACTTAGATAAGTATTATTATAAGGATATTGATATGGATGAATTCACTAAAAAATATGTTGAAGCTGGTGTTGATTCCTTAAACGATCCTTATACATATATTTATTATGAAGAAACAACTAATACTAATAAACCTTATACTGGCTTTGGTATGGGTGTATCTAAAACTTATCTTGGTTTAAAGATCGGAAGCATCTATACAGATTCTCCAGCTAAGAAAGCAGGCTTAGCTGTTGGAGACTTTATTATTGGTGTAGATGATTTAACTATTGAAAAGAATAAGCTAGATGAAATTAATAATTATTTAGGTAGTGCTAAAGAAGAAATTACATTACATATGCTTAGAAACTATAAGGCTTTTGATGTAAAAATCAAAAAAGATACTGTTACTCCTGACCCACTTGTATCACAAAAATTAATTGATAATATTGGCTATATTAAAATAAATGAATTTACTGCAGGTGCTTATACTTCATTTAAAAAAGCACTAGATGAACTAGAGGAAAAGAATATTACAGGCTTAATTATCGATGTTAGAAATAATCCAGGAGGATATGCTAGTGAGGTAGCACAAATACTACAATTATTCTTAACTGGTAGTGATTCATTCTTAATCTTAGATGGAAAAGATAGTAAAACACCAACTATCTATAGACCTAACTCAACTAATGTTAAAAAGAGCTATGATATTAAAGTATTAATTGACGAGAATAGCGCTTCAGCAAGCGAAGTTTTCGCTCTAGCAATGAATAGAGTTATGAACTATGATTTAATAGGTGTAAAGACATTTGGTAAGGGTGTATTCCAAAATGATATTAAGCTTGAAACAATTAAAAATGCTTATCTACATGTTACTTTAGGATACTGGTATGGTCCAAATAAAGAATGTATTGATAAGAAGGGTATAGAAGCTACAGTAGAAGTTAAGAATGATAACTACACTCCATTTATCATTGATAATAATACATATAGTATTGATGATTGTAATAGTGATATTGAAAATATAGAGTTAATGTCAGCTGCTCTTGGCTATACTGGTAGAACTGATGGTTATTTTGGTAGTGATTTAGAAAGCTATCTAGAAGCTAATTATTCATCAAATACATTAACAGTATCAGTAAAGAATAAAGTTTTAGAAGATTATAACAACTATTTAAGTGATTATAATAATGATAAAGTAATAACTAAAGCAATTGACTTATTAAAATAAGGTGGTATATTGAAAAAAATATTAGATATAAAAAAGAAGAAAAACAAATACATTATCTGTTTTGAAGATTATGAATTAGAAGTATTTGAAGAAGTAATTATTAAGTTCATGTTGCTTAAAAAAAGAGATTTAGAACTTGATGAATATAATGAGCTTATTAAATACAATAAATATGTTGATTCATTACATCTAGCAATAAATTATCTAAAAAAGCCTAGAACAGTTTATGAAACCAAAAAATATCTAAAAGATAATAATTGTTATGATGAATCAATAATAAAAAAATTATTAGATATGGGACTATTAAATGATAGATTATATACAGATATGTATGTAGATTATCAAGCTAGAATAAATCTTAAAGGACCTAAGCTAATTAAAAAAGAACTAGAGATAAAAGGAGTACATTTAGACTTCGAATATCCTAATTATGAAGAAAATGTAAAAAAATTAATTAATAAATTCATAAAAAATAATAAAGATAAACCAACAAAAATGTTAAATTTAGCGTTAAATAATTTTTTAATTATTAAAGGCTATGATAAAACTGACGAATATTTTTATAATGATGATGAATCATTAATAGAAAACGATATAGAAAAATTAATGAATAAAAATAAAAAACTAGAAGGCAACAAGTTAAAGATGAAGCTTTATTCATCTTTAATAAATAAGGGTTATGATTCTAGTTTAATAAATGAATATTTGCAGAAATTATTATAAAAATTTCACAAAACTATCACATTAAGATGGTATTCTTTAAGAAAGAAGGTGAAGTTATGAAGCTATTAATAGTAGATGATGAAATTAAAATCCAACAAGTTTTAAAGGAATATGCATCATTTGAAGGCTATGAATCAGATCTATGTAGTAATGGATTAGATGCGATTAAAATGGCAAAAGAAAATGATTATGATTTAATCATAATGGATGTCATGATGCCTCATTTAGATGGTTTTTCTGCTGTAAAAGAAATTAAAAAATATAAAGATATTCCTGTATTAATGCTTTCTGCTAGAAGCGAGGAATATGATAAGCTTCATGGCTTTGAAATAGGAATAGATGATTACGTAACTAAGCCATTTTCACCTAAAGAAGTAATGCTTAGAATTAATGCGATAACAAGAAGAAATAAAAAGAAAAATGATATTAAAAAGTTTGATGGACTAGAAATTGATATTCCAGGAAGAAATGTGTATGTTGATGGAAAGAAAATAGAATTAACTCCAAAAGAATATGATTTATTATTCTATTTAGTTAATAACGAAGGTATTGTTGTTACAAGAGAATCTTTATTATCTAATGTTTGGGGTTATGATTATTTTGGTGATGATAGAACTGTTGATACACATATAAAAATGCTAAGAAATAATTTAGGTAATTATAGAGACTATATAGTTACTTCTAGAGGAGTAGGCTACAAATTTGAAGAAAAGAAGTAAATCACTTAGATTTAATGTAGCATTTTACTTTTTCCTACTTATAGGAATATTACTTTTAGTTATTTGGTTATTTCAAACTTTTCTAATTACTCCATATTATGAACAAAGAAGTAAATCTAATTTAAGGAGTAGAGCAAATAAATATTATAATGAATATATTTTAGATAACTCTAAAATTAATGAATTATCAAGAGATGCTATGATGGATAATATCCATATATATGTGGCAAGTATTGAAACTAATGAAAAAGGAGAAAATCATTTAGTACCTAAACAAGGAGAAATGATTGATAGATTCGCTTTTGATTTTAATGAAAGAGAACTATTAAATGAATATGATGAAGATAAAACAATATATTCAGATAATAAATTTGATCTTTACATGTATATTAAAGAAATAGATGGAACTAATGAATTATTCATTGCGTCTACTAGAATTACACCTATTACCGCAACAAAAATGATTATAACTGAACAGCTTATATTCATTTCTTTATTTGCTGTAGTAATTGGCGTTATATTCACATTTGTCGCTTCTCGTTCACTATCAAATCCACTTGAAATATTAACAAAAGAAGCTAAGGAATTATCAAGTGGCAATTATAATGTGGAATTCTCTGATAAAGGTTATAAAGAGGTTGCTGAATTAGCTAATACCTTATCTAATGCAGAAGTTGAAATTAAAAAAAGTGATGAGTATCGTCGTAGCATTACAGCAAATGTAAGCCATGATTTAAAGACACCACTTACTATTATTAGATAATATGCAGAAATGATTAAAGATTTATATGGTGAAAATGAAGAAAAAAGAAATGAAGCTCTTGATATAATTATTAATGAATCAAATAGATTAAGTGATTTAGTTAATGATGTATTATTATTATCAAAATTAGAAAGTGGATCTTTAAACTTAGAAATTATGGAAATAAATCTATCTAATCTTTTAAAGGACTGCCTAAATAGTTTTGATGTAATGAAAAATAGTGGATATATTATTAATACAAATATAGATGATGATATTATAGTAGATGCTGATAATAAGAAAATGAATGCAGTATTCTATAATTTGATTGGTAATGCGATTAATTATTCAGGAGATAATAAAAATATAGATATTAGTTTGTTAAAAGATGGAGAATTTGCAATATTTAAGGTTACTAATTTTGGAAATGTAATTGAAGTTGATAAGCAAAAGAAAATCTGGGATGAATATTATAGAGATGAAAATAGTCATAAAAGAAGTACTGTTGGTACTGGATTAGGCCTATCTATTGTAAAGAATGTATTTGAACTACATAAATTAGAATATGGTGTTACATCAAATGAAAAAGATGGAACAACATTCTTCTTTAAAATAAAAATGAAATGTGATTGATTTGTTCAATCACTTTTTCTTATATTTGCATAATTTATTCACAAAGTTATCACAAAGGCTTGTTATAATAAAGTTACAAAATAGAAAGGTGGAATGAATATGAAAATAAAAAAATTATTATTACCTATTTTAACTTTATCTTTAACATTTGCTTTAGTGGGATGTAAGGATAATAAAACTACAACAGCTACTAATACCTCTAATAATGATAATGTTACATCGTTTAACCCATTTAGTGGCCCATTTGATAATATGGGTGGAGGTAGTGAAGGAGTTGTTCCAACAATTTCAACTACTAATTCAAATTATGAAAATGTTGATAATGTAGTTAGTGAATTAAAGAAAAGCGATATAACAGAGTACGATTTAACTAGTGCTATAGAGATAACTAATGGAGGATCAATTAGTGAATCAGGAACATATTTATTAACCGGACAAATTGATTTAACAGAAGCAATTAGCTTTACTAAAAAAGCAACTGATGTTCATTTGATTATAAAGGATGCAACTATCAATATAACTGATGATAAAGCCATTTCTTCTAAATTAGATTTAGAAATAACTATTCTTGGAGAAAACACTATTATAAATAGTTTAGGCGAGGCTAATAGTGATGAAAACTTAATTAAGTGTGGAGGCAATTTAATAATTAATGGTAGTGGTATACTTAATTTAACATCAACTAAATCAGGAATCAAAGCTGATGGATTATGTAGCTTGTTTGGCGCAACATTAAACATAAATGCTATTAGTCATGGTGTTAGTGCTAGTCAAATATATGTAGATGGATCAACACTAAATATAACTGCCAAAAAAGATGGCTTACATTCAGAGATTGATTATGATGAAGTAGAAGATGAAAGTAGTGTAGTTTATGATATAAATAAGGGTTATATTTATATTAAAACTGGTAGTATTACAATAGATTCAGCTGAAGATGGAATTCAAGCTGATACATTTGTTAGAGTAGATGGTGGTAATATTAATATTACTACTAATGGTGGTGCACCAACGAAAATAACTGAGACAACTAGTGATAATGCTAGTGGTAAAGGTATTAAGGCTGGAGATATTGATTACTCTTTAGCAAGCGATCCAGATACTGAATTAGAAATAGATTCTACTGAATATGGTATTATTATTAATGATGGAACAATTAACATTAATTCTA
>JAEEGL011643398.1_pt1 | contig 18261 bp, 14 predicted proteins | sample 9134231 | NCBI WGS metagenome assembly JAEEGL01 (sample SAMN16246548, study PRJNA631951) | gut metagenome | biome: gut microbiome; feature: rumen; material: fiber-attached | host: Bos | place: Iran: Karaj | collected 2018-10 | reverse complement strand
CCGATAGTGAAGTAGATCGCACCGGTAGCGTTATTGCCGGCCGTCGTGATATCCGCGCCAAGAAGACCGGAGAAGATGAATCCCAGGGCCAGGCCCAGGATCACAGCCGCGACGATAACGTTGCGGGACTTCTGGAAATCGGTGTGGTTCTCGACCATGTTGCGGACACCGATCGCGGAAATCATACCGTAGAGGATCAGGGAGACGCCGCCGATGGTCGCTACCGGCATCACATGGATGATGGCCGCAAACTTCGGGCAGAAGGACAGGACGATCGCATAAAGGGCGGCCAGACGGATCACGAAGGGATCGTAGACTTTGGTCAGAGCCAGAACGCCTGTGTTCTCGCCGTAGGTGGTGTTGGCCGGAGCGCCGAACAGGGCCGCGATGGTCGTGCCGACGCCGTCGCCGATAAGGGTGCGGTGCAGACCGGGATCTTCAATGAAATTCTTGCCGACCGTGGAGCCGATGGCGGAGATATCGCCGACGTGTTCCATCATGGTTGCGACCGCGATCGGGACGATGGTAATGATCGCGCTGATCAGAAGACCGGTGTCGACCTTATCGCCGAACAGACCGAAGACCGTGTTTTCCCAGGCGACGGGCAGGCCGATCCACTTGGCCTGCGCGACTTCGGTGAAGTCCACCTTGCCGGCAATAGCAGCTACCACATAAGAGACCAGAACGCCCATCAGGATCGGGACGATCTTGATCATGCCCTTGCCCCAGATGTTGCAGGCAACAACGACCACGATGGCGATCAGGGCGACCCACCAGCAGTCCTTGCAGTTATTGATAGCGGAAGGCGCCAGGATCAGGCCGATAGCGATGATGATGGGACCTGTCACGACCGGCGGGAAGAACTTCATGACTTTCTTGCTGCCGACCGTCTTGCAGATAAACGACAGGACCAGGTACAGCAGGCCGGCGCAGGCGACGCCGACACAGGCGTAAGGCAGGGCTTTAGCAGCTTCCAGGCCAGCTTCCTTACCGGCTGCTACGACCGCAAAGTACCCGCCTAAGAAAGCGAAAGACGAGCCCAGGAACACCGGGACCTTTCTCTTCGTCACAAAGTGGCAGAACAGCGTGGCCAAGCCCGCGAACAGCAGGGTGGCGGAAACGCTCAGGCCGGTAAGGATCGGGACCAGAACGGTCGCGCCGAACATCGCGAACAGGTGCTGCAGTCCAAGGACCAGCGTCTTGCCGGTTCCCAGTTCTCTGGCGTTGTAAATAGCGCCGTCTTTGTTGTTGCCCATAAGAATTCCTCCTCTATTTCGCGCACACTGACGCGTTTAAATATTGGCGGCGGGTCGTCCCGCCATGCCCCGAAGGGCTGTATGCTAAGCGGGGTTCCCGTCTTAGTCCAGTTCCCAGATCTCCACCGAGATGTTCTCCTCGAACGGTGGGATCTTCACCTTGATGACCTCACTGCGGGAGGTCGGTACGTTCTTGCCTACGTAATCCCCGCGGATCGGCAGTTCCCTGTGTCCCCGGTCCACCAGCACCGCCAGCTGGACCGAAGCCGCCCGGCCGCTGTCTTTTAAGGCATCCAGCGCGGCGGAAGCCGTCCGGCCGGTGTAGAGCACGTCGTCCACGAGGATCACGTCTTTTCCTTCTATAGAGAAAGGAAGCTTAGACTCGCTTACGACCGGGCTTTCGGAGATCCTGTCCAGATCGTCCCGGTAGAAAGTGATGTCCAGCGCCCCTACGGGCACTTTGCTTCCTTCGATGGCTTCAATATGTCCGGCTATGATTTCGGCGAGAGAGATGCCGCGCCGCTTGATCCCGACGATGCAGAGATTCTCGGCACCGTTATTGTGCTCTACGATCTCATGCGCGATCCGCTTTAGGGCCCGCATCACCGCCTGATCGTTCATCAGCTCTGCTTTGAAACGCTCCATGGTTTCCTCTCTCCCGCTGCCTGCCCGGCAGCCGGTCTTTCGTCTGACAAAAGGCCCCGTCGCATGGACGGGGCACAGTTACAGGCGGATTCCGATAGGGAATACCGATATATAAGCACCTTGCCGACGTCTCTGCATCCGCTTAAAGTCTTTTGTTCGCACGTAGTGTAGCATACGGCCGGAAACTTGTAAAGAGGAAAATAGAGGGAAACAGCGAAAAAAAGAAAAGATTTTCTCCTTCATTTTTTCTTTTTTTACGTCGGTTCTTCTGCTATAATCCCCTCCGGAGGATGCCATGAAAGAAAAGCGCATGAAAACAGTCAGTTATCTCCTGCTGGTCCTCGCCGCCATGATCTGGGGCGCTGCTTTTGCTGTGCAGAGCGAAGGAGCGCGCTTCGTGGAGCCCTGCACCTTTGTCTGTGCCCGCTATATTCTCTCCTCCCTCGTTATGTTTCCTTTAAGCCTGATCACGGGTCGGAAAAACGGCCCGGCCCCCGTGGACCGCGCCGAATTTCTGCATTCGCTGAAAGGCGGCCTTGTCTGCGGTTTCTTTCTGGCTCTGGCCAGCCTCTCCCAGCAGGCGGGCATTGCGACCACCACGGCCGGGAAGGCAGGGTTCATCACGGCACTGTATGTGGTGCTCGTCCCCGTCGTCGGTCTGCTTTTAGGAAAACGGCCCCCTTTAAAAATCTGGTTCTGCGTGGTCCTGGGTCTTCTGGGCCTTTATCTGATCAGTGTGCAGAGCGGTTTCACGATAGAAAAGGGCGATGCCCTGATGATCCTCTGTGCCGTGCTGTTTTCCGCGCAGATCCTGAGTGTGGACCGTTTTTCCACCGGAGCCCGAAATGTGATCCTTCTGGCGAATCTGCAGTTCCTGGTGACAGCAATCATCAGTGCCGCCGGCATGCTTCTGTGGGAGACACCGAATTTTGAAGACCTTAAAACCGCCGGCTTTCTGATCCTGTACATGGGCATTATGTCCGGCGCCGCCGGCTACACCCTGCAGATGGCAGGGCAGAAGCATTCGGACCCGGCCATTGCTTCGCTGATCATGAGTCTGGAAGCGGTCTTTTCCGCCCTGACTGCCTGGCTGTTTTTGCACCAGACGCTCTCCGCCCGCGAAGCTGCCGGCTGTGCCATCCTATTTCTGGCAGTGCTTACGGCTCAGCTTCCGATCGAAAAACTGCTGCGTCAGAACAAAAAATCATCCGGAAGCGGGAAAGAACCGCTGTAAAACCGCTTCCTTTCGGAGCGCTTCTGTGCTAAACTGGCAGAACATCACGCCGCATTGACCGCCTTCGCGCAGACGCACGGGGCAGAGGAAAAAGCTATGAAAATGATTGTTGGGCTGGGGAATCCCGGCAGCAAATATGAAAACACCCGTCACAACGTGGGCTTCCACGTGCTCGACCTGCTGGAAAAAGAGCTGAATATCCGTATCTATATCAACCGCGGGGGCGGGCTGACCGGTCAGGGCTTCTTCGGAAGCGAAAAGATCCTGTTAGTCAAGCCGCTGACCTTTATGAATCTGAGCGGTGAATGCGTGGGACCGTTAGCCTCTTACTACAAGCTGCCGCCCGAAGAGATTCTTGTCATCTGCGATGATGTGAATCTGCCTCTCGGGCAGCTGCGGATCCGCGAAAAAGGCAGCGCCGGCGGCCATAACGGACTGAAGGATATCATCCGCCATCTCGGCTCCGATGCTTTCCCGCGGCTCAGACTCGGCGTCGGCCCGCAGCCGGAAGGGCTGGATCTGGTGGATTTCGTCCTGATGCAGTTCACCGCCGAAGAAAAGAGCCGCTGCACCGAAGCAGAGGAACGGGCCGCCCGGGCTGCCCGGATGTGGCTGGAGCAGGGAACCGCTGCCGCCATGAATGCATTCAACCAAAGGATCAAGCCAGATGGCCAAAAACTTTAATTCTTCTCTTTCAGGACTCTCCGAATACGATGCGATCCGACAGGCTCTCCTTGACGGGAGGGCCCCTTTGGCGATCTCCGGCTGCGTGGATTCCGAGCTGGTCCAGCTGGCTGCCGAGTTTGCCGGTTCCGACCGGCGCGTCCTGTTTCTGACCTACAACGAAGTCCGTGCCCGGCAGATCTGGGAGGATGCCCAGACGCTGACCGCCGGTGATCCGAAACTCTTTCCTGCCCGGGATCTGCTCTTCTCTCAGGCCGATGTACGCGGCAGCCTTTTGGCCCGCCAGCGCATGCAGGGGGTAAAGGCGCTGCTCGAGGAATCGGGCTGCTTCCTGGTCACGACCGTCGATGCCCTGCTTTGCCGCATGGCTTCTCCCCGCGAGATGCTGAGCCGTCTCCTGCATCTGGAAGTCGGGGCGGAACACGACCCCGAGGTACTGAGCGGGAAGCTGGTCCAAATGAGATTCGAACGGGAGGCCATCGTGCAGCACCCCGGCGATTTTGCCCTGCGCGGCGGCATTCTGGATGTCTATCCGCTGACCGAGGAGAACCCGGTCCGCATCGAATTCTTCGACAATGAGATCGATTCCATCCGCAGTTTTGATCCGGAGAGCCAGCGCTCCCGTGAGAACCTGTCCGAGGTCTTTCTGTACCCGACCGACGAAACCGGCCGGGCCGATGCCAGTCTGCTCGAATACCTGTCGGTCCGGGACGTGATCGTGCTGGACGAGCCCGAACGCATGGAGGAAAAAGCCCTCGCCGTTGCAAAAGAATACCAGGAAAGTGCCCTGCACCGGCTGGAAAGCGGCGACGATGTGAGCCTGCTGCAGCTCTTTGAGCCGGAATCGCTCTGGCCGCTCTTTAAGCGCCCTCACACCTTGATCCTGACGGGCCTGCCCTACCGCGGAAAGCCCGTCGCAGCCGACAAAGCCTTTACGGTCGAAGCCCGGTCCATTCATGCTTACGGCGGCAATTTCGAACTGCTGCTCGCGGATCTGAAGAAAATGCAGCGCGAAAAGTACCGCATGGTCCTGCTCTGCGGGTCCCGCAGCCGGGCCGAACGCCTGGCGGGCCAGCTCCTGGACTACGAGCTGCCGGTCTTTTTCGCCTTTGAGCCGAATAAGAACGTGGAGCCCGGCCAGATCCTGGTCACGAACGGCAATATTCACAAGAGCTACGAATTTCCCTCGTTGCGGCTGGCCGTCGTATCCGAAAGCGATCTCTTCGGCCGCCGAAAGACCCGCAGCCGCAAATCCTACAGCCGCGGAGGCGAAAAGATCACCCGCATCAGCGAGCTGTCAGTCGGCGACTATGTGGTCCACGAAGATCACGGTCTGGGCGTTTTCATGGGTGTGGAACGAAAGATCGTCGATCAGATCGAGCGGGATTATCTCAAGATCTCCTACCGGGACGGCGGTAATCTCTTTGCTCCCGTCTCGCAGATGAATAAAATAGAAAAATACGCCTCGAAGGATACCGATTCACCGCCCGCCTTAAACCGGCTGGGCGGGACCGAGTGGCACGCGACAAAAGCCCGCGTCAAAAAGGCCGTGGGCGAGATCGCAAAAGATCTGGTGGCCCTTTACGCAGCGCGTCAGCAGAACAACGGCTTCCCCTTCAGCCCGGATTCGCTCTGGCAGCAGGAATTTGAAGAACAGTTCCCCTACGTGGAGACCGAAGACCAGGCCAAGGCCATCGAAGCCGTCAAAGCGGACATGGAAAGCACCAAGATCATGGACCGTCTGATCTGCGGCGACGTCGGCTTCGGCAAGACCGAGGTCGCGATCCGTGCCGCCTTCAAGGCTGTGCAGGATTCCAAGCAGGTCGCCTATCTGGTCCCTACGACAGTTCTGGCACAGCAGCATTACAACACCTTCGCGGAGCGTATGAAGGACTATCCCATCCGGGTCGGCCTGCTCTCCCGCTTCCGCACGCCCGGCGAGCAGAAAAAGCTGATCGCCGACTTAAAGCGCGGTGCGGTGGATATCGTGATCGGCACGCACCGCCTTCTCTCCAAAGACGTGGAATTCAAGGATCTGGGCCTGCTCGTCATCGATGAAGAACAGCGTTTCGGCGTCTCGGATAAGGAAAAGTTAAAGAAGCTGCGCGAAAGCGTGGACGTGATCTCCCTGACCGCCACCCCGATTCCGCGCACGCTGCACATGAGCCTGATCGGGATCCGCGACATGAGCACCTTGAAGGATCCTCCCATCGACCGCCTGCCGATTCAGACCTATATCGCGGAATACAATGACGAGATCGTCCGCGAGGCCATCTCGCGGGAGCTGGCGCGCGGAGGACAGGTCTATTATATCTGCAGCAAGATCCGGAATATCGAAACCGTCACTTCCCGCCTGCAGGAGCTCGTCCCCGATGCCGTGGTCACCTTTGCCCACGGACAGATGAAGGAGCGCGAGCTCGAGCAGATCATGTACGATTTTGTCAACGGAGATATCGATGTCCTGGTCTCTACCACGATCGTCGAGACCGGTCTGGATATTCCGAATGTCAATACGATCATTATTCAGGATTCCGACCGCTTCGGGCTGGCTCAGCTCTATCAGCTCAGAGGCCGGGTCGGCCGATCCAACCGCACCGCCTACGCCTTTCTGCTCTATCGGGGCGGGCGGCTCCTCAAGGAAGTCGCGGAAAAGCGCCTCTCCGCGATCCGCGACTACAGCGAACTGGGCAGCGGTGTCAGGATCTCCATGCGCGATCTCGAGCTGCGCGGCGCCGGGAACCTTCTCGGGGCGGAACAGCACGGTCACATGGAGGCGGTCGGCTACGAACTCTACTCCAAGCTGCTCGGCGAGGCCGTCAGCCGCGTGAAGGGAGAAAAAGAAAAGCTGCGCTTCGATACGACAGTGGATATCAGCATCGACGCCAATATCCCTTCTTCCTATATATTCAACGAAAGCCAGAAGCTGGACATTTACCGGAAGATCTCAGAGATTTCCTCGCGGGCGGACTACGACGACGTGCTGGACGAACTGATCGACCGCTTTGGCGATCTCCCGCGGCCGGTGGACCACCTGCTGAAGATCGCGCTTTTAAAAGCCCGGGCGCATGCGGTTTACGTAACGGAACTTTCCGCCACACCGGCCGGGATCCGGCTGACCTTCCTGCCCCAGGCACCGCTGGAACCCGAGCGGTTCATGAGCCTGCTGCAGGATTACCGCGGCCGGCTGCGATTCCAGGCGGGCGAGACCCCGATGCTGTCCCTGGCGTTAAAAGAAGGAGAAGCGGCCAGTGCCGGCGCCCTGCTCCTTAAAACCGACGATCTTTTAAGCGATCTGGAGACACGGCTCCTGGGAGCGGCCGTATCCTGACCGTTTCGCCGGCCCCCTTCCTCTCCTTTTTTTACAAACTGCTTGCAGTCGGGGAAAAAAGGCTATATAATAGAGCGGCTTATGAATTATCGGAGGCATTTACCATGAAGTATATCAAGAAAACCTTAGCACTCCTGCTTGCGGCCACGATGCTGCTGACCGGTTGCGGATCCGCCGTTTCCAAGTACGGTACCAAAGTAGCCGCCACCTACGGTGACCGCACCATCTATATGGACGAAGCCAATTTCTGGCTGCGCCTGACCCAGCTGGATTACAGCTATTACGTCCAGATGTACGCCTATTATAACGGTGTGGATTTCTGGTCCGCCGAAAGCGGACGCCGCACACAGACCTACTGGGAAAGCGTTAAGGAGGACGTGATGGCGCAGTTCCTGCAGATTAACATTCTGCTGGACCACGCTTCCGAATTCAGCGATATCGAACTGACCGGAGATGATTACGAGAAGATCGCCAATACGATCGACAAATTTAAATCCACCTACGGAACGACTCTTTTCGACGAGGCCGTAATCGGCAGGTACAGCAATGAGGCGCTGCGCGAATCCATGGCCCGCTGGTCTAAAGCCACTAAGGTCTGGCATGCCGTCTGCGAGCAGGCCACGCTGGATGTCAAGGAGGAAGACTGCAAGAGCTTCACGGTCAACTATTTTACCGTTGCCGACTCCAGTTCCGGTACCTCGGAGTCCGGAACGACGTTAGCCGGCGAAGATCTGGCCAACTTCCTGAAGTCGGAACTGAGCAGCGGGACCTCGTTTGAAAGCTTAAAGAGCACTTTTTCCGGCATTACCGCCAACACCGTCTCCTACCGCCGCACCGACAGCAGCAAGGAAGGACTGGCCATGTTCCGTCTGGGCAAGGATCTGCAGGACGGCGAAGTAGCCATCGAGAAATCCACCAGCCTCTGGTATATCGTACAGTGCGTTAAAGCCGACGATGAAGAGGCGACGGCCAGTGCCCGCAAGACCATGGAAGATGAGCAGAAAGAAGCTCACTTTGAGGAAGTCTATGCCGAATGGAAGAAGAGCGCCAAGCCTTTCTCCGTCAAAGCCGCTTACAAACGGCTGACCGTCAGCACCGACTGATCTTCGGCCTGACATACCGACAGATTAACCGGCAGCAAAAACCCCGGACAAAAGGCGGAATCCTCCGTCTGTCCGGGGTTTTTTATGCATTTTTCCGATCAGCAGGGAGCCGTTATCTCCCGCAGCCAGGCCGCTTCTTCAGCCGTCAGGCCGTCCCGCAGGCGCTCGTAAACCGTCTCATGATAACGGTTCAGCTCGCGTCGTTCCTCGGGGCTTAATTCTTCGGTCAAAACCGGCGTCAGATCGATCGGGCAAAGCGTTAAGGTCTCAAAATGCAGGAAGCGGCCGTACTCGTTTTCTTCTCCGGCCACGCAGAGCAGTTCGTTTTCGATACGGATGCCGTATTCGCCTTCCAGATATATACCGGGCTCGTCTGTCGTTACCATGCCGGGCTCCAGTTCCACCAGCCCGTCCATACTGACGGGTTTGCTCCAGCGGAAACCGTTCGGGCCTTCATGCACGTTCAGACAGAAGCCGACGCCGTGCCCGGTCCCGCAGCGGTAATCGATGCCCAGATCCCAGACCGGACCGCGGGCCAGAATATCCAGAAAATAGCAGGTGCAGCCCTTCAGGAAATTTGCACTGCTGAGGCGCAGCATGCTCTTTAAAATCGCCGTATAATGCTTTTTCTGCTTCTCGCTTAACGGCCCCATCGCGATCGTCCGCGTGATATCCGTCGTCCCGTCCGTATACTGTCCGCCCGAGTCCACCAGCAGGAAGCCCTTGTTCTCGATCATGGAGAACTGCTCCGGCTTCGCGCTGTAATGCATCATGGCCGCATTCGGCCCCATGGCTGCGATCGTGCCAAAGGACAGTTCGAAGGCGCCGGCTTCGCGGCGGCACTTTTCCAGAGCATCGCTGACGTCAATCTCGCTTAAGGTCTCCGGGGCCGGATGATGCTTCAGCCAGTAAAGCCATTTGACCATGGCGATGCCGTCCTTGCGGTGAGACTCCCGCAGCGCAGCCTGCTCGGTCTCATTCTTGACGCACTTCATCAGCGTTGTGGGATTGGTGGCATCGATCCGGTTCTTTACGCCCTGACCGACCAGATATGAGGTCTTCGCGGGATCCAGCAGACAGGCCGTCCCTTCCGGCACGGACAGCTGCCAGAAGTCTTCATAGGGCTTTAAGCTCACCCCCTGCGTCTTGAGCGTCTCCTGAACCGTCCCGGAAATGACCTTCGTATTCACAAACAGCTCTGCCTTCTCCGCATCCACATACGCGAAAGCGAATACGACCGGGTTGTTCGGCACGTCGTCGCCGCGCAGATTGAACAGCCAGGCGATATCATCCATGGAGCTTAAAATAAAGGCACCGGCCTTTTTCTCTTTGAGCTTCTCTCTCAGGCGGACCAGCTTGGCAGAAGCGCTTTCTCCCGTAACCTTTTCGGGCAGCAGGAAAGCGTCATGGAAAGTCTGCGCAGGACGGTCCTTCCAGATCTCACCGACCAGGTCCCGGTCTGCCGCAAACGTAACGGTTTTTCCCTTTTCGGTCAGCTTTTCCTTCCACTCTTCTGCCAGCTTCAGGCTCACGATACGGCCGTCAAAGCCCATCTTCTGCCCGTCCTCAAGCGTCTCTGCCAGATATTCCGTGACCGTGGGCACGCCTTTCGACGCCATGCGCATCAGTTCGAATTCCGAGCCGGACAGCTCCCGCTCGGCCTGAATGAAATACCGCCCGTCCGTCCAGAGAAGCGCCTTTTTGGGGGTCACGATGACGGTCCCGGCCGAACCGGTAAAGCCGCTGATAAAACAGACCGCACGGAAGTGCGAGCTCACATACTCCGAGCAGTGGAAGTCCCCGCTCGTTACGACATAGGCGTCCAGGCCGCTCTCGCGCATCTTTTCCCGCAGCCTGGCCAGTCTTTCATTGATTGAAGTCATTTGTTCACTCCTTGATATGTTCCATACCCTGGCTTAGGATCGACGCGATATGGTCATCCGCCAGAGAATAAAAGATCGTTTTGCCGTCACGTCTGGCCCGTACCAGATTCATCTGCTTTAAGATCCGCAGCTGATGGGAAATCGCCGGCTGGGTCATTCCCAACAGCTGCGCAATGTCGCAGACGCAGGTTTCCGAGCAAAGCAGCACGTAAAGAATGCGGATTCGGGTCGAATCCGCAAAGACCTTGAAAAAGTCTGCCAGCGAATACAGATCCTCCTCGTCGGGGATCGCATCCTGCACCTTTTTGACCAGGTCCTCGTGTACATGCAGAAAGCTGCACACTTCCACCGGTTCCTGCGGCAGAATCAGTTTTTCTTCATAATTTCTCATTTAAGACAGGATCGGTATTTCGTTCAGATCGCCCACCAGACGGGTGCCGTCGGCGATCTTGGTCTTGTTGTCCACGATGCAGTTCTCCAGCCATACATCGTTTCCGACATAGACATCGTCCATCAGGACACAGTTTTTGATCGTGCTGCCGTCGCCCACATAGACCTTCTTGAACAGAACGGAATCGGCCACCGTACCGTTTACGATACTGCCGCCGGCCACGAGCGAATTGGAAACCTTGGCGTTTCCGTTGAATTTCGCGGGCGGATTGTCGTCCACCTTCGTCTGGATCGTCGGATTCTCCGTAAAGAAGTAGCGGCGCAGCGCCGGATCCAGCAGGTCTTTATTGCAGGCAAAGTACGATTCGACCGTCGCAATATTGGTCCAGTAGCCTTCCATCATGTAGCTCATCATGCGCTTGGAAGTCAGGTTGCGGATCATGATATCCCTGACGAAATCGTACTGCCCGCCGCGCTTGCATTCCTCCAGAAGCTGGATCAGATGACGGCGGCGGATCACGTAGATCCCGCAGTTAACGATCTTGTCACCTTCGTCCTGCGCGTTTTCGTCTTTTTCCGCCCAGGAAATGATGCGCCCCTCGTCATCCAGCTTAACAACACCGAAACGCTTCGCCTCGGCCTGCGGCATCCGCTTGCAGACCACCGTCACTTCGGCACCTGTCTCCACATGCTTCTCCATGACCTTGTTGAAGTCAATCTTGTACACGCCGTCGCCGGAGGCGATCACGACGTAGGGCTCATGCCGTTCCTTAATGAAATCCAGGTTCTGGATCAGCGCATCCGCGGTCCCCAGATACCAGTTGCTGCTCTCGGGGGTGATCGTCGGATTCAGCATGAACAGGCCGCCCTGTTTGCGTCCGAAATCCCACCATTTGGAAGAGCTCAGATGAAAATTCAGTGAACGGGAGCTGTACTGCGTAATCACCGCGACGGTCCCGATGCCGGAATTGCTCATGTTGCTGAGCGCAAAGTCAATGCTGCGGTAGGTGCCGCCGAGCGGCATCGCTGCCACGGCCCGCTTGCTGGAAAGAGACTGAAGCCGGCTGGAATTGCCGCCTGCTAAAATGATACCGACTGCTTTCATACCCGGACTCCCTTCTTGATGATGTATTCACCCGATTCCAGCATACCGTTCGGATAATCCTCCGGCTGCGTTTTGCCGATAATGGCCACATTCCGGCCGACCGTTACGCCGGCAGGAACGGTGCTGCCCGCGCCCAACACAGTCAGCTCGCTGTTGTAGACCCGCGGATCCAGGCGGGACGGGGCGAAAGAGCCCTCACCGATGCGGGCACCTGCTCCGATCACGACGTTCTCCGCGAGGATGGCCTTCTTGACCACAGCGCCTTCTTCGATCACAACGCCGTTCATCAGCACCGAATCGCGCACCTTGGCGCCGGGAGCGATCGTCACATTGGCCCCCAGAACGGAATGCTTGACCGAGCCCTCGATGGTACTGCCGTCCCCGATGATCGATGAGGCAACCGCGGCGCCTTCCGCCACGAAGGCCGGCGGATAGCTCTCCGCCGCGGTGTAGATCTGCCAGAATTCCTCGTACAGATTGAAATCCGGAACCAGATCGGTCAGTTCCATATTGGCTTCCCAATAGGTGCCCAGAGTCCCGACATCCTTCCAGTAACTGTTGAATTCGAAGGTGTAAAGATTGTTGTTCTTGCGGAACAGATGCGGAATCACATGCATGCCGAAATCGCAGCCCGGTACGTGAGCCAGCTCAGTCAGCATTTCTTTCAGAATCGGGAATGTGAAAATATAGATGCCCATCGAGGCCAGATTGCTCTTCGGATTAGCCGGTTTTTCTTCAAATTCCGTGATGTGGCCGGCACCGTCGCTGACTACGATGCCGTAGCGGGAAGCATCGTCCCACGGGACCGGCATCACCGCGATCGTGGCATCGGCACCGGTCGAGATGTGGCGGTTCAGCATCTCTTCGTAATCCATTTTGTAAATATGATCGCCCGAAAGGATCAGCACGTAATCGGGATTGTACTGCTCCATAAACTCCATATTCTGATAAATGGCGTTGGCTGTTCCGGTATACCATTCACTGTCGCCCGAGCGTTCATACGGGGGCAGAATCGTGACGCCGCCGACCTGTTTGTCCAGATCCCACGGGATACCGATTCCGATATGAGAATTCAGCTGGAGCGGCCGGTACTGCGTCAGTACACCGACGGTATCCACACCCGAATTGACACAGTTGCTTAACGGAAAATCGATGATACGGTATTTTCCGCCGAAAGCAACCGCGGGCTTTGCCATGCCCTGCGTCAGAGCGCCCAAACGGCTCCCCTGCCCGCCGGCCAGCAGCATTGCTATCATTTGTTTCTTTACCATGGTTTCCTCCCTGATTAAAAAGCTTGGGAATTTACAATTACTATAGCATATGTTTCCGTAAAAAGGAAGCCCCTCCCCTGCCTGTCCCCTTTACGAATTCCGAAAAAAAGAGTATACTGAAACTGCCAATCATCAAGGAGCCCATTATGCGTTTTATTCACACTGCTGATTTTCATCTGGGCGCTGCGCCCGATAAAGATAAACCCTGGGGGCCGGCCCGTGCCGATGCGGTGCGCCGTTCCCTGGCGGAGATCGTCGAAATCTGCAACCGGGAGCAGGCCGATCTGCTGCTGATCGCAGGGGATCTGTTTCACCGTCCGCCGTCGGAGGCCGAGCTGAAAGAGACCGACTATCTCTTTTCCCGCCTGGCGATCACCAAGGTCGTACTGATTGCAGGGAACCACGATTTTGTCCGCCCCGGCTGTACGTATACCGTGCACCGTTTTCCCGAAAATGTTTTCTTCCTGTCTTCTCCCCAGCTGTCCGTCCTCTCGTTCCCGCAGTGGAATCTAGACCTGTACGGCTTCAGTTACGACAGTGAAAAACGTCCTGACAATCCGCTGACGGATTTTACCCTGCCCGCAGACGGCAAAAGACATCTTCTGCTGATGCACGGCGGCGATGCGGAGCATGTTCCTTTCCGGCTGAATGCCTTGCAGGAAATGGGCTGGGACTATGCCGCGCTCGGACATATCCACAAACCTTCCGTCAGTTCGGACGGCCGTATTGCGATGCCCGGCACACCCGAACCGCTGGACCGCAGCGAAACCGGGCCGCACGGATATTATCTGGGCGAACTGACCGCCCAGAAATTTACGCTCTCCTGGCGTACCTTCTCCCATTTCGAATACTCGGATCTGAAGATCAATGTCACGCCGGAAATGACGCAGGCTTCCCTGGAAGCCCTGCTGACCAAGCGCTTAAAACCCGATTATTCCGAGGTCTGCCATATTATTTTAAACGGGCGGCGCGATCCTTCGATGTCTTTCGACTGCGGAGCCCTGGAGCGGCTGGGGGCGGTCAGTGAAGTCACGGACGAAACGCTGCCGGATTATCCCTGGGACACCCTGGCCGAACGGCCTGCCCACGATATTCTCTCCCGTACGATCCGGGCCTTAAAGCCCGATGAAGACGATCCGGAAGCGGCCATAAAGCAGCAGGCACTGTATGCTGCCATGGATGCTCTCCTGCACTCCTCCCGACAGGGCGGAAAGGAGGCGCTGCGATGAAAATCAGACGCTGTTCCATCTATCAGTTCGGAAAGCTTAAGAACCGCGAATTCGAATTCCGGGACGGCATCACGCTGATCTCGGGCAAGAACGAAAGCGGCAAGACCACGCTGCACACAGCGCTGGCCGCCCTGCTGTTCGGAGCGGAAAAGGGACGCGGCCGCGCAGCGGCAAACAGCATCTATCAAGCCAACCAGCCCTGGACCGACCCGGAACTGTACGGCGGATCGCTGGACTGGGAACGCAGCGGCAGCCTGATCCATACCGAACGGGATCTGGCCAAGACACCGCCGCGGGCTTATATCACCGAAACAAAAGCCGGAAACACACGCGAAGTCGGAGCGGCCGATCTGCCGTGGCCGCCTTCGCTGACACCGTATCTGTATTACAACACCCTCTCCTTCCGCCAGATGGGCTCCGGGGTGGAGGGCGGCCTGGCAGACGAGCTGCGCAGTCACATTATCAATCTGCAGTGCAGCGGTGACGAAAGCATCGACATCGCTTCCGCCCTGTCCGAACTGAAAACCAGGCGGAAAGCGCTTCAGAAGCAGATCATTCCGGAAGCCCGGACACAGACCGAAGAGACCGAACAGCGGATGCATCTGCTGGAACAGGAAAGCTTTGCGGACAGGCCGGACAACTGGAGCGATGCGCGCCGTACGCTGGAAGCACAGGAAGCCTCTGCCCGCCAGCTTGCGGAAAAGCGCCGCAGCGTCAAGGCAGATATTCAGCGCCGCGAAAACTGGCTTGCCGAACGGCAGATCACGGATCCGAAGGAAGTGGAAGAAGATCTGGACCGGGCAGCAACCATGAAGGAGCAGATGGAGCTTTTCCGCGACAGCTATGCCGGCAACATGCCCTCCCGTACGGTCCTGCGGATCGTTTCCATTGTGACCCTCCTGCTGACCGCCCTGTTTTTCTGGCTGGTCATCCAGGCAATGCAGCTTCATCATTACGGTCAGCTCTGGATCAGTGTCGCCGTATTGTTTGCTGCCATGTTCTTTTCAACCCGCTACTCGCGGAAACAGGATGCCCTGGATGCCAACGATCACAATATTACTGCCCTGAAGCTGCTTCTGAAGAAATATCTGCCCGGCTATGAAGCTAAAGGTACTCCGGAGGAAGCCGCGGAGCTGACCGGCTATCTGACAAAAGTGAACGATCTTTTCGGCTCTCTTTCGGAACAGCGGACAGCCTTTCAGGAGATGTCGGACGAACTGGCCGATGCGCTCGGCCGTCAGCAGTCATTAAGCCGCCGTCTGGAACAGCAGATGGATTCGCGGGTCCGCCGCGGAAAATGGGAAGCCGAGATGCGGGCCCTCATGGACCAGCAGGAGCGGCTCGAACCTGTGCTCCGGAACAATGCGCGCCTGAACGAAGAAATCCGGGCCCTGGATCTGGCCTCCGATACCCTGATCCGGCTGGCAGGTGAGGTCTACAGTGACTTCGGCGCACCGCTCACCGAAAGCGCTTCGGCCGTCTTCCGGGAAGTGACCGGCGGCCGCTACGAAGGAGTCCGCATCAATAACAAACTGGAGATCTTCGCCGTCCAGAACCATCAGCTGGTCGCTCCGAAAGCCCTGTCTGCCGGTACCATGGAACAGCTGTACTTTGCGTTCCGGCTGGCGGTGATCCGCCTGCTCTGGCCCGGCGAGGCCATGCCGCTCTTCTTCGACGACAGCTTTGCCTTTTACGACAATGAAAGACTGGGTGCGCTGCTTCAGTGGCTGCACACCCAGTATCAGGGTCAGGTCTTTCTGTTCACCTGCCAGGACAGAGAAGAAACCCTCCTGCAGGAACAGCAGATCCCTTATCAGAAAATCGAATTGTAAAAGGCTTCGGTCTCTTCCCGGCCCAGCAGTTTGGTCAGCTGAAGCGTGAGCGGATGTTCCGTCTCCAGGAAGCGGCCCGTCAGTTCTTTGACTTTTTCCTTTTTGGCCTCCGGCTCCGAAGCGGGGGCCTTTTCTATGAATTCGGAATACAGCATGAAATACTTCCGGACGATCGCCTCCTTCTTCAGACTGACCTCCGGACCGCTAACGGCAAGAGAAAAGTCATAGAAGGGAAGATCCCGGGTCCAGGTCTCTTCGCCGGACGGCAGATCGTCGTAAAACGCCTTCAGCTCCCGAAACGCATCGCGGAAATCCTCCGGCAGCGGCGCCAGCATCACATCCGCCAGACCGATCCACAGGGAATCCTTTCCCCGTATGCGCCGGCTCTCTGCACAGAACAGCGGCAGATCCCGATAAAGCGGTGCCAGTACCGCGATCTCCCGTTTCGTGAAACCGAAGGTACTGCTGACTTCCGTCACCATCATCTTTCCGACCTGACCGATCGTATAGGAGGTAGCCGAAAGCCGGCGGCCGAGTTTCCTGGGCTCAGCCGGGAAATGATCCTTCCTGTCCGTCAGGGAATAGCTCCGTTTCAGTTTATTCACCAGGCTCTCTATCATTTTCTTTCTCCTGCAGACCGCCCGGTTCCAGCGTATACAGCGGAATAAACGGGAACAGCAGCGGTGTCCGGCCGGCATAGGCCTGATAGGCAGGCAGATCGCCGAAATTCCGAAGGGCAAAACGTTCCTCCCGGCTGACACGGTACAGAACCAGCCCGAGGCTGACCAGATAAGCCAGTGCCGCCGACAGCCACTGCCAGCCGCTGTAGATACCGATCCCGCTCACAAAAACACCGGTCCAGAACAGAAACTCTCCGCAGGCCCCCGGGCAGCGGGAATAGCGGAACAGGCCGGACAGGGCCGGCATATAAGGATTTTCGTCTGCGGCTTTAATCATCTGGACATTGGCGATGATCTCCAGGACGAGACCGGCCGTCATCAGTGCCGCCCCGATCCATGCCCAGAGTGCGCCGTTTCCGTCATGTTCAGCCGCGCGGTACCATAAAGGAAGAATCAGCAGCGCATAGATCAGCAGAAAGCCCAGCCACCAGAGGATCAGCATAAAAATGCTCATGTCGCTTTCTTTCTGCGATTTCAGATTTCTGCGCCGGGCGGCACTCTGCATTTCACCGACAGCACGGAACCCGTCACGGAAGAGGCCGTAAATCAGCCCCAGCAGGCAGAGCACAGCCAGCGGCAGCCTTACATCACCGCGTATTAAGGAAACGATCAGGACCGTCAGACTCAGACCGGCCAGACTCAGCCCCTTGGCCAGTGTAGAAAAGAAACTCAGCTTGTAAAATCCCACCAGACAAAGCACGGCGGATACCGGCAGCAGGACCCAGGTGAATGCGGGGAAGATCATGGTCAGCCTCCTTTAAACTTGCTTGACAGCACGCTCGTTTTTACAGACATATCATATACAGTTTCGGGCCGGATTTCAAGATTTCTTACCGGCCGAAATAGGCATCCACGGCATCCGCCATACTGATGACCAAAAGATGCTGGTAATCCGCCGAAAGGAGCTTCTGCTCCTCGGCTTCATTGGTCAGAAAGCCCATTTCGATCAGGCAGCACGGAACCAGACTCCAGTTGAGGCCCGACATATCGGCGCGGATATTGACTCCTCTGTTATACGCACCGGTCGCCGCGCACATTTTGGCCAGCAGCAGCTCCGAAATCCGTCTTGACTGATCGTAAAGGTGGCCGTTGTAGGAATTGCTGGCCGATCCGCACTGAATACTGATCCCGTTCCAGCTCGGGGCTTCCGAGCCGTCGCAGTGGAGACGCAGGAACAGATCCGCACCGACGGAATTGGCCAGCTCGGCCCGCTCGATATTGCTGATATTGACGTCCTCCGAAGTGCGGGTCATCACGACACGGTACCCCCGGGCTTCCAGTTCATCGCGCAGCTGCAGGCTGATCCGGAGATTCACAACCGATTCCCGGATGCCGCTTGTCTTTCCGCGGGTCCCGTCGCTGACCTTCATTTTGGTCTCGGAATAACCGTAGGCAACCGGTTCCTGCTCATAATTGGCAGCCCCCTGATGACCGGGATCAAGGCAGATCGTATATCCGTTTCCGCTGACCGGCTGGGCAGGTGCCTGGGTCGAGGGAGCCGGCGTCGTCGGAGGCTCGGTCGGCGGTTCCGTCGGCGCGGGCGTCGTCGGAGGCTCGGTCGGCGGTTCTGTCGGCGCGGGCGTCGTCGGAGGCTCGGTCGGCGGTTCCGTCGGTGCGGGTG
>JAEEGL011184184.1_pt1 | contig 18261 bp, 10 predicted proteins | sample 9134231 | NCBI WGS metagenome assembly JAEEGL01 (sample SAMN16246548, study PRJNA631951) | gut metagenome | biome: gut microbiome; feature: rumen; material: fiber-attached | host: Bos | place: Iran: Karaj | collected 2018-10 | reverse complement strand
CCCGCCGAACATCGCGCTGTATGGTGCGTTGCCGCCCCGCTGGGCCTTCGCCATCGCGCGGGCCTGCTCGCGTGGCAGCCGGGCGCAGAGCAGCGGTACGTCGGTCAAACATGAGGAGCGCGCCCGAAAGCAGGAGCAGGCCACCCTCACCCATATCCGCCAGCAGCACCAGCAGCACCACCTCGACTATGTGATGTACGGCCACCGCCACCTGCCGATGGAGGTGAACATGGAGGAAAATCTGGTGTATTTCAATACCGGCGACTGGCTCACCCACAGTTCGTATCTGCAATGGGTGGATGGCGAGGTGAGTCTTTTGAATCCTGTAAAAGAATGTTAATGTAGTAAATTCTTTTTATGGTGAAAGAAACGATGTTGAGATTGTTGTGTGGCTTTGTGGTGACCGTTGTGCTCATTTGTAGCTGCACTACGCCTCCTGGCACATCCCAGCCATCTGACCTTGATAGGTTGCGGTCGGATTCCTCGCATTCTGCTACATCTCCCCTTGATACCATATGTCGCATTGTGGGCACTGGTGATGTGCTGCCGGGGCTCAACTACCCGGAGCATGCTCCCCGTTACCCTTCTGACGACGGGGCGCGCCTCTTCGATAGTGTGCGCGACATCCTGCAGCGTGCCGATGTGGCCTTCTGCAATCTAGAAACCGTGCTGCTCGACACGGGCGGTACTCCTAAGAAAGCGCCTGCATCGGGCTGGCCCTGCTACTGGTTCCGTACACCAGAAAGGTATGTCTCCCACCTCATCGATGCCGGTTACGACCTCGTTAGCGTGGCCAACAACCACCAGATTGATTTCGGCTGGGAAGGGAGATTGAATACACTACATGTACTTGATTCTGTGGGGCTTGCATGCGCTGGTGCACCGTCTCACCGCTCCGCCATCATTGAACGCAACGGTGTGAAGTACGGCTTCTGTGCGTTCTCGACGAATGAGGGTTGTGTGAGCATGACTGATCTGGACGGGGTGAAAGCCATCATCACCGACCTTAAGTCGCGGTGCGACATCGTCATTGTGTCGATGCACGCTGGGAATGAGGGGGTGAAATACCGTCATGTGCCTTTTGAGAGTGAGTTTGGTCTTCCGGAGCCGCTCGGCAATGTGCATCAGTTTGCCCATTTCTGTGTGGATGCTGGTGCGGACGTGTTCTTCGGTCATGGTCCGCACGTGGCACGTGCTCTGGAACTCTATAAGGATCGGCTTATCGCCTACAGTCTCGGCAATTTCTGTACCCCGTATGGCATGAGTCTCAGTAGTTCTTGCGGGGTTGCTCCCATGCTGGAGGTTTGCGTGGACCGTTCGGGCAACTTCGTTTCTGCCCAGATCCATCCTGTGGTGCAGTCGTGGGGCAAGGGGCCTCGCATCGATCCGCAGCGACGGGTTATTAGTGAAATACAAGAACTTACCGCATCCGATTTTCCGGACACACCGTTGAAAATTGCCGATGACGGTACTGTCACGAAGAAATAGCCATGTCGCAGCTCTGCATTTTCAATCCCGATCACGACCTAGCGCTGGCGCATGGGGCGAGCCATTATGTGTCGCCCAGCTCTGCGGTGAAATTTGCCGCCGATGCCGCTTTGTTGCCTTTGTGGCTGGCCGATGATGCGATGGTGTGCGCCACCCTGCCGCCATTGCCGGCCTCTTTTATGGAGACGGCTGATCGATGTGGGTTGCAGGTGCGAATCGCTGACTCGTGGCACGAGGCGGCCCGGTGCGACCGCATCCTGCCGTGGGGCTGGAACCACAATCTGGCCCGGAGCCTCCAGAAGAACGGCGTTGCCACCGCACTGATGCCTACCGACCAGCAGTTGGAAAAGATTCGCGAGCTTTCCCACCGCCGTCTCTCCCGCCAGGCGATGCAGTTCCTGCGTGAGCGACTTTCCGACACCGCCGAGCGGCCGCTGCCCGCCACCGAACTTGCCACCATTGAGGAGGTGGAACACTTTGTGGCCCAGCACGGCGAGGTGGTGCTGAAGATGCCTTGGTCGGGCAGCGGCCGCGGACTCCGCCTCATCAAAGGGACGATGACTACCCACCAGCGGGGCTGGGCGGCACAGTCTATCCGTAAGTATGGCTGCGTGATGGGAGAATTGTACTATCCTGTTGTTCAGGATTTTGCGATGGAATTTGACCTGTCCCAATCGCCCTCTTTCTGCGGCTATTCCCTGTTCACCACCCGTCACGGAGTGTATCAGGAGAATTTGTTGCTCTCTGATGCGATGATGGAGGAGCGGCTGTCAGCGTATGTGAAACTTCCTCTTATCCACGTGGTTAGAGAAGTGTTGGAGGAATTCCTTACCCTCCATGTCGCACCCTATTATCATGGTATTGTGGGAGTGGATATGTTTGTGTATCAGAAAGATGGAAAATATTACCTGCATCCTGCTGTGGAGCTGAACCTCCGGCTGACGATGGGGTGGGCGGCCCACCGATTTTACCGTCGCCATGTGCGGGAGGGGAGCGTAGGGCGGTGGCGGTTGCGCTACCTGCCGGGTGATAATACTCTGTTAGAGGAAGATGCAGAGCTTCGTGCCCGTTACCCGCTGCGGGTGGAGCAGGGCAGGGTAGTGGCCGGCTATCTCTCGCTTACGCCCGTCTTTGCCGACACGGAGTATGCGATCCAATGTTGGTTAACGTAAGGAAAGTCTTCTCCGGAGGCTGCTGCCGAACTCGAACGCGCCGATGTCGGGACGGTCGTCGCGGGGCGCGCCCGTGATGTCGGTGGTGATGCCGAGCCCTGTCTTGCCGGCATCGATGGCGGGAGAACCTTCTTGCAGCCCGTAATCTTGGTCGCTGTTGGTGTTGAATTTGGGATTCTGGTTGCGGATGCAGTTGGTGAAGCAGTCCATATTCTCAGTGCATCGTACCAAGCAGTTTTCAAACAGAAGGTTATGCTCTTGGTCGTCGTTGAGCGAAAGCCCGATTTCATTTTCGATCGAGCCATAAACGATGCAGTTGGTGAACGATGCCGCAAGGGGGCCCACATACTGATAAACGCCATCGGTGTAGTTGGTGGCGGCGTAGAGGGCGGGATTCTTTCTGCCCGACTGGTGGAAGTAGTTGGCGATGGTGACGTGGCGGAAGTCGTAGTTGCCGATATGCAGTTCGGCGCCGCAGGAACCGTTGTTGCTGAACTGGCAGTTCTCGGCGCGGATGTTGGTGGCGCGAGCCAGCAGACCGCTGTTGTAGGTGTTGTGCACCACACAGTTCTTCAGGATGGTTTTCCCATTCAAATATTCGCTCAAACTCTCCACCTGCAATCCGATGAAAGCGTTGGTAATCTCCACATTTTCAAAGTGATTGTCAATATTACTTTCGTTGATCCAGATGCGGTCCCATTGGGCGTAGTCGGTGTCGAACCAGCTGTTCAGTTTGTCGCCGCGGAAGGTGATGGGCTGCTCCTGCGTGCCCACCGCCTGGATATTGCCGTAACGGTAAATCCACAGTCCGGCGCCGTTGTGGAAGTAGATGGTGGTGCCGGGGTCAATGATGAGCGTGCCGAGCGAGTCCACCGCTGCGTAGCCGCCGTAGATGACATACGGCAAGTCATTGGTCCAGTGGACGGTCTCGTGTTCGTGGGCGATGATTTTGTAGCGCAGGCTGCTTCCTTGGTCGGCCACAATGAAGTGGGCGTTCTGCCCGTAGGCCATCAGGTCCACATCCTGCATGGTGTTGCCGTGCAGAAACACCACCGAGTCGGTCACCACAAACGGCTGGCTCTGGTCGTTGGGGTTGACATTCACCTTCACATGAACGAAAATGCTGTCTTTGGCGGGAATCTCCACATCCTTGAATGAGGTGCCTGCCACGCCGTCCACGTTGATGCTGAACTGAGAGTGGTCGCCGCCGGCAAGGTACACATCCACCTTAATGTCGTAGTTGTAGGGGTTATATACGCGAAAATTCTGTGTGGCAGAACCTACCGTGGTGAAAACCGTGTCAAACTGTACCAAGTCGGTGGAGAAACTCACTTTGGAGTCCTCTTCGGGATGGATTCTATGGCAGGATGTAAAGGCCAAAATGGCGGTACATAGAAGAAAGAATATGAGAAGCGGATGGAATTTTTTATTCATATTAAATATTAAACACTCACCTTTAACGCATGAAGTGGTCTTTTATTTTAATTTTTTTGACAAAAGAGAATGTTGTTTGTCGAAAAATCACTATTTTTGCAAGTTGTTTGGAATGTGGGGGCGGACATCTCGTTAAGTGCAATCTTAACACATTTATAGAAGCGTTTCGCTTTCTTTGGTAACTAAAATCTGGAAAATTTAAGTCATCATCCCAAAGAACGAAGCGTCCGCGAGTAATCGTGGCGCTACGGGTTTGGGTGATAGGTCTCCAGAACCTTAGTTACGAACTTCGTAGTTCCACGATTTTTTTTTCAAATTTTTAGTCGTATCTTTGCAACCGAAATTTGAAACTTTTCTATCGCATTATTTTATGAAAAAAATCATCCCCACTTTCATCCTTCTCATCGCAACCTTTCTGCTATATTCACCCTATAGGATTGATGCACAGAACTATACCCAATACGTCAACCCGCTCGTCGGTACCGGCGCACATGGGCACACCTTCCCCGGCGCGCTCGTTCCCTTCGGGGCGGTTCAGCTCAGCCCCGACACCCGCCTCACCGGTTGGGATGGCTGCTCGGGCTACCACTACGACGATAACGTGGTGTACGGCTTCTCGCACACCCACCTCAGCGGCACCGGCTGCTCCGACTACGGCGACATCCTCGTGATGCCCTTCTCCGGCAAGGGCTCGCCCGTCAACACCCGCTACTGTTCCACCTTCTCGCACCAGAACGAGACCGCCCAGCCGGGCTATTACGCCGTGCAGCTCGATGGTCCTAACGTGTTTGCCGAGATGACCACCACCGTCCATGTGGGCTGCCACCGCTACACCTTCGCCAACGACGGACAGCCGCATGGTATCGTCATCGACCTCGGTCATCGTGACATTGTGGTGGATAGCTATTTGGAAGTTGTTGATAATAAGGAAATTGCTGGTTATCGCGTGTCGAATGCTTGGAGTGAGAACCAGCATGTTTATTTCTGCATGAAACTCTCCCAGCCCGCTACGAAGGTGCTGTTTTTCAGGGATTCTACCCTCCTCAGCAACAACGACCATGTGCAAGGCGGCAACCTCAAGGCGCTGGTCTATTTTGCCGATGATGTCAACCAGGTGTGCCTCAACGTGGGCATCTCGGCGGTGGACATCGACGGGGCTCGTGCTAACCTTGCCGAAGCCCCCACTTTCAACTTTGACCTCTACCGCCAACGTGCCAACGATGTGTGGAACAAAGAATTAGGAAAAATTGAGGTGAAAGGGGATGAGAATGACATGCGGATTTTCTATACAGCACTCTATCACTGTTTTACATCGCCTTACGAATTTTCTGACCTTGACGGTCGCTACCGCGGACAGGACGGAAAAGTGCATCGTGGCGACGGACATAAGGTCTATACCGTCTTCTCGCTGTGGGATACCTACCGTGCCCTGCACCCGCTGCTCAACCTCATCGACCGCGAGCGCACCAACGACTTCCTCAACACCTTCCTGCTGGCTTACCGGCAGGGCGGACAGCTGCCCATGTGGGAACTCTCGGCCTACGAAACCTGGTGCATGATCGGCTACCACGCCATTCCCGTCATCTTGGATGCAAGTCGCAAAGGGATAGGGGATTACGACAAGCATGAGATGCTGAAAGCGATGGTGGCTTCGGCGGAATTGCCGAAATTGGGCCGTCCCGAATTTGAGAAATACGATTACATCCCCGCCGACAAGGAGCACGAGTCGGTGTCAAAAACATTGGAATATTGCTTTGATGACTGGTGTATCTATCAGTATGCCGATGATTTAGGCAGTAAGGACACCGCTTTTCGCTTCTTGCTGCGTTGCCAAAATTATCAGAATATTATGGATGAGAATGGCTTCATGCACCCGCGAAGCAATGGCGCGTTCATCCAGCCGTTCGACCCTGCGGAGGTGAACAACCATTTCACAGAGGCCAACTCCTGGCAGTATTCCACCTACGTGCCGCACGATTTCGACCACTATGTGTGGCGGGCAGGCGGAAAAAAACATGTGGCTGAGATGTTGGACTCGCTGTTCTTTGGCACGGCGCAAATGACGGGCCGTGAGCAGGCCGACCTCACCGGTATCATCGGGCAGTACGCGCATGGCAACGAGCCGGGGCATCACGCGCCTTACATGTACAATTACGTGGGGCAGCCGTGGAAGACCCAACAAGTGGTGCGCCGCATCCTTACCGAACTCTATCAGGACGCTCCCGACGGGCTGTGCGGCAACGAGGATTGCGGACAGATGTCGGCCTGGTACGTGATGAGCGCCATGGGGTTCTATACCATCGCACCCGGCAGCAACTGTTACGACTTTGGTTCACCCATTTTTGATGAAGTGAAGATTCATCTCGAGAATGGAAAGACATTTACCATTATTTGCAAAAATCAGAGCAAAGAGAATGCTTATATTCAATCCATTACAAAAAATGGGGAAGAGCATTGGCATAGCGGGATGTTTTACCATGAAATATCGGATGGCGACACATTTGAGTTTGTGATGGGGCCCACGCCCAATCAATACGCGTTGTTAGGATCATTTGCTCGGGAACGAGCAAATAGTACGCACGATGCTTTGGCGCAGGTGGCGCCAGTTCCCGTTTTCCAAAGCTGTGAAAATGTTTTTCGGGATAAGATGACGGTGGCTATCCATCCAGGCGACAGGTCCTTAGTTAAACCCAAACCACAAATTTTCTATACTACGTCTGTTGACAATTTCAGCAAAAAACATCGTTACAAGAAGCCGTTCACCATTACTGAAACCACGACCATCCGTGCGTGGGATGAAACAAAATATTTTTTCACAAGTGCTGCTGCCGAGGCTACTTATATCAAGTTTGTGAAAGACAAGTCGGTGCGGTATATCAGTCCGTACAATCCGCAATATACGGCAGGTGGCGATGATGGACTGGTTGACGGAGTGCGGGGCAATGTCAAGTGGCGGCTCGGCGGCTGGCAGGGCTTCCAAGGCCAGGATTTTGAGACTGTGGTGGACCTCTGGTCGGTGAAGGAGGTACATGAGGTGTCAGTCGGCTTTTTGGAGGATATCCGTGCCTGGATCTGGTTCCCGACCGAGCTGATTGTGGAGGTGTCGGAAGACGGCGAGCATTTTGTTCCCTTCGGCACGTACCCAAACAACGGCCCCACAGATGACTATACGGAGAAAGTGGAAGACTTTACAGTAAAAGGGTCTGCCAAAGCACGTTACGTCCGCATCAAGGCCAAAAATTTTGGTAAAATTCCTGAGTGGCACCTTGGTGCCGGCGGCGATGCCCACATCTTTATTGATGAGATTGAGGTGAGATAGCCGATGCTTAATGGCTATTTGCCAGAGCCTCTTCTATCACCTTCCACAAACGGTACGGTAGTCGCACCATTGGCAATGGTCTAAATCATCTGCCTGCGCAAATGGGACCTCCGTGTCCATGATGCGGCGGAAAAGTTTTTTCAGATTTTCCTCATAAAGTTCAAGGAATTCTGTTGTCATCTCCAAAGGTACTTTCCCTCTGCCTTTGGGATTGTTCATTTGGGGGGGCATCAGGTAATTGCCGCCCGACATCAGTGACTGGAAACTCACCAGCGCGCAAGTGATATCCTCGGGGAGTGTGCCTTTCAACTTCCAATACAAGTAGGCGTAGGTGATGAGTTGCAGCAGCTGATGGTATTTCGGATCGCCAAACAGGTCGTCCATATCCGAATAGCACAGCTCATGGATATAGCCCGTCTTATAATCTAAGATGGCCGTCTTGCCATCTCGTTTTTCCACCAGGTCTGCAAATCCTTTCATCTTGAATTTCCACTCATCCACGGGGAACTCGTACTCCAACCGCATTTCTGGAGCCACAATTTCAACATGAAGGGCGGGGTCGGAAAGCTCTTTTAGCCACTCCTTCAGATAACTTTTCAGTTGTCGCTTCACCACCTCCACGGCAATGAACAGCTTGCCTTGCGTCAGATCCTGCCCCTTCACCTCCTCACTTTCCCAAAACAAATCGCGCAGATAAACAGGGTCTTTGTCAACAAGCGTTAGGTACTTGTGTATAATGGACTCACGCGAGTCATTACCCGTTTTCAGTTCGTTGGCCGCCTGTTCCAGCACCGCATGGATGACCTTGCCCACCACACTCTGTTCCACATTCTCGTCGATGGTGCGAGGAGGCTCAATTTGGGCAATTTTGCTCAAATAGAACTGCAACGGACAGTTGATATAGGTGGATAACGTGCTGACCGAGAAGGTCATCTGCTCAAGCGTGGCCACGTCAGAGGTCGTCTTGGTGATGGAAATGGCATCCCCTTGATCGGAGAGGGTGGGTTGGACCGAAATTTGCTGGCGGTGTATTTTAATAATATTGTTGAGATGTTGATGCTGAACTTCATACTCCAGCTGGCGCACAAATCTGCTCTCCTCGTTGGCAGAGGTGGAGGTGTCGGCATTGTAAATCAGGTGGATGTTGGAAGCCCGCTGCAGGAGACGGAAGAAATGGTAGGCATACGCCGTGTCGTGATGCTCGTAGGTGGGAAGTCCGAAATGCTGTTTCACGACAAAAAGCAGCATGGAGTCGGTGGACTTGCCCGTCGGGATACCCCCCTCATTGACCGACAGCATGATAACGGTGTCGAAGTCCAACAATCTGGTTTCCAGTACTCCCATCACCTGAAGTCCTTTGGTGGGATTGCTCATAAATGGAAGCCCCAGCATACCAACCTGCTCGTTGATGAAAGTGGTAAGGGTGCGGAAATCCAAAGGGAAATCTTGGAATCCGGCAGCAAGCCCATCCACCTTTATTAGTTCCTGCACCAGCAGTTTCAGCACTTCTCTATCAATATTCTCTTTTTCGCTATCTAGCTGTTGTACAGTGTTTTGGAGGAAGGTGCTGATTTCGTTCAAAAAGTCGCGTCCCTCTTTCGACAGGTCTGGGAAGTCGCATTTCAGCACCCGTTTGAGGTGGTCGGTAGTAAGGAATACCTTGTTGATGGCAACTGCCTCATCCATTGCGTTTTGTGAGGTCCATGTGTCGGAGAAGTAGGCTTGTGTGAACACGGGGTTGCCGATGAGGGCGGCAATATCCTTGTGGTAATAGCCGGGAACCCCGCTGGCATCCAAGTGGTTGAGGCGACGATAGTTTTGGGCTGCAGCCATCAGATCCTGGAAGAGGTGGAAAGCGGCGGTGTGTTGAGCAGGATAGCGCATGGTGATGTTGCACTTTTCCTGTCCGTAGGCATGCACGAATGGTACCAGCAGCGACTCGTCGGCGAGGACGACAGCGGTATTTTCCAGCTGTTCGGGCGACATTTTCTCCAAAATCTGCACGGCGGCATACACCTGTGCCATGGCCTGCGAGGCCGCTGTGATCGTGATCTTTTTGGGAATTTCCCGATAGTCGTCGCTTATGCGTTCAATCTGCTCGATTTGCGTAGTGGCAGCCACCTCCTGCACCATCTTATGGATGCCGAGATGTTCATTATCATAATAAAAATGGTCTAAATCGAAGAAGTAATCCACTTTCGCATGGTTGCGGATTTCGCGGGCCAGTTTCTGCTCGGTGGGAGCGAGTGCCAGCAGTCCGGCAAAAATCACGTAATCGTATTCAAAATCATGCAAATATTGTGCCGCATTTTCAGCTACATCCCTATAAATCATTCCGTTATATCCCAGCTGACTTTGGTATAAATGTCTGCGGAAACGCTCGTACAAGTTGTGGAGATGTTGGTAGAAATCGAGGTATTTGCGCTGATTATCCGTAAGATTGTGCTGTCCGAAGAAATCGAGTTCTTTGAGGTCGGCGATATTGGAGAAGATGAGCCGCGCGTCGCCGCCGTATTGGTCGATTTCATCAATGTCCTTCAGAAAAGTGCGCGACCAGTTCATGAAAGTGATGAAGGAGTCGTCGTTGCGGAAGTCGCACTCCCGATACACGCGGAAGAGTTCGATCAGCTGCTGTGAGGTCTCGGCCAGAGTGAGGGGCGAAAGGCTCTGCACCAGCTCGTCCATCGTGATGATGGTGGGGGCGAAGACAGGATGTTCGATGCGATTCGCCATCTCCAGAAGAAGGTGCTGTCTTGCCCTCTGGTTAGGCAGGACTATCATAATTTTCTGATTGTCAGAAATATGATCTACAATTTTTTGGGATAAATATGCGATAAAATTCATGCGATGGTTCAATTCAGTCAGCAAAGATACGACTAATTTTTCATTTCAAAAAAGAGAGTCTAAAAAATATTTTACTGCCCTTCGATAACCATTCATATTCAGCGATAATTTTGTAATTTTGTACACTTATTTTGAAAGAGTAAAATTATTTATAAAATATTTATAATCAGTTATTTATAAGATATAAGAATGAGCAGCATTGCAGAAGCGGAAAGCGAAATCATTGAAGAATTTGAGTTGTTCGACGACTGGATGGACAAATACAATTATATTATTGAGCTGGGGAAGAGCCTGCCCCTCATCGACCCGCAGTATAAGGATGATGCGCACCTGATTCCCGGTTGCCAGTCGCAGGTGTGGCTCCATGCGGAGATGAACGACGGTAAATTGTTTTTCCGCGCCGACAGCGATGCGATCATCACGAAAGGCATCATCAATCTGCTCATTCGTGTGCTGTCGGGACATACCCCGCAGGAGATCTTGTCCAGTGACCTCGCTTACATCGACCAGATTGGCATCAAGGAGCACCTTTCACCCACTCGCTCCAATGGACTTGTCTCTATGATTCAGCAGATTAGAGGGTATGCGCAGAGGAATGTTTAGGGGATGGGAGGAAGAGAGGAAAGGATGAGGAGATTAAAGGATGAAGAGATTAAAAGATTAAGGGATTGGGGAGAGTAGCATGATAGCGATTAACAATCTTTCGGTAAATTTTACGGGCGACTACCTATTTAAGAATGTGTCGTTTGTGGTGGGCGACCATGACCGCATTGGACTGGTAGGGAAGAACGGGGCGGGCAAATCGACCCTGCTGAAGATTCTGCACCGCATCCAAGCGCCTGAGTCGGGTGAAATCACTGTGACAGCGGGACACCGCACCGGCTACCTTCCACAGGAACTGCACGGACAATACGACACTACCATCTGGGACGAAACCTTGACCGCTTTTGTGGAGCAGCGCGAATTGGAGAGCCGCATCCACCGCATCACCCAAGAACTTTCCGACAGAACTGACTATGAATCTGAACAATACGCTCATCTCGCCCAGCAGCTTTCAGACCTCAACGACCGCTTTCACCAGATAGGCGGCACCACCATGGAGGGCGATGCCGAAAAGGTGCTCATCGGTTTGGGATTCCGCAAAAAAGACTTCACCCGTCCCATGAAGGAGTTCAGCAACGGGTGGCAGATGCGTGTGTCGTTGGCCAAAATCCTGCTCCAGCAGCCTGAAATCATCCTGCTCGACGAGCCCACCAACCACCTAGACATCGAATCCATACAATGGCTGGAGGATTATTTGGCCAACTACAGCGGCGCGCTCATCCTCGTGTCGCACGACCGCGCCTTCCTCGACCGCGTCACCAACCGCACTATCGAAATCACCTTCGGCAACATACAAGACTACAAGTGCAGTTACTCAGAATACGTTCAACAACGATTGGAACGCATTGAAGCCCAGCAGAATGCCTACGAAAACCAACAGAAGGAGATCGCGCAGGTTGAGAAGTTTATCGAGCGGTTCCGCTACAAGGCCACCAAAGCCAAGCAGGTGCAGAGCCGCATCAAGCTGTTGGACAAGATGGAGAAGATTGAGGTGGATGACATCGACAATTCGCATATCTCGTTCCGCTTTCCACCCGCCCCGCACTCCGGCCGCGTGACCGTGGAGACCGAACACCTCACGCTGGGGTATGGAGATTTGGAAGTGCTGAAAGACATCGATTTCCATTTGGAACGTGGCGAAAAAATCGCCTTTGTGGGTCGCAATGGAGAAGGCAAATCCACCATGGTGAAAGCCATCGTGGGTGAGTTAGCGCCGCAGAATGGCACGGTGAAACTGGGTCATCAGGTGGTGATCGGCTATTATGCTCAGAACCAAGCGCTGATGCTCAATCCCAACAAGACCGTTTTCGAGACCATTGACGAGGTGGCCGTGGGTGACATCCGTCCCAAAATCCGCACCATACTGGGCAGTTTCCTTTTCAGCACCGAAGACACCGAGAAGCGCGTGTCGGTGCTGTCGGGCGGTGAGAAGTCGCGGCTGGCATTGGCCAAACTGCTGCTTTCTCCCTTCAACCTGCTCATCCTCGACGAGCCCACCAACCACCTCGACATGCAGTCGAAAGATGTGCTTAAAAACGCCCTGCTGCAATACGAGGGCAGCATGATCCTCGTGTCGCACGACCGTGACTTCCTGCAAGGTCTCAGCAGCAAGGTGGTGGAGTTCCGTGACCACGGTATCAAGACCTACCTTGGCGATGTGTATGACTTTTTGGAGAAGAAGAAAATCGACTCGTTCCAAGCGTTGCAGATGCGAAATGCCGTACAGGATGAAAGCGGTAAAGTAAAGAATATCAGCAATAAAGCGCAATATGAGCAGAAAAAGGCGCAGGACGCTGCCGAGCGCAAGCGCAACAATCAGGTGAAGAAGTTAGAGGCCGAATTGGAGGAATTGAACAAGAAGAAAGCCGAGCTGGAGGCACAGTTGGCGCAGCCGGAGCTTTACGCCGAACAGATCGCGTCGGGCGAGCTGTACCGCGAGTACCAGCAAATACAAAAACAGATTGAGGATACCGAATGGAAATGGCTGGAGGTGGCGGACAATTGAGAATGAACAATGTACAATTAACAATGAACAATTAAAATTGAGAATTGAAAATTGGGAGGCGTTCAGCTATCACAAAAAAATAGTATCTTTGCAGCCGCATTTGTAAGAATCAATTTTTAATAAAAACCATAAAACAAAATTGCTATGAGTAAGATTATTGGAGTTTTCGCTCGTCAGATTTTGGATTCCAGAGGGAATCCCACCGTTGAAGTAGATGTTTACACCGCTGCTGGTGTCATGGGTCGTGCCGCTGTTCCGTCAGGCGCGTCCACCGGCGTTCACGAGGCTGTGGAGCTTCGCGATGGTGACAAGAGTACCTACCTCGGAAAAGGCGTGCTGAAAGCTGTCAACAACGTGAACAAACGCATTGCAGAGGCCATCAACGGCATGGAGGTTTCCGAGCAGGAGGCCATCGACGCCGCCATGATTGCTCTGGATGCCACCCCCAACAAAGGTGAGCTGGGTGCCAACGCCATCCTGGGCGTGTCATTGGCCTGCGCCAAGGCGGCAGCACAGGAGACGGGTCAGCCGCTCTACCGCTATATCGGAGGCTGCCACAGCCACATCCTGCCTGTCCCGATGATGAACATCCTCAATGGTGGTTCACACGCCGACAACAATATTGACTTCCAGGAGTTTATGATTATGCCCATCAGCGCTCCCACCTTTGCTGAGACCCTCCGCATGGGTGCTGAGGTATTCCACAACCTGAAGAAGGTGTTGAAGGAGAAAAACTACTCCACCAATGTGGGAGACGAAGGTGGTTTTGCTCCCAACCTGGGCTCTAACGAGGAAGCTATCGAGGTGGTGCTGGAAGCTATTCGCAGAGCCGGTTACGAGCCCGGCAAGGACGTTTTCATCGCCCTCGATGCCGCAGCATCAGAGTATTACGACAAAGAACGCAAGGTTTACAAGCTGAAATGGTCCACCGGCAAAGAGTACACTCCCGCTGAGATGGCCGACTACTGGGCTGAATGGTGCCAGAAATATCCGATCCTCTCCATTGAGGACGGCATGGATGAAGACGACTGGGAAGGCTGGAAGCTGCTTACCGACAAGATTGGCGACCGCGTGCAGCTCGTCGGCGACGACCTGTTTGTGACCAACGTGGAGCGTTTGAACATGGGCCTCGAGAAGAAGGTGGCCAACTCCATCCTCGTGAAGGTGAACCAGATCGGTTCGCTCACCGAGACCATTGCCGCCGTCAACCTGGCACACCGCAACCACTACACCGCCATCATCTCACACCGTTCGGGCGAGACCGAGGACACGACCATCGCCGACCTCGTGGTGGCTTTGGGTACGGGCATGATCAAGACCGGTTCTGCCAGCCGTACCGACCGTATCTGCAAGTACAACCAGCTGCTCCGCATCGAAGAAGAGCTGGGCGACATGGCCATCTTCGCAGGTCCGGAAATTCTGAAACGCTGGGGCAGATAAGCATCTATGGACAAAAAAATATCTGTACTTCTGATACTGACTGGCGGGACCATCAGCATGGGCGAGAATCCGGCGACGGGTTCTCTTGCCCCTTTGGGTAAGGAGCAGATGCTCAGCTACCTGCCGGAGCTGGACCAGCTGCCTGTGCGCATCTCCACCGTCTCGTTCGACCCGATGATCGACTCGTCGGACGTGGCTCCGGACTTCTGGGCACAGATTGTGGAGACCATCCGCAGCGAGTACGACCACTACGATGGATTTGTCGTGCTGCACGGCACCGACACGATGGCCTATTCCGCGTCGGCTGTCAGTTTCATGCTGCGCGACCTTTCGAAGCCCGTCATCTTCACCGGCTCGCAGCTGCCCTTGGGCATGCTCCGCAGCGATGCCAAGGAGAATGTGATGAACGCCATCGAGATTGCCGCCGCCCAGGACAGCGAAGGGCGCGCATTGGTGCCCGAGGTGGCCATCTTCTTCGAGACCTCGCTGATGCGCGGCAACCGCACCACAAAAAAGAGCACCGACAATTTCAACGCGTTCCGTTCGTACAACTACCCGGTGCTGGCCAAGTCGGGCGTACACATCAAGTACTTTCCCGAATACACCCACAAGGTGGATAAGCCGTTGCCATTGCAAGCTAACACGCAGTTCGACAACAATATAGCTGTGCTCACCATCTTCCCGGGATTGCGGGAGGAGGTGGTGCAGGCCACACTGGATGTGCCAGGACTGCGAGCAGTGGTGCTGAAAACCTATGGCTCAGGCAACGCACCGCAAGCCGACTGGTTCTACCGTCAGCTGAAGGCCGCCACCGACCGTGGCATCGTCATCGTGAACATCTCGCAGTGCCACACAGGCTCTGTGGAGATGGGACGGTACGAGACCAGTCTCAACCTGCAAAAAGCAGGCGTGTTGAGCGGTCACGACATGACCATGGAGGCAGCCGTCACCAAACTGATGCACCTATTAGGGAATTTCAGCGACCGTGAGGAGGTGGTGCGACAACTGCAACAACCCCTCTGCGGAGAGATGAATCTGTAAAATATGATCGGATAAAAGAGGCGCAACAATAATTATTTATGGTGCGCCTCTTTTTTATGATACGACCGTGCCGAAAACACCACATTCCCCTTGATTTCCTCTTTCGGGGTGAAATGCACCCGTTTCGGTTCGTTCGGCAGCAATATGAAGTAGTTGTCCTCAAAGTATCCGTCCACGTTGGCCGACAGTTCCACGCCGTACTGTAGCATCGTGCTGCTGACTTCCACTGTGGTGTCGTTGATGCGTCGCACATTAATCTCTGCTTCAGGAAGTTTAAGCTCGCCGGGATAACAGAAGAATTTGACTTTCTGTGTGATATCATGACATTTGATGCGCAAATAGCAGCTTCGCAGGTCATTGCTGTCGAGTTGCGCCGCACCGGCATAGTCGATGAAATGAACGGGGTGGTTGGCGGAAACTTCCATATAGTCTGTGATCTCTTCCTCAATGACAGTGCCGTCCATCCGGCAAAGGCTCAACGAGAGGGAGCATTTCGGCGTGTAGCCAACGTTAATGCGGTCGCTCACGACATAGATGGGCAGTTTACCCTCTTGCATCGTGTCGCAGGCGATGATGACCGGCTCGAACTGCCGTTTCATCTCATAGTAGAGGGCTTTGCGCCGTCCGTAGTAGTCGATGCAGCTCCATGAGGCGACGGGCCAGCAGTCGTTGAGCTGCCACACCAGCGTGCCCATACAGTACGGACTGCGGCGGCGGTGCTCCTCCAACGCCATGCCGATGCCGTAAGCCTGTACCAGCTGACTGACATACACATAATCTTCCAGATTGTCAGGACGATAGAAATACTGGTTCATCGCCTTGTCGATAATCTGAACGCCGCGGGCGTGCTTCTGATGGTTGTTTAACTCGGGACTGCCAAGGTGGAGGGCCGTGTCGGGCATCACCGTTTGCAGCGTGCGGATGTCGGGGTAGCTTTGGAAGCCGTATTCCGACATGAAGCGGCCGGTTTTCTGGTACCACATCTCGAAAGGCAGCTCGCCCCACCAAACGCCCCAGTAGTGGGAGTCGCCCTCGGTGCAGCACTCGGGATGCCCCCAGCCCCACAGTGGCGAAGTGGGGATGTACGGCACGCCACCGCCAATATCTTTAACTACATTTGCTAACAGTGTATCAAACAGATAGTGCATGTCGTGGTCGAGCTGCTCGCGCTGTTCGGACGTGTAGTTGTTCTTCCAACCCCAGTCTTCCCAACCGTTTTTCACTTCATTATTGCCGCACCACAGCACGATGCACGGGTGCCGCCTAAGACGCAGCACCTGCTCGATGGCCTCTTTTTGTACATTTTGAAGAAAAGATTTGTCGCCCGGATAGAGCGTGCCAGCAAACATAAAGTCCTGCCACACCATAATGCCCATCTCATCGCACAAATCGTAGAAGATGTCGGGTTCGTAGATGCCGCCTCCCCATACCCGTATCATATTGACATTCGCATCTTTACAGGCTTGCAACAATTCACGGTAGCGGTCTTCGGTCATCCTGTGTGGGAAGAAGTCGGCGGGAATCCAGTTCACCCCTTTGGCAAAAACATGCGAACCGTTCACAACAAGAGTGAACGAAGTGCCAGTAGAATCTTCAATCTGCTGAAGTCTGACATTACGGAACCCCGCACGAACCCGTAGGGAATCTTTTTTACGACCATGCTTCATGATAAATTCCACATCATTATTCATATATGGATTTCCCAAACCATTGGGCTCCCAAAGGGGATTTTCATAGTGATATTGTTCAACCCAAAAAGAATAAAAGGATTCGTCGTCTAATTTCTCTCTACGGCGTGATTTGGCATAAAAAACGTGTTTATCATTGATTTTCAAAGATATACAAGTTCCATATGGCAACTTTTTCGCAAAGTCATAACAGAAATCGTATATTGCACCATTCTGGTTCGTTGCGTGAAAGTCTGGACTGTGGAGCCGTGCCAACGAATAACTTTCGATGGCCGCCTTCCCCATGATGCCGCAGGTGGTGAGTTTTGGTCCCCAGTCCCAGCCCGACTGGTAGGGCGGCATCCGCAGCCACGCACGCTCTTCCGGTAGTGCGTAAGGGACGGAGGCTTTCCGCTGGTCAATGATCTGCTGTGCAGGCGTGAAGCGCACTTCAAGGAGGTTGTAGGTGCGGATTTTCTTGTCCAACGGGAAACGCCACGTGCGGTAGGCGTTATCCATCACATTGTTATGGTCTTGATGTTCGAGCGGCTGACCATTCAGGAAAACTTCGGCATAGCCGGTTACGCCCGCCAGCACCAGTTCGATATTCTTTTTGGCAGGAAGTTCATCTCGCCAAAAATCGCAGGAATAGGTGCAGGGCACGTACGACAGCCACTGGAGCGACTCCTCGTTGGTACCGTAAAACGGGTCAGGGATGAGGCCGTGGTCGAAAAGGTCGGTGTGGAGACAGCCCGGCACCTTGACCACTATCGAAGTGGAATAGGCTGTATCGGACGGGTCGGGACAACTCAGCCGCCACTGGGTCAACGGCAATGTCTGCTGCGCAAAGCCCGACACAGCGAGCAGTAGCAGCAGTATGAGGGTGAGGTGACGACAGGGGGACATATTGAACATTTTGGTTGATTTGGGATAATTGGGATTCTTAATGGGATAATTGGGAGAGATGAAGTATCAGTTTATCAACATCTTCGGGGCGGGTGGACCAGCTGGTGACGAAACGGACGGTGCTTTCGGTTTCGCCGCGCGGTCCCCAGTACTCGAAGGTGGCCACTTCCAGCAGGGCATCCACCACGGCATTCGGAAGGGTGAAAAACTGCTGGTTGGTGAGTGAGTGGACGGCGACTTTATAACCCCGCTCCTCAAAGGCGGAACGGAGTCGCAGAGCAAGTGCAACAGCCTCTTTTCCAATCTTTTCGTATAAATGATGGGAGAAGAGCGTGGCGAACT
>JAEEGL016919515.1_pt1 | contig 18262 bp, 20 predicted proteins | sample 9134231 | NCBI WGS metagenome assembly JAEEGL01 (sample SAMN16246548, study PRJNA631951) | gut metagenome | biome: gut microbiome; feature: rumen; material: fiber-attached | host: Bos | place: Iran: Karaj | collected 2018-10 | reverse complement strand
GTTGTCGAGGGAGACTATAAGACTAAAGGCTTTTACGACAACTGCATTGAAAAGTGCAACGGACGGCTCAAGGCAATTCATTTTCTGATGGAGTCCATCCGTCAGAATAGGCCGGTGACCGAAGAAGAATTGGAAGAAACGCTCCCGGATTTTCTAAGTGGCAAGAAAGATGCAAAATAGGGATTTCGAAGACAAACCGGAACCACTTCGCCGTGTAAAGCCGACACGCCGTGATCATCGTAGTCGCCGCATCGACGTGATGCGGGAGTTGGAATCTGGTGTAGTGGACGAGCGCCCGGTCAAGGAACGTTTTAGCCGCGAATTCAAGAATCCCCGTATCAAGAAGATTAAGGACCCGCTAGAAAAGATAGATGAGAAGGACTGTGTAGAAGGCCTCGTTGTAGAGGTGCACCGTCGTACCTGCGAAGTACGACTAGACGGGGAAACCGTCACGGCTATGTATCGGGCTACTACCTCCAAGGCTCTGGGAGAATTCCCTGCCGTAGGTGACCGTGTGCTGCTGGGTCAGGTGAACGAAGATGAAGATACCGGTGAGGGTGTTGGTTCCCAGAAGTACTGCGTAGTACGCGTGCTGCCGCGAAAGAGTGAACTTAAGCGGCCGGGTCCTCGGGATAGCTTTAGGCGTAAGCTGACGTTAGCGGCCAATATTGACCAGGTAGTGATTGTGGCCAGTGTGACCCAGCCCGAATTCAACTACGGCTTTATGGATCGTTTCTTGCTGGCGGCGAACCTGAATGACCTGCCTTTTGTGCTGGTGCTGACCAAGATGGACTTGCTCCCCAATGGGGTGGCGGACTTGTCGGATGACATTCGGGATTTTATGACCATTGTGGACAAGGTGATTCCCGTAAGTGTCAAGACTGGCATGGGACTTGAAGAACTCCGTCATGAGCTGGCTGGCAAGTCTTCGGTGTTCAGCGGCCAGAGCGGAGTGGGCAAGTCTACGCTGGTAAACGTCCTTGTGCCAGGGGCCGAGCTGGAAACTGGCGAGGTTCGGGAACGTGACGGCAAGGGTCGGCATACCACGACCTCTTCAAGCCTGTTCGATTTTCCGGGAGGCGGCTACGTTATCGACACTCCGGGCATTCGGAGCATTGGACTTTCCAATGGCGAAGATGACATGAATGGCGAGACCTTGGCAAAGATTTTTCCAGGCTTTTTTGAGGGAGACCTATTCACCTGCAAGTACAGCAACTGCCTACATCTGAAGGAGCCGGGTTGTTCGGTGCGGGACGCCGTAGAATCGGGTAAACTTTCCCGTGCCCGTTATGCAAGTTATTTGCGCATTTTGAACTCCAGAAACTAGGGAGCTTGGGTCAGGTTGGACATCGCTTCTAAAATAATGCTTGTGGCCTCGATTCTGATGATGGGTTATAATATCTCAGAGTTTTTGGCCGGTTACCAGTCCCTTTCGGAGAAGGCGGAGGATTTGAAGGAAATAGCTCGTGAAAACGGGGCCGGTGAGCAGGCCATGCGTCGTTCCAATTTTCTGTTAAGTTTTTTTCTATCTGCAGCCTATGTGGTCTTAACCTGGTTTTCTGGACTTGCTGTGTGGATAACGGTTCTGGCAGCGGTAAAACTTGTCTTTACCCTGTCGATTTCGGATTTTGCCCTAGTCCAGATTCTTAGATCGGGTGTTTTTTCTCGAAAAACGTACTTGTTGTCCAAGGGGGATGCATTTTTGAATGCACTGCTTGGGCTTTCTATCTCACTTTTTTTAGTTTTATAGGTGCACGGCGGATATGACATGAAATATCGTTTTTTTTGGACAATTTGCCTTTTTTTAATGCTCTCGGCAGGGAGCGCTTTTGCCCAGGTGGGCGGAGCTGGTTCTGCTCTGTCGGGTATACGTACGCCTTTGTTCTTGGGTGCAGCCCTTGGATTTGGCTCGGGAACGGGAGTGGGGGCTAGCCAGGGCCTTGGACTTCGTCAGATTGAGCCTATGTTTGGTGTTTGGTACCCTGGAATCGGTTTTTTGAGGGTGGGATATGGATTCTATGATTATCAAGAGGAATCCGATGATGAAAAATATGAAATAGATCATTCCAACTTTGACGTTGAATTGGGCGTCCATGCACTAAGCATGTTCTATATTGCGGGCTCCTATTCCAGGGTCAAGGAACTATCGGATCTGGGAGACATCGCCTGGAGTGAATGGGGGGCTGGTTTTGGGTCTCTGCTGAATATCTTTGCGACGACCATGCTCTTTGCCGAAGTCAGCTACCGCTGGGTTTTGGAACACTATGATCCCTTTATGGGCAAGGAAGTTTCAGGGACCCGTCTTCAGTTCAATCTCGGATTTGCGGCCTATGTCTTCTAAGACGGTTGCTGTCATGGGAGGGGCTTTTGATCCTGTTCATAGGGATCACGTCTATGTGGCAGACCTGTGCCTAAAGAAGGGCTTTTGCGATGAAGTCTGGTTTATGCCTAGTCCTGATAGGTGGGATAAGACTATCAACGCCTCTCCGGAACATCGTTTCAAGATGCTTGAAATGGCCACCAGCTACGAACCACGCTTTATCCTTTCGGATTTGGAAATCGAACAAGGCGACTATCGTGGCACTTATGTTTTTCTGAAAAAGCTGAGCGAGAAATTTCCGGATATCAATTTTCGACTGCTTACGGGGGCCGACAGTTACGAAACCATGCCCCATTGGCGCGATCCCCTAAATTTCTACGGTACGGAATTCAATGGAGAGCTTCTGATGAAGGAGTTTGAGCTAATCGTTTTTGCCCGCGCAGGCTCATCGATCCTCTCTCCCGAAGACCACAGTGCTAAAGGCTACGCGGGCTTGTTCTGGCTTGGGCCTAAGGAAGGTTTTGTGGGACGTTTTTCCAGCACCGAAATCCGCAGAAGTCTGCTGAAAAACAGGGGAGTCTGCCCTGAAGGGCTCTTGCCCGAGATTTACCGTTACATTTTGGAAAACGACCTTTATAAGGCATAGCGCTTTTTATGAATGAGTACATAGAACAGCTTCGTTCAAAGCCTATTGTTCAAAAGTTGGAAAAGTTCTTTCCTGCAATTGCGTTCCTTGCCGGATTTGGTTGGGACTCCATTACCTTAGGGACTATGGTTTATGGTTCGGACCTGCTGATTCTTTTGGCGTACTACGTTGGCGCCTTTGTTCTTGTGATTTTGCTATCTGCAAAGCTGGAACATCCGGAGGGATGGACGCCTGAACGTATAGCGGCCCTTGCAAAAGAACAGGGCGTGGCTAATTCGGTTGACACCATCGTGGTACACCATCGTTTTTTGGATAGGGAATGGAGCCCTGTCTGGAAAGCCCGCTTTACTTGGGCTGTTCAGTTTTTGTTTGGTGGCCTGTTCAGCGCCCTTGTGGTCTGCTATTTCAAGAGCAGTGGTTCTCTGGCCTCATTCCTGTTGGTCATTATTCTGGCTTGCATGCTGGTGGGCAATGAATTCCTGCAAAAGCATTACGAAAGCTTTGGCGTGAGCCTTGCCTTCTTCTGCCTGTTAGGAACCATGTTCATGAACTTTACTATTCCGCACTTGGTCCATCGCATTGGTTTTTTCTGGTTTTTGCTGAGTACCCTTCTTTCATTAGGACTGTGTATCTGGATATGGAAAATATCGCACCGGAGCAAAGCGGTTCTGGTTGCCCCGATTCTTATCAGTTCCCTGCTGGTGGCGGCCTACTTAATGAACTGGGTTCCGCCGGTGCCGCTTGTGCTTAAACAGCAGATTCCATGCCAAAATTTTGACCGGAAGAATTTTTCTTGCGATGTTGATGCTCCCGGGTTTTTGCAGAAGTTCGGCCTGAAGGCTCCTTCGGTTCACAAGGCCCCCGATGGTGAGGTTTATTTCTTGGCGGCCGTCTATGCTCCCGCAGAGTTAAAGGCGGAGTTGGAATATCGCTGGTACTACAAGGACCCAGCTACGGGAAACTACCGCCTGACGGATAAGATTTCTTCGGGCCGTATGGTCATCAATGGCGGTCGTGAACAGGGATTTAGGAGTTATTCCAAGAAAAGCAAGGTTCCTGCAGGTAAGTACCGGGTGGAAACCGCCTATAAGGATGGAGCCGTGATCGGTTCCCTTGCTTTCGACGTCATAGATGAACTTAGGGACTCTACGGGCTACGTCAGGGATTCTCTTAGGTGAGTGCTCCCAAGGACATGTTCTTTGAAAGTGAAGTCCGGCCTGAACAGAATGGCCGGTTATTGCTGGATAGCCTTTCGGAAAGGTTCACCTACCACAGCAGGGAAGAGTGGATAGACCGTCTCTCACGGGGGCTGGTTTCTATCAACGGAAAAACCGCAAGCTTGGAAACGGTGGGCTACAGGGGTGACAAGGTGGTTTACCATGTAGAAAACTACAGTGAGCCCGAAGTGCCTACCCATTACGAGACGCTTTTTGAGGATGAGGAATTCCTGTTGGTGGCAAAGCCCACTGGAGTCCCTGTTCACCATACGGGGCGTATTTTTTACAATACCTTTACGGCAATTATCCGCAGGGGATTTGACTGCGAGACGGCGACGCCAATGCACCGCCTAGACCGGGATACCGGTGGAATAATGCTGTTTGCGAAAAGTGCGGATACGGCGTCTCGTTTTCAGAAACACCTGGACAGGATTCTGTTGCGAAAATTCTATGTGGCGGTTGTCTCGGGAGTCTTTCCTGATGGAGTTGTGCGGTGCGACATTCCCTTGGCTGAAAATCCGTCGGCTCCTGTGCGCATCAAGATGTTCCATACGCCGGGAGGAAAGCCTTGCTCTACGGTTTTTAAACGCTTGGCTGTCTTGGATGGTGAAATTCCTCGCTCCGTGGTGGAGTGTGAACTCTTGACAGGGCGCAAGCATCAGATTCGGGCCCACCTTTCGGAGCTTGGATTCCCCATCGTAGGCGACAGACTCTATAGTTTTGATGGAAGGTATTACCAGAAAATGTCTGGAGGAGGGGTGCTTTCTGAAGAAGATTTCTCTGTTTTGGGGGCGCATCACCAGATGCTTTACGCCTACAAGGTGGAGTTGCAGCTGCCCTACTGGGATAGTCCCAGGGTCTTTTCAGATTTGCATTTCCCCGAAGAAATGACTGTAGCGCTAGCCCACGTGGACTTTACCACTGCAGGCTGCCTGCTGCCCGAGCTGTAAAGCCTTCGTAATCTCCAAAGAAACGGGAATAACCGGCTTCCACCGAAATAAAGCTCCAGGGTGTAACCTCTAGAGAGCCGCCCAATTCTTGATAACGGATTGTTGTCTTGCTTTTCAGGAAATGCTTGTCGGTGGGACTGTCGGGCGTGTGAATGTCCCGAATGTTGCTCCCGAAGGATTGATCCTTTGCCACCATGCTTGCAAAGAGGGATAACTGTACGAAGGAAATCTGGGCGTCCAGTTCAGTATAGAGTTCTTGGCTGTTGGGACCGAGATTGCTCCCTAAAGTCTGGTTATAGTGGGCATAGGTATATCCGCCTCCCTTATGGTGCGTATAGACCCAGGGCTCTATGCGGGTGTATTCCGTAAGCCAATTGAAAAGGACAGGACCTAGGCGCAGGCTATCTCGGGCAATACCTACGGAGGCGGCCCATTTATTTCCCCACCAGCTGTCATCAAACATGCTGGTAGGTGACTTCATATCGTCCCACAGGAGTTCTCCGTAGAGTTCCCAGTGACGGATGGTCCTTATGCTCAAATCAAAGGCGAGGGAAATGTTGTCCCGGTCGCCTTGCAGGTGTTCTTGGAAAACATAGGGCACAAAGGGAATCACGTAGGCCCATTCAAAATCTCGTCCGCTACTGTCGGCGTCGGGGTTTGGGTTTGTCCCTGCGGGTTCCGTAGTGGTCCCGTAGAGGGCTGTTTCCGAAAGGCCTAGGGTGATGTTCTCAGGCAGGCGCAGTCCCAGACGGTGAATGTGTACATACTTGTCCTCGCCCTTCTTTTCAAAGAGCTTGGCGGCATATTGGGTGTATTCCACCGGGCCTAATTCAAATTTATAGCCGAAATAGGGTGTTGGGGCGGGTTTTTGCAGGCGGCTGCTACTGTCTTGCCACGGTCGGTAGGGGTTCTGTTCCCCACGCAAAATGACATGGTTACGACGGGCTGGCCCAAGTTCTAGGTAGTCAAAGCCCGTAAGTAGAGTTATCGGCTCCAACTTATAGCTGGTATGGGCGGCAAAAAGGTCCCAGGTACGTCTGTTTTCACTTTGCTTGTTATAGGGAATACCGTCTTCAGGATTGTAACTGTGGTCTGGAATGTCCCGGTTGGTGTAATCCGTGTTGACATTGACCCGCGCCGCAAATAAAAAGTTCTTGGTGAAGTGTCCATCTAGGAAGAATCGGATGGACATAGAATTGTCGTAATGGGTAGGGGCGTTTTTTAAGTTGGTGATGGCCAGGGAATCCAAAAGCCGAGCCCCGATATTCACTTCACTGTTTCCAGCGGAGTCTTGCAGCGTGATATGGTCTGTGGCGTAGGAATGAGCGGAAAGAGCGAGGAAAATCGCTAAGAAGTTGAAGGTTGTTCTAAGCTTCAATTTCATAATATCCGCCATTCTTAATAATAAATTTTTTTAGGGCTTTTGTGGAAAGGGTAATATGGAGTATTTTGAAAATTCTTCTGAACTGGAACCGTTTTGCCCTTATTAAAAGGCTGATGAAAAGGCCAAGGTTCCGGCCAATGATCGAATAGCCGTTTTTCTTTGCAAAATGGATGCGGTTCCTCACAGAAAGGCAGTCAATAAAGAAAGGGACTTTCCCAAGACCTAGATTACCTCCTGTAGAAGCTCCCATATCGTGAAGAACAATGCTTTCTGTGGCCCAGGCAATTGAAAACCCTTTTTTGAGAGCTCGGACGCAGTAGTCCGTTTCTTCGAAATAAAGAAAAAAATCTTCGCTTAATAGGCCTACTTGACTTAGGCATCTAGGTGAAATCAAGAAAGATGAACCCTCCACGTAGTTGAATCCAGTTTCTTCGGGACTTTGAGGTCTACGGACGGAGCCAAAAAAAGGGTGGATGTACCCAACTCCGCCAGAAAAATCCCCATTTGGACTCTGTATTAGAGAACCTGTAATTCCAGCGCTGGTTTCCAATGCTTTATCAAGAAGCTTTTCCAAGGCGTTTGGGTTGGGAAGGGTGTCGTTGTTCAATAGCCAGATGAAACTGTCCTTTTGACGGGCCAGGGCTTCACGAATGCCTTGGTTACAGGCCGCTGCAAAACCCAGGTTTTTTTCATTGAAAAAAAAGGCAAGTGGAATATTGGACATTGCACCTTGCAAATGTTTTCGCGATTCCTCATTTGATTGGTTGTCTATAACGACAATAAAATCGGGTTTTACGGACATTTCCCCTAACTTCTGCAAACAGCAAAGTGTTTTCTCCGTTTGCTTAAAGTTTACGAGTATGGTGGAAACGGTTGGTTTTAACATTCTAGCCCTTTTTTAAATGCTTCTAGGAAGGAAAATCCCATTTCCTGGTCAGGCTCTAGATGGGCGCTTTCTGCCCATTCGTTCCAGGCGTTGACAAACAGGAACTGGTTATTTTCGGGGCGTTTGCGAATAATCTTTGCAGCGGCGCGGGTCCAATTGGTGAATTCATCAGGGGAATCGTTTTGGATGATGGTGGCGGCCTTGCGCCTTGGTGAGTTGTCCCAGTTGGGGAAGATCGTGGGGTAGTGATGTTCGCTTAAGGTTCCGTATAGGCTCAATGAGTTTTCGACAATGGCTTTGTAGTCTATTTTTAAAATGGAGTAAAATTCAGGGCCGTGCCATTTTTTTGCAAAGTAGTTCCATTTTCTTTGTAAAAAACGGATTGATTTTCCTATGAGGGATCTTTTTGGAAAATCGTGAGAATTAGGCTCGAAATCAACGATGTCTTGTATGCCCCAGGCGGCAAGTTTTTCATCGGGAACATTACAAGAATGATTTCTGACTGCGAAAACTCGGACTCCATCGAATCCCGCTTTTATTGCGGTTTCGTTCAATATCTGGATGAAAACCACGGCATCGGGAATCATTCCGACACGATAGATGATAAATATGGGCTTGTTCTTGCTTTTGAGGTAGCGGTTGTCTTTGAAAATTTCACAGAGATGCTCGGCATGCCTTTGGTGGTCTTCGGGACTATAGGCTTGTTCCATTAGAATTTCATGATCCTTGCCATCCCATGCCCTCGACCAATTCTCGTTTGCCCAGCAAAGGCAAAATGGCATAGTGCAGTCGCTGTCATTGAGTAGCTTTGTTAGGGGCGTTTCTAGTAACTGTTTGCCATTGAACCAGTAGTGGTAATAGCAGAAGGCATCAATGCCGTATTTTTGAGCTAAAGATTCTTGTTTATGACGGATTTCATTATTCCGCAAGTCGTAGTACCCGAGTTCGCCAGGTATTTGTGGCTGCCTGTGTCCCTCAAAAAGAGCTCTCGCTTTACGGACATTGTGCCATTCGGTAAACCCCTCTCCCCACCATTTGTCATTTTCGGGGATAGGGTGAAACTGGGGCAAATAGAAAGCGATGGTCTTCATTTGTCTTTTCCGAAAAAGAAATGCACCGCGGGGGCGCCTAGGAGCGAAAATAGGATTTTGCGATTTCTGGTTTGTGGGTCAGGAAACAAATAGGCTCTGTTTTTGATTAAAAAAGGGAGTGAATTTAGGAGAAGGGGAGTCTTAGTCCTTCGAACCCAATAATGATTCAGCTTTCGGGTGAAATCAAGTTCATGATCATCCAGGGAGACCGTCTGACCGTTTTTGGCCAAGAAACCAGTCCAGGTGATTTGCCTTTCGCAAGTCTCATCAAAATTATATTTGTTTCCAAGTCCGACAGAATTGTTTTCGTGTAGTCTGTATTCGGCAACGGCAGCATCGACTGGGACTATGTCTCCCTGCTTCATAGCGATTAAGCTAATCCATGCATCGTGGACGCTTACCGCCTGGGGAATAGGGACAATTATGGGTAAGAGAGAAGCCCTGAAAAGGGATAGGCATCCCGTCACGTTGTTGGTTCCGGCAATGTGCGCCTTTATGGGAATATCCACGCAAATGTGGGCGAAATTCCTCCACGATTTGTCAATGACGGCTCCCTTGGCATCGATAATTTGGGCGTCTCCGAATACAAGCGTCGGTTTGACTCCCTCTTTGTTTGGGGTCTCGATGGCTTTTTCTAGGATCTCTAGTTTGGCCGGAAGCCAAATGTCATCCTGGTCAGCTAACGCCACGAGGTCATTTTTATCTAGTTGTGTCTGGGCGATTTCCAAGGCTTTTGAAAACGCGGCTCGATGTCCACCGTTTTGAGGGAGAACGGTGACTTGTAGGGGTAGCTTTTCCCTGTATTCTTCCAGAATTAGCGTTGTTCGGTCTTTGGAACCGTCATCCACTGCTATAATCAGGTCAGCCTTGCGGGTCTGATGCATAATGGAATCCAGCATCTTTGATAGATACTTTTCCCCATTGTAGGTTGCAAGGACAATACAGATTTTAGCCATATTCTGAATATAGCAAAACGACATGTCGAGGGACCATTTTGTATATTGAAACTATGAACTGGAACGAACCGCAGTTATTGGATATTCCTATTGCTCATGACCAACGGGGCAATTTGAGCGTAGTTGAGGGGGGAGAGCTTATACCCTTTGACATTAAACGTGTATATTATCTGTATGATGTTCCTGGTGGAACCACCCGTGGTGGACACGCTCATCGTAAACTTCGGCAATTGATTATTGCTGCCAGTGGTAGTTTTGATGTTGTTCTGGATGATGGGAAAAAGCGGACCAAGTTTTCGTTGAACCGCTCCTATCATGGACTTTATATCCCGACCATGCATTGGCGTGAAATCGAAAATTTTTCATCGGGGGCGGTTTGCATGGTGCTCGCATCGGAGCACTATGATGAGTCGGACTACATCTACGAGTATGAAGACTTCAAGAAAGAAGTTACTTCTCGTATCTAGCATTTAGGCAGGGAACCGCTCCGAAGGATTCCTTGAATCTGTAAAGATTTTCATTCAGATAATTGCCGCCATTTTCGGTAGATATACCCCAGGAAAATTTTTTGCATCCTGCCTGTACCGCTTCTCGCATAGCGTTAATGAACATCATCGTTGTTGCGTTTGTCTCCCGTTTGGTATCATCGGGAGCGAGGTATTGAAAATGGAATGTTTTGGCCTGTCTGAAAACGAAAATCATCATTCCCGAGAGGTAAATACCCTTTCCCCATACGCCTCGGAACAGAATATCTTCGGGAAACCTCTGCTTTAGGTCACGGAGTTCTGCGAGACTGTGGACTGGTTTGGTATTGTGTCGTGCTTTTGAAAGTACAAGGAAATCGTAAAACTTTTCCATCTCGCCGTCGGAAATCTCCCCGTAGGTCAAGTCCTGCTTTTCGGCTTGTCTAAAATTGTGACGGCATTCCCGCGTACAGAGTTCCAGCGGATCGGAACTTTGTGAAATAGGGGTGTAGCAACTGAGCTCCGTGTGCCTGCTGTAACCCGCGTGTTCCAATGCAAAGTCTATTAGGTCTGTGGATATTGTGGCAAAAATAGGGGAGGTCGTTTTTAATTTGATTCTCTTGAAGTTTTGACAAAGGTGCTGGTCGATGGCATTGATAATTTCGAGAATCTTGTTCCCGGCATAGAAATCTTTGGATATGATGGGGCCGCCAAAAGTGGACCCTTGGTGCGAAATAAAATTACCGTCTACATTACATCCGGGCATTGCGGCGACAATGATCCCACTTTTTTCTACGATAAAGGAAGCGTCCGTGAATCGGTCTTTGGGGTGATAGTTTAGGAATTTACGGGTCTGCAGAAAGGTCCCGTTTATGGAGGCCTCCATGACAAAGCGGTCCCAGCGCAGGTCCATATCGGGACTATACGGTAAAATCTCGTACATAATCAGAAAATAGCAAATACCAATTTGCTATTTTCTCAAATAATGATGAAAGTTCCGTTTTATTCGCTGGATTACGTGAATCGCGATTTGGGCAATACCTTGAGCGATTCCGTTACTCACGTTCTGGAATCGAATTGGTTTATTCGTGGGGACCGTTGCCGTGAATTTGAAGAGGCTTTTGCTGCCTATTGTGGGGCAAAAGCGGTTGTAGGCGTAGGAAACGGACTTGATGCCTTGACCTTGATGCTTAGAGCATCCATTATTTTGGGGCGTATTGCCGAAGGTGATGAAGTAATAGTCCCAGCCAATACATTCATTGCTACGGTACTTGCCGTACAGGCGGCTGGACTTGTGCCTGTGTTGGTGGACCCAGATTTAGAGACCTGCAATTTGGATGTGAAAGGCCTACAAGGGGCCTTTTCGCCTAAAACCCGAGCTGTTTTGGCGGTTCATTTATATGGCCGACTAGCGGATATGCCTGCGATTTGCGAATTTGCTAAGGCCCGCGGCCTACTTGTGTTCGAAGACGCGGCTCAGGCACATGGTGCCGTATTCAACGATAGGCGCGTTTTGTCCAATGCCGTCGCCTTTAGCTTTTACCCGACAAAAAACCTTGGTGCTCTGGGCGATGGTGGGGCGGTGGTAACCGACGATGTGGAGCTTGCCCGCGTAGTAAGGTCCCTTGGCAATTATGGTTCTGATCAGAAATACGTAAATCGCTATGCAGGTGTAAATTCTAGGCTCGATGAAATCCAGGCGGCATTATTACTTGCCAAACTACCGCATTTAGACGCATGGAACAATCGCCGTCGTGAAATTGCGGCCCGTTACTGTGCAGAAATCAATAATCCTCTTGTGCGTGTGACACCCCTTCCGCAAAATCTATATTCTCATGTATGGCATATTTTCCCGGTTTTTTGCGAGAGTCGAGATGATTTGCAGGGATTTTTGAAGGCTCGAGGGGTAGAAACCTTGATTCATTACCCAGTTCCGCCCCACCTGCAGCAGGCCTTTAATGGGGCGATTTCTCGGGGAGAACTCCGTTATGGGAAGCTTCCTGTTACTGAAGAGTTGGCTCGCACTGAACTTAGCATTCCTATGGGTCCGTCTATGACGGATGATCAGGTTTCTTATGTCATCGAAACCATAAATGCCTATGCCCGTTAAGCCAAATTACACTAAGCTTTTTGCCGGTTCGGGTGCGGTTACCCTATTTAACGCCTTTAGGGCTTTTGCCATCAATAAACTGCTGGCTGTTTTTTTACCGCCGGCAGCATTTGCTTGTGTAGGGCAGTTTCTCAATTTGATGACCTTTGGGCAGGCCACATCATCACTGGCCTTGCAGAACGGTTGGACGGCCCTCACGGCCCAGAGCAAGGGTGACCGTGAAAAACTTTTGGGTGTTTGGCGGGGTGGCCTTAGGCTTACCACCTTTGCGAGCCTGTTTACGTTTATTGGTGCTGTATTGTTCTGCTTTATGGCTCCACTGGAAAGGTTTTTGCCGGGTGTTCCCCAAAGGCTTGCTCAGGCGGCGGTTCTTTTTGCCTTGCCTGGAATTTTTGCCACCAACATTATCACCATTTCCGCAGCGGTGATGAACGGACTTGGCGAGAATCGCAGGTGGGCAACCATTAACATAGTCGCTTCTATTTGGCAGGTCCTTTGGGTGGCCTTTTTCCTCTATACAGGGCGCCTGTCGGTACTCTCTATTATTGCCACCCAGTCCGTTGTGGCTGCGTTTTTTGCCATACGTGTGGTTAGTCAGGCTGGATTTAGTGTTCGGCAGATATGGAAAACTGCTCTTGACACCCGTGGACCCTGGTTGTCCTATGCTCTGATGGGACTAGTCCCTATGGCCCTCACTCCGGTGGTGCTTACTGTTATGCGTATGTTGGTGGCGTCAAACTTTGGAATCGATGCGGCTGGTATTTGGCAGAGTGTCTGGAAGGTTTCGGATTTCCTGTTTATGGTGATGTCGGCGATTCTTACGGTCATTATCTTACCGAGAGTTTCTGTAAAAATGTCCCGAGCAAGTTTTTTTGAACTGTTCCATCCGCTATTGCTCCGTATTATGGGCATATCCCTTGTCATGGTTGTTGCTTTGTATTTTGGGCGAGGTATTCTGGTTCAGGTTCTATTTTCATCGGCCTATATGGGTGCGGTGGATTACCTGCCTCTTCAACTGGTGGGGGATTTCTTTAGGGCGGGTGGCTATGCCCTCGCACTTGTGCTGATTGCCCGTGCTGAAACGGCGAAGTTTATTGTTGTAGAAATTGGTTCGGAGATTTTCCTCGCTTTAGGAACTTTTGTGGGGATAAAGTTCTTTGATTTTAATGGACCCATGCTTGCCTATGCGACGGAAAATTTCTTGTATCTGGTAACGCTGTATGTTTTGGTTTGGAGGCTTAAATGGAATACTCCGTAACCAATATGTTTGCCGAGAAGATGACGGAAAGTGTCTACGTGAAGGCCTTTGCCCAAGGTGTAGAAACAGAACAGCGTGAACTTGCGCCTCTTGTATCCGTTCTGCTGGCTAGCTACAATCACGAAAAATACGTGGAAGCCGCAGTCCGTTCGGTTATGGCACAGAAGGGTGTTGCCTTCGAATTGATTGTGGTTGATGATGGTAGCACAGACAGTTCACCGCAGATTTTGGAAGGACTTCAGGCAGAATTGGGATTCAAGTACATTCGCCGAGAAAACAAGGGCTTTGTTCCCACAATGAACGAGCTTCTGTCATATGCCCGCGGCAAGTATTTCTGCTCCTTTGCTTCCGATGACATTATGCCGCCGGACCGGTTGAAAAAGCAGTCCCAGTACCTGGAAGCCCACCCGGGATCGGTGGCTTGCTATGGTCAAATTGTGAATATGTCACCAGAAGGGCAACTCGAAAAAAGCGTGGATAGGCGCTTTATGAAAAGTGTTCCTTCTATTAGTTTCGAAGAACTCTTCTTGGGGAAAAAGGCCCTGCACGGTTGCTCGGAAATGTATGTCCTGAGTAAGATTCTTGACCTGGGCGGCTATGATGAACGCTTTTTTTTCGAAGATATTCCTTTGAACCTGAAGATTCTTTATGAATGCGGGCCTCAGCCGGTTCTGGATGATATTGTCTGTTGCTACTATCGTCAGCATGGAGACAATCTCCATATGGATAGTGACCGCATTTATTCTGAAATTATGAATATATTGGAACTGTACCGTAATCACCGACTGTACAAACAGGCCGTTTCGGTATGGAAATCCAACTGGTTTTCTTCTCTGGTCTATCAAGACCGTCTAAAGGCGGTTCGTTGCATTCCCAAGCTCGGAACGCCTTCTCTTTGTTTTGCCAAGCGCCTCGCTAAGATTTTCGTTCCGCGCTTTTTGTTGAAATACTAGTCCTGAAATACCTGGAACGGGATGTTACCCAGCCTTGCTGCATATTTCGGGAAGTTTGAAGGGTAGGTATGAAACTTCCTGTTGGAATAGAGAATCGCTTTTTGCGCCCCAGAAATCAAGAAAAACTCTACAAAGGCTTTTGTGAAATTTTCGGGACCCTGGTTAGGGTTAAAGTCAATATGCTTGCTTTCGCCAGAGACAATGATAAACCGGGAATCACTGGATAGCTTGCTCAAAAAAGAGGGGCTATCTGCTGTAACCAGGATTTTCTCATATTCGGGATTGTCGAGGCAAATCTTGTCAAGAGCGCTTATGGCCGCCTGGCCGAGTCGTTCTTTGCCGTTTGCGTCGAGCTCCTTGAATTGATACTCCTGGTAATCGCCTAGTAGATTCTGAAATCTGAAAGAAACCGAGAGATACTTTGTACCCAGAACCTGCCTGTAATGGAGGATTTGTTTTTCTAGCAAAGTTGAGGGCTTGAATAGGCGGTGGAACAATTTAGGAAAGCGTTCCCCTACGGAGTCAATGCAAGAGTAAAGGTGGTACTGGTGGTGGCTTGATTCGGTTTGTTTTTCCAGGGCCCTAATGTTGTCGAAATCATCCCGGTACAATAAGACTGGTTTGGCTTCATCGGAGTTGTACGATAATTCATCTTCGCTGATAATCCAGTCCACATCGTTTGGAACTAAGATTTCTTGCAAGGGAAACGGTGAGATGTGGAAAATACGGAAATTCATACCGTGTTTTTCGGCAAAATCAAAAGCGCTGACCATTCCCCGAAAACGGTCCGTATTTCCGCCGTGCATCCATTTCCCGTCGGCTATATAGACAAGGGTCTTTTTCCCATGCAGGTCAAGTTTTGGTTTATCAGATGTGTAGGAATCTTTCAGTTTACGTATCTTGAGTCCCCGTTTTAGGAGAATGGTATGAGTTTTGTCGCTTCCGCAAAGGAGCCGTAAGGCCCTTACGAAAAACTCGTTAACCGCTGGGAGCCTCATTTGAGACCTCCTTTCAAAAGCCGAAGGAAGGTTCCCTTTGAAAGGAAGGAAAGGATTGCTGCGCCCTTGTTGCGGGAACGTGTGTGGGGATTGAATAGGATTCCAGACCGTAATTCCCTGATTGTTCTCCAGGCTCTTTCCCGATATTCCTCGAATGTTTCCGATGCCTCTGTTCGCATAAGGATGCTACAACAGGCGCTAAAGAGATTGCTTTGGGCAGCCCTTTCGAGCTTTTTACCTTTCCCTACGACCAGGTTATATACCGCTTCTGCAATGTCCAGAAGTTCTGCTTTTTTTAGATCATAGGTAGTAGAAAGGATGCTTTCTGAATGGCGACGGTTGAAATAGAGTGGTTCTTCGGTGAAGGTGATGCGTTTGGCCTCTAGGAATACTTGTGGAATGACATCCATATCCTCAAAATAGATGCCTGGCTTGAATTTGCGATTTTCCCATAGCGTTCTCCTGTATAGTTTGTTCCAGGCGGAGTAATCGGGATTGTCTTTTTGATAAAGTGCATTTGTCAAAGCTTGGGAGGGACTCAGAACCGTCACTTTGTTTGTATGTCTGGAAGGGGAGAGCCTGCAATTGTTCTCATCAGTGAAGAGCCACTTGGCACAGCAGGCAATGTCGGCGCCGTTTTGGATTGCCGCTTGGATAAGGGCTTGAAGAAAGGATGGACCGACCATATCATCGCTGTCGATAAAAGTAATCCATTTGCCTTTTGCCCTGTTTATGCCGGCATTTCTAGATTCAGAAAGCCCTTTGTTTAGTTGCTCTATGATAGATATCCGGGTGTCTTTTTGTGCAAATTCTTGGATGATTTGAGCGCTTCTGTCGGTGGAACCGTCATTGACAATGATGACTTCAAAATCTTGAAAGGACTGTCCAAGTACGCTTTCCAGGCATTGTGGAAGGTATCGTTCCGTATTATAGACGGGTATTATGACGCTGACTGCCGGCATACTACTTTTCCCCAGCCCAGTTGCACGATGGCCCCTGCGCGGACTAGGTCACCCTGGGCCTTTTCGTATTCCTTGAGGATTCGGTTATATTCCGAAACGTCGCGGCGCATCTTGACATCTTTGTGGATGCGTTTCAGAAGCATGTCTTGTTTCCACTGGGCGGCTGCGGAAAGCTTTTGACAGGATATATCCAAAGCGTCCAGGTAGGCGGGGACGGCGTTTAAAAAGTCTTTTTCGAAATCCTGAGCAACATTTTTGGCTTGCAGAACTAGGTTTTTCTGGATAATGGCGTTTTTGCGAATTTCACTCATCAGTCGAACGATGCGTTCAAAGTCGACTTGGGGCCAGATTAGGCTGAAAGGCCACATCTTTTTCCAGTGAAATTTGAACATAGACTCGTGAGCGGCATTTTTTGCCCTTAGGAGTTCCTTCAGGTTGTCAAAGATGATTTGTGAGGGATTCTTTATCTTTTGTTCAGCGCTATCCATTGTCCCTCAATATAAAAAGGTTCGCTTCCTGAATTGGGCGATTTTGGGCAAATTTCTCTTTTTTTACACGGTTTGTCCCCTTTTTTTGATGTTTTTTTAAATTTTTTCTTCTTTTTTGTGAATTATGAATTAAATTCTATTAAAACCGTTCTATCAAGAAGGATTTTATATGAACAATCAGAAATTCAAGATTTTGGCCATTGTGGATGCGGTACTCATTGTGGTGCTTATCGTAGTCATGATGGTTCTTAAGGGACAGTATAACGACCAGGCTCAGGCTTCGGTGAAAGCTCAGCTGGGCGCCTACCAGGAGAAGGCTAATGGGGTGCTCCAGGAACAATGGAAATCCATGGACCAGTACGGCATGGCCTGGAAACTGGTCTATGCCACTTTGACAGGGGATAAGTCTGAAGCCGGTTTTGATGCTGCTGTAAAGGCGATCGAAGGCGATAAGGACGCCCGATTAAAACAGCTCTCCTATATGTACACTGCTGCTGGAATTCCAGACAAGGTCCAGAACGACATTAACGAGAAGGGCGGACTTGCTGACAAGTTCCTCCTGAAGGATGAGGGTGGCGTTAAGGAAGTGGCCTGTGGCAAGAACTGCACGCTTAGCTTTACTTTCGTGAAAGGTAAGCTCAAGGATAGTGATTACAAGGCCCTGGTGGAATACAATATGGATGAAGCCTTTAAACTGGAAGCCCCGGAAGCTTTCCGCTTTGAATAAGGAGATTGAGGATGAATATCAAGAACATTGCAATCGTTTTGACCGTCCTGGTAGTAGCTATTGCCGCTATGCTCTTTATGCAGAAGGGAAACTATGTGACCCAGGCAACGGAACATTACAACAAGATGACGGGTAATAGCTTCAAGGGTTCCAGCAAGATTATTGAGTATGTGAACTCTACGGCTGGCACCACTAAGATGTTGTGGTCCCTGACCTGCGATGCCATTCAAGGAGCAAAGACCTCTCAGGATATGGCGAAGCTCGAAGGCAAGTATTTCCCTGCTACCAAGGGCTCCAACAGCATTTCCCAGAAAACCCGCCGTTTTGAACCGACATCCGCCTACTACATCGTTACCACTTTTGACAAGGTGGATGTAGATAAGAAGACGGATTTGAAGACTCTTGCGGGTCTTAAGTCCATTGATGTAAACGCGTTGCTTGGCAATGCGACAATTGCTGCCGCTGCCGCAGAAGAAGATGAGGGTGAAGAGGAAGGGGAGGAATAATCCTAACTCTTTGTCTATCATTAGGTTACTATTTTGCAAGAAACGACCCGCTCTGCGGGCCGTTTTTTTCGTTGTCATCCCCGGCTTGACCGGGGATCTCCATTCATAGAGGCGGGCGCTCCTTTTTCTAAATTTTGCGCGTAAAAATCAAACCGAGGTTAATAATGCTCATTCTTCGTGGTACGCCGGCTCTGTCGGATTTCCGTCTCCAGAAACTTTCTTCCGATTTCAAGGCTGCGGGGCTCTCTGTCGCTACCGTTTACGCTGAATTCCTGCACGTGGTGGACCTGTCCGAGGGCCTATCCGATGCGGAAACCGAAACCTTGAAGAAGGTGCTGCACTACGG
>JAEEGL012442402.1_pt1 | contig 18262 bp, 14 predicted proteins | sample 9134231 | NCBI WGS metagenome assembly JAEEGL01 (sample SAMN16246548, study PRJNA631951) | gut metagenome | biome: gut microbiome; feature: rumen; material: fiber-attached | host: Bos | place: Iran: Karaj | collected 2018-10 | reverse complement strand
TTCTTGTCCAGCGGGATGTTCTTGAGGTCCAGGGTGGTTACCTGGAACATGTCGCCGGCGCCCTCGGCATCACTTTCCGTGATGAGCGGGGTGTGCAGGTACACGAAACCTTTCTCGTTGAAGAACTTGTGGATGGCGAAGGCCATGGCGTTGCGGATACGGAGCACGGCGCCGAAGGTGTTGGTCCTCAGGCGCATGTGGGCTACGCTGCGCAGGTATTCCAGGGTGGTGTCCTTCTTCTGGAGCGGGAAGCGCATGGGGTCGCAGTCGCCCAGCACCTCGATTTCGCCGGCCTGGATCTCGACGGCCTGACCACTTCCCATGGAAGCGACCAGCTGTCCTTTCACAGCCAGGGAGGCACCGGTGGTGACGCGCTTCAGGAGCTCTTCGTCAAACAGTTCCGTATTGGCTACAATCTGGATATTGTTGATGGTAGAACCGTCGTTGAGGGCAATGAATTTCACTTGTTTATTCCCCCGTTTGGTGCGTACCCAGCCTTTGGCCAGGACCTGGGCACCCGGCTCCATTTCCAGCAGAGCCTTGATCTTGGTCCTTTTGATTGTCTCCATAGTTATCTTTGTCGTAAATCGTACAAAGATAATACTTTTATTTGTTTTTCCTGCCAATCAGGTCCAGGTATTCGTCTTGTCCTTCGGGATGGTATCGGGTGATTTTTTGGCAAAGCCTGGTTTTCCGGGAACTGACCGTGGTGTAATTGTCAATTTCCAGCAGCCGGCCGATGAGGTCGTTCCCCAGACGGGCGGCCATATAGCAAAACAGCGCCTTTTCCTTCGGGTGGAGGCCGGCCACCTCCCGTTCCAGGCGGCTGAGGATCTGGTTGAAGACCCGGTTCAGGTTCTCTCCCAGCAGGGAGGGCCCTTCCGCCCCGCCCAGGTACCGGCTCAGGACCCGGCTCATCCGGATAATGCGCATCTCGTCGGAAAGGGCATGGTCCAGCTGGAAAAACCATTCATTCAAGATGGCATCAATCACGAGATAAGGCATGGAGAAAAGCGCCTGCAGCTGTTTCTGGTTGCATTGCAGTTGCTCCTTTGCCTTGTTCTTGTAATAGCCAACTTGCGCTGAGAGGTTTTTGTTCTGTCTGGCCAGATCGGCCATCTGCGCCTGCTCTTCCTTCGTCACGTCTTGGAGGGAAAAAAGGCTCCGGCAGCCCGCTTTCCTAGGGAGGGTAGGGAATACCCTGTACATAAGTGAACTGCCGAAGCCTGAGTTTCGGCAGCCACCTATCACCTGTACGTTCAAATAGAATTTCCCTTTTTCCCTAGGAGCGACAGGCAGTTGCTTTGGTGGAACAAAAATTATCTGCAAATTGTCCTTTGCAAAGTTATCAATTCTTTTCCATTTTTCATAGGCGGTCTTGCTTTGGTCATACCGCAAAAATACGTTTTTGGCCTCAAACGCCGAAATCTGGCGTGCTAAAATAATTTGCACGGTGACTGGCTGTTTTTGAGACAGATAGTCGGAATAGACAGAAAAGCCTCCGGAGAAAACGCGCTCCGGAGGCTTTTATTGGGGTGAAGACTGCAAAAACTATCAGATCTTCTCGCAGACGAACTCGTATTCGTCATCCGGGCCCATGGTGGAAGGATCAGCCTCGTATTTCTCCTTGGTGTCGTAGAGTTTGGTTTCCTTCTTTACGCAGTTGTTGGCATCCACATCCAGCGGATAGTAGGCCAGCTTGGCGGCATATTCGGGGTTCACAGCGGTCTTGTCATCATTGACAATGCCCCACCACCAGGCGGTGCGCATGATATTGGCGGAGGCGCGGCCCAGCAGACCGGTCTCATAGAACCAGCGCTTAGCCGTGACATCCTCGTCCCATTCGCCATGGATACCGGCTGCATTGACGGTGCCATAGTAGGTGTGCATCTTTCTGCGCCAGCCGGTGGCGGTGGTGCTTTCGCTCACCAGGGCTTCGACGCCCACGCGGCCCCACCATTCGATGTTGCCGTCTTCGTCAATCACCTGCACGGTGTTCACCTTGCCCTCAACCTTGGCCATGGTGAGGAAGCCGTTGTCGTCGTATTTGCACTCGATGAGTTTCTTCTTGCTCAGTTCGGATTCGCCCGGCTGAACGATCTTGGTGGCCAGCTTCTGGTCGTTGACGGTGATGGTGGCGATGGGCTTGTTGTCGGCCTTCTGGTCCACGACAGAAACGGTGCCGGCGTTCCAGGTGAAGGCATAGATGCTGTACACGGAGCCGTCATAGCCAAGTTCTACCTTGGCGATGGTGCCGTCGGCATTCCAGGAATAGTTGAAGAAGTCTTTGCCATGGGTGTAGCTCTTCACGCGGTACGTGGGCTTGGCAATGGTCTTTTCATCATCTTCTCCGCCTTTGTTGTCCTTCTTGCAGGAGATGGTGGTAATGGCAAGGGCTGCCATCATAAGTAACATGATTTTTTTCATGGTTGTGTTGGTTTAATGGGTTAGTTAATAATTAGTAGTAAATATAAGATTTGATCGTTTTCAGGCTGGATAGGATATTCTGGAGCGGATCCTCGCAGGCGTTCACAATCCGGTATTCGAATTTGGCGCCCTGGTCTTTGCAGGCATTGTACAGGGTGTTCATGCCCCGGTAGTTGCTGTCGTCGTCCGTGCCGCAGAAATAGATTTCCTGGTCTTTGGCCACGTTGGGCTTGTCACCGGCGTCGGGGTTCACGTAGTAGCTGCGCTTGAAGGTGCCGGAAGGCAGGGCCAGGGCCGCCGCCGCCCCTTTCCCGTATCCCAGGACCAGTTTCTTGGTTATGGAATACTTCGCTTCCCAGCTGCTCATCCACTCAGCGAGGGACTTTTGGGAAAGGTCACAGGGGAGCATGACACAGCCGCTGTCAAAGGCGGGGTCCATGCTGACGGCATACATGACGGACGCCATCATGCCGTCCGGGATTTCGCCCTGATGGACAATGAAGAGCGCGGTGCCTTTGCCGTCGGCCTTGAATTTGTCGGAGGTGAACGTCCCGTCTTCATTCCGGGTGACGGTGCCGGGTGCCGATGTGTTGCCGGACGCGGGACTCCAGAGCGTTCCGCCGTTCATGTAGTAGTCAAACCAGGGAAGGACCTCGTCCAGGGCGGGATTCCAAACCGAGGAGGAATGGCCGCCGTCCACCACGCGGTACTCGTGGTCATAGCCGCCGCTGCGCAGCACACAGTGCAGTTCGTCATTGGCGTAGAGGAGGTTCTTCTCATCGTCGCCGCAAATCAGATACCAGTGTACGGTAGAGAGCTGCTCCTTGTTGGCCGCGTTGAAATAGTGGATGGGGCAGTGCTGCTTGTAGTAGTCCGTGAGCCGGGCTTCTCCCATCAGGCCCACGCCGCCGAAGATGATGCCCCACTGGTTGTTCCAGCCGCTCTGGGATTCTTCCAGATACTGCCAGTCCGTACGGACCGACATGGACAGGGGCGCGCAGGCCTCGAACAGTTCGGGGTGTTTCTCGGCCAGGGCACAGGCCCCGAAGCCGCCCATGGAATAACCGGTGACGGCACGGTGCTGCTTGTCGGCGATGGTGCGGTATCTCTGGTCGATGAGCGGGATGAACTCATTGACGAACATGTCCATGTAATTGTAGGACCCGTCGTAGAAATTGCAGTAATAGGAAGAAAAGCCCTGGGGATACACGTAGATCATCTTGGAAAGCCCCCGGGCCTCCAGGTCCTGGATGCGGGCGTTGGCATGAAGGTAATTCCCGTTCCAGGAGTTGTGGTTGTCTCCCAGGCCGTGGAGCATGTACACCACGCTGTAGCGCGTTTCCGTGTCCTGGTCATAACCGGCCGGCAGATAGACCGAGTAGCTGATGCCTTCGTGGAGGATCATGCTGCGGAAGCCTTCGTCCTGGATATAGCGCGTGGCCACCGGGGGAACGGGCGGATTATCCGGCGTGTTGTCGGGATCTTTTGCAGGCTCCTTGCCGCAGGAGGCGGTCATCAGGAGCGTGGTCAGGAGCAGGAGAATGTTATGGCTGAACATCATAAACGACCATTTCAGAGGCATAGAGTTCGTAATCCGGGTGGGGGTTGTCCAGGCGGAGGGTCAAAACGTGCTCCCCGCTTGCGAAGCCGTAAGCGGAGAAGATTTCATACTTCCGTTTGATATAATCAATCGGCATGTTAAAGTGTTCAACCTCAATGCCGTCCAGCAGGGCGGTGACGGAGGCTATGTAGTTATCATCTGCGTGACCGGTTTTTCGCACGCTGCCTTCCACCACGATGCTGTTGCCTTTGAAAGAAAGGTCTACGCGGGTGGTGAAAGCCTTTTTGAGCACGCGTTTTTCTACGGGGATGATACCTTCGAAGCTTTGCTCATAGCGTACGGGTTCAGGTCTTTCAACTGTTATATAGATGCAATCTTCCTCCGGCGCGTTGCATCCGAAACCCTCCGAAACGAGTTGGAGATTGGCCTCGCACACCTGCTCCAGGCTCAGGGACGTGTAGGGGAACGGGATGTCCTTGATCCGCTCCGCGCCCTTTTTCCAGTAGTCCGGAATGGCCTCGTAGCCGTACATGACGCCCAGGATGCCCGCGGCCGATGCCGGGTTGCAGTCGGAGTCGTTGCCGCAGCGGGTGGCGATGTCCATGGTCTTCAGGAAATCCCCCTGGCCATAGAGCAGGCCTATTACCACGAAGGCCGAATTGATGGTAGCGTCAATGTTGAAGCCGTTCCATACGCCCTCGGGGCAGCCCACGTCGTTGGCGTGGCGGTTGGTCACCTCGAACCAGCACTGCTTCCAGTCCTTGGGGTACTGTTTCCAGTATTTGATCACATCGGCGATGGTGCTGTGGAACTTGGTGCCTTCCGGGATGGTCTTCAGGGCTTCCGTCACCACGGTGGGGATGTCGTTGCACACATAGGCCAGGCAGTACATGGCGCCAATGTAAACGCCGCCGTACCAGCCGTCTCCGTAGTTCATGATGTGGCCGATCCGGTCGCTCAGCTGCGAGGCCCGGTTCACCTGGCCGGGGTAGAGCATGCCGATGAAGTCGGCCTCGATCTGGAAATCGATGTCGTCGGCGTGCGGATTGTATTTCCAGTGGCCGCTCTCCGGGGCGCCGCGCCCGTTCAGGATGTTGTAGCGGGCGGCCTGGTTGGCATGCCAGAGCTTGTAGTCGGCCTGGGCGAAGGCCTCGGCATACGCGGCGGCGGGGGCGTCCATCCCGTCCCGGAGCATGGTCTCCAGGAAGGTGAGGTCCATATAGACATCGTCGTACAGCCCCGGATCCTCGATATAGGTGTCGTAGATGTAGTCGTCGTACCAGGGGATGGGAATCTCTTCCATGATGAGGCCGCCCTTGTACTTGAACTCCGTGGGCCCGCCATAGGTGCAGCCGATGGTCTGGCCGTACCAGCCGCCCCGGATCTTGTCCATGAGCGTGGCGTTGTCCATCACCACGACGGAGCCGTAGGGAATCTTCGGAGCCTGGGTGCAGGCGGCCAGCAGAAGCGCCAGCGGTATGAGTAGTTTCTTCATTTAGTTGTGATAATACGTGTCGGTATTCTGTGTCTCGCTGTAGTACTGGATGGCGTTGATGCGGAGGAGATATTCCTCCGGCTTGGGATTGCGCCACACCAGGCTCACCCGGTGCCGGCCTTCGCTCATCTGGTATTTCCAGGCGGGTTCCAGCTTGCGGGACGTGCCCTTCATGGGAAGCAGGGACACCTGGTCCAGCTCCCCGTCAATCCAGACCTCGATCTCGGCCACGTAGGGGTCGTTTTCCTCGGCCAGGGCGAAGACCTCGCTGCCCACGTGCTTCTTGGATACGCGTGCGGCATAGTCGGCCGATATGCCCCGCAGGCACACCAGGTTGCCCCAGATCACGAAACCGTTGCCGTAGAAGTCAAAGTCGTAGTCCTTGGCCATCCACTCGTCCTTCTGGTCGCGCATGAGCGGGAACGTGTTCACGAAGTTCTGTTCCAGGGGCAATACCTCGATGGGTTTCTGGGGAATCACCACTTCTTCTTCGGTCACCTGGCCGCCATTCTGTTCAATGAGCTGCAGGGCCTGCTGGAAGCTGTAGGCGCTGCCTTTGGCCAGGGAAACGTCGGTGCCCTCGAAGTCCAGGTCCCAGATTTCCATCACGGGATCTTTCCAGAAGGCCGGCAGGTTCTCCAGGCCCAGCACGACACCCAGCACGCCGCCCACGGTGGCGGGGTTGCAGTCGGAATCCTGTCCGCAGCGGGTGGCAATCTCCAGGGAGCGGCCAAAGTCGCCGCCGCCGTAGAGAAGGCCCATGGCCACATAGGCCGAATTGAGCTTGGCATCAATGTCAAAGCTCAGGGAAACGCCCTTGGGGCAGCCCGTATCCAGGCCCCACTTTTTCAGGAGCTCGAACCAGGTCTGTTTCCAGTCGGCCGGATACTTCTTGTGCCATTCGCGCACGTCGTTGATGCACTGCCAGAAGCTGCTTTCCCGGGGGATGCCTTCCAGGGCCTTGTCCAGGATGCGCTCGGGGCTGTTGTCCACGAAAGCCGCACTGTAGAGACCCGCCACGAAGGCGCCGCCGTAGAAGCCGTCGCCGCTGTTCATGATATGGCCCACGCGCGAGGCGATCTCCAGTGCCTGGGGAACCAGGCCCGGGGCCATGAGGCCCACGAAGTCGGCCTCGATCTGGAAGTCCAGGTCATCGGCGTGGGGGTTGTTGAGCCAGTGGCCGCTTTCCGGCGGCATGATGCCCTGGCGCACGTTGTATCGGCCCGCCTGGTTGGCGTGGGCCAGGTGGTAGGGCGCATAGGCAAAACGCAGGGCCAGCTGCTCCGACGTGGCGTTCAGGCCCAGATCCTGAAAGGCTTCGGCAAAGGTCAGGTCGTTATATACATCGTCAAAGAGCCCGGGCTTGCGGTCCCACCAGTGCTTGACATAGCCTTCTCCCCAGCCGATGGGAATCTCTTCGGGGATGAGGGTGCCGCAGAATTTGAACTCGGTGGGGGCGCCGTACACCACGCCGATGGTCTGGCCGGCCCAGCCGCCCATGATCTTGTCCATGAGCGCGTCCTTGGACAGCGTGACGGTTTCCGGCGCCTGGGGTGCCGAGCAGGCGGCCAGCGCCAGCAGGAGGATGAGGCTACTTCGCTTCATATACTTGCAGTTCGGTAATGGAGATGAAGGCCGATACGGCCTTGGTGTATTTGTGCCAGTGGGTGAGCAGGGCATCGTCGCCGATCACGCGCACGGCGGTGGTGGTGACGGCCGGGAAACAGAAGAGGAATTCGCCGTTGTGCGGCTGGAAGAAGACTTCGTCCGAGAAGGGCCATGCCGGGGTGACGGTGGCCTCTACGGGCTGCCAGGCCCCGTTTTCATCCAGGTATTCCACATGCAGGTTGCTGTACCAGCCGCCGAATTCCTCGAGCGGTCCATAGTGGAAGGAGACCATGCCGGTGGTGACGGGCTTGTCCCAGCGGTAGCCGAAGTAATCCTGCTTGGGGGCGTTGGACTTGCTGCCCAGGGAGTAGAAGGCTGCTCCGGGGCCGCCCACGACACCGTCATTGATGACATCGACCGTGTAGGCGCGGTACGACACCGGGATGGTGAGCCAGCAGGAATCCAGGGTGGCCCGGTCGGTTTCCCGGGTGAGGGCCAGGATTTCGGCGGCTTCGGGCGCCAGGTTCCGGCCCCGCTCGGCCGGAAGTTCAAAGGTGGCGGCGGCCTCCTGGGCCGGCTGGAAGCGGGCCTTGGGATTGATGGTATAGATCTTCTCGCCATTTTCTTCCCGCACCTTGCCGCCCCGCTCCAGGATGTTCTTTTCGGCCAGCACGACGGTGCGTTCGATGATGTCCTCGATGGAGGCATCGGGCATGTCGTAGCGGGTTACGTTGATATAGCGGTCGTTGAAGGGCTTGGTCCAGTGCGCGAAGGGCATGGCCCGGTCCAGCGGGACGCTGCCCACGCCGTTGATTACGCCCAGCAGGCCGCAGATGGTAGCCGTCTGGTTGTCGCAGTCAAAGCCCAGGGCGCAGCCGATGTTGAGGGTCTTTTCAATGTCCCCGTCGCCGTAGAGCAGGGACAGGATGCCCATGGCACCGTTCAGGTCGGCATTCCAGATGCTGCGGGTGATGTCGGGTTCGTTCACGTAGAGCTCATCGGCAATCACCTTGCGGGCGGGGTGCCAGTCGTCCGGATTCTTTTCCCAGAGATCCAGGCACTCGTCCATGATGGCCCGGAAGCGGTCGGCCTTGGGGAGGTACGCCTTGGCGTGGCGCACCAACGTGGGGATGTCGTGCTCGAAGAAGGCCTCGGAATACATGGCGCCGTACACCACGGTGGGGGAGACGGCCCAGTCGTCGGAGGTGATGCGGGCGGCCCAGTCGGAGATGCCGGCGGCATAGGCGGGCATGCCCGGAGCGGTGTAGGCCCAGATCTCGTTGATGAGCTGCGGGTCAATCTGGAACCAGTGCGGGTTGTAGCGCTTGTCGCCGGTCAGGGGCGGGGTGAAGCCGTAATGCATCAGGCCCAGGGCGGCGCGGTTCGCAAGCCACACCCGGTCACGGATGTGGTACATCCAGCTTTCCTTGGCCTGGGCGTAGGTGGGGTTCACGCCATGCTTTTCCATCATGAGCAGATAGAGGTACTCCACGTCGGTGTCGTCGTCGGAGAAGGCCCCGTCCACGGCTTCCATCTTGCGCATGGCCTTGTTGAAGACGAAGGGGCCTTCGCCGGGCTCGTCCACGAACTTGTTCTCGTATTCGAGCCCGTAGATATTGCCCACCATCTGGCCGATCCAGGCGCCGGCAATCTTGTCTTTCAGCTGCGTCCGGCTAATCTCCAGCGGCTTTTGGGCGCAGGAGACCAGGGCCAGGAGGCAGAGTGCTGTGAGGGATAAACGTTTCATAATCAATAGCCGGGGTTCTGAGGATCCAGGTTGGGATTGGCACTCCGTTTGTCTTCCGGAATGGGCAGCAGGATATGGCCTTCGTGGCTGTCGGCCGGTTTGGCCCACCAAGCCTCCAGGTATTTGCCAAAGCGCACCAGATCGTTGTGCACCCAGCCTTCCAGGGCCATCTCCTTCTGGCGTTCCTCGAAGAAGCTGTCCAGGTTCAGCCCGGAGGCCGGGATGGGTTCCAGACCGGCCCGGGTGCGGATCTGCTGGAATTCCGGCACATTGGCGGCATCACCCACCTTGTTCTGGCGCAGGAGCGCTTCCACGTACATGAGCACGACATCGGCATAACGCATGAGGATGAAATCGTTCTCCATGTCCACGGAGTAGGACTTGAGGACACCGTCCGTCTGGTAGGGCCACTTGATGATGCGGGCGCCTTCCATGCGGTCCAGGCCGCGGCCAAAGTGGTCTTCGGGGATGGGGGTGTCAATGAGCGAGTACTCTTCCACGATGTCCTTGCCGTTCTTGTCCACGCCCGTGACGATGGTCCAGCGCTGGCCGTTGAGGTCATAGATGTCGCCAAAGAGCCAGGTGTCGGCCTTGCGGGTGTCGGCGGCGTCGTAGCGGGCCATGAAGTCGGGCTGTCCCATGTGCGTACCGTTCCAGGTGCCGGCGCTGATGTTGTACAGGGGCAGCAGGTCGCTGTTCAGCGTGAGCACGAAGGGATAGAAGGTGTGGGAGGTGTAGGTGCTGCTGTAGGGGATGGCCAGGATGGCTTCCGTGGAGCCTTCGTTGTGGATGGCGAAGTTCTGCGCATAGGAAGCGGTGAGGCGGAAGTGGCCGCTGGCCATGATTTCATGGCAGACGCTTTCGGCCTCGGCCCAGCGGGCGGTGCCGGTATAGACGGCGGAGTTCAGGTACAGCTTGGCCAGCAGGAACTTGGCGACATCCTGGGTGACGCGGCCATAGGTGGTGGTGCTGGGCGCCGGGGTGAGGAATTCCATATTGTCCTGGATTTCCTTCACCAGGAAGCTGTACATTTCGGGCCGGGTTTTGACTTCGGGGAGTTTGGTCTCCGTCTTGTCAATGGAGAAGGGTACCTTGCCCCAGAGGTCCACGGCCATGAAATAGTAGTACACGCGCAGGATCTTGCACTCGGCGATATTCCTTTTCACGGTCTCGTTCTGTTCCAGCTTCTGCAGTTCGTAAATGGCGTCGTTACAGGCCGATATGCCGTTGAAGCAGAAGTCCCAGCCGGTGCCTACCAGCTTGTTGCTGGTGGTGATGTTGTGGGTCTGGAGTTCCGTATAACGGGGCTCGCCCCAGCTCTTGTCGTAGGACTTGGGAACCGCCATCTCGTTGCCAATCTGGAGCACCAGCGTCCAGTAGCTCTGTTCTTCGCCCCAGTTCTGCAACTTGGTGTACGGGCGGGAAGTGTACTGGGCAATCACCTCGTCGTGCTTCATGAACTCTTCCTTGGAAATCTGGGAATAGAGCTGCTCGTCCAGGTTGGTGCAGGCGGCCATGGCCAGCGCTGCAAATGCTATGGTGACAATCTTTTTCATAAGGCTTAGAACTTAATGGTGGCACCAAGGGTGAACATGCGGGTTCTGGGATAGTAGCTGGTCCCCTCAATACCGGGTGTCAGGCCTGAGAGCTGGACCTCCGGGTCCACGCCGGTGTATCCGGTGATGCACAGGAGGTTCTGGCCCGTGAGGTAAACGCGTGCGGACTTCACGTATTTGTTCTTCCAGGGAAGGTCGTAGGAGAAGGTTACGTTGTCCAGTTTGACGTACGTGGCATCCTCCAGGGCGCGGTCGGAGTAAACCACCTTGCCGGTGTACTCCGTGTAGTCGAGCCAGGAAGCCAGCACGTTCTTCTTGCCGAATTCGGTGATGTTCTCATACAGGGCGCGCAGCTGGTTGAAGGCCTTTCCGCCGAAGGCCCCGCGCAGCGTGGCGCTGAGGGAGAAGGGGCCGTAGCTCACGCTGTTGCTCCAGCCCAGGGTGAACAGGGGGTAGGCGCTGCCCAGGTTCTGCCACTCGTTCTGGTCCACATATTTGAGCTTCTGGTTGCCGTCTCCGCTGAACTTGGTGAACACGGGACCATAGAAGGTGCCGATGCTCTCGCCTTCGATGAGCCGCTGGCAGTTGGCGCCCAGCGGGGTGTTGAGCCAGCCAATCCGGTATTCCTGGCCCTGGAACTCTTCATTGGTGAAGGAGATGAGCTTGTTCTTGTTCATGGAGAACACCACGGACGTGCTCCAGGTGAAGTCCTTGGTCTTGATGGGATCGCCGAACAGGGTCAGTTCCACGCCGCTGTTGGAGATGGATCCCACGTTGGTAAACAGTTTTTCATAGTCGTACGGGGGCACCGGAACCTTGTAGTTGTACAACAGGTTGGTGGTGAGGCGGTAGTAGTAGTCCAGCGTACCGCCCAGCCGGCCGTTCAGCAGGGAGAAATCCAGGCCCACGTTCCATTCGCTCTTCTTTTCCCACTGGAGGTCGGGGTTGGCGTTGCTGGACGGGGCATAGGCGTTGGACCACTTGCCGTCGTAGTAGAAATACCCCACGGGTTCCACGCGCAGGATGGACTTGTAATTGTCGAAGTCCTGGTTTCCGGTCATGCCGAAGCCGGCGCGGAGCTTGAGTTCGTCAACCCAGGTGACGGATTTCATGAAAGGCTCCTGGGTGATGCGCCAGCCCAGGCTCACGGCCGGGAACAGGGCCCATTTGTTGTTCACCCCGAAGCGGGAGGAACCGTCGTAGCGCAGGGACACCGAAGCCATGTACTTCTCGGCATAATTGTACATGAGACGGCCGAAGAAGGCGATGTAGCGGCTGCTCTCGCGGGAGGAGGACATCTCGGCCTTGCCTTCCTTGATGGCGCTGCCGGCGCTCATGTTGTTGGTTTTGAAGAAGTCCAGGTCGAATCCGTAGTTGGACATGTAGCTGCTGCGGTAGCCCAGCTCCTGGAAGGCGTAACCGGCGATGGCCTGCACGTGGTGGCTGCCGAAGACATTGCTGTACTGCAGGGTGCTTTCGTACTGGATATCGCTGCTCAGGGAGTTGGAGATTTCGGCCGTTCCCTTCTTGCCCGTTTCTCCGGGATAGTGGCTGGTGCGGTAGTCACGGCTTTCGTAGCGCTCGACACCGTAGCTCACGAAGTTGTCCCATTTCAAACCCTTGACGGGCAAGATGTTGAGGGTGGCGCGACCGTTCACGCCCATGTTGTCAATCTCCGTGCTGGCCTCCCGTTCGTTGAGCATGGCCACCGGGTTGTAGTAGTCCATTGACTCCGTCTTGGTGAAGTAGCTGCCATCGGTGTCATAGACGGGTTCCGTGGGATTGTGCATGAAGGCCTGGCGGAACAGCCCCATGCGGGCGCCGTTGTACTGACGTTTTACATAGTTTAAGTTTGCGTCCAGGACCAGCCAGCCTTCCAGGGCTTCCTGGCGGATGTTGGTCTTGAACAGATATTTGTTGGCATTGTTCTTTTGCAGGATACCCTGGTTGCGCTCGAGGTTCATCACGGTGCGGTGGCTGAACTTGTCGGAGCCGCCGGCGATAGCCAGGTTGTGCTTGTGGCTCACGGGCGTGCGGGTGATTTCCTTGAACCAGTCGGTATCGGCCCCGTAGAGGTTGCTGGCCACATCGGGGCGGAACTGGTTCACCACCTGCTCGAACTGCTGGGCGTTCATGGGCGTGGCGCGCGAACGGACGGTCTGGGTGGAAACCTGGCCGTCATATTCGATGTGCGTCTGGCCTGCATGGGCCCGCTTGGTGGTGATGATCAGGACGCCGTTGGTGCCGCGGGTACCGTAGATGGCCGCGGCCGAACCGTCCTTGAGCACGTCGATGGACTCCACTTCCTGGAAGTTGATGCTGCGGATATCGGCCCCCACAACGCCGTCAATGATGATGAGGGGTCCCTGGCCGGCGCTGAGGGTGTTGGTGCCGCGCAGGAGGATCTCGTAGGAGGCGTTGGGGTCGCCGCCGTTGGGGTTGGTGACGCTGAGACCGGCCACCTTGCCCTGCAACATGCCGGCCGCCGAGGTGAACGACCCCTTGTCAAAGTCGTCGCTCTTGAGGCTCACCACGGAACCCGTCACCTCTTTCTTGGTGGTGGTACCGTAGCCGATGGCCACCGACTCGTTGAGCATCGTGGCCTCCGAGGGAATCAGGTTGATCACATAGTTGGATGTGCTTCCCACGGTGAAGACATAGTCGTCATACCCCAGGTAGCTCACGGTGACCTGCTTCCCGGTGGCGGCGGTGAGGGAGAACTTGCCGTCGATGTCGGTGATGGCGTAGGCCTGGTTGCCGGCCACCACCACGGTGGCGCCCACCAGGGCTTCGCCGCGCTCGTCCTTCACGGTGCCCGTGACGGTCTTGGTCTGCGCGAAGGACAGGGTCCCTGCCAGCAGCAGGGCCACGGTCACAAGCCATTGATATATCGTTTTCATAGCAGTTTGTTTTGGTTTACATTCCCGCTACCACCACGCAGGCCAGACCGGCCACGAAGAGGGCGAACATGAGGGCCAGCAGGCCATAGACTTTCTTGTCGGCACCCTTGAACTCTTTCCAGATGAACACGCCCCAGATGGCGGCGATCATGGGAGCGCCCTGTCCCAGGGCATAGGAGACGGCGGCACCGGCCGTTCCGGCGCAGATGTAGTTGAGGGAGGTACCCAGGGCCCAGATGCAGCCGCCCAGCACACCCACGAGGTGGGTCTTCATATTGCCGGCAAAGTACTGCTTATAGGTGACAGGCTCACCCACGAAGGGCTTTTTCATCACGATGGTGTTCACCACGAAGTTGCTCAGGAACACGCCCAGGGAGAAGATGACCATGGCCGTGTAGGGGGTGAGCTTGCCGGCTGCGGGCGCGGCGAAGTTGTCCAGGTCCACACCATTATATACCAGGGCGCTGAAGAAGGACATGATGATACCGGCCAGGAGGGCCAGCACGATGCCCTTGCGGTTCTGCTTGGGGTCACGCTGCTCGTTGGACACCTTGCCGGAGGCCATGCCGTTGCAGATGATGGCCGCTACGACCAGGGCCACGCCAATCCACAGGAGCGTGGTGTTCTGCCCTGCGGTGGGATGCAGCAGGAGGTTGTTGAGCACACCCATCACCAGTGCGATGCCCACGCCCAGCGGGAAGGCCACGGCCATGCCGGCGATGGACACGGAGGCCGACAGCAGGATGTTGGATACGTTGAAGATCACGGCGCCCAGCACCACCCAGCCGATGCTGGCCCAGCTGGCCTGTGCGAGGTCCTGCAGGAAGGGACGGCCCTCGGAGCCGATGCTGCCGGCGGTGAAGGCCAACAGCAGGGAGAACAGGACCATGCCAATCACGTAGTCCCAGTAGAAGAGTTCATAGCGCCAGCTCTTGGCGGCCAGTTTCTGGGTGTTCCCCCAGGAGCCCCAGCAGAGCATGGTAACAAAGCAGAAGATGACTGCGAGCGTGTAACTGCCAACGATGTACATAATACCTTATTTTTTAATTGTTATAAATCTTTACGGTAGGGGATGGAATTCTGCGCGCCCATCTTCTGGACGGTGAGGGCCGATGCCGCGCAGGCGAACGCGGCGGCATCCTGCAGGCTCTTGCCCTCGGAAATGGCTACGCACAGGGCGCCGCAGAAGGTGTCCCCGGCGGCGGTGGTGTCCACGGCCTTCACTTTGTGGGCCGGGACGAAGACGGAAGGACCGCCTTCGCAGATGAGGGCGCCTTTGCTGCCCATCGTCACGATGAGTTTTCCCACGCCCTTGGCCTGCATGGCCGCTGCGGCTTTCTCGGCCGATGCCACGTCTTCCACGGGCAGGCCGCTGAAGGTGGAAAGCTCGGTCTCGTTGGGGATGAACAGGTCCACGTAGCGGAAGAGTTCCTCGGGCAGCGGGCAGGCAGGCGCCGGGTTCAGCACCACGGTGGCGCCGGCCTCATGGGCCATCCGGGCCGCCTTCAAGACAGAGGGGATGGGGCTTTCCAGCTGGAGCAGCAGGATGCCGCAACCCTCGATGGCCTCCCGGGAGGCTTCGATATCGGCCTCCGTGAGGTCTCCGTTGGCGCCCGAAGCCACGACGATGCAGTTTTCGGCCTGCTCGTCCACGTAGATGAGGGCTACGCCCGAGGGGAGGTCGCTGCGGAGGATGCCGCTGGTATCCAGCCCTTCCTTCTTATACTGGGCGATGGAATTGTCGCCGAACATGTCGCGGCCCACCTTGCAGATGAACTGCACGTTCCCGCCCAGCCGCTGTGCGGCTACGGCCTGGTTGGCGCCTTTTCCGCCGGCGCCCATGGTGAAGACGCCGCCCAGCACGGTTTCTCCCGGACGCGGGAGCGCTTTGGTCTTGGCTGTCATGTCGGTATTGCTGCTGCCGATGACGAGGATACCTTTCTTACTCATGTGAAATGTCATTAATTGTGCAGTTTTTGCGCAAACGATTGCGCCTCTTATGTGGCAAATATAAGGAAAAATATTTTATTATTGCACAATTTGTTTTGAATTTTTCATTTAATCCTTACCTTTGTAGCGCAATCGTTTTCGCTTATGCTTGAGAAAAACAATCTGGCAACCATTTCCGAGCGTACGGGATACTCCGTTTCCACCGTCTCCCGGGTGCTTTCCGGGAAGGCCGGTCAGTATCGGATCAGCCAGGCTGCGGTGGAGCGGATTACCCGGGAGGCCCGGCGCTGCGGCTATCGGCCCAACCTGGTTGCGCAAAGCTTGCGCACCCGTCAGTCGCAGACGGTGGGCCTCGTGGTTCCGGGCATAGACAACCCCTTTTTCGCCACCCTGGCCAGCATCATCATCGCCGAGCTGGATGCCCGCGGCTACCATACCCTCCTGGCCGACTCCCGGGAATCGGCCGAAGAAGAGCGCCAGGCCCTGGAGATGTTCCAGGACCGGGGCGTGGACGGCATCCTGGCCGTGCCCGTGGCTTCTTCGCCCGCCTTCCACGAGGAGGTGGGGAAGACGGTTCCGCTGGTGCTCATCGACCGCTATTTCGAACAGACCACGCTCTCGTACGTGTGCACGGACAATTATGCGGGAGCCTATATGGCCGCGCAGTATCTGGTGGAGCATGGGTATAAGCGCATCCTGGCCATCCAGGGCGTGCCGGCCTCCATGCCCAACCGGGAGCGCGTGCGGGGCTTCCTGGACGCCATCCGGGGCCATGGCGTGGACTGCAAGGTTGCCGGGGACGCGTTCTCCGTCGAAAACGGCAGCCGCGAGGCCCTGGCGGCCTTTGCCGGCAATCCCAAGTCTTTCGACGCCATCTTCGCCTTCAGCGCCACCATCCTGCTGGGCACCATATCGGCCCTGCGGAAACTGGGCCTGACCGAAGGCAAGGATGTGGGGGTGATCTCCTACGATAACAACGGCTTCCTGGACTTTATGAACCCGCCCGTCACCCGGGTGGAGCAGCCCCTGCAGGAAGCCGGCCAGATTGCCGTGGAAACGCTCTTTTCCCTCATGGAGGCCCACCGTGCCGGCCTTCCCAACCCCGACCCCGTCCAGCAGCTGGTGCGGCCCACGCTCATCGTCCGCGACAGTTGTTAACACAAAAAAACGGCCTGGGATGCTTCCCAGGCCGTTTTTACTTAAAGGTGGAAGATTAGTTCCCGGGCTTACGCGCGGCGTACATAATCTTCAGGGCGGAGCAGCGGCGCAGCTCCTGTTTCACATCGGAAACGATACCCATGCGGACATCCTGGTCCACGCGGAGGTTCACGGTCATCAGGGACCGTTCTGCCTCACTCATGGCATCACGCTCGGCGGCGATGAAGTCGCGGATGTCGGCCACTGTCTTGAAAGAGTCGTTCAGCTGGATACGGGCATCCGTACCGTACATGGCCTGGAGGTGTCTCACAGGCGAGCCGATATTGATGTTGGCCGTAAGGTCCTTTCTCTCGAGCTTGGCAACCTCGGATGCTTCGGGGAGTTTCACCAGAACCTTGTTCTCGGTTTCCCGCATCTGGGTGGTCACCATGAAGAAGAACAGGAGCATGAACACGATATCGGAAAGGGAGTTGGACGATGCCTGGGGGACTTCCTTCTTATTGCTGGAGCTTCCAAATTTTGACATAATCTTATTCTCCTTTATTTCTTTTTACCGGTGTCCTTAGGCTCGGCCTCGGAGATGTTCTGCGGCACAGCCTTCTTGACAATGTTCTGTTCGTCTTCGCTCAGGCGGGAGAACTTCTTGCCGAAGGTCGCCCGGGAGAAGTCATCACGGAGTTCATTCACAGCCTTTACCAGTTCGTTCTGCACGGCGAGATAGGCCTGGTAGCTGGTACCACGGTCATTCTGCAGGGAGATAACGCCCTTGGAGACCATGTAGGTCTTGCCTTCGATTTCCTTGGCTTCCTTTTCGGGGAGGTTGGGATCGTTGGCGGGGTTGGAGAGGAACTCCTTGATCTTATCTTTCAAGAGAGAGATGTCCATGGCTTCGCTACCGGCAAACAGCTTATCGGCAGAGTTGATTCTGACGATGATGATGTTACGGCGGTTCACCTGCTGATCCTGGGCTTGTTCCTTGTCCGGGATAGGGGGGAGACGACGTTGCAGACCCGACTGTTCGCCCATGGTGGTAGTCATGAGGAAGTAGCACAGGAGCAGGAATGCAATGTCCGCCGTGGAACCGATTGCTTCAAATTTTCTTCTTGCCATGGTTCTGATTATTTTTTGTTGCGGACGGCCATCAGGATCTCACCCACGACGATGGACAGGATAGCTGCGCCACCGACGAAGTAGGCGAGGTTGAGGATGGTGTCGGTCATTTTGAGTTCTTTGGCAGTGGGCGGGGTGGGACCGGAGTAACCGATAGCCGGGGCGCCGGAAGCCACGAGGTAGCAGACACCGAAGAGGGCGGCTGCGGCCACGACGGCGATGCCGATCTTGATGAGGCCCTTGGGGTTGGTGGTCGCGGTGACGATGAGGCCCACGCAAATCACGGAAACAAGGGCGATGCCCAGGACAATGTAAGCCCAGTAGAGCAGCGGATCCACTGTGCCGTTGTCTTCCGCGACAGTGGCCGGATAACCCTTAATCGTACCCCAAAGCAGAACCGCCACGCTCAGTAACATCAGGACCCAAAGGACGATCTTGACTATTTTGGCGTATTTCTGGTTTTCCATTTCAATTTGGAATTAAGGGGTTGACTATTTCTTGTTGTATTTGACCATGGTGTCCACGAAGCGGATGGAAGAATCTTCCATATCGATGCTCAGGGCGTCAATCTTGGCGATAATGTAGTTGTAGAAGATCTGGAGAATCATGGCCACGATCAGACCACCCACGGTGGTGATGAGGGCCACCTTCATACCGCCAGCCACAACGTTCGGGGAGATGTCACCGGCAGCCTGGATAGCGTCGAAGGCCTGGATCATACCGATAACGGTACCGAGGAATCCGAGGGAC
>JAEEGL011660132.1_pt1 | contig 18262 bp, 6 predicted proteins | sample 9134231 | NCBI WGS metagenome assembly JAEEGL01 (sample SAMN16246548, study PRJNA631951) | gut metagenome | biome: gut microbiome; feature: rumen; material: fiber-attached | host: Bos | place: Iran: Karaj | collected 2018-10 | reverse complement strand
TATTATTATGGTGTTGCTAATTATTATCCTGCTGGAAATTATATGAATGAATTTGAAGATAATGTTTTCCCAGCTTAATATTTTTTAGTTTAATTTTAAAAAATCATTATTTTTTTTTTAATAATTTCAAACTTTTTTAAAATATTTAAAATATTAAAAAATTATGGGATTTATTTTATTTTTCCATATAAATTTATATATTTTTCAAAATTTAAAATTATAATTTCATTTAATTTATTGAGTTCAAAAAATATATTTTCAAAATTAATGAATTAATTCTGGAATTTATAAATTAGTTATTTGAGTTCTTATTTGTTTTTGCAGAACTTTTATCAATATTTAATAATTTATCAATATTACTAACAGAAGCTAAAACTTCCTTAGGAATAATTCTAAGCATATTTTTAGTTTTATATATAATAGAATTTAAATTTTTAACAAAAGGAACCCAAATTAGTAAAAATAACACAAAAATTACACTCAAATATATACTTAACATAATAATAAACTGATAATAATCATCAGTTAAATATTTAGTTATTGCATCTATTGTAACTTGTTTTAAAGTAATAAAATATGATATATACAAACTATTCATCACTATATTTAATACTTGAGTAGATTCATAATTAAAACAATTTATAGGATCATTTTTAACATAAGCTTTTAATTCTTCTGAATCAGTTGGCCAAAATGATTTTCCATATTCAGTTCCTGTTAAAGTCAAATTATTCATTGGTTTTGATGTATCAATTACAATTAAAGAAAAATCTTTTGAAAATCTAATTTCTTCTATAAAATATGAATTCATTAAAAAATATCCAAATCTAGTTGCTCCATTTAAATAATTTAAACATTCTTCTTTATTTTCAAAATATTCATCTGATATATAATCACATGGACTCTTTGCATTTAATAATGAATATTTTTCATAAAAACTATTTGGTAATTCTTTTCTATGTTCATTCATATATGAATGTGTTTTTTTTCTTAATACATATATATCTTCTAAATCTGATAATAAAAGTGTTTTTGAATCAACTAAACGAACTGTTGAATTTTGATCAAATAAATATTCTCTTAAACAATTGAAAATAATATAAAATGCATCCTCAATTATTAATTCATATTTAAAATAATTTTCACTTATTATTATTTTTTCCAAGTATAAATAAAATAATGCAAAATTAACTGTAAAGAATATTAATATTAGAAATAAAAAAATACCAAATTTTATTTTAAAAATTTTTGATAATTGAGAATTTCTTTTTCTTCTATCATTTATATTACTTATTGTATTATGAACTTCTTTTATAATTTCATTTGGTTTATTGAAACTTTTTTCATTATAATCTTCATCATAATAAAAATATGAATCTTCAAATTCTTCTTCTTCATTTTTTAATTTTTTAGCAAAATTTTCACATTTATCAAGTGATGATTTAATAACACTTGGACCAATTTCAAAAAAAACTTCAATATAACTTTCTTTTTTTTTTGAAACTTTATCATAAGCATACCTAATAATAAAATAAATACCAATTAATATCAAAAAAATAATAACAAAACTAATTATGTAAATTAATTCAATTTTATCTATAATTCTATGTAATTCTTCAAAATAAATGTCACCTTGAGTATAATAAGCATTTGATAAAACATTTAAACTATTTTTTAAAAAAAAAAATGTATCTTGTTCAGTTGGAATAATTTCACTAATATCTTTAGTTAATATATTATATAATGCTGTACAAGATTCAATAAAACCACTTTGCATAGTTGTTTTTGTTATTTTTATTGAATAATCTTTCTGTATATTTTGAGTTTCTATTTGATCTTCAAATAATATTTTATAATTCTTCTTAGAAATTTTCAAAGACACTCCTGTTGTAAATGTTAAAAGTTGATGCATTTCTTTAAATAAATCCATAGTTTTATTAAATGTTGTTTCTATATAAATATTTCTTGGAAATCTTGAAGGAATTTGTGTATAATTTTCATTGTTTAATAAAGTTAATTCTCTTATATAATATGCACCAACACTATTAAAAATTAATAATCTATATGTATTCATAATTAAAAATCCAATATTTTTTATTTCATCTGATGTATGAATTATATAATATAAATTAGTTCCACCTATTAACATTATTAATATAAAAACAAAGATTGACATTGTATTTAATAATGATATACTTTCTTGAGAATCTTTCTTTTTTAATGCGTATTCAATTTCTTTTGATAAATTATTTTCTTGGTTAATTTCATTTCCTATTATAAGATTTAAATTAGGATTATTATTTAATGATGAATTATCAACTTCATTTATTTCTTTATTTTCTTTTTCTTCTTCTTTTATTTTTTTGCCTTCTTTCATTTTGGTTTCTATCTTTGATATTTTTTCCCAATCTTTTACTTCTATTAAAATATTTTTTGAATAATCATATTTAAGAAATTTAATTTTAGAAAAATTAACTTTATAAAATTCATCTTCTGTTTTATCTTTAGATAAAATATTACTTTTAGTTTTTTCAATTTTCTTTTTGCCTGGGGAATCATCATTATTATAATTTATTATATTATCTATTTTAGTATTATTTTGATTGTTATTTTTATTAATATTATTACTATCTTCATAAGATGAACTTTCAGAATCTTCTTCATCATTTTCTTCTTCATTTTCTTCTTCATTTTCTTCATTTTCTTTTTCTAATTTTTTATTTTGTTCTGCCAATTCTTTCATAACAAAATCTTTCATTTCATCCCTTAAAGAATCACTACTAATACTTTCATTAGGACTATAAGTTAAATTCTCAGTATTTAATTTAAAATTAAATGTTGAAGTAGGAATAAAATTAGGATCAACTTTAAAATCATTTTGATTATTAGGATAATATAAATCTGAATAATTTTTTCTTTTTGGAGTTATATTTTCAATTCTTGATGTTGGATTTTTATTTTTATTGTTAATAATTCTATTTGTTGAAGGAATTTTTGATGATGCAATATTATTTATATTTAATTTTTCAAATTTAAATATATATCCAATTAATTTATTATTGATATTTACTTCATTTACAACTAAAATAAAACCATCATCTAAATTTCCAATAATTCCTTTTGAATTTTTAAGATTTAATGAATTATTCAATTTAACTGAAAAATATTTTGATTCAAATAATTCTGTTCTTTTCCAATTTATATTAACAGGATTTTTATATTTTTTTGAAAGAATATTTCTCTTTATATTTAATTTTTGTTCAGAATTTAATTGATTATTATATTTAATTGCAATTTGTAAAAATTCTTCTTGTAATTGTTTAATAAAAATTGTAATTTCAATATTATTACTAATAATAGATGAAGATAAACCTAAATCAAAAACAGCATTTGCAGTAAAATTTTGAATTTCTAATTTTTTATTTGTTAAAATATAAGAATATTTATTTTCTTCTAAATTATGATTTGTATGAAAAAAAGCTAAATCTTTTAATATTGAACCAACAAAAAATAATTCATTATTTTCAGTTTGAATTATTAAAATTTTTAAATGTAATTCAATTAAATATTTTGATTTGTTTCTACCAAAAGTAATAATTTCTTTTATTTTTTTATTATTAGCATTTAAATTTTCAATTTCTTGTTTTTTATATTCATTTAAACTATATTTTAAAATTTTTCTATGTTCTTTTTGATAAATATCAGGCATGATTATATCAAGTGATTTACCAATTAATTCTTCATATTCAAAACCAAAAATAGTAGAAATACTTAAAGAAACATTTTTAATCATTCCAAAGCTATCATTATTAGCTGAAACAATTATATATTGAAATTTATCATTTGTTGATAATGAATATGGATTAATATGATTTAAATTTATTTCATGTGGTATATCGGCAGTTTCTCCTATTTCTTCAACTATTTTTCTATAAGATAAACTTTTTTCTTTATCATTTAAAATATCATTTAAGAAATCAGAATAAATTTTCAATATTTCAAAATCATTATTTCTTATTTTTTGTATTTTTTCAAAAATTTCATTTATTTCTTCTATAACAATATTAATTTGGGTGCCACATTCATTTAATTTTGTTAAATCTTCACTTCCACTTGAATGAGATGCATATAATTGAGACCAAAATTCAATATATAAATTAGAAGCATTTGTTATTAAACTTAAAAATTGATTTTTTAAATTTTTAAATTCTAATTCATTTACAAAATCAACATTATTATTTTCATCAATATTTAAATCAAAATAATCATCTTCTATAATTCTATTACATCTATAAATAATAAATTGTTCTTCAATTGAAGGATTTAATTCTTCAATTCCTTTTAATAATTCTCCTGCTTGTTTTCTTTTTTTCATTTTTTGAATTAAAAAAAGTGCATATGCAAATTTAACTTCTAATTGATTTGGAAATTTAGATAAACACAAAGAAAAAAGTAATTCTGCATGTTGTAATAAAAAAGGATATCCATTATTTCCATATTTAACACAATTTTGATATTTTTTTAAAGGACATTCTGGAATTGGACAAGTTTCTTCATATATTTCAATATAACCTTTTAATAATATATATGCATTTCTTTTAATATCTTTATTTTCTAATAAATTTATAAAACATTTAATTTGATTTATCATTTCATAAAATGATTTTTCCTTTCCTATTGTTTTCATTATATTAAATTGACGATCTTTTTTATAAAATATTAAAATTAAACAAAAAATTGGTTCTGTTATAAAATAAATTCCTAAACAACTATCAAATTTATTATTTAAAGTAAATCTTCCTATTAATAAAACGAAACAAGCCCAAAAGAAACTAAGAGATAAAAATTGATTAATAAAAATTAAAATATTATTATTAAATCTTGGATAACTAAAATTTAACATCATTAAAATAAATGAAAAAAAAATACAAGAAAAGATTAAAATATAATGTATTTTTAATGAACCATCTAAAAAAACAAAAATTAATGTAATTGAAATTTTACAAATAGCAAAAAATACATCTGGTTTAGAAGTAGTTTTTGAGATTCTTTTTGAATTTCCAGCTAAAGCATATTCATAAAAAATCATTAAAGCTAAGAGATTAATTGAGACAAATAATCCAATACTTATAATACTAAATAAATTATTAATATAATATATTAATGTATAACATTTTAAATTATCTGAATATAAATTTGTATTATTTTCTGTACAATCAAATGAACTTGTAAAACAAAAAAAAATAGGCAAAAAAAATGTTGTAGATGTATGTGGTAATATTGCTTTTACTATTTTTACTGAATAATATAAATTGAAATAATTTCTATAAAATTGAATTAAAATATAAAAAATTAATATTGAAATAATAAAATTGATTGTTATGCAAAAATAAAATAATGTTAAATACATTGTTTTATCTCCTTTGGAGAATGGCATTAAAAGAAAATATTTTACAATATTACTTATATTGTTAAAAATTTTATCTTTTTTCCATTCAATTACAAACTAAAAATATTATATTTAAATATTTTATATTTTACATATGAGTCAAATGGATAATACATAATTTGAAGATATTGAAAAATTATACTTACGCTTTCTAAAAATACGTTTGATTCATTATCTTTTAAAAATAAAAAAAACATATAAAATAAACAATTTTTAATTTTTTTTTCAAATTTCCTAAGTTTTGTTTCATTTTCTGATATATTAATTTTCATAAAAATTTCATTTGAATCTTGATTTGACATTTCTTTTCACAATTATATTCTAATAAATATATTTATTTTTAATTTATTTTGAAATATAAAAGAAAATATAAAGTACTTTAAATTATTATCTATAATTTTTTTTATTTACTTTTTTAAAAAAATTGAGGAATATATTATTTCATATTTCTTTTTTTATAAGTTATAAATTATTTTATGTGACATATTTAAATAAAAAAAAACATATATAAACAATATATATTTTTTAATTAGATGTTAACTTACTTATTTAATTATATAAATATATTTTATATTTTATTTAACTTATTAAAATATGTAATTAATTGTGTTAATTTTAAAAATAAAAAATCAATACTTTTTTATTATTGAATTTTAAGTAAAAAAAAATTAGTTTATAAGATATTCAAATGTCAATACAATTGAGTATAATAATAGAATTAATTAAAATATATTCAATTTCAAAATTTAATCAAAGAAAATTCTTATAAAAGACCAAAAAATATAACTAATAACTTAACAATTTATAAATAGCCAAAGATTCATTTATTCCTTCATTTTCACTTTCTGATAATATTAAAGAATAAATTAAAAATTCCTATTAATCCAATTCCAATTCAATGAAGCTAATTTAATATAAATGTCAAAAATATTAAAAGAGAATATGATAAAATTTTAAATGTAAAATTTCAAAAAAGATAATATATGATGATGCTCCTATGATTATTGATAATAAAAAATAAAGATTTTTCTATCAAATTATATTGATAAATATGGAATAAAAGGTGTTGAATGAATGAAAATACAGAAAAAAAACTTATTTTCTAATTCATTAATTTTTTAATATATTATTTTCTTTTCCTATTGAAGGAAATAATGGAGCTTTTAATTAATATGCATTGAATCATTTTTTATTATTTTTTTATTTATTAAAAGGAAATCTTCTTTATTTTTAGAAAAAATTAAAATTAATTATGTGAATAAATTAATAAATATTTAATATTTTATATTTCTAATAATAAAGGAATATGATGATATTTTTGAAAAGGGAATTTATAATTATATTAGATATTTATCTAAAAATAAATTGGTTAATTACTTATTTTAATCAATTAAAATACAAATATAATTAAATTTACAATATATATCAATTAGTTATTTTTCTTGAGTTATTCAGTTATTAACTTTATTATAATAAATATTTAATTTTTATATAAAAATATATTTTCAAATTTTGTTTAATTTATAATATTTATTTTTATTTCAGAAGTAAATTAAAACAATTAATATTTTGATTTCTTAAAAATATATTTATTTTTTTTCTAAAAATTTGAAAAAAAATATAAAAAACATTAATAAATTCAAATATAAAAAAAAATTTAGTTATTATCTTTGTACATTAAAATATTTTATAATTATATTTTGACTATAATTTATTAAATTTATTTGTTTATATTTATTCATAAAAATAAATTATTTATGAAGTTATTCTCTTCTTTTTTATGAATAGAGTCTTTTTTAAGTTATTAGTTTTTTTTTATATATAATTTAAATTTACATATTAAAAATAAAGAAAATGATAATAATATATACTTTTTTCAATTTTTAATAAAAATATTTTAAGTCCACTTATTAATATTTTTTATTTCTTTCTATTTATAATTTTCCAAGTTTAAATAATAATTATTTAATAATTATGGATTAAGTATTAGAAATAGGAATTTATTTTTTGATATAAGTATTTGGTTTATTTTATGTTTTTCAATATTTAAATGATTTTAGGTTTTATTGAAACTATTTGTTTAAATTTATATATTTTTTACTCTCTATTTATTTTTAATTAAAATTTTCTCAAAAAATTAATTTTTATTATTTTTGTTTTGGTTTTAATTAGTTAATCAGGTGCTCCTATTACTATATAAGAAATTTATTAAAGAAAATACTCCTAATATTGATTAAATATACTTCAAATGATTTACATTTCAAATTTTATTTTAGTGTTAATATTGGAGATTTTAGTGACCAAATTTTTGGAAGATATTCAACTGATAAATCTGGATTTTATTATCATTTATGCTATACTGTTTTTTATATTTTGTTATTGTTATTTTATAAATTTTAAATTATTTAACTAATATTATTAATAAAGTTAAAAAAGGTGTTAATAATATTAAACATATGTTTAAAAATTTTTAATTGAAGATAATAATATTAGATCTTGAATAGATGTTATTATTTTGAAGTTAGATTAGATATGATTAAATAACAAAAAATTCTTTTTTTTCTTCTATTCGGAAAATTGAGTAGATAAATGAGTTTCCAAAAATTTTTTCAAGAAGAATAAATTTATTTTTTATTCATTAAAAGATTAATTATTAGATAAATATAGGCATTAATTGACATTATTGATATAAATATATTTTTATTTAAAAATATTTAAATTTTAAATAATTTTTAAGATAAATTAATAATTTGCCAAGGTAATATTTTAACTATAAATAATAATAAATATTTTATTTTTCTTCAAGTTCAGTTTTATTACCATTTTCCAAGTTATTTTTCTGTAAATCATCATTATAATCAAAAGGAACATCATTATCATACATAATTAAAATAAAAGAAATAATATTTAAAAACCCTCCAATGAAAAAACAAAATTTATAAGGAATTGTAATAGTTGTTCCATGATAATATTTAGAAATAATAAAAGCAGTAAGAGATGAAATAATATTAGAAAAAGTGCTAAAAATTCCATTAATCCCAATTAAAATTATACTATTTTTCAAACCAAAAATATGCATTATATGAGGATTCATTGAAGTTAAAAATCCACTAAAAACAATATGTATTGAAAAATTTAAAATAATATACATTAAATTATAATCAATAAAAAAACCAAAACCAAAAGAAATTAAACCATTTAAAATAATTATAAAAGATAAAATAATTTTTGTTCCAATTTTATCTGTTAAATGACCAAATAAAGGACTAATTATAATTAAAGAAAGTGAATTTACAATTCCTAAATATTGTAATATTTTACCATCAATTCCAATTAAAGCACCATAAGTTCTTGAAGTAGCAACAATAAAATGTTGATTAAATGAAGCAAAAAATGATATTCCAACAATTAACCAAAATTTCTTATTTTTTAAAGCTTTCATTATATCTTCATTATTTTCTTTTTTATTATTTTTTTCAATTAAATTTTCTATATTATTATTTATTTTTCCAATTTCATTATTTTCATTATATTTTTTAATAAGAATCATTGATAATATTCTTAATATAGGAAATATTATAATACATAAAAGTACATAAATTATAATTTTTTTACATATTCTTTCAGGATAAAATATTTCATTTTTTTCAGGATTAAGTGTATAACCTTCTTTATTAATTATTTTTTCTCCTAAAAATTTAAAAAATGATAAAGAAATAATATTTGGTATCATAATTGCAGAACTTATTAAACCTTTTCTTTGTGGAATATACATAATTAAATTTTTTGTGTATGGAATTGAAAGTCCATTTCCAATTCCCATAATACATATTAAAATATATGAATAATAAATATTTTGTTGAATGTAAAAACCAATTAAACTAATAAAAACTAAAAAAGAACTTAAAAATAATGTTTCATGAAAGCCTATTTTATTTTCTAAAATCCCTGCTATTGGCCCAACTAATTTAGTTGATATTTGATTAATTGGAAAGAAAAAATTACCATAATGCATTGTAACAAATGATTGTTTTAAATGAATAAATGATGTTAGATAAACACTTAATCCTGATATTGATGTTATTGGGAAATTACTTAAACTAAAGATAATTGAACCAATTAATGTTTTTGTAAAATATTGATTCTTTTTATTTTCCATTATATAAATATATTGGTTTAATTTTCTTTGTTTATTTATTATTTTATAAATTGTTTAATTATTGATTTATATATTATATATTAGTTAATACAATATAAATATTATTTGAGAATATCTAAAGAAATGAATTTTAGGGATTTTAATAATTTTTATTAAAGAAATATTATTTAATATAAAAGATTATTTATTTGTCTTATATCAAATTTTATGTTATTTAATATTCTTAATAATATTTAATAAAATGTAAAATAATTGAAAAATTAATATAGTATTTTTCAAATGAAATTTTTTAATTTTAAATTATTAAATATATATAATCAATTAGTATGATAATAGTTATTAACTTTATTATAAATATTATTATTCTTTCAAGATTAAAAAATTAAGTTTATATATTAAAAAAATATTTATAAAAAATTATTTAATTTTTTAATTAATTAAATAAAATAATATTTAAAAAAAAGAATTATTCTATGAAAAATCTTAAAAAAAGCATTTCCAAAAGATAACAGTAAAAAATCAAAAAGAATATTAATAAAAAAATAAAAAAATAAAATAAACTTCTATTATAAATATCTTCAAATAAATAAAAAATCATATTAAAAATGACAAAAGTCCCAAACCTCCTAGAAATCGACATGTCAAAATGGGAATATAACCAACAAGACAAAACCTATTACCAACTATCAATTCCCTACTTAAAAAATCCACCAGATCCCCATTATAACAATTTAGCAATTTTCGTTCCAGATAAATATTTTAAATCTCAAAAAAACAAAGACAACAAAACATATAAATGTGAAATAAACCAATCAGGTAAAATAGGAAAATTAACACCAAAAAATGCTCCAATAGTATTTTTAGTAGACACAGGTGGTTACATGCCATGTGAGCCATTAAAAGAATATGAAAGTCAGAAAGATTACACAGATAAAGGTTTAATTTATATTCATCCAGGATGTCGTGGTCGTACTCATGGAGCACCTTCTGGTATTGTTGACTTAAAAGCTGCTATTAGATTTCTTAGAAAAAATAAAGATATTTTACCTGGAGATACTGAAAAAATTTTTACTTTTGGAATGAGTGGTGGTGGAGCACAAAGTGCAGTTTTAGGTGCTTCTGGTAATGCTAATATTTTTAATGGGTATTTTAAAAAAATTGGTGCTGTTTTAAATGAAAGAGATGATGTTTATGGTTCTATGTGCTGGTGTCCTGTTACTGGATTAGATATTGGTGATGAAGGTTATGAATGGAATTTAGGTTGTTCTAGGAAAGATTTAGATGAGGAAAAAAGTAATTTTTCTAAAAAATTAAGTGAAGCTTATGCTAGTTATATTAATAATTTAGATTTGTGTGATGAGAATGGAGAAAAGTTATCTTTGGAAAGAAGTAAAGATGGTATTTATCAAAATGGTAGTTATTATAATTATGTTAAAAATGAAATTGAAAGAAGTTTTTGTAATTTTATTCAAGATACTAAATTTCCATATAATTATGAAAAAAGTCAAGAAGATCATTCTAAATTAGGTGAAAAAATGAAAAAAATGGGAGGTAAAAAAGGAGGAAATGCACATGAAATGAAAGATAAAATAAATAGAGTAAAAATAGAACCAGATATTCAAATAAAAGGAACATATAAAAATATAAATGATTACTTAAAAGCATTAAATTCAAAAGTAAAATGGATAGAATATGATGAAAAGAAGAAAAAAGCAACAATAACATCAATTTCAGATTATGTAAAAGCAATGAAACCAGCATCAAAAGATATAGGAGCATTTGATGATTTAGAACTTAGTCAAGGTGAAAATGAATTATTTGGTTTAAATAATGAAAAATCACATTTTGATAGATTTTTAAAGAAAATTGTAAAAGGAACAAAATATGAAAAAGATTTTGAAAATGATTTTAAAATATGTGATGAAATGGGTCATAATATGAATTTAAGAGTTGATATGATGACACCACTTTATTATTTAATTAAAAGATTTCCTGGATATAAAAAAAGTAAAGTTGCTCCTTTATGGAGAATTAGAAGTGGATTACAACAAGGTGATTGTGCTTTGTGTACTGAAATTAATCTTGCTTTAGCTTGTAAAAATTATGATGGGGTTAAAAATGTTGATTTTGAAATGATATGGGATCAACAACATAGAGAAGCTGAAAGGAAAGGTGGAGTTTCTTATGTTAATTTTATTGAGTGGGTTTTAAATAATTGTTAAAATATGTTTTAAAAGGAGGGTTTTTTTTGTTTATTTTTAGTTTTATTTATTTGAAAATTGTTTTTTGATTTGATTTTAGTGTTTTTATTTTTTTATTTTTTTTTTTTTGTTTTTTTTTATTGTTAGTTCATTTATTAAAATCTTAATATAATGTTAATTAAAGTTTGTTTTTTAAAAAATAATAAATTAATCTATTTTTTATTTATTTATGGAAAATTAAATATATTTTAAAGAATAATGATAAAATCAATAGTATTAATTGATTTTATAATTTAAAATTATCAATAATATTTTACTTTATAAATATTAATATATTTCATCTTTATTTTTTGATAATAATAAATAATTTTAATTCAAATTATCATCAAAAAAAATATAAAAAACAATTCATCTTTTTTGTAAAATAATTTTAAAATATATTAAAATAAAAAATTAATTAAATGCAATATAATATACTCAAAATATTTAAATCTTTATTAAAGTAAAAAATACAAATAATATATAAAAATGTAAAATCTAATTTAATGGTTGTTTAGAATATATTAAATATGATGATAATGATACATTAAAAAGTATATAATTTTTAAAAGGAAAACTTAAATATCATTATGAATATCAATTATAATTCAACTCAATTACTAAATTCTTAAAATGAAATACAAACTAATAATAATTCAAGTTAATAATAAATTAAATAAAAATGTAAAATAAAATCTTTAAAACAAAGAGAAAAATATACATATATATTATAATAATAGAATGATAAAGATAAAAATGGTTGAAGGTTTTTATATGATAATGAAGATTATTATTAATAATTTTTTAATAATCATATTTTTGATGGAGAAGAATATTTAAAAATTAAAATAGTAGTGAATATATCTTTTCTAAACAATATATAAAAGGAAATGTCAAATTTTTTAGAAAAAGGAGATAATATGAAGGATATTATTTTTGAAGTAAAAAAAAAGTTAAGAAATTTATCTTTTTGTTAATGGGGATATATTTAATAATTAGATAATGAACATAATAAGGAAGGAGATTTAAAAATTAATAATTTTTTTTATAAAAAATATTGAAGAAATGAACATTCAATATAACAAAAATAAAAAGAAAATATTACTTAATTGATTTATTGAAGATATTGATTTAATGAAATTAAAAAATTTAAATTCCAATAATAATGAAGAAGAAGAATATATTTTAATAAAAGTAAACTCATTTTTTTGAAAAAAATATATTCATAAAATAAATAAAATAAAGTAATATTTTTTTACAATTCATTTTTTTTAAATTTAATTTAAAAAAATAAATGAATTTAATATTAATATAAGTTTTTTATAACTTTTTTAATAGTTTAAAACTTATTTAATAATTTCATTATTGGTTTTATATTCTTTTAAACTTTAATAATTTAATAATAAATTATATTTCTTTCAATGATATAGAATATTTATTTTAATAATAAATATTTTAATATTTAAATCAACTAAATAAATTTCTTATGATATTAAATAAATTATTTTTCTTTTATTAATTAAAATGAATTAATTAAAATCAAAAAACATTTTTATGACTCATCAAATATTTAATTTAATATCTAATAATAATATTTAAAATGCTAAATAAAAATGAAGAAAATATATATAATTTAGAAGAAAATTTTGAAAATGAAAATGAAAATTATTTAATTTTTGATAATTCTCCTCATCCTTCAAACTATAATATACCGCATATTAATATAGAATATAAAGATGATTCTTCTTTTTATTTAAACAAAAAAAAAAAAAAACGAAAATATTAATGAAATTGATTATCTTGAAAATGAAAATAAAGCAATAGATTTAAAAAGAAAAAATAAATTAAAAAGAAATGCAGAAAGTGCAAGAAAATCTCGTGCAAGAAAAAAAGAATTAATGAATAATTTAATTGAAGAAAATCTAAAATTAAAGTTAGAAATTAATGAATTAAAAAAAATAATTAATAATAAAATATGTAATAATTGTAAAAAACAAATTTTACATGAAGCAATGATAAATGAAAATACAAATACTATTAAATCAATAAAAAATAGATTAATTTTATTTTCAACATTCTCAATTTCAATTATCTTATTAATTTATTTTAATTATATATCAATAGATAGTAAAAATATATTAAGAAATTTAAATTTAGTTTATGAAAAATCAGATGAACCAAAATATATTAATTTAGAAATAGAAAATTTAACTTTAGCTTCTATGCATATTCTTTTTGGAGATTATTATTCATTAATCAGAAGAAAAAATTTTTTATATAATGAAAATAATATTTTATATTCTTTTAAAAATATTGGAAAAGTAAGAGTTATTAAAGAAAGAGAAATAACTGAAAGTATGGAACCAAATAATTGTGAAAATTGTGTTGTTGAATTAGAACAAAATGATGTTATAATTAAGAAAAATGAATTAGGAAGTTTACAATTTAAAATTATTATAACTCCAAAAATAATGAATAAAGATGAAAAAGGTTGGCCTATATTATCTTATGAAATTGATTGTAATGGAACTGGTTTTTCTAAAAATTATGTTTATCCAAAATCATATTGATTTTTTAATTATATTCAATTATAAATTAAAAATTTCATTATGAATTAAATATATTTTTATTATTTTTATCTGATTTATGAAATAATATATTTTTAGGATTCTTTTTTATTTATTAATAACTATAAAATAATAATTTTATTTCAAATAATAAAATGGGAAAAAAAATTTAACTGTGAGGAAATTATTATGAAAAAAATTTGGATTCAAAAAAATTATATATTTTATTATTTTTAATTTAATTATTAGTATTATCTATATTTCTAATTAAGTTTTATTTTTAAAAAATAAATTTATATTTAATTTTAAATATATTAAAATATATTTTAATATACAATCCAATTTTCATATTCAATATCATCTTGATTTTTTAACATTTTTAATTTTTTTTTCTTTTCTTCTTTTTCAAATTTCTTTCTTGCAATTAAATTATCATAAATATCAATTTTCCTGATTGGTAAAAAAGTATTATTATTTGTTTTTCTAATGTTTTTAATTTCATCATCAGAATTTTTTTCAAATCTTAATTTAATCTTAATACTTTTATCATTTCTTTTTTTTCTTTCTAATTCTTTTAATATTTTATCGAAAATAAATTTTATTTTAGAATCTTTTATAAAATTTTTAATAAAATTTTGATAATATACTAAAACATTTTCTAAAACTGTTAATCCATAAATACATTTATTATAACTTTTTCCATTTTCAATTATTGTATCAGCATTGTTATTAATTTTACCATAAAAATTCATAATTTGAAAATCAATTTCAATATTTATTGGAAGGGAAATTAAAATTTTTTTTATTTTTAAAAAAAGTTTTTCTTCATTTGATTGTTTTAATTTATTTAATAAATATTTATATTTCATTTCTAAAATTTTATTTCTTTTTTTTAATTCATTTAATGTTTCTTCATACATAGAAAAATTTATAATTTCATTTTTTTTATCTAATTCATTCTCATTATTGCTTTTATATAAATCATTTATATTATATTTTATTTCACTAAATATAGAAAAAAGTTCCTTAACATTATTTTCTAAATCATTCATTTTATAAATAAATTCATCAGGTGAATCAAAAATTGGAATATTAATAATATTTTTGTTTTTATTTTTTAAAATTAAATCATTAATTTCAACTTTATTTATATTTTTCTTTTTTATTGATTTTTGTTGCATAATATTTTTACTTGATATACTTCCTTTTCTAGATGATGATATACTACCCACTGATATATATGAGATTCGTTTTGTACTTCTTCTTGCAAAAATATTAAGTGATGAATCATCTTTTTTAAATTCAATTCCATATTTTTTTAATTCTTTTTCTGGAATTTCTCCAATTTTTGTTTTTTTATATTTTACTAAAATTAAAAAAATTTTATATTGTTTATAAAGTTCTAAAAGTAATTTCTTTTGTTTTATAAAATTAAATAATCTTAAATTTGAAATTTCTAATTCACATTCTTGAGAATATAATTGATTTATAATATTTTTTTCTTTATTAATTGTATGATATAAAAAATTCACATATTTATTTAAATTTTTAATAAAAATTTCTAATTTTTTTTTACAATCTTCTATCATAAAAATTTTCATTTTAACTTCTTGAATTTTAAAATCTTTATTTTCTTTAATTTCATTGTATCTCTTTAATAAATTTTGTTGTGTAATATTAAATAAATATGAAGTTTTTATTCTTTGATTAAATTGAGATAATGTTTCTTTATTAAAGTTTCTTCTTTCTGATGATTCTAAACAAGAACTAATCATTTTATTAAATCTAAAAGGCATTTTATGTTCAATTGTAGGATAAACATTATTAATATTAATTTTACTTGTATATAATTTTAAATTTTTAATAATTGAATGATTTCTATCTGATAATGATCTTGTTCTATTTGAAAAAATAGTAGTTGTTTGATTATTATTTTTCTGACTTTTATTTAATTTAGTTAGGAAAAAATCACTTGAATTTTCTGTCTCTAATAATAATTTTGGTCTTGTATGGTATTTATATTTCTTTTCAATTATTTTTCTATGAAATTTATTTAAAATTGAATTTGTTTCTATTTTTGATTTTAATTTAATTTTTTTAAATTTATTCCCTAAATCTGATTCATTATATTTCAAAATATTTTTTATATAACACGATATTTTTTTTTTTCCTGAATTACTTCTACTTGAATATAAATTCATTTATTTATTTTCTAACAATTAACATTTAATTATTTAATTAAAAAAATAAATTATTATATAACAAATATTATTTACAAACTAAAAAAAATATTAAAAAAAACTCCAATAAACCAAAATAATAAATATATAAAAGTAATACAAAACAATTATATAAATAAATAAAAAAAAAAATGACAGACTCAAATCCTCAAACAGACACAACAACAAATAAAAAAAAAGAAGAAAACAAAAAAGAAATAAAAACTCAAAAAATAATTTTAATGCAAAAAGGTGACTATACAGTTCATATATTATTAGAAGAAATAAAAAACCTAATTCCAATAGAAGAAAATAAACTTCCAACTCCAATAGTAAAAATAACATGTTTCAATGAAACAAAAAGAAGTGAACAACCCGAAACAGCATGTGATTCATATTCATATGGTGAACATTTTTATTTTGAAAAAACAAATTTAACAATAGAACAATTAGACTCATCTAAAATAATATTAGAAGTATATGATTATAAAAATTCATCAAATAAATCTAAATATTTTGGTATTTATGAATATGATTTAGTTTATATTTATAATCAACCAAATCATGCTTTACAAAATTTTTGGTTAGCTTTAGCTAATCCTGAAAGTGATGATATAAGTAAAGTAAGAGGATTTTTAAAATTATCTATTTCAGTTTTACATGAAAATGATCCTAAAATTGAATTAAATTTAGATAATAAAATAAATGAAACTATGATACCTTCTCAAATAAAATTAGAATATAAAATGGTTTCTATTTATTTTATGAGAGGTGAAGATTTACCTGATATGGATGCATTATTTAAAGAAAGTAAAGTTAATAAAAAATGCGATGCTTATATTGAAATTTTATATGGTGGAATTAAAAAAAAAACAAGAGTAATTACCCAACAAAATGATATTGTAGAATGGAATGAAATAGTAGATTTTCCAGTTTCAGTACCAACAGTTTCTCAAAAGATAATTTTATTTATTAAAGATAAAGATGTTGATAAAGATGATTTAATAGGATCAATTGAAATAGATATTAATGATATAATTGGAGAAGAAAATAAATATAAAGAGTTTAAATTTATTGATATTTATGGTGCACCATATAATAAAAGAGGAAAAATATATGATTTAATGAATAATAATGCTGAAATTGGTTCTAAATGGAGAGGAAGAATTTTACTTAAAATTGAATATCAAAATGCTGATTCGCCAACTACACAAGTTAAAAAAATTGATGATATTAATTTAATTAATCAAGCTAAAAATTTATCTAGGAAGAATTTATGGAGTTTATATGCTAAATTATATAGTGCTTATTATTTACCTAGTGAAAATGAAGAATATTATATTGGTATTGCTATGCAAGAACAAGAAACTTTTTATTCTTCTAAAAAAATTGAGAAAAATTGTATTTTTTTTAATCAATTTAAAACTCTACAATGTCAATCTCTTGCAGAAAATAAAGATGATTTACCTGATGTTTTTATTTATTTATATAATTCTAAAAAAGAACCTATTTGTTTTCAAAGAATTAAAGCAAGAGATTTTCATTTAAATGAAAGAATAATGATAATTAAATTATTTCCAGATCCATGTATAGATAAAGTAAATAAAATTTATGAAAGTGGTTTAATT
>JAEEGL014506968.1_pt1 | contig 18263 bp, 16 predicted proteins | sample 9134231 | NCBI WGS metagenome assembly JAEEGL01 (sample SAMN16246548, study PRJNA631951) | gut metagenome | biome: gut microbiome; feature: rumen; material: fiber-attached | host: Bos | place: Iran: Karaj | collected 2018-10 | reverse complement strand
TTTGTCAAGGTTCTGTGTCGCTGCCCTCACAAGCAGCTTGGTTAGATTATCATAGTGCAAATGAAGTGTCAACACCCTTTTTTTGAGATTTTTTTAAATTCTCGTTTTCCCAAAGCCATAACCATCGAAATGACGATAAATGCAAATCCGAAACGCCCATAAATACTGCGTTTCGGATAATGATTAAAAGAATAGAAATTTTTTAAAAATTTTTTGGACTATTCTAGCGGCTTAAAATCCCATTTCTTAAATGCATCATCTAAAATAGCTAATACATCTGCGCCAACAATATCAAGTCCTTCTGCCTTAATCTGGATAACTTCTTTTATTCCATAAAAGTTCTCTGCAAGAGCCTTAACATAGCCAAAACCATATTCATCAGAAATTATCGGTCCGCCTGCTGTAGTTACATATACGAGCTTATCTGCTCTGCACAAGCCTCTAGGAAATCCTTCCTCTGTGTATTCAAATGTTACTCCAATAACATTTATCTGCTCGAAATACGCCTTTAAAATAGCCGGAAATGACATATCCCAATAAGGTGCCGCTATAACTATGACATCAGCCCTGGCAAACTGAAGTGCCTGAGCAAAGGCCGGATCAGAAAAGTCTTTACCCTCACTTGCATGATTACGATATGTAATAAAGCCCTCTGACCTGATTGGCTCAATCAGATCAGGCAACTTTACCTCTTCAATTTCCCCTTCAAATGTTTCCAACACACGTTTTGCCAGTTTATTTGTTCTTGATTCGCCACGAACGCATGCGTTTACATACAATATAGTTTTTGTAGCACTCATACTATTCCTCGCTATCTACCCTTATTTCTGACACTAAACTTCTCTTCTGATCAACCAAGAATTCCGACATACTCGTATCCGGCTTCTTCAACAGCAGCTTTAATTGCTGTCTCATCAACATCCTTAGAGTTTGTAATAGTAACAAGATTCTGCTCGTGGGAAGCAACTGCGCTTTCAATTCCATCAATTGCTTCAAGAGCCTTTTTCACATGTGCCTCACAATGCTCACACATCATTCCTTTAACTGTAATCTTCATTTCTCCTAATTCCTTTCTTATCTGTGTATTTTCTTTTTCTATTAAATTGCCAATTATGGCACCTTTAATCGCTTTATCTGTCTTACTGTCATATGGTTTGATCCAGTTTAAACGAAGTGCATTGGATACCACGCAAAAACTGGATAAGCCCATTGCCGCAGCTCCAAAAATTGGATTAAGCGTCCATCCAAATGCTGCTACGTAACATCCTGCAGCCAATGGTATTCCGAGCACATTATAGAAAAATGCCCAGAAAAGATTTTCATGAATATTTCTAAGTGTTTTTCTGGATATTCTGATTGCTGCAGCCACATCACGTATACTGCTCTTCATCAGTACCACATCTGCCGCATCTATTGCCACATCTGTTCCTGCTCCAATCGCTATTCCAAGATCAGCACTGGTAAGAGCCGGAGCATCATTTATTCCATCTCCAACCATAGTAACCACGCCATGCTCCATCAGCTGTTTAATAACGGCTTCCTTACCATCTGGCTTAACCGATGCAACAACTTCATCAACACCAGCCTGTGCAGCAACTGCTGATGCAGTAATCTCGTTATCGCCGGTTAACATCACAACATGAATTCCCATATTCTTAAGCTCGGAAATTGCCTGTGATGAATCCTCTTTTATGACATCGGATACTGCTATGATTCCCAGAAGCTTGCCATTTCTGGCAATCAAAACCGGTGTTTTTCCCTCTCTGGCCAGCTTATCTATAAAACTTCTGTTTTGACTACTGATAAGATCAACTATTTTTTCTATATAACTAAGATTTCCGCCATATATACGGTCGCTTCCTAGCAAAGCCTGCAAACCATTTCCTGATAAAACCTCAAATTCAGCAGTGTTTTCAAGCGGTATATCTTTTTCAGCGGCATAAGCCGTTACAGCCTTAGATATAGGGTGTTCACTCTTAGACTCAAGTGCATAGGCAACTCTTAGAAGCTCTTTCTCAGAGCATTCTTCTGAAGCTATGACATCTGTCACCTTCATTTCGCCTGTAGTTATTGTCCCGGTCTTGTCCAAAGCCACAATCTGTGTCTTGCCCGCCTGTTCAAGAGAAGCTGCTGTCTTAAAAAGAATACCTGTCTTGGCAGCTACTCCGTTTCCCACCATAATAGCCACAGGTGTAGCAAGTCCAAGCGCGCATGGACAACTTATTACGAGCACCGATACAGCTCTGGCCACAGCATAGCCTACGCTTTGCCCCGCTAGTAGCCATGCCAAAAACGTTACAACTGAAATTCCTATCACGACAGGTACAAAAACACCTGACACTCTGTCCGCTATCTTGGCAATTGGAGCCTTAGTTGCTGCCGCATCACTCACCATCTTAATAATAGCTGAAAGAGTGGTATCTTCTCCAACTCTTGTTGCTTCACACACCATATAGCCTGATGTGTTTATAGTTGCCGCTGATACAATATCGCCTGTAATTTTTTCCACCGGAAGGCTTTCTCCGGTAAGCGCCGACTCGTTTACCGCGCTTTCTCCTTCTACGACAATACCATCCACCGGTATGCTATCCCCGGGTCTTACAACAAATCTATCTCCAACCCTTACTGCCTCAACAGGAACTGTACTTTCGACGCCATTTCTGACTACAACTGCCGTTTTAGGTGATAAATCCATCAATCCTTTTAGTGCATTGGTAGTCTTACCTTTAGATCTGGCCTCCAGCATTTTGCCTACTGTTATCAGCGTCAATATCATCGCTGCAGCCTCAAAGTAAAACTGATTCATGTAATACATTACCTGTTCAGTATCATTATCAAGCACTGCACCTGTCATAGCAAAAAGAGCAACCACACTATATATATATGACGCTGCAGAGCCAAGTGCTACAAGCGTATCCATATTCGGTGCTCTATGAAGGAGTCCCTTAAAGCCACTTATAAAAAATTTCTGATTGATCACCATTATAAGACCGGAAAGAATAAGCTGGTACAGTCCCATAGACACATGGTTTCCATCCATAAATCCGGGTAAGGGCCACTCCCACAACATATGTCCCATCGAAACGTACAGAAGCGGTATTAAAAGAACTACCGATGCAATCAGCCTCTTTTTCATCTTAGGCGTCTCTTTATCCTCGAGCGAATCTTCTGATGTAGCAGCAGCTCCGGATTCTCTGTTATTCTTAAGGCTTGCGCCATATCCTGCAGCCTCTACTGCAGCTATTATATCTTGGGGAAGTGCAGTACCTTCTACACCCATGGAATTCGTCAAAAGGCTTACTGCGCAACTCTCTACTCCGCTGACAGCACTTACAGCTTTCTCGACTCTCGTCTGGCATGCAGCGCAGCTCATTCCTGTAACATTATACTGTTCCATTTACGTCAGTCTCCTATTTCATTAGTTTCTGAAGGGTAGTAACAAGTTCATCAATTACCTTTTCGTTGCCTTCCCTGATGTTGTCAACGACACATGTTCTCATGTGATTGGCAAGAAGTGCCTTGTTAAAACTATTAAGCGCGGAAGTTATTGCAGAAACCTGAGTCAGAATGTCCGTGCAATAAGCATTATTTTCCAGCATTCCCTCGACGCCTCTGACCTGTCCCTCTATTCGCTTTAGCCTGTTCATAAGGTCCTTGTATTCTTTATCATCTCTCACTTTGGTCTTGCCAGAGCAATGAGGGCATGCCACTTGTACTTCATCACTGGTTTTTGCAATATCTGCCATAATTATCTCCCTTTCAGTATACCCCTGTGGGGTATCTTGTAATACATATAATATACCCCGATAGGGTATATTGTCAAATATAATTTTATGCAACCCAAATATGTTGCGGAGCGCTCTTTTTTAGATAGGAATTTCAAAGATATTTCCACGTATCACAAAAACGCAGCCTCACAGAAGTTATTGATAATAACCTCTATGTAGCTGCGTTTAAACAATACATCTTTCTGCAAAATGTAAACCCGGGCAAATTCAATATAAGCGAAAGTGCTTTATGGTTACATAAATAATCAGAATTTAAACTTATTTACTTCATCATCAAGCTGCTGAGCAATATTAGCATTTTCATTAACTACATCCTTATTCTGCTTCATATTATCAGACATTTCTGCTACAGCACCTGCTACATCACTGATTCCTCTTGCGCTCTCATCAACAGCCGTTGAAACATCGTTCATTGCCTCGGAAACAACATTCATTGAGCTTTCTATATTATGAGAAGCTCTCTCAACATTTCTAAGCATCTCAGATATCTTTTGAGCATCTTCCTGGTACTGAAGGCCTGTATCCATGAGCTGAACATATCCGCCAACAGTCTTCTCACGCACGAATTCAACCATCTTGGTAGCCTCATCAGCAAGTTCCCTAACAGTTCCGATAACCTCATCAGAAATTGTCTGGATCTGCTTGGCCGTATTTGCTGAATTTGTAGCAAGTGTGCTGATTTCTCCTGCTACTACCGCAAATCCCTTACCATGCTCACCTGCTCTTGCAGCTTCAATACTTGCATTAAGAGACAAAAGATTAGTCTGTGAAGCAATCTCAAGGATAGTCTGTGTAAGATTACTGATTCCTTCTACCGCTTTTGATTTTTCAATCTTCTCGTTAAGGTTATTGGTCATGTCATCAGCGGCTGCCTTAGCTGACTCAGTTTCAGCTTCAGCATTCTTTCTCATTTCCATAGCACGCTGTTCCATATTTCCAGCGTAATCTGTACCCTCTCGTACACTTACATACATATCCTGTACGTCGTCTTTGATCTTACTTGTTGAACCCTGAACCTGCTGAAGAGATGCAGAAGTTTCTTCCATAGCTGCGCTCATCTCTTCCATAGTAGCAGACACACCATCAAGCTGGTCATTGGTCTTAACAGTAGTAGAAAGAGCTGTTTCTACTGAACCAGAAAGACTGGTAGAACTTGAAGATATAGAACTTACAACCTCTCTGATATACTCAAGAAGGCTATTTATGCTGTCTGCAATATCAGATACTTCGTCATTACCCTTAACTTCGATCTTCTGTGTAAGATCGCCATCATTGCTGACAAGATCGCTGATCTTTTTGTCAACCTTATTAAGTCCTTTTACTATTCCACCAGCAAGAATAATTGAAACTATCGCTGAAAGTACAGAAAGAATAACTCCGATTAAAATAGTAGTTTCAACTATCTCATTAAGTGAGTCAACCAGTTCGTCTACAATATAATCTATTCCAAGCACTCCTACAGTCTCTCCGTTTTTATTAAAAATAGGAGCATAGGCAGTAATATAGTTAACACCTGCTGAGGTTTTGTGAATGTCAGTTGATACATATCCGCTTGAGTTTAGCGCTTTTGTCATATTTTCTCTGTATTCAGCTTCTACTTCAGCTCCGATACTGACGTTGTCAGATGCAGGACGTGACAGATAGACTAAAGAGCCATATCTTTCTCCTACTGTATAAATAGCGCTAACGTTTGCAGAGCTGACAATTTCAGCCATATCTTCCTGCATTACTGTATTAGCGTAACTGTCATCGGCACCTGTTTCCAATAAGCTAAGCAGATTACCGTTAAGCTGCTTAGCTGCAATCTGGCTAATAGCAAGTGTATTCTCAGCAGCGCTCTGAACATAACTATTATGTACAAATCTATATATTGATATACCCATAACTGCACAGGTAATAACATTAAGCAATATACTGCCTATTGTAATTTTAGCTCGTATGCTAAATCTTAATCCTCTTCTTTTTTCCATTGGTTCCTTCTCCTTACTCCGCATTAAGTGAATCCACTATAGCCTGTGACATATAAGCACCATTTGCAGTTTCAAACTCTGCATAGGAAGCCTCTATATCTGCTCCGTCAACAACAACCTTTTTGATAAGCTCTTTTTTAAGACCCATAAGTTCTTCGTAATAAAGTGCATAAGCATCAGTACTATAAGGCAGATCTGCCATTTTACTGTTATCATTAAAAATTTTCAGCGCATTAGCCTGATCCGGTGTGATACTGTCTGCTCCGGGGTCATTTGTAAGAGCTACTGTAGCAAGCAGGTGATCTATATGATTCTTGGCATAACTGTCAGAAATAGGGCTATATGTCCAAAGTTCCTCTATTTCTCCGCCATCATTCATAGTTTCCAAAAAGTACTTATATACGCCGGAAGGGTTATCACAAGCTGAGGTTATGCACCATACAGGAGCAACTCTTTCTAGGTAAGTGCCTGTCTCCTTAAGCGGAGGCATTGTCACAAGTTCTCCATCTACTCCTGCATCTTTCAGCTTTCCTGACAGTGTTTTAGCCCATGTACCTGCCCAATATGTAAAAATGCCATATTCGTTAGCATAGAACTTGTCTCTGCAATCACCAGTACCGTTTTCAACGATATCCTTATCCATATAGCCTTTTGAATATGCATCTCTAAGTCTTACCAGAGCAGCCTTCATCGCGTCATCCATAAAACCATCTGCCCAGGTTCCATCCTCTTTTTCATAAAAAGATGGATACGCATCCTGATAAAATTCAGGAAGATAATTTATGTAAGGGGCTTCATTATTGATGATTCCTGCCGCTGAAACGCCATAGGTATTACCGTCTATGCCATCTCCGTCAGGATCTCCCTCTGTAAAGGCCTTTAATACTTCCATATACTCATCGTAATTAGTTGGTACATCAAGGCCGACATTATCAAGCCATGCTTTTTTGATATATGTAACGCAGCCATTTCCTCTCGTTGGAGATATTCCATACAACTTTCCGTTTATTTCAAGTCCCTCTATAAGTGAGCTCTTTCCAGCTTCATCTATTCTAGCCTGTAGTTCTGAGCCATTATAATATGGGCTGATGTCTGCAAGCATTTCCTGCGCTGCATATGTTGTATAGTATGTAGAGCTAAGAAGCACAACATCCGGAAGGTTTCCTTCTTCGAAAGCCTTTGATACTTCTTCGTAGTAAACATCATGCTCCGGCTGGATTATTACAAGATCGATACCTGTAAGAGCTTCCCATCTCTTTTCAAATTCATCTCTGCCGTTTTCCTGGGTTACTAAAGTTCCATCAACCATGATCGTTATAGAATCCGGTTTTGCAGCTTCCTTAGAAACACTGGCTACAACATTTTCTTTGGTCAATCCCTTCTTACCGATAGAACTGGCTTCTTGTGAATTACCACAAGCAGTAAGAAGTAATGCTACCGACAGTATTATCGGGGTTATTGCCCGTAACTTTCTGTTCATAAGTCCTCCTGTATTGCATTTATCACATTTTAAAATTCAATCATTTATTAACGCATAATTATTCAGCAACAAGAGGTCATTATAGCATAGTTTATATTTTATGCAATACAGTTTTGAACGATATAAAATTACAATTATCAATAGATTTAGGTAAAAAAATATCCAAGAAAACTTCTGGTTCTCCTGGATATGCATTATTACTTATATTCTTCTGTTCAGCCCTTCTTACGTCCTGATTCTATAAGCTCTTTTTCAAAGGCTTCAGGATTCTTAAGATAATAATCCTGATGATATTCCTCTGCTTCGTAGAAGCTCTTAAACTTTTCCAAGGCAATCTGTACCTTCCGGCCGGAGTCAGCCTCAAGCTTACTAATCTTAGTGTAAGCCTTAAGTTTCTCCTCCTCTGTTGTATAATACACTGCTAAAGTGTATGAAAAGCCTTTATCTATAAACTGTCCGTCTGCGTCAAAGGGATCCACGTTAGCCAGGAAAATATCCAAGAGCTTATCGTAAGAAACCTTTTCAGGATCATATTCCAGCATTATAGTCTCTCTATGACCTGTTTTCTGAGCTTTAACATCCTCATATGAAGGATTCTGCTCATCTCCTCCGGAATAACCACAAACTACTTTATCAACTCCATACATTTTGTAAATTGGGGTAACGCACCAAAAACAACCACCTGCGAAATAAGCTTTCATACCGTTTCTCTCCTTTATATTTATTCATAGCTAATACTATATGAATATTATAAGAAAAACCAGCAATTCTTTTTCAAAAATTGCCGGTTCTAAATCATACTAATACATCTAAATTAAATACTGATATCAAATCGTCGTCTTTTTGTCCAACGCCTTTGATAAGAGAATCACTTCCTTTGAGGAAAGGAGATGGCTCCTTGATCTCTTCGTCAGGAATTGCTACTACTTCTTTTACTTCATCTACAATAAGTCCAACCTGCTTATCATCCTCAATATCTGTAATAATGATCCTTGAACTGCTTGTAAATGTATCATCTTCAAGGCTCATCTTACGACGAAGGCTTATAACAGGTATGATCTCGCCTCTAAGGTTAATGATTCCCCTGTAATACTCAGGTGACCTTGGAACATTTGTAATCTGAGGCATTTCTATAATAGAATTAACAGAAGAAATATCGATTCCATAGTTTTCTTTGCTGATATTGAATACGATATATTTCTTCTCATCTCTGTTTTCATTTTTGTAAACTGCAAGTTCTGCCATTTCTAACCTCCTTATGCTACAAGTGACTCAACATTAAGGATAAGTGCAACATCATCCACATCCGGGAGTATAGAAACGCCAGTAAAAAACTCATTGTCACTGAGAAGGCCAAGTGACTTACTCTCAATCTCAGTCTGTCCAAACAGTTTATCTACAACAAGTCCAACATTAACATCATCCTTAGTACAAACTACAACGTTAATTGATTCCTTTTCTTCACTGCTCTCCTCAAGCTCAAAAATCTTATCAAGATATACAAGTGGAATAACCCTTCCTCTATGATTGATCACATCCTCACGATCAACAAGGCTGATATCTGAAGTCTGAATATTTTCGATGGCTAAAACAGATGAAAGCGGAATAGCAACTGTTTCATTCTGCACACCAACTATAAGAGCCTGGGCATTGTCATCACTAGTGCTGTTTATCACAGCTAACTGATTTGTTTCCATTTTTTACCCCTTTATTTCAATTACTTGTAAACTATTGAACGAATATTTCATTCGCGTCCATAATTTGCTGAATATTTATACAAGACACGGATTATATATTTACCATACTGATATATGGCTAGTCAATAAGTAATTTTCTTTTTTTCACACACAACAATCATGAAAAAAAGTTACATCCATTAAGGGATAAAAATAGGTTTACCATTCAGACCTTTTTCGCTAATGATAAAGCTCTCAAATAGCACAATCCTGCGAGTGCCGCTACAACCACAATAAATATCAGTGTCAGAACTGCATGGTTTATTTTCATTCCGAGAAAAATAACCCCAACTACAAGTCCCATAACAACAAACATGTTAGGTAACAGATATATAGCTACTGCCGATCCTTGCTTGATCACCTCCACCTCATTTTCCCAATCGAGACGCATATGCTTTATACCACATACACACCCCCATGTTGTAGAAAATGCGCATAGCATAACTCCGAGTATAAGATACAAAACAGTATTGATAAACGGCACTTTTGCAGATATACAAAGGCATATTATTCCAAAACTCATAAATGGAACTGTCAAATACATGTTAAAGAGCATCTTTCCCTGATAAATCTGCTCTTTTTTAATAGGGAGGCTTTGCATTATCCAGTACTGTTTGCCTTCAAGTGAAGGTGAACACACTGTTGAAGCCACCATGCCAATAAGGAAATAAACTATAAAGGGAATCGCCGGCTGAACGATTGTTGGATCAAAAGGAGCGTTCTGCGTCACAACACCGACTATCTTGTCAAAGCCCATAATAAGGGTCGCTACTCCCAGAATAACCGCAAGAAGTTCACCCATTCCGACATTTGTAATATATGTCGTAGAGCCGGTCATTCTCTTAAATTCTTTATAAGCAATAGAATTTAATATGCTATGTCTTTTCTGTGGAGTCATCTTATACTTCTTGGCAGCACTACGTGATCTAAGTGCAGAATTGATGCTTCTGTATGATTGTCCAACCACATAAAAGACCGCAGAAAACAGAATCACACTTACTCCCAGCAATAATAGCGCATGGAATATGCTTCCGGAATCAATAGCAAGTTCAAACCATTTCGCAGGAAAATAGTATCCTGCTGCGTTATCAATCACTTCAGATGTAGGCGACAAAATGTCCTCAACCTTGTCCTCTTTGAACACTGCATCGATAATATATCTAAAAGAAAAGCAGAAGATGACAAAAATAAAGGTAAGCACTGTTTGTATCAGGTTAGTCTTCTTAAATCCAGCGCTCACTTTTGCTATTAGAAATCCCAGAAAAGCTGCAATAAGCATGGGAATTATTGGCAAAACGAGTGATAGTATCAGCCAAATTAGATAAATATGTACCGGAGGAAAGGCAAATAATCCATATCCTACCATCATCGCAAAACTTATACTCAAGTACCAGGGCAGGCTTTTTACATACATATATAAAAACTTACATCCTGCCACAGTTCTGCTCTCAAAAGGAAGCGACATCAGCATATCATATTCTTTGAAGTTAAAGAGATAACCATTTGTTTTAAAAAAAGTAAACAAGAAGGCAATGGAACTGATCGTCAATGCGCATAGCTCCGGAATGGCTCCTGTAAGGCCAACAGCTCCGTAGCCAAAAGTTGCCATAAAGCTATAGGCCAGGAGCATAGCATAAACTATAAACATGCCTATGTATGCACCCACAATCCTGCGCTTTTTCTTTTTATCATCACAGTGTTTGTAAATATTTGAATAACTTGTAGATAACAAAAGAGTTTTTAGAAGCAATATATTATTTTTCATTGCCATCTGCCTCCAGGAATGCTTCCTCCAGAGAATGTCCCTCCGTCAGTTCCTCCATAGTTCCCGATGCTATTATTTTACCCTGTTTGATAATTGCCACTTTATTGCACAGTTTTTCAGCAACATCAAGTACATGAGTTGAGAAAAAGATTGCTGTACCCTGCGCGCACATATCATGCATGATCTCTTTTAATACAAATGTTGCTTTAGGGTCGAGGCCTACAAAAGGCTCATCCAAGACCAGAAGCTTGGGATTATGTATCAGCGCTGATATAATGGCTACTTTTTGTTTCATTCCATGTGAATAGGAACCTATCTGATCACCCAGAGAAGCTGTGATCTCGAACAGATCCGCATACTTTTTAATGCGAGCTTCTCTGTCAGTAGTGCTGATATCAAAAACATCCGCAATAAAGTTCAGATACTGGATACCTGTAAGATTATCGTATAAATCAGGGTTATCAGGAATATAAGCTGTTACACGCTTACATTCAATCGGTTCATCTTTGACAGAATGCCCATCTATCAATATCTCGCCATCGGTAAAATCAAGAACCCCTACAACAGCTCGTATTGTTGTCGATTTACCTGCACCATTATGTCCAATAAATCCAAAAATATCGCCGCTTTCCACTGTAAGTGATACATTGTCAGCAGCTTTTACTCCCTCTTTGTACGATTTACTGTAGTTTCTGATCTCAAGCATTTCCTATCCCCTCCATAAGCTTGGAAAACATAAAACTTTTTTTATCCTAAAGAACACTATCAGAATGAATTCTTCTTGGATGATGACTTGCCATTTCCAAGAAGACTGAGTATTCTCAGGAACAGGTTTATAACATCAAGATAAATATCTAGTGCACTATCTACAGCATTGTCTACTGTCTTAGGATATTGCTGTGCTTTCCAGTAATCATATCCAATATATAAAGAAAAAAGGATGGCGCCGGCTAAAGAAGTAATGGACTGAGCGACACCAAATAATAAAAGGATGAGCTCTACGAGAATAAGACCAATAAGCCCTCCCAGAAGCACTCCTCCAAGTTTGGAAAAGAAATCAGGCTTAAGTATACTGCAGCATATCATAACAACTGTTATTCCTGCGGTATAGACCATAGCCAGCAGTACAACATTTGATCTGAGTCCTCCATAGTAATAGACAGAAGTTGAAACAACCAGGCCGATTGGCACTACAACAAGGTTATATCCCAGAAAACTGATAATAGGATCACTACTCTTTGCAGAAATAAATGTTCCTGCAAGAACACAAATAAAATAACCAAAGAGAAGCGCCAGAGGATGTATACTAAGTGCTACTTCTGTAAATCTGGCACAAATTAAGATATTTACCAATAGTCCGTAAACAATTACTCCTCCAAGCCACATGTTATACGACCTGTCAGAAATTAGTTCATTCTCCATAACCTGTTTATAAAGTCGTTCTTGTTTTCTTTCACTTAATCCAAACATAGTAATTGCCTTTCTGAAAAAAAATTTTATCTATATCATTATATTATTTTTTTGCCTGTTTTTAATAAACATCATTTATTGCAAATTAGACAGCTTTAATCTCAGTAATCTGGCCATTTCCGCCTCATCCGTGGAAACATGCCTGCTCTCTGTGCTTGCATAAATGCTTCTGTAGTAAATATCAAATACTTTCTTTATTTCTGCCTGATGATCAAACGGCGCTATCTCTACATAATCTGACAAAAGGCCTCTATCTGTAAAATCACCTTTATATAACTTTCTCAGTACCTTTTTTATCATTTCCACATCCATGGAAAGCCTTTTTTCATTATTTCCACGCCTGTAAACGATATTTCTGATCACAATCGTCCCGGCTATTAAAAGAACTATCAACAAAATAATACTAACAGCCACAATTGCAGCAATCATAAGAATCTGCGTCGTAGCCGTATTATTCTCCTGCTCCACGGGTCCAGGCTTGGTAGCTTCCGGGATATCCGGGATACTTGGCTGCTCATATACCGTATTTTTCCCTATTTCCTTTTTATCAGGCGCCGCGACTCTATGCCAAGAAAAATCTGACGCTGTCATATAGGCACTTGTAGGCTCAAAGGGCATCCAGCCAAAGCCCTGAAAATAAGCTTCAGGCCATGCATGCGCACAGTTACTCCCAACAGAATAAGTTTCCATTTGTTCAAATGGGTAAGCATACCTGTATCCCACTGACACACGGGCCGGTATTCCCGCAAGTCTTAGGAGCATCACCATAGAAGAGGCATAATGAACACAATAACCCTTTTGCGTTTCAAACAAAAATCTGTCAGCAATATCAGCCATTCCCTCAGCAGTACTCATATTTGAGCCGGGCTTATGTCCACCGGCAGTATCAGTGCTGTATGGATATTGACGCAGATAGGTTTCAATATTTTTGCACTTCTCATATTCACTGACACTTCCATTCGTCAGCTCTTTTACCAGATTCTTCATCCTCTCAGAGGAACCCGCTGTATCTGTATATCCCTTCAAATACTCTTCATCTATCTTCACTGCCCTCTCATATTCAGCTTCTGTCATAATGCTATCAAGAGGCATATTGTATATTTCCTCCATATAGCTATTAGCCTCAGCAAAAGACATATCCTCTTCATTTAAGGCAGTCTGTGAACTCTCCAGCATACTGATAAGATAAGGGCTTCCATAATCAATATCCAGAAATCTTGCCTGCAGTCTGTAGCCTTTTTTATGCTGTGTCCCGGATACGCCTGCCTCGATTTTTCTCCCTTCATTTGTCAGTACATAAGAGTTGATCGGCGCAATTTCATCCTGAGTATCAAGATACGCATATTCTATATTTACACGTGATAATTGTGAAAAAAGAGCCGCTTCTTCCCTGTCAGCCCCCTGCGAATGCAGAAAGTTTAAGTATCTTACAACGTTTGCAGCTTCCACTCCCCTTCCACCTGACAGATATACATTTCTGCGCATCTTCATACTAGCCCCTGTTTCTTCATCCTTAAAAATAAAAAAGGGCTTCTCATTAGTTTCAAGTAATAGCTGTACCTTGTCAGACTTTCCCACGCGGTCTCCCGTTACGTCAAAAGAACTGTATCCGGCTGTATATGAATCATCTTTAAACACGAAAGAAAGATAATATGACGCATTATCTGCTGCATCTTTGAACCCTGAAACTATCCTTTCACCTACTTCTATGGCCTTTGCCCAGTCAATGGGCTCTGTTTTCATGGGAAGAATTAACGAAAAGAAAGAAATGATGACAAAATAGTAGAAGGGAAATGCATTATGCTTTTTCTCACAAAAAAGTCTTTGGGCAGACGATAGAACAAGGGCTGCAAGACAGACAAATAATAGCTTATCAGTAAAAACAGTACCGTCAAAAGTTTTTCTGATAAGACACAGATAAACAGCCACTGCAGATAATACAAAGGCTCCCCAGGTAATAACCTGCTCCTTATAAGTCATAAGTGCAAAAAGAAGCCTTATTATCACTGCTACCGCCATCGCAAGTTCTATATGCGGGATTAATGCATTATTTCTAAGAAGCAAAAATAAAAGAAGCGCAGGAATAAGCGACGCAAAAACAGATGTCAGCCTGCTGACAAAAACGCCAAAGACATATTCCATCGCGCTAAATAAAGCAAAGAAACCAATTACAAACAAAGAAAACTCTTCACGCCTTAAGTCTGCAACGTCTCCTCGCACAGTTATAAAAATTTCCGTAAATATGGAAACTAGAGAAAAAACAAACATATGAATCCTGATTTCATCCGCAAATAAGGTAGTAATCCTCTCCCGGCTCAGGGTTTTCTCTGATGATAATCCATGTATCCCCTTCATACACGCCATTCCTCACGTCATATGTCCTTTTGATAAGCTCATCGAATTCTTCACTGGAACTATAGAATATGCTATCTGCAACAACATCATAAAATTCCAAAAAACTTTCGTAAGAATCCACGAGATTTTCACTGATTTTTCCTGATGGATAGATAATCCTGACAGGAACCCCCTGATTGGCAAAGTGCCAGGCAGCTGATACTGCAAACTCCAGGAAAAAATCCCTCTTTTTAAGAAAAGCTGTGTCCTGCTCTCTTTCAGGCACATTAACTGCCTGTAAAAGAAGAGTAACACTTCTTTTTTCCATTTTGTCAGGAACTCTGGAAACCAGCTCAGATAATCTTGCAGATAGTTTCCAGTTTATCGAATTAAGAGAATCTCCCCTTTGATATGGCCTAATATCGCTTCCCGGGGTATTTTCTACCAGCCTCGGGCTCTTAAGGCCAGTGCTATTATACTGATTCTCAATATCAAGAACTCGGTCTGCCATATCAGTAATCCTTGGGCTGACGATAGCTCTAAAGGAATATGGAATATCAATAGTTATTGTATAAATCCCGAATGGATCTGCAAAAGAAACACATTCAACTCCAACATTATATGCCCCCGAATATCTGCAGTTTATACCTGATGAGAGCTCTTTTTTCTCATGGATTCTTAGAGATATCTCCTGACCATTTTCAATTTCATACAGGTCACACCTGTCCTCATACAGATATAACTTCATCCTGTGAATCGGTAGTATTCCCTCATTGTCTATAGCCACTCTGTAACTATGCACTTCGCCTTTTGTGAGTTTATGAACCTCAATTTCCTGATAAATTCGAAGAAAACTATTGTTTACAAAAATATATAGTATTGAAATCGGAATGAGTAACAAAACTCCGTACAACCAGGCAAAAGCTACCGGGCCGCCGTAAAAACTGGCAAATACAAAGCATGCTGCCACAACCACAAGATAAATTATGAACTTCCACTTCTGAACTTTAATTTTCATGAAACCTTCACTTGTTCAAGTATCTTTTTAACCATATCTGTCTTAGTAACGCGGCTAAGCCTCGCCTCTGCGGTAAGAATAAGTCTGTGCGGAATCGTTAATCTGGCAGCATTTGCAATATCCTCCGGAATGCAGTAATCACGCCCCTCCATATAAGCCAGCGCCTGAGAGCACCGCAGCATAGCCAAAAGAGCTCTTGTAGAGGCCCCACATGAAATCTCTGCCTTATTTCTAGTTGCCTCTATTATACTGACCGCATAGGTTCTAAGGTTGTCATGAATGCTAACCTTGCCGGCTTCCCTCTGCATACTGATAATATCCTGTCCTGACAGGACCGGAGTAGTCTTATCATGTAATTCACCGCTCAAAAAGCGCCTTGCTATATCCTCTGAAGCGGCCGAATCCGGATATCCGAGCGAAAGCTTGATCATAAACCTGTCCAGCTGAGACTCCGGAAGCAGATATGTACCTGCCATATCAGAAGGATTCTGTGTTCCAATGACCATAAACGGCTCAGGTACAGGATACTCATGCCCATCAATTGTTACCCTGTGCTCTTCCATAACTTCCAATAGCGCAGACTGCGTCTTGGGAGACGTTCTGTTAAGCTCATCCGCAAGGACAATATTATTTAACACCGGTCCCGGAACCACCTGAAAGCTTTCCCTGGCGGGACTATATATAGAAAGGCCTGTAATGTCTGAAGGTGTGGTATCAGGCGTGCACTGTATTCTGGAAAAAGAGACAGAAACAGAGTCAGCAAGCGCCTTGGCAAGAGATGTTTTGCCAACTCCCGGAACATCTTCCAGAAGCAAATGTCCTCCAGCAATAAGACAAGTCACTGCACTCTTTATCACCTCATCCTTGCCTAACAGCCTTTTTTGCATATTTTCTATAAGTTCTGTGATTTTAAGATTGGTATTATCCATATAATCCCCCGATAAAATGAATGATCACACTCATATTTACTATACTCTTTATTTATCGCAAATAAACAGACTAATTTGCAAATTGTGCGAAATATTCCATTTATTTTTCCAAAATTAGTATATAATCGTTATCCCGACTATCGTACAATGATTACATAAACAAGTAACCGATAACAATGGTTTTGATCAAAAGGAGAATAAACGTATGGAAATAACATTACAGGCAGTAGAGAAGGTTATGGAAGAGACAGGTGTGGATTTCAAGGCTGCAAAGGAAGCCCTCGTTAAAACTGACGGAGATGTAGATGCAGCTATAAAGCTTATTCAGCCGGATTCAAAAGAGATCAGTGATGATATCAAGGAACTGATCGACAAGCTTAAAAAGAAGGTTGAAGATGGCAATGTTGACAGAATCCAGATCAAAAAAGGTGATGAAGTAGTATTCAGCGTACCTGTTAATGTTGGTATCGTTGGAGGAATTATCGGTCTGGCTGCTGCTCCGTGGGCATTGATTGCCGGTTCAGTTGCAGCATTCGGTCTTGGATGCAAACTTGAAGTTGTGCACAAAGACGGAACCATCGACGGAATTAACTGATCAAACGCAAATACAGCCTCAATCCTGGCTCAGGGTTGGGGCTGTTTTCATGTGCTATTTCTGTGGCGCAAGCATCTTATCCACCAACTCAACACACCTATTGAACTTAGTAAGATAGTCGCCCTCTATATACTCAAACTTCTTGCCATGAGACTCATAGATATCTGCTATCATCTTGCGATATTTGTCGCGATTATCTCTGATCTCAGTGCTCCTGTCGCCATCCTGAACCCATTTAACATCAGGTGCCAGGAAAAGAACCAGATCATAACTGTTAAGGGCATCGATAGCATCAGAAAGCTTGATGTTTTCCTCATTACCACCTAGGAATTTTAGGAAAAACTGTGTGATAAGGCAATCTGTGTCGCAGAAAAGAACTCTGTTACTCTGCTCTACTGCCTTCATTTCATTGAGCTTCTGAGTAAGCAAAATCTCAGTAAAGTCCTCATCCAGCATTAGTGTATCGGTGCCGGATTTCTCAGATAGATCCCTGCCAGCTTCCTCGATGTAATTAGTATTGTAGTAATTGGCCAGATTCACAGTCATTACCGACTTACCAGAGCTCTCAACTCCTATCAGCAGCACCTTTTTAACATAATAAGGTCTAACAAAGGTTGGCAGCCAGTCCCAGCGCCCATAAAGATCCTCGCGAATAGCTGTTGAGCTGATATCATTTCGCTCAAACACATAGAATTCGCTATCAGGGTAATTTACGTTCCAAAAGCTATCTGCATCGTAATCAGATCCACAGAACACAACATCGATAGGCTCTCCGATATGTTTTTTGACATATTCAGAATCAGCCTTAGACGCTTCCAGAGTGTATTCCTGCTTGGATTCACAATCATCTGATATTGTAAAAATCTCGACGTTACCTATATGTTTGGTAGCCTGATACAGCCATCTATAACGAACTCTGTAGTCCACTTCGTCCCTGTTATTTCCTATGCTGAGCACGATATAGAGCTTCTCACACATGCATGCAGCCTTGATAATGCACTCCAGATGCCCATTATGAATAGGATTAAAGGTTCCGCCATACATACCAATCTTGTACATATTATGCCTCTTTTGTTGTCGCATTTACTCTGGTATCTGAAATCCATTTTACCAACATGATTATGGCATTTATGAGGTAAATGCTCCACATAAGAACTGTTGCCATATCACCTGTACCA
>JAEEGL014407716.1_pt1 | contig 18263 bp, 14 predicted proteins | sample 9134231 | NCBI WGS metagenome assembly JAEEGL01 (sample SAMN16246548, study PRJNA631951) | gut metagenome | biome: gut microbiome; feature: rumen; material: fiber-attached | host: Bos | place: Iran: Karaj | collected 2018-10 | reverse complement strand
GCCGTATCTATGATCAGAACATTGTAGTTCTCTGCTGTTGCTTTTTCATAAGCAGCTTTGGCTATCTCTACGGGGCTTATCTTATCTCCCATTGAGAAACAGTCAACCTGCTGCTTCCTGGCATTGACTTCGAGCTGTGTGATAGCTGCAGGCCTGTATGTATCACAGGCTGCGAGCAGAACCTTCTTGCTCTTAAGCTTCATCTTGCCTGCAAGCTTGGCGGCTGTGGTAGTCTTACCTGCACCCTGGAGACCGCACATCATGATGACTGTGAGGCTCTTGCCGGGTTCATACCTGATATCGGTAACCTCGGATCCCATCAGGTCCGTCATCTCGTCACGGACGATCTTGATGACCATCTGGGCAGGATTCAAGCCGTTTAAAACATCTTCCCCGACGGCTTTCTCCTCAACGGACTTAACGAACTGCTTGACAACCTTGAAGTTTACATCCGCCTCAAGCAGAGCCATACGGACTTCCTTAAGAGCGAGTTTTACATCTTCCTCGGAAAGACGTCCCTTACCCCTAAGATTCTTAAATATATTCTGAAGTTTATCTGTAAGTCCCTCAAATGCCATATATTACAGAAGGTCCTTGATCTCTTCACAGAGCCTGTACACTTCACTGTCAGCCTGAGACATTGCTTCCAGTTCCTCTATACGCTTACGTATCTCACCGAATCTTTTGACCAGTCCCAGACGGGCTTCATAATCCTCCAGGATGCGGTCGGTACGCTTGATCATATCATGTACAGCCTGGCGGCTTATGTTCATCTCGTCGGCTATCTCTCCCAATGAGAGATTCTCATATACTACGGATTCATACACATTACGCTGATGTTCCGTAAGCAGCTCACCGTAGAAATCATATAAAATACCCTGTTGTACTATTTTTTCCATATGTACGATCCCGATTCCGTCAGGTGTAAAGTAATCCTACTTTATACGCGCACATAGGCTATAGTACTACAGGGCTTTTATGGTGTCAAGTATTTTATCTTGATATAGTTAGAGTTTTATACGGCTCCAATCTCCAGGTATCCGATCAGTTTACCGAGGTCGAACTCGCTCGTTATACCCGTATTGGGATCATAGAACTTCCCGTCGAATGTAACCAGATAATGGCTGTAGCGTCCCATCTTCTCCATGAGTATCGCACATTTGGGCAGCTCACATTCACGTCCCAGAGTATATACAAGAGTAGATGAATGAGGGATACCGAGGTAATCGAGTGTAGTGATCATCTTAGCCATATTGGCCTGCCATTCACGACAGTGCATCAGATCACATGCCTCATCCAGAGATACTCCTGCGATCATGGCTACCGCAGCCTGTCCGCAGAGACCGTCCCAGGGCTGAGTCACCAGATCGACATGATCCACTCTCCTGATGGGATTGGCTTCCCAATACGGAGAATCGGATATATCCAGGTTATTGCCGACTATCTGAAGAGATACGGTGTACTCTTTGCCGGGTTCCACGGAATTGATGATATCATCGGATATCGGTATATCATAATACCCCTGCCCTCTGGATTCCATATTGCAGGTGAAGCATATATCGTCGAAGCAGACTCTGACGGGAGCCTTGCCCACAACTTCACACACTTCCCATACATTAAACGGAACAGCCATCATATTGGCAGTATCTCTGAACTCAACCTTGCTCTTAAATTCATACTTCATAACATAACCCCCTGATCAAATCACTGGCACAGGAATCTGATATTGATATCCACGTTACCCGGGATACCGTCGACCCTGCCGGTGTCCGTATATTGCCACATATCCATTTCATAAGGGAAATACGGTGTGTCTGTATATCCTGCAAACCATTTACTGTAATCCTCTAACTGCTGCATATCGAGCATCAGCAGGAATGTCTTGAGATTACCGTATATACATACATCATAACCTGCATCCTTAATGGTTTCCAGAAAAGTGATCGCATATTGCGTTCTCTCACTCATCGAAAGGGCATTGCCCCTCCCCTCGTCTCCGCCCACAAGCTCTACATCCAGCACTATGGGGCATTCAATATCATAACCCGAGATATGATCAAGAACATACTCGGCTTCCTCTACCGCTTCGGCATCCGATGTCGCCTGAGTCAGGAAATATACTCCGGCCTTAAGTCCGTGATCAAGTGCTCCTTCTATATTATCTTCAAAGCTGTCGTCATCCATGATATCGCCTTTGGAATATCCTCTGTAACCGATCCTGATCACAGCTGCATCAATACCCGATGCGGCCACCTTACTCCAGTTTATCTTCTCCTGGAATTTGGATACGTCTATCCAGGTCTCGGTTGCGCACAGGCCTCCCGTATAGGATATCCTGTTGTCATCACCGGTAACAAAATCGGCATCTGCAAAAGGATGATGCTCAAGGCTGTCAAGTATCGGGAAAAAGACAACCTCATCATGGTCGACTACTATCAGTTCTTCAGGGAAAAACGTCTTAAGAGTCTCCATGGAGTTATCCTTGTCGATCAGAGTGGACTTGATCCTGGCCAGCAGTTCGATCTCACCATCAGTCTTACCGTCGTTATATGCATTGTCTTCGGCAGCAGCGATCATTGAGTCAGCTGCCGAACGGCTCAGATACGGATCCTCGGGATCGGTATAGACATCGATCTCGGCCTGCATTTCATCCGCACGTTCCTGAAGCTGATAATACTTAACCAGCAATACCATCGAGAATGTGATCGCGGCAAGTGCGATCACACAGAGTATTATCTCCATGATATATGACAGGTTTTTACGCTTTTTCCTGCGTCTGGTCGTATTTCGTTCGCTCATACTTTAGATACTTGTCCTCACAAGCTTAGGCTTATATCCGTTATCGTTCAGGGCCTTAATGATCGTCTCTTTGTGTTCGGTACCGTATGCTTCAAGCGTGATACGCAGTTCAACGGCAGCATTACGGTTGATCGACACGAACTGGTTATGCTCAAGTTTGATGACATTGCCGTCCTGTTTTGCTATAACATCGGATACTCTGGTAAGTTCGCCCGGCTTATCCGGAAGAAGTACAGATACCGTAAATATCCTGTCTCTAAGGATCAGCCCCTGCTGGACAACACTGGACATCGTGATGACATCCATGTTTCCGCCGGAAAGGATGGCTACGACCTTCTTGTCCTTCAGATCCAGCTGCTTGAGCGCCGCTACGGTCAAAAGTCCGGAATTCTCGACTATCATCTTGTGATTCTCGACCATATCCAGGAAGGAAACGACGAGATCCTGGTCATCAACAGTCACGATATCATCCAGGTTTTTGGCTATATACGGAAAGATCTTTTCTCCGGGTGTCTTCACAGCCGTACCGTCGGCAATCGTATTTACACTGTCAAGCGTAGTCACCTTTTTATTCTTCAGGGTTACCTGCATGCAGTTCGCACCCGAAGGCTCCACACCGATGACTTTGATCTTGGGGTTAAGCAGTTTGGCCAGAGTCGAGACACCGCAGGCCAGTCCGCCTCCTCCGATGGGCACCAGAATATAATCCACAAGAGGCAGTTCCTTGATTATCTCCATTGCAATGGTTCCCTGTCCGGTTGCCACTGCCGGGTCATCAAAAGGATGCACAAATGTATATCCCATTTCTTCGGCAAGTTCATAAGCTTTTGCACATGCCTCATCATATACGTCTCCGTGCAGGATGACTTCGGCACCGTAACTCTTGGTACGGTTAACCTTGATAAGCGGTGTCGTTGTGGGCATTACGATAGTAGCCTTTACTCCGTATCTCTTGGCCGCATATGCCACACCCTGCGCATGATTGCCTGCAGACGCGGTTATCAGTCCTTTGCTCTTCTCCTCATCAGACAACGTGGATATCTTATAATAGGCGCCTCTGAGCTTATACGCACCGGTATACTGCATGTTCTCGGGCTTTAAATATATCTTGCCGCCGGTAATGTCACTTAAATACTCACTGTATATGAGTTTGGTCTCACTGGCCACTTTGCTTACGGCATCATACGCTTCTTCAAAAGCATCCAAAGTCAGCATCTCGTATTTACTCATTTTTCACTCCTCATCCGTATCTGTTCCCTCGAACATTGCCTGTGCAAAAGCCTCGGGATCGAATTTAAGCAGATCGTCTATCCCCTCACCCACACCTATGTATTTGACGGGGACAGACAGTTCACTCGCTATGGCTATGGCTATACCGCCTTTGCTCGTACCATCCATCTTGGTCAGGACTATACCGGTGACATCGCTCACCTCGGAGAAATCCCTGGCCTGACTCAGCGCATTCTGACCGGTAGTTGCATCAAGCACGATCAGATTCTCGCGTTTATAATCGGGCAGCTCACGTGATATGATCCTGTCGATCTTATCAAGCTCATTCATCAGGTTCTTTTTATTATTCAGACGTCCGGCAGTATCGCATATGAGCACGTCGGCATGTCTCGCACGGGCAGCATGTAATGCGTCAAATACCACAGAAGCGGGATCCGAACCCTCCTGACCCGTGATCACATCCACACCGGCTCTCTCGCCCCACATGACGAGCTGTTCGGTAGCTGCAGCACGGAATGTGTCCGCGGCAGCCAGGATCACCTTCTTACCGCCGGCTTTAAGACGTGAAGCCATTTTGCCGCAATAGGTGGTCTTACCCACACCGTTCACACCGATCACAAGCACCACGCTCGGGCCGCGCTCATAAGCATAAGCATCATCGGGAACGGTCATCCTCGAAGCCACGAGACGCGACAGTGCTGCTCTGCAGTCCTCGGTGGTACGTATCCTCTCATCCTTAACCATGCCGCGCAGGTCATCCAGAACCTCTTCGGCAGTATGAACGCCGACATCGGCCATGATCAGCTGTTCTTCGAGATCCTCAAAGAATTCGTCATTTAAGTCATCATATGCACCGAATACGGTATCGATCCCGTAAACGATATTCTTGCGGGTCTTTGAAAGACCGGCTCTCAACCTGTCAAACATCAGTCGTCTAATTCCTTATCTATCAGGCTCACACTTACAAGTGTCGATACGCCTTTTTCCTGCATAGTTATACCATACAGCCTGTCCGCTTTCTCCATGGTACCGCGTCTGTGAGTGATCACGATGAACTGCGTATTCTTGGTCAGTTTATGCAGGTAATCGGCGAAACGGCTTACGTTATTCTCATCCAGAGCCGCTTCGATCTCGTCCAGCAGACAGAACGGAGACGGTTTCAGATTCTGTATTGCAAAAAGCAGAGCGATCGCAGTCAGTGATTTCTCACCGCCGGACATCTGCATCATATTAACAAGCTTCTTTCCGGGCGGCTGAGCCGTGATCCGGATCCCTGCCTCCAGGATATCCTCGTCTTCCATCAGTTCCAGCGTACCTGTACCGCCGCCGAACAGTTCTTTGAACACTTTATCGAACTGTCTGTTGATCTCACCGAATTTCCTGGTAAACTGCTCACGCATCTGAGTATCCAGTTCTTCGATGATACCTTTCAGGGTTTCCTCTGCGGTGATCAGATCGTCATGCTGCGTCTTCATGAAGCCGTATCTTTCGGAGACTTCTCTGTAATCCTCGATAGCATTGACATTGACATCGCCAAGTTTACGGATCTCATCTTTCAACGCACTGATCTGCTTCTTCATATCGGGCAGATCGGTCAGTTCGGGATCCTTGAGAGCCGCTGCATCGGAGATGGTGATCTCATACTCATCCCACATGTAGTTGATCTTGTCTTCAAGAGCGGATTCAAGTCTTTCCTGACGGTTTTCCAGACGGTATACTTCTTTCTCCAGTCCGGATCTGGATTCATAGAGATTCTCTCTGCCGTCTATGTATTCCTTGTGTCTGGCACTGAGTTCTTCTTTCTGTGCCACGCTTTCCTTAAGTCTGGTCTCGGCTTCGGCCAGAGCCTCATGAGAAGCTTCAATGGTCTTCTCCAGTTCGGCGATCATATTCTTCTTGGATTCGATATCTTCCTGAGAAGTACTTACACCGGACTTAACTTCCTCGAGTTCCTCTCCTGCATGAGCTATCTCACCGTCTATACGGTCTATATCGGTCTGATAGAATCTGACGGACTGACGCACTTTCTCAACTTCTACTTCGGCATTTGAAGCCTCGGAGAGTTTCTCTGTTTCCCTGTCACGCAGTGTCTCCAGTTTGGATGTCAGTTCGTCTATCAGCTCTTTGGCTTTCTGCTCTCTTTCCTCGGATTCTGTCAGTTCCCGCCTGATATCTTCTTTCTGCTGATTGATATCCAGTCCCTGCTTGTCGAGATCCTGCTTGGATGTATTCAGTTCCTCGAAATCCACTCTGGCCTGACCCTGTTTCTCCCGGGCGCTTTCAACATTCAGTCTGGCTGTATTCTGGGCCACCGTCTTATCCGAGATCTCGGTCTTCAGATCCTCGATCTTCTCACGCAGAGCGTTACGGTCGGCTTTTTTGTTCTCGATCTTTTTCTCGATCTCATCAGCCTTTGCCTTGAGTTCATCTATGGTTTTACGTATGCCCTCGATCTCACGACGGCGGCTGAGCAGATTGGACGTATTCTTGAATGCACCACCCGAGATCGCACCACCGGGGGTTAAGTACTCACCCTCCTTGGTGACCATACGTATCGTATACTTGTACTTACGTGCGATCCTGACCGCATTGTCTATGTTATCAACGACCAGGATGCGTCCCAGCAGATACGACGCGACATCTTTATATTTCTTATCTACATGAACAAGAGTATCAGCCAGTCCGATGACTCCCTTTTCATCCAGAGCTTCCTTCTTTTTGAATTCCTCGGGATCATTTATACTGGTCAGAGGCAGGAACGTTGCACGGCCGTGTCTGTTCTGCTTAAGATAAGCGATCATGCGCTTGGCGCAGTCTTCATCATCGGTAACGATGTTCTGGATATTACCGCCAAGTGCTGTCTCTATTGCCGTCTCATACTCCTCATCGGCAGAAAGGATATCGGCAACTACTCCGACGATACCTTTTTCTTTTGATTTCTGCTCCATGACAGCCTTTATGGCACCGCCATAGCCTTCGTATCTCTCTGCAATATTGATCAGGGCATCCAGTTTGGATTTCTCCTGCTGATATGCCATGCGGGCTTTCTGCAGATCATCATCCAGAGATCTCATGGTCTCACGGATCGATACCAGGTCTTCTTCGGCCTTCTTCTGAGCCTGTCTGGATTCCTCAATGGAATCGCCTATCCTGGCAAATTCTTTCTCAAGCGATACGATCTCCTCCGACGAGCGCATATCCTCGGATTCGAATCTGAGGAGTCTGGCATTTACATCCGCCTTCTGTATATTTATCTGCTCGATACGGGTATCCAGACTGCTGAGCTGTGACTTGACAGTAGCCTTATGATCCAGAGATTCGATGATCAGGTTCTTGTTTTCTTCGATCGTATCATTTAATTCGGTGATCTCTTCCTGTACGGACGTCAGATCCTCGTTTGCCTTATCGCGTGCTTCAGAGAGCGTACGGAGTTTCTCATCGATCTCGGCTTTTTTCGCAAGAACGGCTTCTTTCTCCTGTTCTTTAGCGGCGATGTTGGCCTGTATATCCGCGATACGCTTATTGAAATGCTCCTCACTGCCCTCAGCTGACTTGATCTGTTCCTTGAACAGCTCGATCTGATTCTCGAGTTTGGTCCTGGTCACACTGTTATCGGTCAGGGATTTACGGGTAGTCTCTATCTCCTCATCCAGAGCTGTCAGCCGGTTTTCAACCTCTTCAAACTCGCTCTTGGCCTTTTCATACTGTTCGGTGATCCTGTTCAGCTCATTACGGGCAAGTTCGAGTTTCTCCACGGTAGCCTGCAGATCGTCGTTGACCGATACGTTCTCCAGCAGGAATACATTTACATCAAGAGTCTTTAAACTCTCCTTTTTCTTCAGATATGTACGTGCTTTCTCAGCCTGCTTCTCCAGAGGAGCCAGCTGTTTCTCAAGCTCGGACAGGATATCGTTTACACGTACGAGATTCATCTTCTCGTCTTCGAGCTTCTTGACCGCCTGATTCTTGCGCCTTTTGAACTTGACTATACCGGCGGCTTCATCAAAGAGTTCACGTCTCTCCTCGGGCTTACCCGAAAGTATACGGTCGATCTGACCCTGACCTATGATCGAGTATCCTTCCTTGCCTATACCGGTATCATAGAACAGTTCTGCTACATCCTTAAGTCTGCATATGGTGCCGTTGATCATATACTCGCTCTCGCCGGAGCGGTACAGACGTCTGGACACAGTGACCTCGTCATAATCGATAGCCAGCTGATGATCCGAATTATCCAGCGTGATAGCCACGTAGGCCGAACTCAATGCCTTACGTATCTCTGTTCCGGAGAAAATGACATCCTGCATGGAGCCGCCACGCAGCTGCTTGACTCTCTGCTCGCCCAGTACCCATCTGACGGCGTCGGCAACGTTACTCTTACCCGATCCGTTCGGGCCGACGATACCGGTGATACCGTTATGAAACTTGAATACTATCTTATTGGCAAAGGATTTGAATCCCTGTACCTCTATGCTTTTTAAATACATTTACCGCTCCTTAAAGCCTCACCTGCAGCCGCCTGCTGTGCGGCCTTCTTAGTCCTGCCCTGACCTCTGGACACTTCCTGACCTTCTATGATGCATGCGGCGGTGAAAACCCTCGCATGATCAGGGCCGGTTGCATCCAGCATCTCATATGTGACAGTCTGCCCGCGGGCCTGTACTATCTGCTGCAGTTTGGATTTCGCATCATAATACGTCACGCTCTCCGCTTCATGATTCATAATGAAACGGTTCACAAACGACGTGGCCTCCTCAATACCGCTGTCCAGATATATACCGCCTATGACAGCTTCCAGAACATCGGATATGATCGAATCCTTCTCTCTGCCTCCGGTAGCCTCCTCACCGCGTCCGAGCCTTATATAATCCTTCAGGCCGAACAGGCGGGCGCAATGAGCAAGTGCCGGTTCGCATACCATGGATGCCCTCAGTTTGGTCAGGTCCCCCTCGGGCATATCCGGATGTTCGTGATACAGATAGTCACTGGATATCAGTTCCAGGACCGCATCTCCCAGGAATTCCTGCCTCTCATAATCATGACAGGTCCTGATCTTCATCTCATTGGAGTAGGATGAATGTGTCAGGGCTGTAATGAGGTAATCCGGATCCCTGAATTTATACCCGATAAACTCTTCCAGCTCTTTAATGTCTTTTTTCATTTAACCTCAAAAAACGGGCACTGCCGCGAACGGCAGCACCCGTAAATAAATTCCGTTTATGCGCCAACTACCGACTTGATCAGATTAACCGCTTCCTCAACAGTGGTGATGGTTTCTGCCTTCTCCGGGGGGATCTCGATATCAAACTCTTCCTCTAATCCCATAATGATCTGGAATATATCAAGCGAATCAGCACCCAGGTCATCCATAAAAGTAGTCTCGGGAGTGATCTCGTTGGGATCAACATTTAAAACTTCGGCTATTACCTTTTTAAGTTTTTCTAATTCCATGCCATAACCTCCTATATACACAGACCGATATCTGTCATTCTTCAAATTCGTCCAAAGTGGAACCTAGCATTTCTTGTATTTTAGCAGGGATATTCTGTTTAGTAAAGGTTATGCACTCAATAATGGAATTTTTGATTTCTTTGGCTGTGGACGAGCCGTGAGTCTTGACTACAAGCCCGTTTAAGCCAAGCAATGGTGCTCCTCCGTGCTCACTTGTCTGGAATCTCTTCAGTCTGTTCTTTAGGGCTTTCTTGATGAGCAGAGCGCCGATCTTTGTCTTAAGGCTGCTCATGAGCACGCCCTTGATCTCGCCCAGCAGAGCATTTCCGACGCCCTCATACATCTTGAGGATCACATTACCGGTGAAAGCTTCACATACAGCTATATCCACAACGCCTGCAGGAATGTCTCTGGCTTCCACACTGCCCACGAAATTGATATAAGGACAGTTCTTCAGAAGCGGGAATGTCTCCTTGACCAGTGCGTTACCTTTATCTTCCTCGGCTCCGATATTGACTATTCCGACGGTGGGATTCTCTATGCCGTGTACGTCACGCATATAGATCGTACCCATCTTGGCAAACTGTACCAGATGAGAAGGTCTGGCATCTACATTGGCTCCACAGTCAATGAGCAGGCTGTCTCCCTTAAGAGTCGGGATCAGCGGAGCCAGAGGTGCTCTCTCAACACCTTTGATACGTCCTACGATGACCTGTCCGCCCACGAGGGTCGCTCCCGTACTTCCGGCGGATACATATGCGTCACACTTTCCTTCTTTGACCAGGTTAAGTGCCACTACTATTGATGAATCTTTCTTTTTGCGGATAGCCATGACAGGAGGCTCTGCAGTCTCTATGATCTCAGATGCATGAACTATCTCAACACGATCTTCGGGATACTGATATTTGGTCAGCTCGGATGCGATCACATCCTGCTGTCCGACCAGACATATCTTCAGGTCAGAACATTCATTTACAGCTTCAACAGCCCCTTTAACGATCTCTACCGGTGCATTGTCACCACCCATGGCATCTACTGCCACACGAACCATATCAGACATATAATCTTCCTCCATAAAAAACCTTAATAACTATACTAAAGGGGCATAAAAAAAGCAAGCCTCCCGGTATCTCCGGAAGGCCTGTAAGTAACATGATAAAATAAGATCAGTCAACAGCGATGATCTCTTTCTTATTGTAAGTACCGCACTTCTTGCATACTCTGTGAGGAGCCATCAGCGCACCGCACTTACTGCACTTAACAAGTGTAGGAGCTGACATCTTCCAGTTAGCTCTTCTCTTGTCTCTTCTTCCTTTGGAAGATTTATTCTTAGGACAAATGGACATTTTAACACCTCGCTTACTACAGTCTTATGACCACACTTAAAAGATTATATATATGGTACAAGGCTTTGTCAACAAAAATTTAATGTTTCACGGTCTATACGAGATTAACCGTTTCACGAGCGATGGCCAGTTCCTCATTGGTAGGCAGGTTAAATACCTTTACTTTGGAGTCAACGGCAGAGATCTCGGCTTCATCACCACGAACAGCGTTGACGATCGGATCGAGCTTAACTCCCATGAATCCGAGATACTCGCATATCTTGGCGCGGACCATGGGGCCGTTCTCTCCCACGCCGGCTGTGAAACAGATAGCATCCACACCGTTCATCGCAGCAGCATATGAGCCGATATACTTGGCTACACGCAGACAATATGTCTCGATAGCCCTGATACAATTGGCCTCACCCTTGTTATATCCTGCTTCCAGATCGCGGAAATCAGATGAGAACCCGCCGGACAGGCCCAGAACACCGGATTTCTTATTAAGAACATCCATCACCTCATCCATCGTAAGATTCTCTTTGGCAGCTATATATTGCATTATTGCAGGATCTATATCGCCGCTTCTGGTTCCCATGATCACGCCCTCAAGAGGTGTCAGGCCCATGGATGTATCCACGCATTTGCCGTTCTGTACGGCGCTCAGCGATGCTCCGTTACCGAGATGAGCCACTATGATCTTCAGCTCGGATATGTCGCGTCCCATGAGCTGCGCACATCTGGATGACACAAAAGCGTGGCTGGTTCCGTGGAATCCGTATCTCCTGACTCTGTATTTCTCATAATATTCATAAGGAAGGCCGTACAGATACGCCTTCTCGGGCATAGTCTGATGGAATGCCGTATCAAATACAGCCACCTGAGGCACACCGGGCATCAGTCTCTCGCACGCATCTATACCGATGAGATTGGCGGGATTATGAAGAGGTGCCAGATCAGAACACTTGCGGATAGCCTCCTTGACCTTTTCGTCTATGATCACGCTGGTCGAGAACTCTTCTCCGCCGTGAACCACACGATGACCCACGGCATCGATCTCACCCAGATCATCGATCACTCCGTGCTCCGTATCGGTCAGGGCATCGATAACCAGCTGAACGGCTACGGTATGATCCTTCATCGGAGTAACGGTGGTGATCTTGTCATGAACCGTAGATTTTCCTCCGAGAGGCGTATACACGATCTGGCTTCCGTCTATACCGATACGCTCACACAGTCCCTTGGCCAGCACATCCTCGCTGACTGAGTCTATGAGCTGAAACTTAAGTGATGATGAACCGCAGTTGATAACAAGAATTTTCATTAGTCTACCTCTTTTACTGTAATTGTGCCTGTACTGCCGTAAGTGCCACAACGCCCACGATATCCTCCCATGAGCAGCCGCGTGACAGATCGTTAACAGGCTTGGCGATACCCTGGAGCATAGGTCCGTATGCCTCGGCACCGCCCAGTCTCTGTACCAGTTTATAACCTATATTACCGGCATCCAGATTGGGGAATATCAGCACATTTGCCTTACCTGCGACTTCGGATCCCGGTGCCTTGGACTTCGCGATATGCGGAACAAGCGCGGCATCTGTCTGAAGTTCACCGTCTATCATAAGAGACGGATACTCTTCATGAGCTATGCGCACAGCTTCTGTAACCTTGTCAACCAGAGGATGCTTGGCACTGCCTTTGGTCGAATGTGACAGCATGGCGATGATCGGCTTGGATCCGACAAGAGCCTTGAAACTCTTGGCAGATGTATCGGCTATGGCGGCAAGTTCCTCGGAATTAGGGTCCTGGTTCAGACCGCAGTCAGCGAACAGGAATGTACCGTTATCACCATACTGGCAATTCGGAACGTCCAATATGAAGAAAGCACTTACCAGTTTTACACCGGGTGCAGTCTTGAGTATCTGAAGTGCGGGACGAAGTGTATCGGCCGTGGGATGGCATGCACCTGCGACCATACCGTCGGCATCGTTTGCCTTGACCATGACCACGCCGAATGTCAGCGGATCATCCAGCAGCACTTCTCTGGCCTTTTCAGGTGTCATCCCTTTTGCCTTACGTGTCTCATAGAGCAGATCAACGTATTCATCGAATTTATCGAACTTCAGAGGATCTACAACTTTAACTCCTGTCAGATCGACTTCCAGCCATCCGGCACCATCCATGATCTTCTCTTCATTACCGATCATGATGATATCGGCTATACCTTCTTCAAGGATATGCGAAGCTGCGATCAGTGTCCTCTTGTCATTGGTCTCGGGCAGAACGATCGTACGCCTGTCCATTCTGGCTTTTTCTTTGATTCCGTCAATGTAACCCATGTTTATACCTTCTTTCTTTATCTGTAGAAGCTGACGCCCACGATTATCTGGGGGCGTCCGTTCTCCTCATACATTGTAGCCTTCAGATTCACATATTCGGGTTTATCGTTAATGATCAAACGATAGATCATGGTGAACTGACTGTTCTTATCGATCTCTTCTATCATCCTTTCACGTGTAAACATGGCTTTGAAGAGATCAACATCCTCCGAATAGATGACCCGAAGGCTTTCTTCGCGCGCATCTTTGAAAAAGTCATCTCCGGATTTGCTTATCTTAAGCTCGGCATACTGGTCATTGGAGCTGTACTCCATATAGCTGCCCGTATCGGGGTCGACGATGTATATACAGATAAAATCTCCGACCAGAGCCATGATACGCGCGTAGGTCCTGCGCTCTTCATCAAGCCTCTCATATTCCTTCTGCAGCCGGACCTGTGTATCAACACTGTTGACACCTATGATCAGCTGATCGGTACCGATCCGGACACTCTTCATATTCACGTAAACAGGCTCGCCGTCCACAAGCAGACGGTATCCGATCATAAACGCACCGTCTTCGTCTATGGTTCTGAGCACATTTTCTCTGTTGAATTCGGATATGAACCTCTCACGGTCATCAGGATGAAGGAACTCGCCTGCATCCCTGCGGCTGGCAGCAAAGAAATCGGTTCCGGTGCGCTTGGCCGAAAGGGAATCATCAACGGATGAATGTGAATACTCCGTAAAATGCTCGTTCTCAAGATCAACATAGAACAGATACAGATAGTCCGAAGAAAGAGCACGTGCGATCTGCTCATAATTGATCTCTATATCTTCATCCGGTTCGGCTATTTCAAGGATCACGACCGCACAGGCAGTAACACCCCTGACCGGATTATCCGCTATCCTGCAGACAACAGCGTGCAGCATCGATCCATCCCGGAGAACCTCTCTGAAGAAAACCCTGCCTCCATCGGCCGCAACCTGCTTAACGGTAGACGCAAACGTGGAACCCGTGGAAAAATCCATGATATCTTTATATTCAAATCTCTGTCCTACATGGATCGCATCGAAAAACCTCTGTGAAAACGTAGTATATGCAGGATTACACCGCTTTACCACGAATCCTTCGGGATCAACCTCAAACACTCCCATGGGAAGCGTATCAAAATACCTGTGCATGGTATTTTCACTGCCGGGCTCGGTATTGTCATCACCGCCGAGGGCTAATACCGACAGATCATACAGGTTGATACACCCCATCGAATCATAATAGGCACTCTCTTCGGGGTTCTCGAAACCTATCTGTATGCCTTTATCATATCGTGCCAGTATCTCCTGAAGGGAAACGGGCCTGCAGAAATGGTAACCCTGCATCTTATTACAGCCGATCTCACGCAGGAATCTTGCCTGTTCGGGCGTCTCAACACCCTCAGTAATAGTCCTGATTCCCAGAGCCATCGCCATTCTCATCAGTTCCGCAAGCATGATCCTCGCCTTATCATGCTCAAAGTGTTCCATGAACTTGATGTCAAACTTTATATGTTCGAAACTGATCTCCTCAAGAACATCCAGAGATGAATACCCGCTCCCGAAATCGTCCATCCATACATGGAATCCGAGCGACTGGAACCTTTCGATCTGTCCCTTCATGTATTCCAGATCGGATGCCAGAACATTCTCAGTGATCTCAATGATCAGTTTGTCCCTGGACAGTCCTGCGGCATCTACACGTTTACGTATCTCTTCAACTATGTCGCACACGTCAAAGTCGGTCCTGGACAGGTTCACGGAGATCGGAACAACGTAGAGTCCGGCTTCAGCCTGTGTTTTCATCTTCTTAAGGACTTCATCTACGATCTTGAGATCAAGTTTATAAATCAGCTTGTTCGCTTCAAGGATCGGAATGAATCTGTCCGGAGACAGTCTTCCATACTCAGGATCTATCCATCTGGCCAGTGCCTCTTCCTCACATACTTTGCCGCTTGACGAACGCACTATGGGCATATAGTATGCCTGTATCCAGTCTTCGGAAATGGCTCGGTCCAGATTATCAATTATGTAAAAAAGATTAAAGTCTGATTTTCCCATAAACGATCTCCCTGATTCTGTCCTTTAAGAATACCACATCAGGGCGTATCTTAACAGTCATATGTTTATGTGCTACTATAGACAAATGATACTTTCAGCAGGCAATATATCAAAATCTTATAACGAGATTCCCGTACTTAAGAATGCTTCTTTTCATATCGAAGAACACGACCGTGCCGCCATCGTGGGCCCTAACGGCTGCGGCAAGACCACGCTCATACGGATACTTGTAGGACAGCTGGCCGCCGATGAAGGAACCGTTGCCATATCCCGTGACACCACCGTCGGTTACCTCGAACAGGATGTATCCACCAGATTCGACGGGACCATAATGGATGTACTCATGCGTACCAGGCAGGATATCCTGGATGTCGAAGAACAGTTAAACCGCATGAACGCCGAATCCGACGCTCTCTCGGGGGAAGCTCTGGATAAACATATAGAAGTTCTGACCTCTGTAAGAGAGAAATACGAAGCTCTGGACGGGTACTCATACAGATCGAGGGTGACCGGAATCTACAAGGGTCTCGGATTTACTGATGCCGATCGTGCTAAAACAGCGGATACGCTCTCGGGTGGTGAGAAAATGCGCCTTAAACTCGGCATGACACTTCTGTCCTCTCCCGATATTCTGATAATGGACGAGCCCACCAACCATCTTGATATGAATTCCCTGGCCTGGCTTGAAGGATACCTGCGCAGTTATCCCGGCACAGTTATTGTCGTAAGCCATGACCGCTATTTCCTCGACCGTGTTGTAAACAAGATCATAGAGATAGATATGGGAGAGGTCACACTCTTTACCGGCAATTACTCGGACTATGCGGTAAAAAAGGAAATCGTCCGCACCGAGCGTATGAATGCCTACATAAAGCAGCAGGACAATATCCGTCATCAGGAGGAAGTAATCCGCAAGCTCCAGTCATTCAACCGCGAAAAGAGCATCAAGCGTGCCGAGAGCCGCAAAAAGATGCTCGATAAGATCGAACGTCTGGAAAAGCCCAGAGAATACAATTCCGACATGAAGATCGTCCTCGAGCCGTGTATCGAGAGCGGAAAGGACGTTCTGAGCATACAGCACCTGACCAAAGCCTATGACGGCAGAACGCTCTTCGCCGATCAGAGCATAGAGATCAAACGCGGTGAGCACGTGGCCATAATCGGTGACAACGGAACAGGTAAGACCACTTTACTTAAGATGATCAACGGACTGGAACTCCCCGATGAAGGTGTTATAGAGATCGGAACCAAAGTCCATATCGCATATTACGACCAGGAGCATCACGTCCTGAACGACGATAAGACTCTGTTTCAGGAGATTTCGAATACTTATCCCAAAATGACAGAGACTGAGATCCGCAATACTCTCGCCGCTTTTCTCTTTACGGGTGACGATGTGTTCAAGCTGATCGGTTCTCTTTCCGGCGGTGAAAAAGGCCGCCTGTCACTCGCCAAGCTGATGCTCTCCGAAGCCAATCTGCTGATACTCGACGAGCCCACCAACCACCTGGACATCACATCCAGAGAGATACTCGAAGATGCTATAAACCACTATACCGGCACGGTACTGTATGTCTCTCATGACAGATATTTCATAGACCGTACCGCCGAAAGGATAATAGAGCTTGCGGGATGCGAGTTTACTGTATACGAGGGTGATTACACATACTATACCTACAAGAGCGCCGAGCTGAAGGAAGCCAACATCGTACCCTCTTCCGTACAGGCATCCGCAGGTGTTCACGGTACGATCCCGGTAGCCGGTTCTCCATCCGCTAACCCCTCAGCAAGTGCCGCTTCAGGTGCAGCAGACTATCAGGAGCAGAAAAGACTGGCCGCCGAGAAACGCAAGCGTGAAAATGAGCTCAAGAAATGCGAAGACGAGATCGAACGTCTCGAGAAAGAAAACAGCGACCTCGAACAGCAGATGACTCTGCCCGAGATCGCCACTAATTCAGTTAAGCTTCAGGAAGTCTCCTCAAAGCTGGATGCCAATAATACACGGCTGGCTGAGCTGATGGAGATGTGGGAACGTTTATCCGAATAGATGACCGGTTCCTATTTAATGCTATCGTATGTCTTACGTATCTCGCGGATGAATTCCTGTGAATTAAGCACGGTCACATTATCAAGTGTAGTGATCAGTGCCAGATCCTTGGTCATCTTACCGGACTCTATCGTCCATAAAACCGCCCGTTCCATATCATTTGCATATGTGATCAGCTCTTCTATACCATCCAGTTCACCGCGCTTACGCAGCGCACCCGTCCAGGCAAATATAGTAGCTACTGAGTTGGTAGAAGTCTCCTCTCCTGCCAGATGCTTATAATAATGCCTTTGTACCGTGCCGTGGGCTGCTTCATACTCATATACGCCGCTGGGGCTGACCAGTACGGATGTCATCATGGCCAGTGAACCGAAGGCAGATGAAACCATATCACTCATGACATCGCCGTCATAGTTCTTGCAGGCCCATATGAACCCGCCCTTGCTCTTCATGACTCTGGCTACCGCATCATCTATGAGTGTATAGAAATAGGTGATGCCTATCTCTTCGAACTTATCCTTGTATTCGTTATCATACAGATCCTGAAATATATCCTTGAATCTGTGATCATATTTCTTCGATATGGTATCCTTGGTCGAAAACCACAGATCCTGCTTCGTATCGATAGCATACTTGAAGCATGCATGTGCAAAACTGGTGATGGAAGCATCTGTGTTATGCATACCCTGGATCACTCCGGGGCCTTTGAAGTCCTGGATGGTTTCACGGATCTCAGTTCCGTCTTCACCGGTATATACCAGTTCAGCCCTACCTGCACCGGGGACGCGGATCTCCACATTCTTATATACATCTCCATATGCATGACGCGCGAGTGTAATGGGTTTCTTCCAGTTACGTACGCAGGGTTCGATCCCTTTTACCACGATCGGAGCTCTGAATACTGTGCCGTCCAGAGCCGCTCTGATCGTTCCGTTAGGACTCTTCCACATGGACTTAAGCTTATACTCATCCATACGCGCGGCATTCGGTGTGATCGTGG
>JAEEGL010595069.1_pt1 | contig 18263 bp, 17 predicted proteins | sample 9134231 | NCBI WGS metagenome assembly JAEEGL01 (sample SAMN16246548, study PRJNA631951) | gut metagenome | biome: gut microbiome; feature: rumen; material: fiber-attached | host: Bos | place: Iran: Karaj | collected 2018-10 | reverse complement strand
GCCCAAGATGACCCGTTTCATCATGTCTCTGGAAGAGGCTGTTGACTTGGTACTCTTTGCTTTTGAGCACGGTAAGAATGGTGATATTCTCGTTCAGAAAGCCCCTGCCTGCACCATCCAGACTCAGGCAGAGGCAGTCGTTGAACTCTTTAAGCACCAGTATGGTGAAGCCTTAAACTCCTCAAACTCTGAAACTCTTAAACCCTCAGGCTCGCCTGAGATTCGCGTGATTGGCATTCGCCATGGTGAGAAGATGTACGAGACTTTGCTGACCAAGGAAGAGGCCGCTAAGGCCATCGACATGGGCAACTTCTATGCTGTACCTGCAGACAACCGTGACTTGAACTATGACAAGTACTTCAAGGAGGGCGACACCAAACGTGCATTGATTGAGGAGTTTAACTCCAACAATACGAGAATCCTGAATCTCGAGGAAACGAAAGAAAGGATTGCCAGCCTCCAGTACATTCAGAACGAACTGAACGGTATTCCAAATTTGGTGTAAATTAACAGTTAACAAATAGTCTTCATCAGCAGTCTTCATCCTTTAGACCTCTGACCTCAGACATCAATTGGTGTTTTTCACTTCTGCGAAGAGAAAAGACTTCCCAAGTATTATATGACAGATACAAAGGCAATAGAGAATCTGAATAAGCTGATATCTGATGTTCCCGGAATTCAACGTAATTCATCTGAGCATACTCGATGGCTGGCCAATGTGCTGAGAGTCCTTGATGAAAAATTTGGGGCTGATTCCCAATACAGTACCACTATACGAGCCTTCCCTTGGAAAGAGACTGGATCAAGGATTTATAGCGGATATGATTTTCAAGCACAAAGAGAACACGACCATCAAAATGCTTTCAGGCGCCAGATGGAACAGGCAAAAGGAATTATCCAATCTGCCGTTGACGCTCTGACGGATACTGTGTCAGAAGCCAATGAAGAAGCAGCACAATTAGTTGGAACTTTCGATCCTAAAAAAGTTTTTATTGTTCATGGGCATAACGAGACTGTAAAGCAGTCTGTGGCCAGAACTTTGGGAAGTATAGGGCTTACTCCAATCATACTGGCTGAACAGCCAGACAAGGGTAGAACAGTTATTGAGAAGTTCGAGAAAGAAGGCAATGATGTTGGCTTTGCAGTAGTTCTTCTGACGGCTGATGACAAAGGCAGAAAGAACAAAGCTCGCACAATGCAATCACGTGCTCGCCAGAATGTCGTATTTGAAATGGGCTACTTTATGGCTCTTTTAGGGCGAGAGAGGGTGATGTTATTGCTCCAGCCAGGTGTTGAGGAACCCAGCGATTTGAAAGGTGTAGTCTATACCACATTGGATAAAGATGGGGCTTGGAAATACAGATTAGTAAAGGAGTTACGTGAACAGGGATATGAAGTGTCTTCTGACTCCCTGTAGATTGACGGGAATAGGGAAAAGCAAGATTTATCGCATGAGATGAAACAGGAACCCGTCCCGGTGTTCCTGTATCTGCGAGGTCATTGGCATCTGGAGCATCCTACAGACCTGCAAAAGAAAGAAAAGACTGATCGTAACGAGATACTAATAGAAGCCATTCAGTATGGCGCACCATTGCGGCAACTTTCCGATTGAGTGAGAGCAGAGTGAACTTGCTAACTTTGCCGAGCATGAGGAAAGTCAACATAGTTAACTATCAAGGCTTACGGGTATCAGTTACGGTGTTATACAACGAATAAATAGTAAAATGAAAGTGGGTCAGTAGAACCGTCCCCCTGATCCCACTCCAGAAGTCTTTGAACAATTACGATCGGATATTGAAAATGCAGATGATCACAAAAAAGAGATAGAGCTTACATCTGCTTTGGTTAAAGTACGTGAACGTTCTGGAATGATAGGTGTACAACTTCAAGGGCGAATGTTCGATATGGGAAATTTTTCTGCATTTGTTAATTGTTGCAGTAATTATAGCTTATAAATTTAAATTTTGATATATGGTTAGTGTTATTATACCTACGTTTAAAAGGAGAGATCTATTATTCTATGAAATAGATAGATTGTTGGAACAAAAGGAAGTAGATATTGAAATTATAGTAGTAAATGACAATATCGAAAATGACCCAACGGACGAGATTGTTAATAAATATCCTTCAGTGGTCTATATAAAAAATCCAGAAAAAGTAGGGCCAGGAAAGAAACATCAGATAGGAATGAAAATAGCTCATGGTGAGTATGTTAGTTTCCCTGATGATGATGACTATTTATGCGATGATTTGTTCTTTTATAAGGCTTGTAGGTTGATGAATGAAGATAATTCACTATCTTTCGTTAGTGGTAATTCATATTTCAAATATGAGGATAAGCCTGAGGGAGAACAAATAGAAAAACATTGTATTAATGTAAGAGGAAAGATAGATGGAATGGAGTATTTATCAGGATTTCAATTTAAATATAAGAAGCCACTTTCCTCTTTCCCAACAGTATTTCGTCGATCAACATTAGAAACTCAACATTTTTATGATCAAATAGAAATGAGTGATGTGTCAATTTATATGCTGGCTTTATTGGGTGGTAATGCATATATTTTAGAAGATTACGTTGGGGTTTATAGAGTGCATTCGAGAAGTTTGACAAAAAAACGTTCTGATCCCACATGGATTCTTGGAGTTATGAGACAAAAGGAAAGCATTCTAGAGAAAATCCAAGATAAAATAGATAGTCCTTCCAAGTGGTGGCTTAGGCACTTTGCGTTATCATACCGATTCTATGCAAATACATCTAGAAACAAGAGAGGTAAGACGGAATTGTTGAAATGGGGGTGGGGCCATAGTCATGGGTACTTAATTGTAAAACTATATATTGTAAAACAGTTTGTAAAAATGATTTTTTTTAATAGATAAAAATGAGTATTTCTCACATGTCTAATACTAAAACAATAGCCAAGAATACGATATTTTTGTATATAAGGATGCTTATTATGATGATGGTTTCCTTATATACTACACGTATTGTGTTGCAGGCGCTAGGTATTGATGATTATGGCATTTATAATGTGGTCGGTGGAATCGTTGTTTTCTTCTCTTTTATTAACTCAGGGCTCGCAGGTGCGACAAAACGATATATACTAGCAGAATTAGCAGTTGGAGATATAGAGTCGCAAAAGAGGGTTTTCACACTTTCTATAAATGCTCATTTATTAATAATAATGATAGTGTTATTATTAGGTGAGCCCCTAGGCTTATGGCTTTTATATAACGCGGTGAATGTTCCTCCTGAAAGGATGAACACAGCAGCTGTTGTTTATCAGGCATCACTTGTTACAGCAGTAATAGGTATTTTGCAATCACCATTCTCATCGTTAATTATTTCTTTTGAGAAGATGTCAATATTCGCTTTCTTCTCAATATTTGATGTATTACTTAAATTAGGAGTTGTCTTTCTGGTACAGATAATTGATGGTGACAAACTATTATGGTATGCACTTCTTCTTGTTTTTATAGCATTATTTGATTTTGGAATATATTTTATTTATTGCCGTAGTCGATTCGAAATGTGCCGCTATGTCAAAGTAAAAGATAACGATACATTTTTTTCTATATTGAGTTATGTAGGTTGGACTGTTTTCGGTTCTGGCGCAAATGTGTTATCCAAGCAAGGAGTTAATCTTTTAGTTAATAATTTCTTCTCAGTTGCGATAAATGCTGCCATGGGGGTTAGTAATACGATAGTAGGAGCCGCTTCACAGTTGGTTAGTAATTTACAAGTTGCTTTTGCACCTCAGATAACAAAAAATTATATCGCTAAGGATTATAATCCTTTAATCCGCCTCGTTTCGCAATCATCAAGGTATACAAGTTTCTTAATCCTTATTATTTTAATACCAATTTCTATTATCATATCAGATTTGCTTCAATTATGGTTGGGTTCATACCCTAGATATTCAGAGGAATTTTGTATCTTAACTCTTATATGTGTATATATCGAAGCAGTATCAATGCCGCTTATTACAGTTATAACAGCAGAAAGCAAAATTCGGAAATATCAATTATTTATAGCAAGTCTTTATGTCTTATGCTTTATCTTGAGTTGGATAGTTCTCTTATGTGGGGCTTCAGCTTATTCAGTTATGCTTGTACGTGCTTCTGTTGACGTGGCAATGGTGATTGTAAGGCTCTTATTCACAAAGAAGAAAGTCGGAGTTTTTTCAATTTCTAAATGGTGCAAAGAGGTCTATGGTAAAACAATTATAATAGCATTTCTTTGTGCTCCTCTTTATTTTTTGAACTTAATTATCAATATAAATAACACCTTTTTACGTTTTGTTACAGTAGGGAGTATTTGCGTGCTATGGGTTGCAGCTATTATTTATATACTTGGATTGAATAAGAGAGAGAAAAATTTAATAGTGAGTAAGACAAAAACTATTATAAAATATTGAGAGCCAAGAATGAAAAGAATCAAATTAATAATACACGCAATTATTAGGTTATTACAATCTTTTTTGTTATCAGTTTGTTATATCGGAAAAAACAGAATTGTAATCAATTGCGCTGTCTATCTTAATGAATATAACTTGAGTTACAGGAAGGGTAATTTCGGTGATGATATCAATATCCCTATAATGGAGGCTCTAACTGGCAAAAAAGTAGTACTATATAGAGTTTTATGGAAAAAAAAACAGGAAAATCTATTGCCTATTGGCTCTATAGTAGAGAAGTATACCAATGAAAATAGTATCGTATGGGGAAGTGGTGCTATAAATGGTATAGATCGATTGAAAGAAACACCTAAACAGATATGCGCAGTACGAGGGCCTTTGACACGACAGTATCTGCAAAAACAAGGAGTTGAGTGCCCAGAAGTGTATGGTGATCCAGCTTTGTTGCTCCCCCAAATCTATCACCCAGCACAAAAAAAAAAATACAAACTAGGTATAATTCCTCATTATACTGATTATGATTTGCCGCACGTTAGGAAATTTAGAGAATCCCACCCAGAGGTTCTTTTTATTCAATTTAGGGGTTATAAAAACTGGAGAGATGTGGTTGATAAGATTCTATCGTGTGAGCAAATAGCCTCCAGTTCGTTGCACGGGTTGATTATTTCTGATGCGTATCAAATTCCAAATGTGCGCATTAAGTTGTCGGATGCAATTGAAGGAGGGGATTTTAAATATGATGATTATTATCTTGGGGTAGAAAGGAAACCTCTCCAGTATGTTGATTGCAGATGTGGAATTGATATATCAGCATTGAAAGAAATAATGAGCGATTATATTCCAATTAATTATGATGTTAATCAGCTACTAAATGTGTTTCCCTATAAATTAGATGAGAACTTTAAGATAGCCAATAATAAAAAAAGATGAAATTCATTATTATATCTAACAGAATAACACCTCACCAGGTTCCACTATGTGAAGCATTGTTCGCTTATTATAAAAACGAATTTTGTTTTATTGAGACCGCTGAGCGCGGGGCTAAAAGTGACTTGGGGAAAAAGGTAAATAAAAGCTATAATTATGTAATAGATTATAATACGTTTAATTTAAATAAGAAATTGTATTTAGAGCTGATATTACATGCTGAAACTGTCGTTTTTGGGTCAGCACCAGATTGTATGATTGTAGATCGCATAAGAAAGGGCGGTTTAACTTTTCGTTACGCAGAACGTTTTTATAAGAATGGTTTTCAGCCTCATGAGTATATTCGTAATGCGATTGCGGCATGGTTGCATCATGGGAGATATAAAAAATATCCATTGTATATGCTCTGCGCAAGTGGATATACAGCTGCAGATTGCAGTAAATTTGGTAATTATAAGGGGAGGTGTTTCAAATGGGGGTATTTCCCTGAAGTTAAGAAATATGACGATATTGAGAAACTAATAATGAATAAGAAAAAGAATTCATTGATATGGGCTGGTAGATTTCTCGATTGGAAACGACCGGATTTAGCGTTAATGGTTGCGGAAAAACTAAAACGTGATGGAATAGTATTTAAACTAAAAATGTTCGGAAACGGATTATTGGAAGAACGTATTAAATCATATATTGGCGAACATTCCCTTGATGATGTAGTCACTCTAGCCGGTGCCATATCACCTGAATTATTAAGGGAAGAGATGGAGGAGTCAAGTATTGTTCTTTGTACATCTGGATTTGAAGAGGGGTGGGGTGCAATCGTGAATGAGGCGATGAATAGTTGTTGTACAGTGGTTGTGAGCCATGCCGTTGGGGCAGCGCCTTATCTAATTAAAGATGGTGTAAATGGTTTGGTTTATAAAAATGGTAACATAGATGATTTATATAATAAGGTGGCCACATTACTCTCGAGTGATTATAATATAAGATATAGTATAGGAAAAAATGCTTATGTAACCATAGAGCAAAAATGGAATGCTAATATTGCTGCAAGAAGATTAATTTCACTGTCGGAAAGCCTAAGACATAATCTTAACCCTGAGACATTCGCAGATGGTCCGTGCTCTGTTGCGCCTATCATCAGCAACAACTGGTATATTGAAAGTTAATAGAATTAATTATTTCATTATCGAATGAGAACAAATATGGAAAATACAAATTCTAAAGCTTACAATTTATTAATCCAGATGGTTTTTGTGATATTTGGTCTTATAGTTGTGGCCACGACTCTGGGCAATGAAATAATTGCAAGTGATATGATGACCATTTTGTACGGCTTAACTGCACTTTTAATGTCCTTGTTTTTTATAAAATCAGGGTATTTGATAGGCAACGAAAAGATGATAGCGGTGATACTTATTTTCTTTTCATTTTTGAATGTAATATTTAATGCATTAATTAGTAGTGCCAATTTAAGTGTAAGCTATTTTGTTAAAATATTTATTTTTTCTTTTACTGTATTATGGTTGCTAATTTGTCCTTATATTATTCTACGACGTAAAACTTTAATTACAATATTTGTGATTAATGTAATAATTGCTGTAGTAATGATATTAACATACCGGAGTGGTTTTAATTATGACGAGGATGCAGGTCGTGTTTTATTGACACTCAATTTCCCAAACTCAAATTTGACAGGTCTTTTTATTGTCAATAATATTATTTATTTAGTTATTTATACTTTTAATTATAGATATATAGGACTTAATAGATGGTTTTGTATAATAAGCATTCCATTAATTATTATCCTTTCTGGCATGCTGTATTTGACAGGATGTCGCTCTGCCATGCTGTCACTATTTTTCTTTATTGCTTTATCATTAATAAATCCAATACTTACGAAATACCAAAAACTAAATAAAATACTATTGTTTTTATGGGCAATCTTACCAATAATCTTTGTTTTTTATTATTTGAATAACATTACAGGTTTGGATTATGATTTAAGTTTCGGGCATGGTGAAGAGGGTAAGCATAATTTAACACGGTTAAAATCATGGACCACTTTTTTGGAATTAGTTACTGATAGCCCTGTTGTAGGAGATTATTATGGTGGCAGTAGAGGCACTGGGATGTTCCAGGCCCTCAACAGTCATCTCGATGTTTGGTTATCTTATGGTATAATCCCCCTTATTTTATTTATATTATTGCTCTATAAATGTGTAAACCAGTGTGATAAGGGGAGAAAAACGCTTTTTCAGAAAATGGGGCTCTATGCATTCCTTTCAATCTTCATATATAGTTGCTTTGAAGGTGCAATCGTGGCAGGAAGCCTCGGGCTATTTTTCCCAGCTATTGGCTATTTGACTTTTGCAAATGTAAAATCTACAAATAATAAATTACTTTGATTCAAATATGAAAATAATTCAGATTAATGCTGTTTATGAATATAGCAGCACAGGAAGAACAACGACAGAAATGCATAGAGCTTTACAAAAGGATGGATATGAATCTTATGTGTTTTGTGCGAATTGTCATAAACCAGATATCAACGTATATCAAATGGGAAACAAACTTGAACACAAAATACATGCATTTCTTGGGAGATTACTTGGTATGCAAGGTGTTTTTTCCGTAATCCCAACTTTATTTATGCTTCAAAAGATGAAGAGAATATCACCCGATATTGTTGTTCTAAGAAACCTTCACAGTAATTTTATTTGTATACCACTTCTTTTCAAATATTTGATCAAAAAACAAATAAAAGTTGTTTGGGTTTTACATGATTGTTGGGGTTTTACGGGGTTTTGTACTTATTACGTAAAAAATAATTGTTATAAATGGAAGACGAAATGTGAAAATTGCCAATTCATAAGAAATTATAGCGGTAGTTGGTTATTTGATACTTCTTCTATTATGTACAAATTGAAGAAGCGGCAATTCCAGAGCCTAAATAATATTGCAGTAATTGGGGTGTCAGATTGGGTCGCAAATGACGCAAGAGAATCTTTTCTTCACAATTCTACCATCATTGACCGAATATACAACTGGATTGATTTGGATGTTTTTAAACCTCATGATACAACTAAAGTTCGTAAAGAATTTGGTATTTCTTCAGGTGATTTTGTAATACTCGGTGTAGCGCAACATTGGGCCGAAAATAAAGGCTTAAGCTATTATATCCAAGTGGCAAACAAATATCCAAACTATATAATACTATTGGTAGGTAAACTTGATGAAGAAGTTCCTAGTAATGTAATAAGCGTAGGAACAATTAACGATACATCAGAACTTTCAAACTATTATTCAATGGCGGATGTCTTTTTGAACTTTACCCAAGAAGAAACCTTTGGAAAAGTAACTGCAGAGGCATTGTCGTGTGGAACTCCTGTCGTTATAAATAATAATACTTCTGGCCCGGACTTGGTCGGCGACTGTGGTGTCGTAATCCCCAACAATGATGTCGAAAGTTGTTTTTGCGCATTAGAAGAAGTAGAGAAGAATGGGAAATCTTCATACTCGCAACGATGCAGAGAAAGGGCAGAAGCCTTATTTAACAAAGAAAAACAATTGGGGAAGTACTACGAGCTTTTTGATAAGCTAAATGCAATTAAATCCTGATAATTATGAAAATAGCTTTTGTTTCGGAGTGTTTCCCCTCCCCCGAGAAACCGCAGTACTGTATTTTCTTAGAACAGCAGGCTCAGGCTTTAATAGCGTTGGGTAACTCTGTTGAAATAATCGTACCAAAGGTGGGTAATATCGCATATAGGAAGTATGCGAGAAAAGGAATGATTGTTTATGAGTTCGGAATAAAAGGGAAATGGTTTAATTTTTTTTATAAAAGCTATAATAAAGAAATACAAAATCTTAATGTTGATTGGGGAAAATATGATGTTGTTTCCCTCCATATTATTTCAGTACCTATTGCGGAATCAGTTGTAGGATTATGCAAACGGTTCCAAACAAAAATCGTTGTTCATTACCATGGATTGAATGTTTGGTACAATTATGAAGAGAAAAAAGATATAGTGCATATATTACTTAAGGAAGTTGAAATAAGAAGGAAACTAAAATACTTACACGAGGCGGATGCAATAGTCGGAGTAAGTGAATCAGTATGTCGTATTATTAGACAAAAGATAATAGGTAATAAGGTTTATAAAGTATATAATGGGGTCGATACTTTATTGTTCAATCAAAAGAAAAAAAAGAATGGAGAAGAATTTTGCATTGTTAGCGTAGGAAACTTAATACCTATAAAAGGTCACTATTATCTGATTGAATCCGTAAAAAGACTAATCAGTAAAGGAATCAAAGTGAAACTAAAAATCATAGGAGAAGGCCCTTGTAAACAGGAATTAATAAATCAAAGTCATATCAACGGTATTAGGGAAAAGGTAGAGTTTGCAGGTCCTTTGAGTTACGATGAGGTGGTAGAAGCCATGCAGAATGCAGATATGTTTGTACTCCCTTCGTATTTTGAGTCTTTCGGATGTGTTTATCTTGAGGCAATGAGTACTGGGACAGTTACACTTGGTTGCAATTGCTACGGGCCAAGTGAGATAATTGAGAACCATAAGAACGGAGAACTAATTAATCCAAAGGATAGTGAGAGCATTTGTGAGGCGATAGAAAAAGTTATTAGAGACAAAAATTATAAAAAGAAGTTAGAAGAAAATGCAGTTATACGAGCAAAAGAGTTCAGTTGGGAGGCGTCTGCTAAAAGTCTTTTGGCTGTTTACAAAAAAATAGTGTAGAAAAAGATGAAAACAAAAGAAACGGCGGGGGTGGACGGTAGTAAACCTAATGTTCTGGTATTATCAAACAATTGTTGCTCCGAATCAGATTCCAATGGAAGAACTTTAGGGAACTTATTCTATGGGTGGCCCAAAGAAGACTTGGCTCAGATGTGTGTCATCGCTAATAATCCTAATTGGGATTTGTGCGATAACTATTATTGCATTGAGGATAAGAACATGTTCCGGTCATTCATTCATTTTCAAAAGGCTGTGGGGCGTAGGCTTTTGAAGACTGAAACAAAGGTGGAAAGGAAACTGTCTGCAGGTGACACTAAGAGAGTAAATCTAGGTAAGAAGACGGTGGGTAAAGTTGCATTGCGCGAACTGGTATGGGCATGTAAGCGATGGAACAGCAGAGATTTCCAGCAGTGGGTGGACGAATTCAATCCTGAGGTGGTTGTGCTTCAGTTTGGTGATTCTTTCTTCATGCTTGATATTGCCTACTATATAGCAACAACTCGCAACATTCCATTAGTGATTTACAATACTGAGGGTTATTATTTCTTCCCTCGCAATTGGCACTATATTACTAAACTGGACTGGTTGGTATTTCCTATTTACAACCATATCTACCGAAAGAAGGTGGAGCGCATCATGAAGCTGGCAAAGCAAAGCGTTTACCTCAATGATAAGCTGAAAGAGGATTACGATAGGGTATTTGGTGATGCCTCTATAGTCATCTATAATAGCAGTTCGGTAGAGTGGTCGTACGCTCCGTTGTTCACAGGTGATGCTCCGAAGATTTGCTATTTGGGGAATCTTGGTCTTGACCGTGATTCAGGGCTTATTGAGATTGGAGAGGTGCTCCATAGTATCAATCCTAAATATAAGATTAACGTATATGGAAAGGCAGATGATGCGATGCAGGCACGCTTCGCTAAGGCTCCAGGTGTAGATTATAGGGGTCTTGTTTCTTATGAAGAGGTCAAGCGAATCATTGTTGAGAGTGATATCCTCTTCCATGTGGAGACGGAAAAAGGCTATAAAGAGCGTCAATTGCAGTATGCTTTTACTACCAAGATTGCAGACTCTGTCGCTTCTGGCAGATGCTTTGTGGTGTATGCTCCGGAAGTTCTGGCATGTAGCAAATATATTAGGCTGCATCGTTGCGGATGGGTGGCTTCAAATAAGGAAGAATTGCGCCTTCAGATTGAGCATATCATTGGGGATAAAAATGAGCGAGATGAAATTCTCGCCAATGCAAAGCGTGTTGCAATTGAAAATCATAGTTTGATAGGTAATGCAAAGAAATTCCAGGAGATTCTAAAATCTGTATAGAGAGTTTGTTAAATAGTATATACTAATGAAGATATCAGTAATAATACCAACATATAAACCACAGGACTATCTTTGGCAATGTTTGGATAGTTTATGTAATCAAACATTTCCCAAAGAGGATTTTGAGATTATATTGGTTTTAAATGGTTGTAAAGATCCATATGATGAAGATATAACAGCATATATTGAGAAGCACTCAGATATTAATTGGAATTATATTCAAACTGATGTGCCAGGGGTTTCTAATGCCAGGAATCTCGGTTTGGATGCAGTAAAAGGGGAGTATGTTACATTCGTTGATGATGATGATTACGTGTCATCTGTGTATCTTCAAGAACTTTACGATAAAGCAGATGAACAGACGGTGTCCCTATGCTGCCCATATGCTTTTTATGGTGAAGATGTGTCTAACAGTGCACCGTATTTTACAGATGTTTTCGAAGAGTTTCATGATAAAGGTGATGTAAGCATATCCAAGGTCCGGAAATACTTTTCTGGACCTTGTATGAAGCTCATAGGAATGAGCTTCATACAAGGAAGACGTTATGATGTCAGATTCAAGAATGGTGAGGACAGCCTTTTTATGTTTCTTATTTCTGATAAAATAAGTAAATGTAGATTTACTTCGCCAGAGGCAGTGTATTATAGAAGATATCGCGAAGGTAGTGCTTTTACATCTCATCATAGTTTATGGAGTAAGATTAAGAATTCTACAAAATTGGCATTCACGATGATTGGATATTATTTAAGAAATATAAGAGGATATAATATCGGGTTCCTTTATACACGAATTAGAGGATTAGTTGCTAGCGTAATAAAAGATAACTAAATTCATTATGTTAGTACAAATAGTTTAGCTCAAAAATGAAAAAAGTCATAACATACGGAACGTACGACCTGCTGCACCAGGGGCATCTTAACCTCCTGCGGCGAGCAAAGGAGCTGGGCGACTACTAGATAGTGGGTGTCACCAGCGACAGTTTTGATCGCGGGCGAGGCAAACTGAACGTACGCAACAATGTTTTGGAGCGCGTTGAGGCAGTGAAAGGGACAGGTTATGCTGATGAGGTAATCATTGAAGATTATCTTGGGCAGAAGATAGATGATATACAAAAATATGATATAGATATATTTGCAATTGGAAGCGACTGGAAAGTGACACGTACCTGTCCCCTGTCACAATTATTGCGCCAATAACAACAGGCGGTGGCATGAAGACAAAGGTAGCCGAGGCTATGATGTACGGTCTGCCTGTGGCGGGTACGAACGAGGCCTTTACGGTTTATGATGTTGATATAGCGAAAATGGGATTCTGCTCTGACGACATTTCGTCTTATGCAGATTTCATTAGGAATGTTACGCCCGACCAGTTGATGGAAATGTCTGACAGATCAAGACAGTACTATCAACAGAAGTATTCGTTAGATACAACGATAGAAATTCTTAGAAAAAATTATTGTAATGAGTGCCCCAAAAGTTATTGTAGCTATTGCTAAGGTTGCGCATTCCGTCTCCGTTTCTATATGTATGCTTAGAAGATATGTGAATAAGAAGAGAAATAAGTATAGTTTTTTTATATATGAATATTGCAATTATAATAGCTGGAGGTTCCGGCAGCAGAATGGGATTGGACATTCCCAAACAGTTTATCAATGTGTATGATAAGCCAGTCCTTATATATACCCTTGAGGGATTTCAGAAACACCCTCTGGTGGATGCCATAGAGGTGGTTTGTATAGACGGTTGGGAGAACGTGGTTTGGGCGTATGCCAAGCAGTTCGGTATAGACAAACTGAAGTGGATTACGAAGGGTGGTAAGTCTGGACAGGAGAGTATAAGGAATGGTGTATATAACCTTGAAGGAAAATGCTCTCCAGACGATGTGATTATCATTCATGATGGCATTAGACCACTTGTAGAACCTTCGGTATTGACTGATGTAATTAACAAGGCTCATGAATATGGTAATGCGGTAACATCAATGCCCTATAATGAACAAATTTTCGTCATCAATCAAAATGATGAGACGACAACAAGCATGTTTATACCTCGTGAGACTTTAAGACGAGTCTCAACGCCGCAGGCTTATCAGTTCGACCTGCTTGATTCAAAGTATCATGAGGCGTTTGAAAAGGAAATTGGTATATACGGTTCACATTATACCAATACGATGATGGTGGAACTAGGTGTTACACTGCATTTTGCTGCAGGTAGTGATAAGAATATAAAATTGACTACCAAGGATGATCTGGAGATGTTTAAGGGCTATTTAAAAAGAGATAAAAACGATTGGTTGAAATAATGAATAAACAACATCCGTTATACAAGGAAGATATAAAGACTATTATTACTATGCAAGGATTTGATACCTTGCATGGTAAATCTTTTCTTATCACGGGAGCTACTGGACTAATAGGTGTATGCCTAATTGACGCTCTCATGCTTGCAAACAAGAATGGAGCATGCATTAAGGTGTATGCAGTTGGGCGTGACAGAGAAAAGGCTGCAGCTCGGTTGGGGGAATATTATGATGGCAAGCATTTTTGTTTTATAGAACAGGATGTTCGTCAGCCTCTGCCAGAAGATGTTAATGTGGATTATATTATTCCTTTGGCATCAAACACTCATCCTTTGGCTTATTCACAATATCCAATAGAAACTATTGAGATAAATGTAAAGGGTGCTGAATATGCTTTGCAAAAGGCGATAGAATGTAATGCTACGGTTCTATATCCATCAACCGTTGAGGTGTATGGAAATGCAAGAGGTGCAGATGTGTTCACTGAGGACTATACCGGACAACTGAACCTTAGTACTGCACGTGCATGTTACACAGAATCGAAACGAGTATCTGAGGCATTATGTCAGTCATATATTGCAGAAAAAGGTGCTAAGGTAAAAATAGTGAGACTGAGCAGAATATTTGGCCCATCCATGCTGATGAGCGATACTAAGGCATCTTCTCAGTTCATAAAAAAAGCATTGAAAGGCGAAGATATAGTGCTAAAAAGCAAGGGTGATCAATTTTTCTCTTATACATACGTTGAAGATGCTGTAAGTGCAATGCTATATGTTTTACTTCATGGAGATAATGGGGTGGCATACAATATAGCCAATGAACAATGCAATGTCCATTTGAAGGATTTTGCACAAATTTGTGCTGAATGGACAGGAAAAAGAGTTGTGTTTGATTTGCCTTCAGAGGTGGAAAGAAAAGGCTTTTCTGTAGCTATGAATGCAATTCTTGATATCAAGAGGTTGAGGGCGATAGGTTGGACACCCCAATATAATATGAAGGATGCATTAGAAAGGACATTAACAATATTGAATGAAAAATGAAATCGGAAAGTCAGATAATGAGTGAGTTGTCGCACAAAACTCACTTTTTGAGGGAACTAACGGAAGAGGAGTCAAAGGCATTAAAGCAGGCAATCCTTAATATATATAAAGATGTGGCAAAGTTGTGCGACAAGCACGGATTAACCTATATGATGAGTGGAGGTACTTGCTTAGGAGCAATCAGGCATCAGGGCTTTATTCCTTGGGATGATGACCTTGATATAATGATGCCAAGAAAGGATTATGACCAACTGATACAATTGTTGGAAGCTGGCGAATTAGGTGAGAAATATGAATTTACTTATCCTAATGCCAAAAAGGATGCTAATACGGTTTTTCTGAAAATCTTTAGAAAAGGGACAAAGGATGTAGAAATTGCAAATGTAAATACTCCATTCCCTAAAGGCGTTTATATTGATGTGTTTGCAATAGACAGTGTCCCTCAAAGTAATATAGGAAAGAAAATAAAGGGCTTTATTGCAAATGTTATTCAGTATATAGCGATTGCGCGTCTTTATACACAATATAGAAGCCCGTTGCTGAAGGAATATATGTCAATGGACCCACAATTAAAGAAACGCTATGTTGTAAAAAGGATTCTTGGAACATTAACGTCATTTGCTTCTCATGCGAAGTGGATATATTGGTTCGAGAAGTTTGTGGCATGTAGTAAGGATGATAGAGAATGGGGTATTCCAACAGGACGTAAATACTACAACGGAGAAATATTCGACAAGAGTGTTTTCGTTCCAGTAAAAAAAGCGATATTTGAGGGAGAAGAAGTAAATGTTCCGAACGAAACTCATATATACTTGACAAACCTATATAAAAACTATATGGAGTTGCCTCCAGTGGAGAAAAGGGAGAGACACTTTATATGTGAATTTGATTTAGGGTAACAATATATGGCTAATTTTTCAGTTTGCATGTCAGTCTATCATGGTGACAATGCAACGTTTTTCAAGCAATCGATAGACAGCCTGCTTTCTCAAACCAGAAAGCCTGATGAGATAGTGCTGGTAGTGGATGGGCCTGTAGGGGATGAGATAATTAAGGTGATTTCTGATTTTGAGAAGTCATGCGATTACCTTATGGTGATCCGTTTAGAGAAGAACTCTGGACATGCGATAGCTCGTCAGACAGGTCTGGATGCAGCAAAATACGAATACATTGCTATCATGGATAGTGATGATATTGCTGTGCCAGATAGATTCGAGAAACAGATGTCATATATTGAAGCTCATCCCGAAGTGGATGCTCTTGGAGGTCAGATAGACGAGTTTATTGGAGAGCCTTCGAAAGTGTTGGGTACACGTATAGTGCCTCTTACGGATAATGAGATTAAGGATTATCTGAAATCTCGTTGTCCCATGAACCTTGTCACTATGATGCTGAGGAAAGAAGCCGTGCAGAAGGCTGGCGGCTACATAGACTGGTTTTGCGAAGAGGACTATTACCTGTGGGTAAGGATGACAGAGCAGGGAATGACGTTCGCCAATCTGCCTGACAATCTGGTAAATGTTCGTGTAGGTGACGAGATGTACCAACGTAGGGGAGGTATGAGATATTTCAAGAGTGAGGTAAAACTGCAGAAATACATGCTTTCGCATGGTATCATTTCTTTCCCGCGATATTGTTACAATGTAGCCATACGTCTCGCTGTTCAGGTTCTGATGCCAAACAGTGTAAGGGGATGGGTGTTTAAGACTTTTGCGAGGAAGTAATTAGTGAAAACGAAGAATATCAATCAACAGGCGTTCTTTGAACTGCTAAGAGCTGGGCTGTGGAGTGACGGAAATCCGGATATACGGATTGACGGAATCACGGATTGGGAGGAGGTATATCAGCTGGCTCAAGAGCAGTCGGTTCAGGGGCTTGTGCTGCAAGGGATTGATTGGTTCAAGGTTCAAGGTTCAAAGTTCAATATTCCACAGGCACTGCTACTACAGTGGATTGGTGAGGTGCAAGTGATAGAGCAGCGGAATAAGGAAATGAATGCCTTTATCGCTGATCTGATAGAGAAACTACAGAAGAATGATATCTATGCTTTATTAGTGAAAGGGCAGGGAATTGCTCAGTGCTACGAGAAACCTTTGTGGAGATGCTCTGGGGATGTGGATTTGTTCTTGAGTGATAGCAATTATGAGAAAGCAAAGAAATTCTTGGTGCTATTAGCATCTGAGGTGGAAACGGAGTATGTAGGTTCTAAGCATTTGGGCATGACCATCGATGGATGGGTGGTGGAACTGCATGGAAGTCTGCGCGTAGGGCTGCCTAATAAGATTAACAGGGTGCTGGATGATATAAAAACGGACACGTTTAATCGTGGCAATATGCGTTCATGGATGAATGGGCGAACACAGGTGTTTTTGCTTGGCAAGGAGAATGACATTGTGTATGTGTTTGTGCATTTCTTCAATCACTTCTATAAGGAGGGGGTGGGGCTGCGACAGTTATGTGACTGGTGCAGACTGATGTGGACGTATCGCGATGAGATAGATGTAAAAAAGATAGAAGGTTGCATCCAAGAAATGGGACTTGTCTCGGAGTGGAAAGCATTCTATAATCTGGCAAGCAGATATCTTGGCATGCCAGATTTGGATTCTCAAGACTCGCAAGCTCGAATGAGCGACCAAAGATCGAGCGCAGGGTTAACGGTTCATGATTCACGGTTTGATAAGAAGGCAGACCGGATAATGGAATTTATACTGAAGTCTGGCAATATGGGTCACAATCGGGATATGAGTCATTTCAGCAAGTATCCATATCTCATCAGGAAGTGCGTATCCATGGGCAGGCGAATCAGTGACTTGATAAATCATGCAAGAATTTTCCCGTTGGACTCTCTGCGGTTCTTCCCAAGGATTATGTTCAATGGGGTGAGGAGTGCGATAAAGGGCGAATAGGCGGCAGAGCCGCACGTTAACGTTGACCTTGACGCTAACGAAATAGGCTCCGCCTCATTTGCTGACGCAAAAGAACATGGTTTATGGTTAAGGGTTTATGATTAAATATATCTTACTTAACAATGCCCTTAATGTTGACTGATGAAAATCATAGGCGAAAATCGGCTTAATAGAATCAAACTAATCAAAATCTTATGTTTACACTAATTGAATTACCTTATGCAATGGAGGCGCTGGCACCTGTGATCAGTGCACAGACGTTGTCGTTCCATCATGGAAAGCATCTGCAGGCGTATGTTGACAATCTCAATAAGCTGCTTCCTGGCAGTGAATATGAGGGTATTACACTGGAAGAGATTGTAGGAAAGGCACCTGTTGGACCAGTATTCAACAATGCGGGACAGATACTGAACCATGAGTTGTATTTCACGCAGTTTAAACCTGCAGGTGATGCTGAGCAGAAGCCTGAGGGTGCACTCGCGGCACAAATAGAGAAGCAGTGGGGGAGTTTCGAGACTTTCAAGGCTGAATTCGAGGCGAAGGGCGTTGGACTGTTTGGCTCTGGCTGGGTGTGGCTTTCAGCAGATGCTGATGGCAAT
>JAEEGL010041353.1_pt1 | contig 18263 bp, 14 predicted proteins | sample 9134231 | NCBI WGS metagenome assembly JAEEGL01 (sample SAMN16246548, study PRJNA631951) | gut metagenome | biome: gut microbiome; feature: rumen; material: fiber-attached | host: Bos | place: Iran: Karaj | collected 2018-10 | reverse complement strand
GTGCGCATTGACGGCCGCAAGACAGACGAAATCCGCCCGATTTCTTGCGAAATCAACGTGCTGCCGACACCGCACGGAAGTGCGCTGTTTACTCGCGGCGAAACACAGTCTTTGGCTGTATGTACGCTCGGCACTGCTTTGGATGAGCAGTCTTATGACGACATCGACGGCGACAGAAGCGAACACTTTATTTTGCACTATAACTTCCCGCCATATTCAGTCGGCGAGACTGGCAAGCTTACAACTGGCCGCCGCGAAATTGGTCACGGAAATTTGGCACGCCGCTCTTTGGCTGCAATGGTTCCTACACGCGAAGAATTTCCGTACACAATCCGCGTAGTTTCTGAAATTATGGAATCTAACGGTTCTTCATCACAGGCTTCTACTTGCGGCGGTACGCTTTGTATGCTCGCTGCCGGCGTTCCAATGAAAAAGATGGTTGCAGGTATCGCTATGGGGCTTATCACAGAGCCAGAAGGCGACAACCCTTACGGCAAATACGCAATTCTTTCAGATATTCTTGGTGAAGAAGACCACCTCGGCGACATGGACTTTAAGGTTGCCGGAACTGAAGACGGTATCACCGGCTTCCAGATGGACATCAAGATTGCGGGCGTAACAACTGAAATCATGAAGAAGGCTATGGAACAGGCCCGTGCCGGCCGTATGCACATTCTCAGCAAGATGAAAGAATGTATCGACAAGCCGGCTCCGCTTAGCCCACGCGCGCCGCAGATTCTTAACATGAAGATTCCGTTTGACAAAATCGGTGCTTTGATTGGCCCGGGCGGAAAGACTGTTAAGGCTATTTCAGCTCAGTTCAATGTTACAATCAACACAAAAGACGACGGAACTGTTACGATTTATGGCAAAAACGCAAAATCAACTGAAGGCGCTCGCTCTGTAATCAAGGGCATCGTTGAAGACCCTGAAGTTGGTCTTATCTACAACGGCACTGTAAAGCGCATCATGGATTTCGGTGCTTTTGTCGAGATTTTGCCAGGCAAAGAAGGCTTGTGCCACATTTCAAAGTTCAGCCGCCAGAAAATTGCAAAAGTTTCAGATGTAGTTCAAGAAGGTCAGCAGATTCCTGTTAAATTGCTTGAAATTGATAAGCAGGGCCGCTTGAACCTTTCTTACATTGACGCTATTGAGGCTGAAAAAAAATAATTATTCATGGCGATTCAAAAACGCACTTTGAATAATAATGTGATTCTCATTACAGAACCGATTGCTACTGCTAAAACCGTAGCAATCGGTTTTTGGTTTCCTGTAGGCTCGCGTTTTGAGTCTGAAGGCTGCCGCGGCGTAACTCATTTTGTTGAGCACATGCTTTTTAAGCGCACTTCTACGATGAATGCGTTTGACATTGCATGCACGTTCGACAGAGTCGGCGGCTACATCAACGCTTTTACCGAGCGCGACTTGATGTGCCTTCATGCTACAGTTCCGGCTGAACATATAAAGCAATCTGTCGCAGTGATGTGCCAGATGGTTTCAGATTCTGTCTTTGACAAAGATGATCTTGAAAAAGAGCGCATCGTCATTGAAAGCGAGATTATAACTTCTCAAGACGACCCGGAAGAAGCCGCATTCGATGAGCTTTATTCGGTGCTTTTTCCGAATCAGGATATTTCTGAACCGATTGCCGCCACTTTAAACGATGTTGAGCGGCTGACGCGCGATGATATTTTCAGTTGGTATAAGAAAAACGTCGCTTCTGGTGCATTAACCGTAAGCATTGCTGGAAATATCGAGCTTGACGGCGTGATTGAGCTGCTTGAAAAGCTTGAGCCAAGAAATGCGCCGCTTGAAATAGCGCAGAAACCTGTCTGGAACGTAACGAAAAAGCTCGTCCGTGCGCCGTTCCATCAGAACCAGATTTTTGCCGCCTTTCCCATAAAAATGCCGTTGACCGAAAAAAAATCAGACTGTCTTACTGTCTTAAACGCTGTAATCGGCGACACTATGTCGAGCAGGCTTTTTCAGCTTTTAAGAGAGAAAAACGGCTACTGCTATTCGGTTTACAGCTTTGTAACGGCGTTTGCAGACTGCGCATTTTGGTGCGCATATTCTTCTGTGGCAAAGAAAAACACTGCCGTGGTGCTCAAGGAGCTTGAGGGCGAGCTTAGAAAACTTTGCTCTGGCGATTTAACCGAAATGGAAATTGTTGCTGCAAAAGAACATATCGCCGGTGAGGAGATAATTTCTTCTGAAGACGTTGAGGCGCGCATGAAGCGGCTTGCAAGGCTTAGTTTGTTTAATTTTCCATTGAGAAGCTACACTGAATCAATTGACAATATCCGCGCGCTTTCAAAAGAAGAGCTTTCAGCCGAGCTTGCGGAAATGCTCGATTTTTCAAATGAAACTGTTGTCGTTTACGGAGGTTCTTATGGATTCAAGCCTTTCTTCAAAAAATGACGTAATCCGCGTAAAGGTTGAATGTACCGCACTGCCGGGCGCAAAGCTGCCCGCTTATCAAACTGAAGGCAGTGCCGGTGCAGATGTTTGCGCTTTTCTTAAAGAAGATATTGTCTTAAAACCGATGGAACGCGCCGCAATTCCGACCGGCTTGTCTTTTGCAATTCCTTCCGGCTATGAAATGCAGGTGCGCCCGCGCTCTGGGCTAGCGCTTAAGAACGGCATAACTTGCCTCAACACGCCCGGCACAATCGATAGCGATTACCGCGGCGAAGTGAAGGTGATTCTCATAAATCTTGGCAGCGAAGCTTTCACCGTGCGGAACGGCGAGCGGATTGCGCAGCTTGTGATAAAGCCGGTTGTTTCTGCTGATTTTGCAGTTGTGGCTTCGTTAAGCCAAACTGAAAGAGGCGCGGGCGGTTTCGGCTCAACAGGAAAATGACTTATGAAGAAAAATATTCTTGTTAAATATTTTGTAAAGGAACTTTTCGTTTATTACGTAATCGCGTTTCTCTTCTTTTTTATGATTTTCTTTGTGAACCAGATTTTGCTGATGGTTCAGGATGTCTTGAAGCAGCGCGTGCCGCTCGGTCAGGTTATGCTGCTGATGCTTTATTGCTTGCCGTTCGTCATTTCTCAGGCCGCGCCTTATGCCACGCTTGTAGGCTTTTTGATGTGCATTGCAAGAATGGTAACAGACAACGAGATTCTCGTATTGCGCGCTTTGGGCATTTCTTATAAGGCGCTGCTTGCGTCTGTCTTGATAATGGGCGCAGGCATCTCGGTCGGCTCGTTCGTCGTAAACGACGTGCTTTTGCCGCGCGGCGCAATTGCGTACAACAACCTTTACCGCAAGATGCTCACGTCGAATCCGTCTGTAATTCTTGAGCCGAATTCTGTAAAGCGAACGCAGAGCGCGGTGCTTGTAATCGGCGACGTAACAGGCAACAAGGTTTCTGATTTGCTGATGTTTGATACAGACGCTTCTGGGCATCAGCGCATAATTGCAAGCGAAGAAACTGTGATTCAGCAGCCGTCTGATTCGCAGGTGCTCATGCAGCTCAACATGCACGATTCATTGATTTTCATTCCGAGCAATATTGATTATGCAAGCCTTGATTATCTTACAAGCTCGTCTGCCGTAATGAACATTTTCGTTTCGGCGTTGGGCACAATGCAGTACGGCATGAACCCGCAAGAAATGACGAGCTACGACTTGAAGAAATACATCCAAAAACTCAAAGACGAAGGCGTTGAATCAGACAGATACATAAACATCTTTGAGGTTGAATATAACCGCAAATTTGCGCTGCCGTTTTCGTCACTGTTCTTTGCGTTTCTGGCGTTTCCGCTGGCGATAATCTTCGGCAAGCATAACGGCCAGACCGTGGGCTTCATCGTCGGCATTGTGATATGCCTTCTTTATTGGACGGTGCAGACTTTGGGGCAAGTTTTCGGGCAGCGTAACGGCTTAAACGCGTTTTGGGCGATGTGGCTTTCAGATTTTCTTGTTGGGTTCTTCGGCATAATTTTCTATGCAAAGATGAGGCGTTCATGACTTTTATAATGTATCTCTGCAAGAAATTCGGGTTTGTCTTTGCCGGTGCGCTGTTCTTTTTTACGATGGCGCTGTGCCTTGTTGATTTGTTCATGAATTTGTGGCGGTTCATCGCGCAGAATGTTGCCGCCGGTGCAATCTTCAAAGTTTCGCTTTTGTACATTCCAAAGGCGGCTTCTTTTGCTGTGCCGCTTGCCGTGCTTTTTGCCGCAGCTTATGTTCTTAGCGAATTATATGCCAAGAACGAGCTTACCGCAATTTTCGCTTCGGGCGTTTCGCTTTTAAGGTTTGCAATGCCGCTGCTCGTTATTTCTGCAATGTTGAGCGTATGCCTTTTCTTTTTTGAAGACCGCGTCGTTGTGCCGACTTACCGCCAGAAGAACGAGCTTCAGAATTCGCTGCTCGGCGTTCAGCCTATGAAGAACGCAAGCAACGCCGTAGTAATCTGTGACGGCGGCAGAACTGTCTACCGTGCGCTGATGTACGACGCAAACATGAAGATTCTTTACGGAGTTTATGTGGTTTCAAGAGATGCAAACCATCATCTTCATTCAATCTTGAGGGCGCAGTCTGCACTGTGGCAAGACGACCACTGGAAGATAAACGAAGGTGTTTTGTACAATATCGCTGACGGCAAAGTCACGGTGAACATGGATAGTTCCGGCATTTCTTTGACTGAGCCGCCGGAATCGTTTGAATCTTCTGACATTTCGATTGAAGAAGTAACTGTTGATGATGCAAAGAAATACATAGATTACCGGCGGCGGGCAGGCCTGCCTTACGCAGAAGCTTTGTCTGTTTATTACAAGAAATTTTCGTTTCCGTGCATATTATTCATAGTCGTGTTCTTGTCAATCGGGCTTTCGGGCAGAACACGCAAGAATGTGCTTCTCGTCAGCTTGCTTCTCTGCATCGGTGCAGCCGTGCTTTATTATGTCATGCAGATGGTGACAATGCTGCTCGCAAAGTTTGAGTACATTCCGCCACTTGCCGGTGCGTGGATGCCGGTTGTGTTCTTTATAATTTGCAGCTGCTTTCTTCTTAAGACGAGCAGAACTTAAAGTTAAAATCTTATCGTTTTTTAATGATTTAGCTGAATTTTGCTGATAATATTGATACAAAGGATTTGTGATGAGCCAGTTTTTTACACTTCTACATTCTGATACAGGAACAGCAGCCAGAACGGGCATAATGCATCTGCCGCACGGCGACGTTCATACGCCAGTCTTTATGCCTGTCGGCACGAATGCAACCGTAAAGGCTATGACGAAAGACTGGCTTGAGGAAATCGGTTTTGAGATTATCCTTGCGAACACTTATCACCTTTATTTGCGCCCCGGCGCAGACTTGCTTGAAGAGGCGGGCGGCCTTCATGGTTTTTCCGGCTGGAAAAGGAATTTTCTTACAGATTCGGGCGGCTTTCAGGTGTTTTCGCTTGCAACTTTCCGCAAAATCACTGATGAAGGCGTGCACTTTCAAAGCCACATCGACGGTTCGCGCCATCTGCTTACGCCAGAAAATGTGGTGAAGTTTCAGACGCAGTTCAACAGCGACATTCAGATGCAGCTTGATGTGTGCACCGGCTTTGACACGCCCAAAGACAAAGCGAAAGAAGCGCTTAAGATTACGTCTGACTGGGCTGTGCGCGCCAAAAACGAGTGGCTCAAAATGCAGGACGAAAAGCAGTACAAAGGCAGCTTGTTCCCGATAGTGCAGGGCAATTTCTACAAAGATTTGCGCACGCAGAGCGCGGAATTTGTGTCTAGCCTTGACAGCCCGGGCATCGCAATCGGCGGCCTTTCTGTCGGCGAGCCTTACGCCGTTTATGCTGAAATGCTCAATTTTACGGCCAATCTGCTGCCGAAAGACAAGCCGCGCTATGTTATGGGCATCGGCACGCCAGATTATATCCTTGAAGCTGTTGCAAACGGCATCGATATGTTTGACTGCGTTTTGCCGACACGCAACGCAAGAAACGGTTCATATTTTACCCGAAACGGAAATTTGTCGATAAAGAAAGAGCGGTTTATGCACGATTATTTGCCTGTTGACCCGGAATGCAACTGCCGTGTGTGCAGGGAATATTCGCGTGCATATTTGAGACATTTGTTCAAGGAAAATGAAATTTTAAGCGCGATGCTCGCTTCATATCACAACTTGTATTTCTTACATTCGATGATGAATGAAGTGCGCGAAGCAATTGCAAATGATTCCTTTGCCGAATACCGTGAGAATTTTTTGAAACGCTACAACTCAAAAGAAGGGCTGTAGCCAACTTACTATCAGGAAGGATTGTAATGACTGTCAGAAGAATTATCTTGTCCTTGTTTTGTGTGTTCTTTGTGTTTTCAGCTTTTGCTGAAGATGTTGCGTCTGAAGATTCAGAAGAAAAGACATTATTTGAAGAACGGCGCGAGAAAATATCGTACGGTCTTGATTCAGAAATTGAAACTCTGATTGATGAAATCATAAAAGACAGAGAATTCGAATACGGCGACGATTTTTTTGCTTTGTTCACGGCGACCCGCAACCAGAAGCTCAAAACAAAGATATTTGATTACTGCATTGCCGCAAAAGATTATCACCTAATGACTTATGCGCTTGATATTTTGAAAGACCCGATTGACGAAAAGCGTTCTATGGTGAACAAGGTCTTTGAATATGTTTCTGCGCTAGAAATAAAAGAAGCGCGCGAACCTGTGTTGAATCTGCTTCTTGAAGAAGACGGAAGCTATGTTGAAGCCGCCGCAAAAGTAATCGGAAAAATCGGCGCGGCTGAAGATTCTGCGCAGCTTGCAGAAATGCTTGATTCTGCTGTTTCTGAAAACACCAAGCTTTATCTCATTTCTTCGCTCGGCGAGCTTAACGCCGTTCAGTCTGTGAAGACGATTGTGGAGCTTGCAAAAGACACGTCTGAAACGACAGCCGTAAGAATGGCGGCGGCAGAAGCTTTGGGCGGCATTGAAAGCCAAGATGCAATTGACGCGCTTATCTCAATCTATGAAGACAACGACGCAAACGTGCGCGTTTCTGTTATAAAGGCTTTGTCAAAAAAGACTGACGAAAACTCGAAGAGCATAATTATCACTGCCGTGAAAGACAGCTTCTATAAAGTGCGCCTTGCGGCTTTGCAGGCTATTATCGACCAGAATATTCAAGACGCTTCAAGCGTGGTGCTTTACCGCGCCAAGAATGACACAGAAAATGTCGTTAAGCACAAGTCTTATGAAACTTTGAGCGCGATTCATTCACCAGAAGGAATCTGGTATCTTTTAAACGTGATTGAAGACAAGAAAAAGTCTGAAACAGACCGCGCAAAAGCTGCCGCCGTGCTGCTGAAATATAATTTTGATTCTTCGATTGAGCCGGTAAAATCTGTTGCAAGAGAAACTCTTGACGACAAGCGTCTTATAAAGCTGCGCTATGCAATCGGTAAAGAGCTTGCCAAATATACAAGCCCTGCCATTGAAGACATTTGCGCGGCTTATATCATAAGCGACGATGTTGCCACAAAAGGCACGGCACTCGACATGTTTGAGAAAAACAATTTTGAGTCGTTGCGTCCGCTCGTTGAGGTTATGAGCATGGACGACAAAGAGGGCACAAATAAGAAAAAGGCTAAGAATGTGCTTGACCGCATCGAAAGAAATGGCATAGCTTCTGCAAACCTCACAGAATAACTAAAAAGGTTAATATGAAAACTCTAAGAATTGGTTTTTTAATTCATTTAATGGATGCCGGTTACGGAAAGGAACTTTTCGACGGCATCTCAATGTATTGCCACGAAAATGGAATGCAGCTTGTCGTTTTTCCTTCTCATACGATTGACTGGCCTTTCGGAAAGTACGGCTACCAGGATGCCGTTCTTCTTGAGTTTATCAAGCGCAACAATCTTGACGGCCTTATTATCGAAGCTGGCACGCAAAGCTCTTTCTGCGGCAAAGAACACTTTGAAAAGTCTTTTGTCAATGAAATGCGCCCGCTGCCGATGGTCACTTTCGCCGTCGGCTTTGACGGCATTCCGCTAGTGCAGGGCGACAACGGTCACGGTCTTGAAGCTTTGACAGAGCATCTTGTTTCGGTTCATTCGTGCAAGAAATTTATGCTCGTTACCGGCCCGGTTGAAAACACAGATTCAATAATAAGGGAAAATTCTGTTAGGGCTGTGCTTAAGAAGCATAATATCGAGCTTCAGCCTGAATCTATCGTCAGAGGAAACTTCTTTGGAAGCTCTGCAACATCTTTGCTTGAAAAATATCTTGAAGAGCACAAAAAGCTTGATTTTGACGCAATTATCTGCTTTAACGACATAATGGCGTTGTCTACTGTTCATTTTCTCAACGAGCACGGCATAAGCGTGCCCAACGACATTATTGTTACAGGCTTTGACGATTCGTTTGTGTCTTCTTTTGATTTGCCTACGTTGACAACAGTGAAGACTTCGCTTGCACCGCAAGGCTATGCGGCCGCAAAAAAGCTGCACGAGCTTATAAGGAATGAAAAAGCAGACACTTATGAAGAGTATTCTACAGTGGCACTTTACAGGCAGTCTTGCGGCTGCATAAAAGATGATGATTTTTCTTTTAATGCTTATGACGAGCAGATGCGCAAAATCTCGTGGGGCAAGGAATTCAAGCGCTTGAGAGAACGGCGCGGGCTTTTTCTTGAAGGCGATTTTGCCAAAGTTAGGGACGTTGTCAACGTGATGCTTGCTGTCAAAGACTTTGAAGATTTTGAAAGCGCGCTCGAAGCTTCTTTTGCCGCGCTCGAAATTGATAAAGCCGCTATCGTATTGTATGACAAGCAAATAGAGAATTCGCGCGCAAGCAAATTTGATATACCTGAAAAGGCAAAGCTTGTATATGCTTTTAGTTCTGCAACAGGTTTTAAGACAACAGAAAATGTTGAATTCAACCCAAGAGAGAAGTTCCTGCCTTTCAGCAACTTTGATAATGATGTTACAGCCTTTATGCTCAAACCGCTTTTCTTGCGCGAAAACCAGATTGGCTACATCTATTTTACGACCGGCTCTTTTACCGGCTCTATCTACGATATGCTATGTATGCAAATAAGCAACGCGCTTGTTTCGCTCAAGCTGAATTAGCCGTATTCGGCTGCGTGATTTGCACTTTCTGTGTAATGCTGAAAACGCACAAGCTTGATGCTGTGCCTAAAGCTTTCGTGCGCTGCAAAGTTGTGCAACCGCCGCCGCGCATCTTGCAAACAAAAAAGCCTGCCTAACGAATTGTTCCGTTAAGCAGGCTTTTCTTTTATGGCTTTAATTAGCTGAACTTAAAATTCTGCAGCCTCGATTGATTCAACTACATAGTGGTAGTTCTGTTCGTTGACTTCGATATTAAGCTCTTCGCCGTCTTTTGCGTTCAAAATCTTTTCGCCCAACGGAGAAAGGTAAGAGATAATTCCGTTGTCCGGGTCTGATTCGAACGGGCCAAGAATTGTGTACTTTTCTTTCTCTTTTGTGTCTTTGTTCAGCAGGCAAACTGTTGTGCCGAAAGAAACTCTTGCAGTTGTGATTGTAGTCGGGTCGAATACAATCGCCTTGTCGAGATCTGCCTGAAGGCGGCTGATCTGTGCATTGAGGATTCTCTGCTTGTCGCGCGCTGCCTTGTATTCGGCGTTTTCTTTCAAGTCGCCCTTTTCGCGTGCTTCATCAATTTCTTTTGCGTTAGCCGGAAGCTGAACTTTGATAAGATCGTCAAGCAGCGCTCTGTTCTTTTCGAGCATCTTCATAGTTGTGTAGATGCCCTTTCTTGCAGTTACCTTTTCTTCTACGCCATAGAACTTAAAGTCTTTGTAGACGTTTAGAATCTTGTTGCGCATATTCTGCTTGATTGTCGGATCAAGGTCTTTAACATCGTCAACGAGCGTTTAAAGGCGCGTAACTGTGTCAATGTCGTTTGAAAGCATGTAATCAAGCAGCGTGTTGTTCTTGAAAAGAAGCTGCTGAATGTTCTTATTAATCTTTCTGTTTTCAGTTGTGTCGCGGTGGTTCTCAATCTCGCGGTATGTCAAATCGAGAATGTGAATAAGCGTAATAAGCTGCTTTTCATAAGGAATTTCAGCTTCCTTGAACCAATCTTCGTCCTGAGACTCTTTGAAGAAGAAAATAACAGCTTCACGGTAGTCACGGTAGTTCTCAAAGCATGTCTGAACGAATTTCGTAACCTTTTCCTTGTTGCCGTTGATGATAAGTGCGTCAAGAATCTCTTGTGAAAGAACTGTCGGGAAAAGCTTGATGTAAATATCAGGCCAGTCCGGCAGAAGTTCCTTGATGCAGTTGAGATAATCTTTCTTCAAAGATGTGTTCTTTGTATCTTTAAGCTCTTCGTAAATCTTGCGCGGGTCTTCAATTTCTTTGAACAAATCTGCAAAAGAGAACTGAAGGTTCGGGTTAAGATGCGGATTTGCGGCTGAAATGCGTCTTACAACAAGATAAGATGCGATAATCTGCTCGTTTACCTGGTTGAAAGACTTGAGGTAGCCTGTAAAATATTCCAACATTTCTGCAAACTGTTCCGAAGTCTTGTCTGTTTCGTCGTCGTTTGCAAACTTCATAAGAATGTCAATGCGAGAGAAGAAGTTCTTCTGAGCCTTGAATTCGTTTTCGAGCTTTTCTTCCTGTGTAATCGCGTGGTCGCGCACTGTGTAAAGCGAAATATCGTTGCTGTCTACGCCGAAAGTCGGGTCTTCTTCAAGAATCTTTCTGGCCTGTGTGCTCCAGCTTGTCCATTCAGAAGCCGAAAGAATGCTCGGCACAAGCTCTGCCTTGATGCGCTTGATGTCGCATTTGTTGTTGAAGCTCTTGATGATAATCTTGAGAACTTTTGATTTGTTCTCCTTGACTTCCTTTGCGAGCTCTTCCTTTTTCTTTGTGGCTTTGAGAACCCAGATGTGGTCTTTTGCAAGCGGCTGCAATGCGCTTACGGCCATCTTGAGTGTCATCTTCTTTACGCCGTATGTCTTGCCAAAGTTGATTGTGATTTCGTCGCTGTCAACCTTGCTGATAATGCCGACGCCCCAAGAGCGGTGGAAAACGAAATTGTGCGCATCAAATGAGATGTGCTTTTCAAAGTCAGAGATTGCCTCAAAAACGTTGCGCCAATGCTGGCTCAAGTTAGAAACCTTGATGTAGTTCTCAAGCTGGCTGTGACCTTCATATTTTCCGCGGTAACATTCGATGATTTCTTTGCGTGCCCACGGATCTTTATCATCATAAGAAAGAATTGTCTTAAGAATGTCTATTGCAGTATCCCATTTCTGGTTGTCATGATAATAGTTGTAAAGCTCATGAAGGAGAAGGGCTGCCTTGTCTTTGCTGATTGACTTTGCGACTTCTTTCTGAACAAGGTTGAAGAAGTAGATTTCTTCCGGAACCAACGATACGAGCTTTGTCCAGATTTCCTTAATCTGGTTGCCGAGGTTCTTGTTTACGAAGCGCAGAAGGGCTTTTTTGTAATATTCAACAGCTGTTTCAATATCGCCGTCGTTTTCGTACTTTTCGGCAAGAAGCTTTGCAATTTCAGCTTCTTCGCGGTCAAGCTTTACGATGCTTGTGTAAATTTCCCAGATGCGCTCGTTGTTGTCTTCTTTGTAGCATTCTGCAAGTTTGCGGAGCGCGAATTTGTTGTTTTCGTCTTCCTTAAGGATTGCATCACAAAGATATGTGACGATGTTCGTCTTATGGTTGTCAACGAAAATATTGACAAGTGTTGTAAGAGCTGATTCGTCAAGATCTTTCTTTTTGAGAGAAAGCATTCCTGAAATATATAAAGCGATGATGCTGTTCTTTGAATGTGCAAGATGCTCGTCGCAAGCTGCCTTTATTTCGTCAATGCAATTTTGTTTTTTAGCTTCTTCTACTATAGCCGCAAGTTCAAGAAAATTGTTTTTTGAATAATTGCTGATGGCAGCACGCGTCCATTGCTCTTCATTCAGCATATCCTGAACCGATTTCAACAGCTCTTCAGACATAAATACACTCCTAATATGTTTTGCAGCAAATGCTGCGGGAAAATTTATTTTAGATATTCTTCATAAATATTTGCGTCTAAGAATCTTATCTTGAGCAGCACTTCCTGAATGTGCGATCTTGCCTCGTTTGTCATTACATAATGGTCGATAAGCCAGAAATAATGATTTATCAGACGCGGCACAATCAGCGCACGGTCGTTGCTTGCTTCTTTACGATTATTTTCAGTTTCCTGAAGGTTATTCTCAAGCGCAAATATGTTCTGTTTCAGTTTTCCAATTTCAATTGCACGCAGCTCGCGCTTAACCGAAAAAACGCCGTAAAGCACGCCGTAAACAGGAATCCATTCCTGCAACACAGCTCCGCTATAGCCGAGCTGCTCCGTCTGCTTGATAAGGCAGCGGATAAGTTCTGAATCAAGTAGGCTCAAGTCTACTTTCTGCGGGTCTATAAAAAAAGCTTCGCGGAAAAGCACTTTTGCCGTGCGCTCTTCGCCGCATAAGGCATAGCAGTCAGCCATTTCAGACAAAATAGCGGCCGAATCTGACACCATTGAATTAGCCTTGTCAAGATATTTAAGCGCGGTCTCGTAGTCGCCGAGCTTTTTATGGCACAAGCCTGCCTTGCGGAAAATGTCCGGATCAGGCTGGATTTTTCCGCTTGTGTTTATCATTGACTCGTAACAGTCACGTGCTAAAGAAAAGATGCCCTGCCTTATGGCGTAGATGCTTCTTTCAAAATACAGGTCGCCCTGGCTCATTGTCTGCGTAAAATCTTTCCAGTGAGAGACAATGCTTTCGCCTTGGTCATACGGCGAGGCGATGTTCTGAATACGTGAAAGCTTCTGGTTCCAGTAGTTTATGCCCTTTATTGTGTAAAGGATTTCCTTGTTCTCAAGATCGTCCTGGAGTGCTTCGCTCAATATTTCGCTTGCTTTTGCCAGTTGGCTTTTTTTGAGTAATTCGTATGCTTTTGCCAGTTCGTTTTCAGCCTGCGTATTCATAATGCACTTTCTATTATACTGAATTGCGTTCTTTAGTCAATTGATACAAAAATTTTTTTGAAAATGGGGCAAGATTTATAATATGTTTTATATGATTAGTCAAGATATAATTTTATGTATTTACATACTTAACCGATTCGAGTAATATGGTAAGTAATGAGTAAATTTATTCTTTCGCCATCAATATTGGCTGCTGATTTTACAAACTTAGGCGAATCTTTGCGCTTCATTGAATCTAAAAAAGCTACGTGGGTTCATATCGACGTAATGGACGGCTCTTTCGTTCCGAATATAACTTTTGGTCAGCCTGTAGTTGCTGCACTTAGAAAGATTAGCACACTTCAGTTTGACGTGCATCTTATGATAGAGAATCCTCAGCTGCATATAGACACTTTCGCTGAGGCTGGCGCGGACTGGATTACATTCCACTACGAAGCCGCCGTGCATCATCACAGAATTATACAGCATATACACAGCCTCGGAAAAAAGGCCGGAATAAGCATCGTGCCGTCAACTCCGGTTTCTGCTTTGGAAGACATCCTGCCTTTTGTAGATTTGGTTCTCGTAATGTCGGTTAATCCGGGCTTCGGCGGTCAGACGCTCATTCCGCGCTGCATTGAAAAGATTGCACAGCTGAACGAGCTGCGCATGAAGAACGGCTACGGCTTCCGTCTTTCCGTTGACGGCGGCATAAACAACAAGACTATCGGAATGGCGGTTGGTGCCGGTGCTGACGTGATTGTTTCCGGTTCTTCGTTCTTTTCTGGTGCGCTTGAGTGGAAAAACTTGGAAAACTGAATAGAAACGCTGATTGAAAACATGATGCGGTTATCATGTTGATGAAACTATAAATAATATTTCTGCCTGTTGGTTATTGGCTGGGGGAATTTATGAAAAAATTATTGCTGTTTGTTTTGTTCTGCACCTTGTGCCTGCTCGGAATGACTAATGTTTCTGCGCAAGTGTCTGACGGTCTTTTGCCTGTGCTTGAGGCGTATTCACGTTCAGACTGGGCGCAAGTTTCTGCGCTCTGCAAAAAGGGCATGGCCGACAGGACAATAAGCGAGGCGGACGGTCTTTACTGGCTTGTGCTTTCAGAGATGTCAGCCGGCAATTATGCGGCTGCGCTTAATTCATCTACAGAATATTTGACATCGTTCAGCAACGGCAGGGACAGGGCTGAGATTATGTATCAGCGTGGCCGTGCCTTGTATGAGCTTAACTATAAAGAAGACTCAATAAAGCAGCTCTATGACTTTGTAAAAGCTTATCCGAACAATGACAAGGTTTCGTTCGGCCTTTTCTGGATAGCTGAATCATTGTTCGATTTTAAGAACTACGAGCGCGCGTCTTTGTTCTACAGAATGGTCATAGACGATTACCCTGCAAGCCCGAAACGTGAAGCAGCCGCTTACCGTCTTGAGATAATCGAACAGCGCAAGCGCGAAGAGGAATTGCTGCAGCTTCTTAAGGTTACTCACGAAGAGTCTCTCAAAGCCGCTGAAGATTATGAAAAGAAAGTTCAGCGTTACGAACAAGCTATTCTTGCTTATCAGAAAAGAATAATGGAGCTTGAAGCGCAGCTTAAGGGGCGTTAGACGATAAAATATGTCAAAATAGTCAAAAATAAATAATATTCATTTGCGTTTTTTGTGTTATAGTGTAATATGTTAAATGGAGTTTGAACCCAAATGGCGGATCAGGAATTAAAAAAGGCACAAGTTCTCTTTAAAAGGCGGAAATTTTCAGCTGTAATTTCTATGCTTGAGCCTAGAGTCATGGAATATCGTGATTCATTTGACTTTTTCTATATGTTAGGTGTTTCATGCTTATACATGGGCGATATAGGCGCTGCAAAAGATTATCTTTACCGGTGCGAAACAATCGAAGGAACTAACGTTCCGCTCATGATTGCAAAGGCGGCAATGTTTCTGCGGCGCGGCGACACGAACCAAGCTGTAGAGACATATCTGAACGTTCTTGACTATCAGCCCGGCAACAAGATTGCAAGCCACGCCATGACGTTCATACGCACAAAAGGTGACATTGCTACAATTTCTCAATGGGTTTCAAGCGGAAAGATTAAGCGGTTCTATCCTGATCCGGGCTTCTATTTTCCGATTGTGCCTGTAGCCGGTGTGCTTGTTTTGGCCGCCGTCGTTTTCCTTGCGGTTTTCCTCATAAGAAAGATTCCGAAGCATGTTTCATCAGCCCGCCAAGGCGATTACGGAAATCTTGAGCTTTCTGTTGACGAAAAGAAAAACCCTGTAGACTTGCAGAGCGGCGTTTCTTATAACACGATTCTGACTTCAGACCAAATTATTGAAGCTTATGATAAGGCTAAAGATTATTTCTTTGACCACCGCGACAATGAGGCGCAGGTTGAGATTAACCGCATCTTGAATTCAAACGCTAAAGATAAAATTCGGGATAGAGCCAGAACGCTGATGGATTATCTTGACGAGCCGACTTTTGACACGCTTTCAAAGAATTTCACATACGATGAAGTGAAGGCTGACCCGATGCTCTATCAAAATTGCTGGGTCATCTGGGGCGGCCGCGTTACAAACGTGCGTGCTGACGATTCGTTCTATGAATGTGATTTGCTTGTCGGCTATGAAAACTGGAAGCGTCTTGAAGGTGTGGTTTCGCTTTCAATGCAGCAGCCAGTTGCGATTGACGAAGAGCGGCCTGTTCAGGTTCTTGCAAAGATTGAGATACGTGACAACAAGGTTTTGCTTACAGGAAAGTCTTATACGCAGTCAATATTTACTGCAAACCAATAGATTGCTATACAATTTTGTACTGGTTTTATGAAAAATCTGCAAAAAAAGATGATTTTCTGCCAAAACAAGTACAAAAAAAATAATTTGCACCTGATTGTATAGTGTGGGAGGAAAGGTGGCAAAAATGGCTGTTGAAACAACAACTCCGGCAGATATGTCGGAAAAAATGAAGGCATTGGAAGCCGCAAGGCTTCAGATTGAAAAGCAGTTCGGGCAAGGTTCGCTGATGAAGCTCGGCACAAGAACAGATGCAGCCGGAATCGATGTGATTCCTTCCGGCTCAATCTTGCTCGACGAAGCGCTTGGAATCGGCGGTTATCCGCGCGGAAGAATCATCGAAATGTATGGTCCTGAATCTTCGGGCAAGACTACGCTTGCGCTTCATGCAATTGCAGAAGCACAAAAGGCAGGCGGCATTGCTGCGTTTGTAGACGCTGAACATGCGCTTGACCCTGTTTATGCGAAGAATCTCGGCGTAGATATAGACAATCTCTGGGTTTCTCAGCCAGACACAGGCGAGCAGGCTCTTGACATTACAGAAAGCCTTGTGCGTTCTGGCGCGGTCGACATTATTGTAGTTGACTCTGTAGCTGCGCTTACTCCGCAAGCTGAAATCGAAGGCGAGATGGGCGACTCTCACATGGGTCTTCAGGCAAGGCTTATGAGCCAGGCTTTGCGCAAGCTCACCGCGATTATCGGCAAATCAAAGTGCATCGTCATTTTCATTAACCAGATCCGCATGAAAATTGGCGTTATGTTCGGCAACCCTGAAACAACAACGGGCGGCAACGCGCTCAAATTCTATGCTTCTGTGCGCCTTGAAGTGCGCAGAATCGAGTCAATCGACGCAAAGGGCGAAGAAGATGCCGTCGGCAACAGAGTGCGCGTAAAGGTTGTCAAAAACAAGGTTGCGCCGCCATTCAGAAAGGTCGAGCTTGACATTTATTTCGGCAAAGGCATTTCAGCCGTTTCAAGCATCCTCGATGCTGCCGTTAAGCATGAATTCATCGACAAGCGCGGCGCATGGTTTGCCGTGGGCGAAGAAAAAATCGGGCAGGGCCGCGAAAACGCGATTCAGTTCCTTATCGATAATGTTGACTTCAGAAATGACCTTGAATCAAAAATTCGCGCAAAGCTTTTTCCGGGGCAGGTGCTGACAAAAGATGCGCCTAAAAAGGCAAAACCGGCCGCTGACGAAAAAGTTTCTGTCGGTGTGCCAGTAAAAGAAGAAGCAAAGCCTGCCGCCAAGAAAGCGCCGCTGCCGCCAGAGGAGCTTTTCTAGGGCATGAATCTTGTTGTCCTTGGGTTAGGCTCAAACATGCCCCTCGTTCAGCGTAACGGCAAGGCTTTGCAGCCTGAAGAGATTCTGAACAGGGCGTGTGATGCGCTTTCTGCCGTTCTAAAGAACTTTAGATGCTCGTCAATTTATAAGACAAAGCCAAGATATGTAGAAAATCAGGCTGATTTCTACAACATGGCTGTTTCTGGTGAATGGGGCGGCACGCCGCGTGAATTGCTTCAGACTGTTCAGCAGCTTGAAAACAAATTCGGGCGGGACCGCGAAAGTGCAGGGCCGAAAGGACCGAGGACGCTTGACATTGATATAGAATTATTCGGAGACCAGATAATCAAGGAAGAGGATGCGGTGAATCCGCTTTATGTACCTCATCCGCTGATGAATGAAAGGCAGTTTGTTCTTATTCCGTTGCTTGAGATTTTGCCTGATTTTGCCGACCCTATAACAAGACAGCCGTTTTCAAAAATTCTTTCAACGCTGTCTGATCAAGGTGTTGAACTATGGAAACATTGCAAAAATCTGAAAATGCAGAACAAGACGTAATGAAATTCAAGGTCGGCCAATTTGAAGAGCCGCTTGACCTGCTGCTTTATCTTATAAAGAAAAACGAAATAAACATTTACGACATTCCGATTGCTGAAATTACCGAGCAGTATCTTGATTATCTTGATTATGCCGTTTCAATTGATTTAGACAATCTGACAGATTTTTATTCGCTTGCAGCTGATTTGCTGCTTATTAAGTCGCGCATGTTGTTGCCTGTTGAGGTTGACTTTGACGACGAAGAGCTTGAAGACCCGCGCCAGGAGCTTGTGGACAAGCTCATCGAATATCAGAAGTTCAAGAAAATCTCTGAGCTTATGGAGCAAAAAGAAGAAGAGAACGAATGGAGCTTGGAGCGCAAGAAAATTCAGCGTATTCTGCCTTTTGAAGACGAGGACTTGTGGGAAAAGGTTGATTCTTGGGATTTGTACAAAGTCTTTTCAAACCTTATTTCATCTTTTTCTGCTGAAAAGATTCTCGACATGCGCGAGGACATCACTATAAACGAAAAAATGACCTTGATGAACGAATTTTTTGAAAACAAGGGCGAATGCCTTTTTACAGATTTGATTGTGCGCCAGGGCAGCCTTCTTGACGTAGTTTGTGCTTTTATGGCAATACTTGAGGCTGTAAAATTCAAGCTTGCGGTAATTTATCAGAACCGC
>JAEEGL016422746.1_pt1 | contig 18264 bp, 12 predicted proteins | sample 9134231 | NCBI WGS metagenome assembly JAEEGL01 (sample SAMN16246548, study PRJNA631951) | gut metagenome | biome: gut microbiome; feature: rumen; material: fiber-attached | host: Bos | place: Iran: Karaj | collected 2018-10 | reverse complement strand
GTTGAAGATGAATTCGCCGTCAACATCATTCTGGGAAAGAAAAAACGATGTCGAGTCATTCAACTGGCCGATCGTCAGCGTGTCCGTAACCACGAACCGACCATTGTTCTCTTTCACTAGATAAGGAGACGAATTACCACTAAGCGGCAAACGCGCCATAACAGCCGTAACCGTGCCGCCCTCTTTAATGACGAGCTTTTTGTTGGGGATAACCAGCTTGTTTACGGTGATCGACGAGTCGGCGAGCACCGTGAAGTCGGCCGAGGTCTCGTCCGTGGTGGACGTCAGCACGATATGGCCGTCGATCGTGCTGAGCTGCGTGCCGAACTTATTGGCCGTAACTCCACCCGCGAAGCGCACGTTGCCGGAGCGAAGCGAGAGGTCGCCGGAACCGGCGTCGCCGTTGGCGGTGCGGAAATCGACCGGAAGGTCGAGGACCGGATTGACGGAGTTGTCGGACGATTCGATGTAACCGTCGTCCGCGGCTGCGGGATCGTCGTAAACCGCAATCGCGTTTCCGGCAAGCGTGATCGCCCCGCACCCGCTGAACTGGATGCTGGAAGCGACAACGCCGTCGAGGTCGTTGGTCAAGGCGCCGCTCTTGCTGTTAAACACGAGCGCGTTGGGAGATGCCGGATCGGTCGAAGGCAGGATGCCGTCCTTCCAGTTGGCGGCGGTGGAGAACTTGTTGTCGCCGCCCTCGCCAGTCCAAAAGCAGTTTTCTGCCTGGGCGCTTGTAGCGGTCAGCGCGAGCGAAACGAGCGCCGCAAGGGAGAGAAATCCCTTGTGCATCCGACTTTTCGTCCGAGCAAGAACTTCATTTGCCATTTGTTTCATTTTTATTTCTTTCTCCCTGTCATTTTGAACAACTTGGTCAATTTTCTGCTGAGTGCAGCCTAGTTCTTTCGCAAGCGTCACCATTTTAACACGCCATTTATTCTCCATTCAACGCGAAAACCATTCAAAATCCAACACAATTCAAACAATGCTGTTCAAAATCCGACACAAGCCGCTATTGCCCCCAAAATAGGCAATATGATACAATATTATCGTGGTTAAGGAACGAGACAGCAAGCTTAAGAAAACGAAGGCGAAGGTCATCGCGTTCGTGTCGGATAGTGTGCTTCCAACGGAAATCACCAAGCAGCTCGAATATGCGACTGCTTATGCTCAGGAGCGGCGTAGCTGCACGTTGCGGTTCGTGATGGGAGAACAGTCAGCCAAACCCGACACCTTTGTCGGCTGCGACGGCATCTTGGCAGACATCAGCATTCCCAATACCATTGAGCAGCTCAAGGAGTCTGGGTTGCCGGTAGTAACGACTACGTTTTTTGACGACTCAGGCTTCCCAACAGTAGACTTCTCCGCGGAAATGACCGGGGCGATGGCGGCAGAATGGTTCTTGCACCGCCGTTTTACCAATTTCGCGTTCTGCGGCACGTCCGGATACTCCTTCTACGAGCAGCTCGAGCGAGCTTTCGCGACGGCTGTGAGGAAAGAGGGCTACGACTGCATCACATGCGACCGCGAGAAAATGTGCCTGGATTTGATTCGGGAGAATCCAGACCTGGTTCCGCCCTACCTGGACGAATGGATCCCGACACTGCCTCACAGAACAGCCGTCTTCTGCATACACGACCGACGGGCCGCGCTAGTGATCGAATCGTGCCTGCGTCTCGGGCGGGCCGTTCCGGACGACATCGCCGTAATGGGCCGGCACAACGACATCACCATCTGCGCATGTTCGCCGCGCACCATTACAAGCATTGACCAGAACTACCGCCTGCAGACCTACACCGCCTTGCAGCTCCTTGAGGAAATGATTGACAATCCGAACCTCGCGAAAGAGAAGAAAATGATTGTCATTCCGCCTTTGGGGGTCGTCGAGCGCGAATCCACCAATGTCTATCCCGTCGATCCGCCCTGGCTTGCGAAAGCGCTCTCGCTCGTCGACGACAACCTTGACCGGCGCATCACGCTCGAAGACCTCGCCGCGGCGGCGGGCATTTCGCAGTCGGCGCTGCAGATCGCGATCCGCAAGACGTTCGGAATGAGCGCGAACAAGTACATCCTCTCGGCCAAGATGCGCGAGGCGAAGCGCCTGGCGGACCAAGGCGGCTACAGCGTCAAGGAGCTTGCCGCACGAACCGGCTTCACGACGCAGAGCTACTTTACCCGCGCCTACACCGCCTACTACGGCCGCCCGCCAAGTAGCGAACGCCAGCGCTAAAACGGCCAAAATCGTCCCCCAATGCCCATACCGAGCCCCTTTTGCGGGGCGTGATGCGATTTCCGGCTGACGGACGGGGGCGGTTTTGGTATAATATTCCCGTTGCTTTTGCAGCAGGAGAATAGACGAAGGAAATGAAGAAGATTGCAGTTCTCATGGGGGGCACGTCGAGCGAGCGGGCCGTGTCCCTCGACAGCGGCCGGAACGTGGCCGAGGCCCTTGCATCGCTCGGCAAGTACGAGGTCGTCCCGGTGGAACTTTCGGAAGACGGTCTCGGCGCCCTCCCTGACGGAGTCGACGCGGCGTACATCGCGCTGCACGGCGGCTGGGGGGAGAACGGCGGCGTGCAGGCGGCGCTGGACGCGCGGAAAATCCCCTACACGGGTCCGGGAGCGGACGCGTCAAGGATCGCGATGGACAAGGTGAAGACGAAGCTCGTCCTCGAGATGAATGGCGTGCCGACCGCGGCGTGGTCCCTTGCCTCCGAAGGCGCGAAGTCGTCTCCCCTTCCCCTCCCCGTCGTCGTCAAGCCTCCGTGCGACGGCTCGTCCGTCGGGATATCGAAGGTGTCCAGGGCGGACCAGTGGGACGCGGCGCTTTCCGCCGCGCTTGCCGCCCAGGGCGGCAAGGGCGAGGTTCTCGTCGAAGAGTACATACCCGGGCGAGAGATGACCGTCGGGATTATCGACGGCGAGGCGCTTCCCGTGGTCGAAATCGTCGCCAAGGGCGGTTGGTACGGCTACGAGGAGAAATACTCGTCCGACGAGACGCGATACCCGTTCCTGGACGACTCACCCGACCCGAAGGACGCAGCGCTCGGCGAAAAGCTCAAGAAGATCGCACTTGACGCGTACCACGCAGTCGGATGCCGGGGCGTAACGCGCGTCGACTTCCGCGTCTCCCCCCTCGGGCGCGCATACGTCCTCGAGCTCAACACGTCCCCGGGGTTCACGGCGCACTCCCTCGTGCCCAAGGCCGGGATCAGGTCCGGCCTGACGTTCGCCGGCGTCTGCGACAGGATACTTCAATCGGCGAGGCACGACTGACGATGCGAAAGAACAGAAAGAGAAAGACGATTCTCCATTCCGCCATGCGCCAGAACGCGATGTCTCGCGCAGGCGGACGCAGGCCGCTCGTCGTCGCGGCGCTGGCGGCGCTGGTCGCGGCGCTGTCCGTCGGAGGGTACCTGGCGTACTCCAGGCTGCGGGCGATCTGGATGGAGCAGTGCGTGCTGACGGACGTGGAGCGCCAGGTCACGGTGTCGACCGGGACCAACATAAAGCCCGGCCTGATCCTCGACCAGTTCGGGCTCCTCAAGAAAGGCGCGAACCTCGCGGAGATCGACTTCGAGAAGAAGCGCAACGACATCCTTCACCGCATCCCGAACATCCGCTCGCTCACGGTATCGCGCCACCTGCCAGACCGCCTAGAGATCGTGGTTGAAGAGCGCGAGCCTATCGCCCGCATGAAGGTGAGGGGCAGCAAGGGCGTCACGGGACGCGTCGTAGACGCGGAGGGCGTCGTGTTCGTGCGGGAGGCGGGAACCTCGCTCCTGCCGGTCATCTACGAGGCCAAGTCGTCCTTCACCGCCGCGGGGAAGACGCTTTCCGGCCGCGCCGCGGCGGCGCTGAGGATGCTCGAGGCCTGCCGGATGGACAAGGACCTCGCCGGACTCGGCATCGTCGAAGTCTACACGCACCACCTCGACTACCTGATAGCGACGCTCGACAACTACTCCCTCGCCAAGATCGCCTGGGAGGGGATGGACGCCCCTACGGCGGGGACTGACGACCTCATGCTAGACCAGCTAAGGCACTTCTGCAGCTCGAAGCGCACGGCCGCCGAAAGCGGCGCCACCGTCAAGGTCTGGAACGTCACGCTGCCCGGCATCGCAACGGCGGACACAAAGGAACCGATTCTATGACTAACATATACGCAGCGCTGGAGATCGGCACGACAAGGACGGTGCTGGCCATCGGCGAGGCCGAGTCCGGCGGCAAGCTGAAGATGGCCAGCCACGCGGAAATCCCCTCCTCCGGCGTCCGCAAGAGCCAGATACTCGCGATAAACGACGTCACCCAGTCCATAAGGAGCGTCCTCAGGGCCAACGAGAAGAACCAGCTGGCGGCGGGCAACTCCGTCACGATTGGAAACGCGTTCCTCGTCGTCTCGGGCCAGCACATCAAGGCCGACCCCTTCCAGGGCACGGCCCAGGTCGCCGGCGCGAAGGTCGGGAACGGCGACATCGAGGAGGTCGTCCGATCGTCGCGCGCAATGGTGCTACCGCCCGACCGGGAGCTTCTGGACATCGTGGACCAGGCGTACGGACTCGACGCGCTCGGCGGCATACACGAGCCCAAGGGCATGTCGGGCAGGATCCTGAAGCTCGACACGCTCCAGATACACGCCGACGCGCACCGCATCGACGATGCGCGGACCGCCGCGGAAGACGCACACCTGGAGATCCGCGAGCCGCTCTTCGCGGCGACTTGCGCGGCGGACGCGGTTCTCAACGACCACGAACGGCGCAACGGCGTGCTGGTGCTGGACGTCGGCGGCGGATCGACCGGCTTCGCCGCGTACTCCGACGGATACCTGGTCCATGCAGGCGTCATAGGCGTCGGCGGGGACCACGTGACCAACGACATCGCCCACGCGTTCCAGACGACGCAGGCGCAGGCGGAGGAGCTCAAGCTCCGCGACGCGAGCGCCATAATCGGCGCGTCCGGCGGCGAAGCGAGGGTCAAGGTGCCCGGCTCATCACCGCTCATGGAGTCCAGGACGATTTCCAGGCATTCGCTCGACACCGTCGTCAACGCAAGGCTCAGGGAGCTCTTCTACATAGTCCGCGAAAGGCTGGAGGAGCAGGACCTCCTCCACCGCCTCCACTCGGGCGTCGTGCTCACGGGCGGCGGCGCCGCGATGCGCGGCCTTGAGTCCCTCGTCCAGCGCGAGCTCGGCATGCCGGCGAGGACGGGCCTTCCGATACACATCGACGGACTCGCCGAGGAGCGCAACCCGGAGTCCTTCGCGGCCGTTGCCGGAGCCCTTCTCTACGCCCACCGCAACTACGAGGAGAAGTCTATCTTCCACACCATCTTCGGAGGGCTGCTGAAATGAACGAGACATCACCAATGCTCCTCATCGGCATAGGCGGCGCCGGTTGCGCCATGGCGCGCGGAGTGAGCCGCGCCTTCGGAGAGGGGCTCAGGTTTGTCGCCGCGGACTCCGACGCGGCGTCCGGCGACGACTCCGACAGGTTCCTCCTCCTCGGCGGGGACAGGCTCTCCGGCCGCGGCTCGGGCGGGGACGTCGTCGCCGCCAGGCTCGCGGCGGAGGACTCGATAGACGTCCTCGACGAGTCGCTGGAAGGCGTCAGGCTCGCCGTCATCGTGACGGCCCTCGGCGGCGGCACGGGCGGCGGCGCGACCCTGGAGGCCGCTAAGCACCTCAAGGCACGAGGAATCCCGTCCGTCGTCTTCGCAACGACCCCCTTCACGTTCGAGGGAGAGACTAGACAGCGCAACGCACGCGGCGTGATGTCCATGATCGAGGAGACCGCCAACGCGTCCTTCTTCCTTCCTCTCGACAAGCTCATCGGCGACGAGGACAACATGGACGAGGCGATGCGCCGCGCCGTGGACACCCTCGCATCGGCCGTCACGCTCTTCTGGAGGCTCGCCGCCAAACCCGGCTACATCCGCCTCGACACGGAGCGCATCAGGCACCTCCTCGCCCACGCCGGGCGCGGCCGGTTCGCGACCGTCACGACGCAGGGGCCCGACAGGGCCAGGGAGGCGGTGGACGCGCTCTCCCGAGCGCCGCTCCTCGCCGAGGGGTCCGGCCCGGTGCGGGCGATCCTCTGCGGCGTGCTCGCAGGCGAAGACCTCCGCCTTTCCGAAGTGGGCAAGGTCTCCGACGGCATAAGGACCGCGTTCGGCGAAAGCTGCGCCTTCGAACTCGCCACCGTCAACGACGAGGCGACGTTCACAGGAAGGCTGTCAGTCGTCGTCATGCTCTTCGAGGTGAACGGGAGGGACGCGGACGAGGCGCAGCCCGACAGCGCGATCGCGTCCCCTCGACGCTCGCGCAAGACGTCCAGGAACCCGCTGTCGCTCGGCCCCCAGGGGCGCGGCAGGTTCAACAACGCCGAACCCACCGTCTGGAACGGCGAGGACCTGGACATCCCGACCTTCATCCGCAGAAACATAAGCCTGGACTACTGACCGACCCATGACGCCGAGAGACGGACACATACGCGTACTCCCCCTCCACGTCGCGAACAAGATCGCGGCCGGCGAGGTCGTGGAGCGCCCCGCGTCCGTCGTCAAGGAGCTCGTCGAGAACTCGATAGACGCAGGCGCGAAGAACATAAGGATATCCGTCACGCAGGGCGGGCGCAAGCTCGTCTCCGTGCAGGACGACGGATGCGGGATGTCGCGCGACGACGCGGTCCTCTCGCTTGAGCGCCAGGCCACGTCCAAGATCCTCGACGTCAACGACATAGAGGAAATCGACACCCTCGGCTTCCGCGGCGAGGCGATCCCCTCCATCGCGTCCGTCTCGCGCTTCACAATCACGACCCGCCGCCGCGACTCGGACGACGGCACGTTCATCGCCGTCAACGCAGGCGAGCTCGCCGAGGTGCGCACCGCAGGCTGCCCCCCGGGAACGCTCGTCGAGGTGAGGGACCTGTTCTGCAACGTCCCCGCAAGGCGCAAGTTCCTGCGCGCGTACGCGACCGAGGAAGGCCACGTGCGCCACGTCTTCACCGTCCACGCCCTGGCGCATCCGACAATCGGATTCTCGCTGACGATAGACGGACGGGAGGCATACAGGCTCGCGCCGGCGGCGACGCTGGCGGACAGGGTGCTGGACCTCTTCGGGCCGGACTTCGTGGCGGACATGCTGCGAATCGGGGAACGGGCAACGGGGAATAGCGCCATTTCGGTCACCGGCTTTATCGAGCGTCCGAACCTAAACTCCCCGACACGCCGGGACCAGTACGTATTCGTCAACGGACGCCCCGCCACGTCCCCCTCCATCGCATACGCGATGCGCGAGGCGTATCCGCGCAGGCAAGGCGACTCCAGGCCCGCCGCGATCGTCTTCATCGAGCTTTCCCCGGGACAGGTGGACGTGAACGTCCATCCAACGAAGCGGGAAGTGCGATTCAGGGACAACGCAGCCGTGAAACAAGCCGTCATGTCCGCCATCGAGCGTGCGCTGCTCCCGGCAAGTCCGCAGACCATTTCATCGCAAGCGGCGACTTCCCTGGCGACGGCAGCACAGATCGAGGCCATCCAGTCGACACCTGCGGTCCTGGCGTCGCCAACGCCCCAGACGTCGCCCGCCGTTCAGCCGGCGCCCGTCCAGGCACCGGCGATCCAGGCGGCATCTCCACAGGCGCCGACGATGCAGGCGACGCATTTCCATTCTGCTGCGCCGCAGTGCAGTCCAACTCCTGCGCCGCAGCCCGAGCCGCCCCCCCAGCCCGTCCAGGCAGAATTCGCCGTCGATCCGTCCTCGACTGCCACAAGGCCGTGGCAGTGGTTCCGGTTCCTCGCTCAGACCAAGGCGGGCTTCCTGCTCGTCGAGACGGACGCAGGAATCGTCACGATGAACCCGCAGGCCGCGAGGGAGCGCATCGCCTACGAGACGCTCTGCGACGCCACGCGCACAGTGTCCCAGCCGCTTCTGATCCCCGAGACGGTCCGCCTCCCGCCGGCGGACGCGGCGCGCATCCGCGCCTCGCTGCAGGAGATCGCCGGCATGGGCTTCGCCGTGGAGGAGTTCGGACAGGACGTATTCAAGATCGACGCCGCGCCGCAGCTGGCGGAGTCAGTCCCGCCCGCCGCGATCCTCTCCACAATAGCGCGGGACCTCGCTGAGGGCGGTGCCCGCAGGGGTGGCGCACGCTGGAAGGAGGAACTCGTCGCCAAGTCCATCGCGCGCTCATGCGCGGGGATGAACCTCGCCATGGACGACGCAGGGGCGACGCGCCTTGTCGAAGAGCTCTGCGCCTGCCGCATGCCTTATGTCTCGCCGCGCGGCAAGCCGACGATGATATTCACCTCCACCAGGGAACTTAACCGAAAGTTCGGGAAGGAGTGACATCCTCCCGCCTACGCCATGATATCCATAGTCATCCCCACGCTGAACTCCGAAAGAACCCTCGGCGAATGCCTGGACGCGATCCTCTCGCAGGACTACCCCAGGTCCGGATACGAGATTGTCATCGCCGACGCGGGCTCATCGGACTCCACCCTCGAAATCGCCAAAGCCAGGGGCGTTGACGTCATATGCGACAACCCGCTCAAGACCGGCGAGGCCGGCAAGACCGCCGGCATTGTCGCGTCCAGGGGTGACCTGATCGCGCTAGTCGACTCCGACAACATCCTGCCGTCCAGGGACTGGCTCGCCAAGATGACAGCGCCTTTCGCGGACGACGGAATATTCGCCGCGGAGCCGATCCGCTACTCCGCGAGGCCCTCCGACCCGGCGCTCACCCGCTATTTCGCAGAGCTGGGGATGAACGACCCCGTCTGCCTCTTCGTTGGCAACTACGACCGCTACTCGGCCGTGACGGGAAGCTGGACCGGACTCGACGTACCGGCCGAGCGGAAGGACGGCTACATCAAGCTGACACTCAAGGACAAGATCCCGACGATCGGCGCGAACGGGTTCGTGTTCCGCCGCCGCATACTCGACCACGTCTCCTGGAAGCCGTACTGCTTCGACATAGACATCGCTGCATCCGCGGCAACCGGCGGATGCGGAGCCGTAGCGAAGGTTGACACGTCGATCGTCCATCTCTACTGCGCGAGGTTCTCGGACTTCGCGCGCAAGCAGCGCCGGCGCATACGAGACTTCCTCTTCTTTGCCAAGTCCAAGGAGCGGAGCTACCCGTGGACCAGCCAGCGCAAGGGAGGAGTGGCTCTCTTCGTCCTCTCCGCGCTGCTTGTGCTGCCGTTCGTCGTCCAGGCTGTCCTCTTCGCGTGCCGCGCCGCGAAAGGCAACAAGGCGCTGGCCCTTTGGCATCTGCCGGTATGCTACGCAACGCTGTGGATATACGGAATCGGCATCCTCTCGAAAATGGTGGGGATCAAGCCGAGGATGGCGGACAGGTCCGCCTGGCAGAAGTCCTGAAACCAGGCCGCCGCAGCGGCTATCCGCGCAGCAGCGCCTCGAAATCGCGGGCGGCCTGCTCGCAGCTCGTGAAGCGCACGGCCTTCCAACCGGCGTCGCGAGCGCCCTGGCAGTTCGCCTCGACGTCGTCGAAAAAGCACAGCTCCCCGGCGGGAAGCCCTATGCGCTCGCGCAGCAGGTCGTATATCTCCCGCATCGGCTTGAACATCCTGGCCTCGCCGGAAACCACCATAGCGTCCGCAAGCTCGATGAAGTCGGGGAACTTCTGGCGGAACCTCACGCCGAAAGCGCTGGACATGTTCGTGAGGATTCCTATCTTGAATCCGCGGGACTTGAGAGAGCGCATGAAGCCGAGCGTTTCCTCGTTGCGGTAGAGGAAGCTCGCCATGTCCTCCTCGATTATGCGGTCGTTGACCTCCTTGCTGACAACGACTCCTGCGTCGGCCCATATCTTCGAGTACATCTCGTCGATGGTCATGAAGTCGCCGTCCATCTGGCGCCGGTACCTGGCGAATCCGTCCTCGAGAACCTTCCATTCAACGCCCAGCTCCTTTAGCAGGGGACGAACCCTGTCTGGCATCGTCATGGTCGTCATGACTCCGCCGAAGTCGAAAACACACCCTCTTGTCATCTCTCCTCCAGGACCGGACACTTTGGTGCGACTGACTGGGATCGAACCAGCAACCTTCGGCTTCGGAGGCCAACGCTCTATCCAATTGAGCTACAGTCGCGCTATTTTCTTGGCTTTTCTGATTTGCGGCGTAGCCCGTTGTGTTATGGGCATTCCCACGGGAACCATACTGCAAGCCAATTAGGGGATATTATAGCATTACCCTCCGCCGCGCGTCAATATGGCCCGCGAATCAATTTACGACGCACAAAAATTTCGCTCTCGTCCGCGCCAGCGGGGAGAAGGAAATTTTGATTCGTCGGCCGTAGCGGGACGCAATTACTTCTTCTCCGGCATCTTGCCGGTCTTGAAGTACTGCTCGATCTCCTCAAGTGTGCGGCCCTTGGTCTCAGGGAGGAAGAACGCCGCCGTGACGAAGTAGATCACCGTGAAGCCGGCGAGCCAGAAGAACACGCTCGCGTACCCGCATGAGCCGACCCACGGGAGGAACACGCCCGCAATTGTCGTGGAGACGCCCTGGTTGATGATCATCGCGATCGCCATGCCGTTTGCGCGGATTCTCGTGGGCATGAGTTCGGAGAGCGCGAGCCACACGCAGACGCCAGGCCCGACCGCATAGAACGCGATGAAGAACATGAAGCAGAACGTGACGAGCCAGCCCGTAGCCTTGCCGGGCTTGACGCCGAGTTCGGCCTTGGCGATCTCGACCTCCTTGAGCGATCCCGCCTCCTGCACCCTGCTCCAGAAGCAGATCTTGTCGAGGAAGGTGGGCTCGTTCGCGAATCCGGCGTCGATGATGACCCGGTCGCCGTTCTTTTCGAGGCGCTGCGCGGCCTCGGCAAGCGCGTCCTTCTTCTCCGCCGGAACCTGGACCAGGCCGGTGAGTATCTTCTCGGAGAGCTTGGCTTCGCCCTTCTCCTTGGCGACCTGGCCCTTCTTGAGGTCTGCCGCGAACTTCGCCTGCTCGGCGGCGACGTCGATTGCGCCCATCGCGCCGTCAGCGTACGACAGGCCGGCGTCGGCAAGGATCTTCACCTGCTCGGCGCGGTCGAAGTGCTCGGCGACGATCTGCTGGCTGTCGCCGCCCTGCTTGTAGGTGACGATAAGCTGGACGCCGTCCGCCACCTTGCCGTCCTTGGAGAACTCGGCCTTGCCGGAGGCCTTCGCCTTCACGACGTCCTCGACGGACGTCTTGACCCACGCCTTATCCTGGACGACGGAGCGGACGTAGTCGGTGACATCTACGCGCCCGGTCTCAACGCCCTTGAAAAGCCCGCCGACGCCGCACAGCCCGACAATGATGCCGAAGGTGCCGAGCTTCAGGAGGAACTTGCGCCCCTTCTTGTCAACGAGCGCGCAAGCGACTATGGTCATCACCATGTTCATGACCTTGATCGCGAGGTCCGCCCAGTTCGCCGTCGAGCCCTCCAGCCCCGCCTGCTGGAATATCTTTACGGAGTAGTTCAGAACCGAGTTGATGCCGGTAGACTGGTTGCAGGCCAGGATGATTACCGCAAGCATGAACGGAAGCACATACTTGCGCTGGAAGAGCGAATCTCCCTTCGAAGCGGCGGCGATGGCGGCCTTTTCGGCCTCGGCCGCCTTGTCGGCGGCAATCATCTCCTCGAGGATCTCCTTGGCTTTCTCCTCGCCGTTGTTCGCCGCGAGAGAAGCAATGGCCTCGTCCTTGCGGCCCTTCTTGTAGAGCCAGCGCGGCGACTCCTTGAGTTTGAAGGCGCCGAAGAAGAGAATCGCGCCAGGGAGGGCCGAGCACCAGAAGATCGCCTGCCACGCGATGGTTTTCGCCGTGTCGGTGACAACCACGCTGTCCGCCGCGCCGACGAGACTCGTCACGACAAGACCGATGGCCGCCGCGAACACGAGGCCCACCGTGAGGAGAAGCTGGAACATGCCCGTTCCCTTCCCCCGCGAGTCGGAGTCTAGGCACTCCGCGAGGTACATCGGGACGACCACGCCGACGAGACCGGCCGACGCGCCCTGGAGGATGCGCCCGCCCATCAGCATGCCGAAGCTGTTGTTGGAGAAGCATATCACGGGAATCGACGCGACGAAGCAGAGCGCCGAAATGAGGATCACCTTCTTGCGGCCAAGGGCCTCGGCCATCGCACCCGCGAAGAGCGAGGAGAGCACCGAGCCGAACAGGACCGCCGCGACGACGACCGAGAGCTGCTGCGGCGTGTAGGTCGAGGTCTCCTGTATGTACGGAAGCGCGGCGGCTATCACGCCCACGTCGATGCCGTACAAAAGCCCGCCCAGGCCGGCCATTATCAGCAGGTACTTCGCATAGCGCCGGACGCTTGCCGGCAGGTTGTTGCTTTCGTTCATGTCATTCCCCCTATTGGATGTTTTTTATCTTTAATATTATATCATATTTCCCGCCGCCGACGGGAAAAGCCGACGTACTTGTTTGGCGAGGGCCGCCAGGGGCCGCTTGAATTTGGTATAATATGCCCCAAAAACGATTATTGCGACAATGGAATACCACGAGCTGATAGAGTCGTTCGCCACAAAGCACGGCATGGACGGGTTGGAGATCATAGACGGCGTCGCCGCGCTGGACATCGACGGAATGCGCATCGCGTTCATCGACGACGAAAGCGCCCGTTCGATTGTCCTCCTAGGCGAAATCGGCGCACCGCCACATGGCGACGGCGGACGTCTCGGCACGCTCCTCATGCAGGCGAACTATCTTTTCCGCGGGACGAACGGCGCGACCTTCGCGCAAAACCCCGAGACTGGCGCCTACGCAATCGTGCGTTCGCTGCCGCTGGCGCCACTGGACGCGACGGCGCTTGCCGACGCGCTTGAGACCTTTGCGAACACCCTGGAGCGCTGGCGCCGCGTCGCCGCCGAAACCCTGCCTGACGGCAGGCCGACGGACGCCCCGCGCGCTCCATCTGGGGGAGACCTGCCGTTCGGCGCCCCCGGATTCTTGTCGGTGTAACCTTTCGCCTCCGAGAGGGTAGAACAAACGTAGGGGACCTCCAGGAAACTCAACATGGCAACAGATCTCTCGTCCGTCAACATCTCCCTGAGCCAGTTCCAGGCCATCTCGTCCGGCAAGTTCAACGCCGGCGAGGTGAAGCTTTCGGGAACCTCCGGACTCGCCAAGATGAACAACCACGTGCATTTCCGCGGGATGAACGCGCAGACAATCCCGCACGATGAGACGCTCGCTATCAAGGAGGCCTTCGTGCGGGCGCTCGCAAGCGGCGGCGTCGGGAGGGACGCTCTTAACGCCGTGCGGCGCGAGCTCGGACTTGCGCCGGACGGGAAGGCCGACAGGACGCTCCTGGAGCGCAGCATGAAGCCGCTCTCCCGACAGCAGATACGCGAGATACTCGACCGCAACGCGGCCGCGATCAACTCGGCGCAGGGCGTCCGCACGATCGTCACGGACGCGCAGCTGCACACTGGCTCCAAGGCGGCGGTCCGCTCGATCGTGCGCGACATCGCAAACGCCGAGCTCGACAGCACCCGCAAGCTGGCGGCAAACGACGACGTCGCGCTGGCGCAGGTCCTGATCGGCGGCGACGTGGAGTTCCAGTCGGCGGAAGACCGCCAGGAGCTGCTCAAGCTGGCCCGCTACCAGCGTGGGTCCATACTGATGACGTCCGAGGGCAAGCCTTCCACCGACCCGAACGGGACGGTCTCCGTCGTCTGCGACAAGGCCGGCGGGAGGACGGTCACGCTCAGCCTTGGAATGAGCGAGGCGGAGTACGTCAACAAGCTCGACGACATCATCCTGCGCCTGGCGAACGGCGACGAGCCTTCGGACGAGGAGCTCGCGGTCCGCGAGGAGTTCAGTTCGCTGAAGGGCGGCGACCGCGACGCTTGGCTGGCGCGGCTGTCCGCGGACCCCGCCGCAAACGGGCAGAAGGCGCGCGCCGTCGCGGTGATGCTCCTCCAGGACCACGGCGTCGGCGATTTCGAGAAGCTATCAATCGTCAACAGCCTGGACGACGCAGACGCCATTCGGCTCGCCACGGCGCTCGCCGGCACGACCTCCAGCCTCAAGGGCGACGCAGTCTTCCGCGACTCGAGGCTGCGCCCCTTCGCCGAGATAGCGGCGTCCCGTCCCGCCGACGTGCCGAAGGACTCCATGGCGACGATCCCCGGCCTTTCCGCCCAGGCGTACAACAACATCATACTCCTGGGCCTTGGCTACGACTCCAAGGACGTCCCCCATGCATTCCTCGACATGGCGTACGGCGTCCGCTCCGAAATGTCCGGCTACCTGGGCGTGGACGCCCTGCCGACGGCCTGCGACGACGGCACCAGCCTCCTGTCGGGACTTCTCGACCAGGAGCGCCTGAGCGAATTGATTCCGTGCGGCGACAAAGACGTGTCACGCGTCACGCCCGAGTCGATCCGCGACGGCTACATGCGGGGCGCCATGGAGAGAGGTGCCGTAAGGCTCCTGGAGCACGCGGTCGCGCGCTGCGCATGCGACCTTGGTGTCACCATCACGGATGAAACCGCCGTCGTCAAGGCGCTGCTGGCACGTTCGCCGAACCTCGTGGACCAGCTGACGGCGTGCCGCTCGCCGGACGAGGTCGAGCCAATCCTCGACGGGCTCGGGGCGGACCCGCAGTTCAAGGCTGACGTCCTTCGCGAACATGCAGTGGAGGAGTGCCTCCTCACGTCGGACGGAATGGCCCTCCAGTTCCTGGCCGACGAGTTCGACCTCGGCGCGGGCGAGCTTTCCAACGAAGGAGAGGTGAACCTCAGCGGCATGAGGAAGCTTGCCAGCGAACTGAGCGTAAAGATACGCTCCGGCGAGGTCTCGGCGTCCACGCCGGACGAGGTCAAAGCCGCGTTCCGCGACATTGCGCGCGACTTCGCCGCCTCGCGGGCGGACGCGCTCCGCAAGCTGGACACGGTCCAGATGCCGCCTGAGCAGCGCACCGTTTTCCGTTCGATGCTCCTCAAGATGTACGAACCCGGCAAGCTGGACATCGACGGCGTACTCGCCGCAGCCGCTCAGGTCGACTTTTCCGAAGTGGCGCAGCTTGCATATCCCTTAGAGCCCACGGACAAGGCCTTGGCGGCGGCCGGCAGGTTCTTCTCGGACGTCTACGAAGCGGCCGCCGCAAAGGCCGGAGCGACAGAGTCGAACGACGACAAGCAAGCCATCCGCAATCTCGTCTGCCAGATAGCCGTCGCCCGGGTGCCGGACGGGGCAAAGTCGTTGCAGGAGCTCCTCGGCCGCACGGACGTGGCGCAGATCGCCAACGGTCCCGACGGCCCCGACAAGGCGGCAGTGGCCTTCCTTGGAGAATCCCTGGCGATACGCAACGGCAGCTTCGCCGCAATCCGCATCGCGCAGCGTCCGATCGAGCGTTTCTTCCTGGACGGACCGGGGGCGGCCAAGGCCATCGAGTCCGGCTACCTGGAGTCCGAGCTGCTGTACCTCGCGGCGACATTCAGATTGTGCATCGAGGCCGGGATGGAGTCGGACGACGCCATTGCCGCCGTCCTGGACCCGCAAAGCAAGCCCCAGCGCCTCATGCGCTACGGCGGTCGGTTCACCGAGAGCGCCGAAAGCTTCAAGTTGGGACTCAGGCTCCAGAACATGTTCGAGTCCTGGTTCGCCGGAGCTAGCGAACCAAACGGCGCAGACGGCAAGAACCCGTTCCTCGACCTCCATCCGGGCATGAAGGACCCGGCGTTCGCCGGCGTCGTCGAGAGGTTCGTGTTCGAGGATATCGCCGTCAACACGAGCATTCCGCTCGACCCGACGAATCCAAGGGACGTCTTCGACGCAAGGGTCAACAATGCGACGAGGTTCCTCAGCAACGTTTCAGATCATGCGCTGGTCCACGCCGTCTCCCACCTGCCGCCCACCGTGCGCAGCATCGTATTCGAGGCATACAACGCGGTCGAGCCGCTGGCGTTGGGGACGACGATTCCAGAGGAGAGCCTTGGCTACCACAAGAGGACGTTCGTCGCCCGCCTCATCTGGGGCGCATCCCAGCTCGTAAAGCAGCGCAACAGCGGACCGCTTACGCGCGAGGGTGTCCTTGCGGCACTTTTCCCGGAATTCCCGACGCCGAAGACGAATGTCGAACTGCGCCGCGAGCTCGAATTCGAGGAGAGGAACGTCGGCAAGCTCAGCATCTTCAACAAGGTCCCCGAACAGTTCAACACCAGGCGCGACTTTGAGGAGGCAAGCGCATCCAGATCCCTTGCCTTCAACAATATGCGGTACCAGGGCATCATGCCCGACGTCTTCGCCAGCAACCTGTCCACTTGCACTGCCGTGAATGAAGCAATCCCCCTGAAGGCCCCGCCCTCCGTCGATTCCTTCAATGCAGACGGGATGCGCGCGCTGGGCAATCCCGCGAAGGCCGAGCGCGCGGCGATGAAGAACCTCATAGCGACGCCGACGAAACCCGTCTGGCGCAGCGACTGGACTAGCGCGATTCCAGAGGAGAGCAACCATTTCGTCTTCAAGTTCCAGGACGGGATGGAAATCTCGTGCGCACACAATCCGAAAGTGCCGGACTACCAGGAGCGTGCGGCCAACGCTGTTGCGGACGAGATCGAGATGCTTTGCGGCTCCGTGCACCAGGACCAGCTCGCCTCCGTGTACCGAGAGCTCTCGTCGGACGGCGCCGGGGTGCTAGTCAACTTCTTCGCGTCACAGGGCATCTCGACCGACTCGCGCTGCCCGCTCGTCCAGACGATCTCTCGCGACGCGGCGACCGGCGCCGTCAGCATCGTGCACAGCAACCCGCCTGGCTTTCCATTCAACTTCCAGTGGGTGACCACGGTGAACCTCGACGGGACATTCTTCAGGTCCGACGTGTTCTTCATGCCCGTACAGCAATTCCAGCAGGGCCCTGCCGTCGCCGCGCCCCAGTAAGGCATCCCGCAACACAGCTCCGCTAAACTGCACCCACCATTTCCGGCGGCGCGCCCCCACGCCGCCGCCTCACAATGCCGCCCCGCCTTTCCCCGGTAGGGCGGCGTGCCCCCACGCCGCGCATGGTCGGCACGGGGTGCCGCCCCTACCGTTCGCCTCGCGGGAATGGGAATATTCCACGCGGCGAATCCGCCGCGGAAAATTTCACCGATTAACCGCCCGAGCGGCGTTTGTGGTATAATGTTAGGCATTGATGCCCACAAGGGCCTAACGCCTAAAAACAGATGCAAAAAACGAACAAAATCCTGAAATTCCTGCGCGGACTTGACTGGCGGGTCCTGCTTTCCATTCCGGCACTGGCCATAACGCTCGGTGTCGCGAACAACCTGCGCATTTCCCAGGACCTCCGCGTGAACTGGTCCGGGAAGCGGGCGGAAGCAGCAATAGAGGCAGACACGACGGGCCCGGACGCAGAAAGCGCGGGCCCTGTGGAGAGCGCCGCACTCGCGAGTCCTGCGCGAACGGACGCGAAACCCGGCGAGTGGACGACGAATTTCGCGGCCGCGACAAACGCGGCCGAGGCGGCCCACCTGCCCGTGGTCGTTGTCGCGGTAACGCCAGGGTGCCCGTACTGCGTTCGCTTTCACCACGCGATAGACAACGAGGAGGTCAGGTCCTGGCAGAAAAAGCTCGGCTGGTATTTCGTCATGTCCACCTCCTCCGACGCCAAGGAAACGATAGACTTCGTTAAATCCACGCCGGTGCGAAACAAGACGCCTCCATATGCCGGCGTGTACTGGCTCCGCCCGGACGGAACGCGGGCGTTGCGGAATTTCCCCGCAAAATCCGGCGAAATGGGCATACCCATGGAAAACTCGCTCGCGCAAGAATGGATGCACGCCGTCGAGGCCTCCGCCCCGGGCGCGCCCGGCTCGTCGTTCGCCCCGAGCCAGGCGCTGGGCGTACAGGTCTCCGCAAAGGCAGAGTCCGAGAAGCTCGGCCTTGGCCGGGTCAAGATGTTTCCGCAGACGGACAAGATCCTGCCCGGGCAGAAAGTCGTCCTGCGGGCGAAGCCCAGCGCCGGAAGCGAGTTTGCCGGCTGGCGATTCCCCGACGGACGCATCGTGGACGGTGAGCCTCAGTTGGTTCTCGACGACCAGTGCCTGCCGGGGGTGTACAAGGCCATATTCCGCCGCCGCAAGGACAGCGTGAAGTCCGCGTCGCAAAATGAGAGCGAGGGTGAGGAGGAATGAAAATGTCATATAGTTGGAAGAGCGTCGCCTGCCTCTGCGCCGACACGGCGCTGCGCCTCGGCTTCGGAGCGATGTTCCTGTATTCGGCGTGGGGCAAGATCCAGGACCCGGG
>JAEEGL015798591.1_pt1 | contig 18264 bp, 12 predicted proteins | sample 9134231 | NCBI WGS metagenome assembly JAEEGL01 (sample SAMN16246548, study PRJNA631951) | gut metagenome | biome: gut microbiome; feature: rumen; material: fiber-attached | host: Bos | place: Iran: Karaj | collected 2018-10 | reverse complement strand
GACAAGCACTACTCCTACGGGCTTTCCTTCATGAACAGCGACATCAGCGTCAGCTCCCGCATCGGGAAAGAGGGTGCCGTCGGCCCGCTCTCTTGGGACGGTCTCTCCGTAGACAAGGCCCTGCTGAAAGAAATTCCGCTCCAGTACAAGTATTCCCCCGGGGATACCGTCTGGACCAGCGGATACTCGGCTATCTTCCCGCCGGACATCCCGCTGGGCGTCGCCGGGGAGTCCAAGATCGTCAATGGCGCGGTCAACGAAATCGAAGTGCACCTGTTTGAGAATTTCACAGCTCTGCGCTTCGTCACGGTCGTTGAGAATATCGGCCGGGATGAGATCATCAACCTCGAGAACCTTGAAACCCCGGACCGGCCATGAGACGAAACCACTTCTTCCTCTCCTTCTTCCTGTTGCTGATCCTGCAGATCCTGCTCAGCAACTACCTCAATCTGTCCCCGTACCTGTCGCTCACGATCCTGCCGGTGCTGATCCTGATGCTCCCGATTCGTTTCGGGACCCTCTTTGCCATGATCCTGGCTTTCGTTTCCGGACTGGCGGTGGACTTCCTGTCTGAAGGCGTCCTGGGACTGAACGCCTTGGCATTGGTACCGGTCGCACTGGCCCGCAAAGGCATCATCTACCTGATCTTCGGCAGCGAGTTCTTTGCCCGCAAGGAGGATATTTCGATCCGTAAACACGGCGTCGCCAAGATGTCGGTCGCGATCGTGATGGCGCAGAGTCTCTTCTTGCTGATCTATATCTGGGCGGACGGCGCAGCCATGCGTCCCTTCCTGTTCAATACCCTCCGGTTCTTCGTCTCCCTGGTCGCAGGCTGGCTGTTGTCCCTGCTCCTGTCCAGGACCTTGGCCACCAACGACCACGACCTATGAACCCGCGTACCACCAAACTGCTCATCGGCCTCGGCGTTGCTGCCGGCATCCTGATTATCAAGTTGTTTGCCATCCAGATCCTGAATGACAAATACAAGCGGGACGCCTCAAACAACTCAATGGTCTATGACGTGATCTACCCTACCCGCGGGATCATCTATGACCGCAACGGCAAGATCATCGTCGGCAACACCGTCTCCTATGACATCCTGGTGACGCCGCGCGAAGTCAAGCCTTTCGACACCCTCCAGCTGGCCGACGCCTTGGGCGTCAGTGCCGACCTGATCCGGGAAAAGATGGCAGAATACCGCAAGAATCGCAGCCGCATCGGTTACCAGACTGTCGTAATGCTCAAAAAGGTCCCGCCGGAGACCTATATGCAGTTTGCAGAGCTTCAATACAAGTTCCCCGGATTCCGGGGCCAGATGCGCTCCATCCGCAGCTATCCGTTCAATGCGGGCGGCAACCTGCTGGGCTATGTGTCGGAAGTGGACGCCGACTTCATCAAGAAGCACCCGGGCGAATACCGTTCCGGCGACTATGCGGGAAAGACCGGCATTGAGGCGGCGCGCGAAGAAGACCTGCGGGGCGAAAAAGGCTACCACATCTACTTGCGGGACTCCCACAACCAGATCCAGAACGCCTACATGGACGGAGAGATGGACAAGGAAGCCGTCCCCGGGAAAGATATCGTCACGACCATCGATGCCGAACTCCAGCAATATGGGCAGGAATTGATGAAAAACAAAGTCGGCTCCGTCGTCGCGATCGAGCCGGCCACGGGAGAAATCCTGGCCATGGTATCCAGTCCGGGTATCGACGTGGATGTGCTGGCGGATATCAGCCAGCATTATGGCGAGATTGTCAAGAATCCCTACAAGCCGATGTTCAACCGAACGGTCCAGGCTTCCTATCCTCCAGGGTCCGTCTTCAAGTTGGTCAACGGTCTGATCGGGCTGCAGGAGGGAGTCTTGAAACCCTCCGACCGCTATCCTTGCAGCCGGGGATTCCCCTATGGAAACGGACGGCGGCTCGGTTGCCACGGACACGCCTCTCCCCTGGCGCTGCTGGATGCCATCGCCACCTCCTGCAACGGGTATTTTTGCTACGTTTTCCGCAACATCCTGGACAACAAGAAATACGACAGTATCCAAGACTCTTTCGATGTATGGCGGGACTACGTGAGCAGTTTCGGCTTCGGCCATAAGCTGGGCAGTGACTTCCCGGCGGAGCTCGGCGGCAATATCCCGACCTCCAACTACTACAACAAAGTCTATGGCAAAAAGGGCTGGAAGTTCACGACCATCATTTCCCTTTCCATCGGGCAGGGAGAGATCGGCGTGACGCCTTTGCAAATCGCCAACCTATGCGCGACGGTTGCCAACCGCGGATTCTACTACATCCCCCACATCATCAAGGATTCGCCTGGGATCGAGATCGACGAGAAATACAAGGAGAAAGTCTATCCGAAGGTGGATCAGAAGTACTTTGACCTGGCTGCCCAGGGCATGTACATGGCCGTGAACGGGGGCGGATCGGCAGGTGGCACGGCCTTCGCGGCTGCCATCCCGGGCAAAGATGTCTGCGGCAAAACCGGCACCGCCCAGAATCCGCGCGGCGCTGACAACTCCGTATTCATCTGTTTCGCGCCCAAGGACGATCCCAAGATCGCCGTAGCGGCTTATATTGAGAACGCGGGCTTCGGTGCGACCTGGGCATGTCCGATCGCCTCCTTGCTCGTGGAGAAATACCTGTCCGGCGAAATCCGGCCGGAGCGAAAATATGTCGAGGACCGAGTCCTCCAGGGCGACCTGATGTCGCGGGTCAAAAAAGACTAGGCGGCGATGGCGAATTCCTCCAAAAGAAGCATCCGACAGACGGTCGACTGGAAGTTGGTGATCTGCTACCTGCTGCTGGTCTTGATCGGCTGGCTCAACATTTATGCCTCGTCCCATGCCAGTGAGACGGCGGGTATCCTGGACTTCGCGACCCGGAGCGGCAAGCAGTTCGTCTGGATCCTGAGCGGCTTGGGATTGGGGACATTGATCTTGTTTTTGTTCAATCCACGCTTGTGGGAGGTCATTTCGATCCCGACCTACCTGATTGTGCTTTTCCTGCTGGTGGCCGTAATCTTCCTGGGCAGCGAGGTCAAAGGTTCGCGGTCCTGGTTCCAGTTCGGCCCGATCAGTTTCCAGCCAGCTGAAGTCTCCAAGATCACTACGTCCCTGGTTTTGGCGGCCGTCATGAGCCGCCAAAACTTCAAGCTATCCAATATCAAGCACTTGTTGCTGGTCGCGGCCATCATCGCCATCCCGATGTTGACTATCGTAGCAGAGAGTGAGACCGGTTCGGCCCTGGTCTATGTAGGCTTTATCTTTGTCTTGTACCGGGAGGGCTTCTCGGGCTGGTTTATCGCTTGTATCGGACTGGTCATCATCTTGTTTATTCTGACCTTGACCGCTTCGCCCTATGCGGCAGCCCTACTCTTGGTCAGCACCATCTCGTTCAGCTATTGTACGGAGAACCGACTGACACGACGTTGGCTGATCCGGGAGCTCCCGCTGGTCATCCTGATGGCTTTCCTGCCCAAGATCTGGCGAGCGATCGGCGGGGAAGAGCCGACTGGTTTTTTTGCGACGATCCAACCCATCCACCTCCTGCTGGGAGGGTGTTTGCTGGCTATGCCTTGGCTGATGTTCAAGGCCTACCGGGAGCGGAAATTTTCGCGCTGGGCGACGATCATCGCTTTCTTTGCAGGACTGGTGATGATCTATTCGACGGAGTTTATCTTCAACGACGTGCTGCAGGACCACCAGCGCAAGCGCATCGAGGTGCTGCTGGGGATGAAGGAAGACCCGGCCGGCGTAGGATACAACGTCAACCAGTCGATGATCGCCATCGGCTCCGGCGGCTTTTTCGGCAAAGGCTTCCTGCGTGGGACGCAGACAACTTACGGTTTCGTCCCGGAGCAAAGCACGGATTTCATCTTCTGTACCGTCGGCGAAGAATGGGGCTTTGTCGGCTGCCTGACCGTCGTCCTGTTGTATGTATTCTTGATCGCTCGCATCATCCTGGATGCGGAGAAATGCCGCGAGGGCTTCTCGCGGATCTACGGCTATTGCGTCGCCAGCATTATCTTCATGCACCTGTTCATCAACATCGGCATGACCATCGGCTTGATGCCGGTCATCGGCATCCCCTTGCCGCTGCTCAGTTATGGCGGATCCTCGCTCTGGGCATTTACCGTGTTGATTTTCATCTTCCTCGCGCTCTACAAGGAAGAAAATAAGTACTTCTAGCGAGTGCGGCCGGAAAGCCAGGCTGCGGCGCGGGCTGGTTGGTCTGTGTTGATGTAATCGATACCCAGGCTGACGGCCATCTCCCAGCCCCTTTTCGTGTCCGGGAAGCTCCACAGGCGGAACCGCTTCCCATCTGCATGCACCTGGGTTGCGACCTTAACAATCCGGTCCTGCTCCTCTGTACTCATCCGGCCAAAACCGGTCCACTCGCTGTATTTTTTATAGCTCTGGCTGACGAGGGAAACCCTTTCCAGCTGTCCGGCCGTCAGTTCCCAGTCCGGCCGACCGTCAAAGAAGACCCAGTCCGGATACCGATCCCAGTGCCCGGCCGGAATATCACTGCCGGTGGTGATGGTCAGACAGACGGCCTGAGGATTGGCCGCCCTGTCAAAACACGGCACGAGCCCTTTCGATTCGATCAAGGTCACGAGCTCCCGGAGCGAACGCTCCCCCTCGTTTTTCAAGTCCACCATCAACTGCAACGGCCTGCCATCTGCATACGGCTGCCCGCCGTTCCGCTCCATCACCTGACGGATTGGCTCCAGATACATCCCGAGCAGCATACGGTCTTCAGTAATATCCTTCCGATCATGTCCCACGTACAAGGCCCCATCAACCAGCCAGATATCTGCCTCGATAGAGGCTGCACCAGCCTCCCAAGCGCCCCAGAAAGGGCGGGCTTGGGCATAATCGTTATGGCTATGGATCAATATTTTCCCATACTGCGCAGGATTAATGCCCCGTATGTCAGAACAGGACCCCGCAAATAATAGCATCGCTGTCCAAGCGTATGCCCATATCACAAAACGGTTTCTCATAATAAACTTTCTTAAATGAAGCGAATGCGGCGGGCCTTACGACAACGGATGTCGGCAGAAGAAGCACCGACCAGGAAACGGACACGTCCGGGCTCTACGACCCAACGGTGTTCCGTCTCGGACCAGTAGGCCAAGTCTTCTTTTGCAACCGGAATCTCGACACGGACGGTTTGTCCGGCCGGGATGGAGACCCGACGGAATCCACGCAGCTGGCGCTCCGGCCGCGGCACCTTCGAGCGGGGGTACTGCACATAGACCTGTACCACCTCGTCGCCATCCATCGGGCCGGAGTTGGTCACATCCACGGCCACGCGGAATACCCCGTCAACCCCGTCGGAGACTTTGATCCGGCCATACTTGAAGTTTGTATAGGACAAGCCATGTCCGAAGCAGAACAACGGCTTGGCCTTGGCGTACAGGTAGGTCCGTCCTTTGGTAATATCGAAGTCCATGATCGGCGGCAAGTCGTAGATCGACTCCGGCCAGGTTTGGGTCAGGCGGCCCGCCGGGTTTACCTTTCCCAGCAGGACATCCGCCACGCCATGCCCCATCTCCTCACTGCCGTGGGTCAGGGATACAATGGCCGGGAGGTGGTCCTTGGACCAGCGGATCGTGTAAGGGAAGGTCGTCACCATCAGCAGGATGGTGTTCGGGTTGGCCTGATACACCAGTCGCAAGATATCCTCATGGGGAAGAGCCAGGGACTGGCGGTCCACTTCCTCCATGCCATCTTGGACGATCATGGAATGGCCCCAGCCGATCTCCGCGCCCCCGCGCTGGACATCCAGGCAGGGCGCTGCAATGTTGCCGGCGACGACAATGGCTACGTCCGCCTCGGCGGCCTTGCGCAGCCCCTCACCACCGAAGTCCTTGGTTTCCAGCAGGATATCAACCCCCTCGCCGAGCGCTTCTTTCAAGCCCTCATAGATCGTGACCTTGTGGTCCATTTCGCCGCCATACCAGTCCTGCAGGACCTCATCGGCATAGGGACCGATCAGCGCGACTTTCTTCAGTTTTTCCGGGCGCAGTGGCAGGATGCCGTCGTTTTTGAGCAAGACGATGCTCTTGGCCGTCACTTCGCGGCAGAGGGCCGCCGCTTCCGGCGTGGAAGAAGGGGCGGTCGAACCGTCGCGCCCGATCTTTCCGTAAGGATCCTCGCCACCCAAAAGTCCCAGTTTTTCTTCGACATTGAGGTTGCGCTGGATCGCCTCGTCCAGGTCGGCTTCGGTCAGCAGACCGCGACGCAACGCTTCCCGGATGGCGCTTTGGGAGTCTTCCCGTTCATCAGACAAGAACTGCGTGATGCCGGCCTTGATGCAAACGGCGACCGCCTCTGCCAGATCGGGATAGAGGTGGTAGTCATCGACGAGCCGGCGCGCGCCGTCCTGGTCGGTGATGACAATACCATCCTGGCCCCATTCGGCCAGCGCCATCTCCCGGATCAGCGGGTGGATGGTCATCGGGATCCCGTTGGTCGGATTGTAGGCAGTCATGAAGCCGCGACAACCAGCCTCCGTAATGCACTTCCAGAAGGTGTAGGCGTAGTATTCGCGCATTTGACGCTCAGAGATGTCCGAGGACCAGTAGTGACGTCCGTTTTCGTAACTGTTGGCCATGAAATGCTTCAGTACGCAAGCGCTGCTCCAGTGGTCAGGGTCCGGCCCCTGGGCGCCGCGTACGTAGCCCTTTGCCATTTCGGCAACCAGCCAAGGATCCTCACCATAGCACTCGTCGGTCCGGCCCCAACGCGGATCTCGTCCAAGATCGACATTCGGCCCCCAGATAATCAGGCCGCCGCGGTCGGTCTCCGGGTTCTGGAAATACCAGCGCTGCTCCAGCGAGATCTGGGAGGCTACGCGCTCCATCAGTGCCGGGTCCCAAGTCTGCGCCAAGCCATACGCCTGCGGGAAGCTGGTCGTCGGCAGGGGCTTGTGGACATTGCCCCAGGGCGCCGGCCCGCCGTAAGCGATGCCATGCATTCCTTCGGAATAATAGGAAACGGGCACGCCGAGGCGCGTGATACCCATATCGACACTGAGTAAATGTATTTTCTCGTCCAAAGTCAGGTCCGAAGGCGTGACACGGGTCTGCTGTGCGAGAGCGCAGAAAGAAGCCGCCAGCAGGGCGACTGCGCAAAGACGGTTGCGGAGGAATTTCATAGGAGAACGATACATTGCTTCCAAACAAAGATAGCGAATTCTCTTTGCTTTTTTTAAATTTGTAAGGATTCAAAGCGGCTCCTATGAAAAGATTTCTCCTGGTCGCCCTGGCGGCGCTCCTTTCTGTAGCTTCTCTTTCGGCAGCTCCGGCGCGTCCGGATACGCTGCGGCTGTTGTGTATCGGCAATAGTTTCAGTGTTGATGCCGTGGAGCAGAATCTGCATGAGATCGCCGCGGCGGACGGTCATGTCCTGATCATCGGCAACATGAGCATCGGTGGCTGTAGTTTGGAGAAGCATTGGAAGTTGGCGGAAAGTGATTCTGCCGCTTATTCGTATCGCAAGATCGGAGAAGACGGAATGATGGTCACACGTTCGCACGTGCGCCTCTCGGACGTGCTACCGGAAGAGCCTTGGGACGTGCTGGTCTTCCAGCAACAAAGCGCCTTGGCCGGTCATCCTGAGAGCTTTGAACCTTATCTGACCTATCTTCTGCGCTATACCCGGGCTCGCACGCCCCGCCGTTGCAGGCGCATGTTTTACCAGACCTGGGCTTACGCTGAAGCGTCCACGAATGTGGGATTCGAGGATTTTGGTTTCTCCCAGGAGCAGATGTACAAAGCGATACTCAGTTGCTGTGAGAAGGAAGTGAAACGGCATCGCTTGGAGATCATTCCAGGCGGTACTGCGGTCCAAAACTCCCGCCATACCTTCAATCGGGAAAATGTAACCCGCGACGGCTACCACATGCATTGGTGGTTCGGCCGCTATATGGTGGCATGTACCTTCTACGAAGCATTGTACCGGACTTCGGTGATCGGCAACGCCTACCAGCCGCCGCATCTTGACGAACGACGGGTGGACATTGCCCAGCGGTGCGCGCATGCCGCCTGCCTGCATCCCATGGAAGTGACGCGGGTCGATTTTGAGAATCCTTTCGACACTTCGGGTGGCAACTGGAAACCCGACTATATCAATACCGACCCTGCCAAGGTACCGCCCTACACCCTGCCGGATGCCTTGACAATGCAGGATGGACGGAAAGTGACGACGCCTGAACAATGGTATCATGAACGGCGGCCCGAACTGCTGGAACTCTTTGAAACCGAAATGTATGGCAAGGCGCCAGGGCGTATCGAGGGCATGCATTGGGAGATTGTGGAAGAGGGGCCTGCCTTCGACGGAAAAGCCCTGCGACGGCAAGTGCGTCTTTTCTATGCCCCTCACAAATACATCACGATATTGATGTATCTTCCCGCGGACAGCCAAGGACCGGTCCCGGCCTTCATGGGACTGAATTTCGATGGCAATGCAACGGTTGCTCCGGACCCCGGGATCTTGTATCCCGAGCCACACTATGCCCGCTCCTATGGGGTTTATAAGGAGCAGCCCCGAGGCTCCCGAGCCTCCCGCTGGCCGGTGGAAGATATTCTCACCCGGGGCTATGCGTTAGTAACTTTCCACACTTTCGACGTGGATCCTGATTTCGATGATGGATTCCGCAATGGAGCGACACCCTTGATCTATCGCCAAGGACAAAACTACCCGGAGCCGGATCAATGGGGGACCCTCTCAGCCTGGGCCTGGGGAATGAGCCGGGTACTGGACTATCTGGAGCACGATCCGGGCGTAGATGCGACGCGGGTTGCGGCGATCGGCCACAGTCGTCTGGGCAAAACCGCCCTGCTGGCCGCAGCCCGCGACCAGCGCTTTGCGATGGCGGTTTCCAACGACAGTGGCTGCGGTGGTGCGGCCTTGTCGCGGCGCCGCTACGGCGAGACGATCCGCTTCATTACCGGGAACTTCCCGCACTGGTTCTGCGGCAACTTCTTCAAATATGTCGACAACGAAGATGCCTTGCCCTTCGACCAGCATGAATTCCTCGCGCTGATCGCGCCGCGTCCGCTTTACGTGGCGAGTGCCGAGGACGACAGTTGGACCGATCCCATCGGGGAGCGGCTCGCTTTCCAAGGCGCCCAGGCCGTATATGACTTCCTGGGATTGGATCGCAGCTTGACGGAATACCATATCCGGGAAGGCGGTCACGAACTGACCCGGGAGGATTGGCTCCGCTACCTGAGCTTTGCAGATAAACACTTAAAATACTGATACCATGGCTGTTTCCAGAAGAAGTTTCCTCAAGACGGCCCTCGCGGCGGGTGCCGCGCTGGGTGCGACGATGTTGGATCCCCTGCCCGCTGCTGCCAAGGCAGCCAAACCTAAAAAACGTTTCCGCGCCAAACGGGTCCTGATCATGACCTTCGACGGAATCCGGGTAGATGGCCTGGCCCAGGCCAAAACGCCGAATATCGATAGCCTGATCCGGGAGGGGTCGGCTTCCTATGCAACCCGGGATGTGATGCCTTCGGTTACGTTGCCCAACTATTCCAGCCACTTGTTAGGTGCCGGTCCGGAAGTACATGGAGTGGCCGACAACCGTTGGGTGGTGGATAACTACAAACTGGCAGCCGTGGAGCGGGATGCAGAGGGTTATTTCCCCTCCTCTTTCCAGGTCTTGAAAGATCAGGTCCCCGGGATCAAAACTGCTTTCTACTGGAACTGGAAGCCTTTGATCAATCCATACAACCCGAAGGTGTTTGACGATACCCTCTTTGCGAATGATCCTGACTACGCAGACTTGTATGACCGGGCGATGGTTTTCATCAAGGAGCACCGCGACGATCCACAGTTCATCTTCCTGTACAATGTCCACACCGACCATATGGGGCATCAGTATGCCTGGATGTCTCCTGAGTACATTCAATCCATCGAGGAAGGGGACGTGCAGGTGGGCCGGATGCTGGATTTCCTCAAGGCGGAAGGTTTGTATGAAGACACCCATATCTTCTTCATCACTGACCACGGCGGCATCAACAAAGGACATGGCGGCGTCAGCCCTGAAGAGATGATCGTCCCTTGGGTGGTCCGGGGCCCGGGCATCAAAAAGGGATTCACCATAGAGGAGGCCAACAACACCGTCAACACCGCCTCGACTGTCGTCCGCCTCTTCGGCGCCACCCAGCCCCTTTGCTGGACCGGCGAGGTGCCGGAGTCAATTTTTATCTAGACTGCCATGAGGGCTCTGGTCAAACCGCTCCATGCAATGCTTCTTCTCGGGCTGCTTTGCACCGTCGCTTGCAAACGACCCGAGCCTGAAATCGTCGAGCACATCGTCGAGAAACTGGATACGATCGAGACCATTATCGTGATCGGGAACATCCCGGGGCGTCTGGTCTCCATCCAGGAGTTCGGCGTGCTGCCGACCAACAGCGCCGCCGTCAACAAAGAAAAACTCCAGAAAGCCATCGACTATGCCCAAACAGAGGGGATGGCACTCTATGTCACTCCCGTTGAGAACGGTTATCCGATGGATGGCGGGTTGGTACTGAAACGCAATGTGTCCCTGGTCGGCGCCCATGGTCCGACCGGACGCGGAACGGCCAACAAGGACAAAACAGGACCGACGGGATCCCTTTTCGTCATCCAAGACCGGGAGAACGTATTCCTTTCCGTCGAGTCGGCCACGCAAATCCAAGGCATCCAGTTCTGGTATCCCGACCAAACCTGGAACGACCCCTCCAAGGTCATCCCCTATCCCACGACCATCCAGGGTTCCCGCGAGCACGGGCCACAGGGCGTCACGCTCCGGGACCTGACTTTCTATGGCGAATACCGGGCGATGGATTTTCGCATGCCTTCTCCCGGAGCCTGCGAGCAGATCCTGTTCGAAAACTGTTACGGCTACCCCCTGAGCGGGGAATTCATCGCCGTCGCACGCTGCTACGACATCCCGCGCATCCTCCATTGCCATGTCAATCCGGCCAACCAGCGCGAGTTTGGCCGGGGTTTCAGTGCCACCATCGTAGACAAGGTCGTGGAGCAGAAAACGTACGCCTATTCGATTGAATCCACGGACAACGCCGTCTTGATGGATGTCTTCACCTACGGCACCTATGGCGGAGTCTATATGGGAGAGCATACTTACGGGCAACTGACCAATTTCAACCTGGACTGCGTGACGGTCGGCCTATATCATACCGGAGATGGGGCTGCGAACCGGACCTGGCAGATCGCCCAAGGCTCAATCATTGCCAACCAAGGCGCTGTCCTGGACGACGTCCATCCGGTGGTCGTGACCGGCGCGGGCGGCCACACGTCGCTGACCAATGTGGACTGCTTCTCCGGTCGCAACGGAGGTACCGTCTGCGTAGGAGCCAGCAAGGATTTCCTCTATCTGCCAGGTGACGGGCTGGTGACCGTGACGATGACTGGCTGCAAGATGAGCGGCTACACGGCCGACGATCCCGTTACGTTGGAAAATCCGCTGGCTTTTGTCCGTGCCTTGGGATGCTTTGACAGAGATGGACTTCTCTACGAAAAGACGCTTCCCTCCGAGGACATCTTCGATGGCGGGATACGGACTCTTTTCGATGATTGTGACGCGAACCGAGGCTGGAAGAGTGACCTGGCACTCTCCATCGATTCCGCCGACAAGAAGCAGGGTTCGGGCTGCCTGAGCGGCACCGGCACGGGCGTAGGTCTATTCACCCGTGTCTGGGATACACCTGTCGATGCCAAAGTCAGTCATCAGAAAGGTGGCCTGCACCTCTGGTTGTATCTTTCCGATGCGAGTGCTTTGGATCTCAATGCGGAGGGTGCGATCGAGGTTACGAGCGCCGGCACTTGCGACAAGAAGGAATATGCCTGGTACATTTCCAGCATGAACCTCAAGACCGGCTGGAACGAGCTTTGGCTGCCTTTCTCCCGCGCCGGCATCACCGGCGGTCGTCCCGATCTGGCCAACATGAATTACCTTCGCATCTACCACACCAAGATCCTGCGTCCCCTGACCCTTAAGATCGACGACGTCTGCTTCTATCAAGACTAGAACTGCCAGGCGCAGCCAAGGCGAAGTTGGGTAAAGGGATAGTCGTGGAGACCTTGCTGGAACTGGAAATAGGGCTCGAAGCGACCGGCCTCGAAGCCCAGGCGAAGGCGTAGCGACATCGGCGCATCCCCGTAGCGTTCCCAACCGACGTAGCCACCCCACTGGGCCGCGAAGTTGACAACCGGACCGTCATAGAAGGCGCCGAGACCGTACTGGACGGCATCATTCTGGCGGCCGGTGCCGGTCTGCCAGCAGAGAAAACCGGTCGTCGCCGCCAGGCGGAAAGGGCCCCAACCCTTACCCACGGTCGCATCGAAGAAATAACCTGGAGAATCATAGGCCCGCGCATAGCCGAAACAGTTGGCAGACGCTGTCTTGAGCACGGAACGGATCATCACGGAAGGGCGTCGCTGCGTCTCGGACACCAACTGGATGTCCACGCTGACATATACATCACCGGAATCGTGTCCAGGGTCCTCAGAAGGATTGGAAAGGATGCGCCGAGCCTCCCGGACGGAGGCGTCATAGCGCCAAAACTCCATCACCGGCATCCAAAGTGTCAGATTGACCCGGTCGGAAAACAGGGGGATGTAAGCGCGAAGGAAAAGATCGTAGGTATCGTCCCGGCCCTCCGTCAGCCACCCTTTATAATAATCCCCTGCCAGCTCCAGCGTCAAGCGGTCGCGGACCCGTCCGTCACTCATCTCCGGGATCGGGAAGGCATTGGGACCGAACCAGCGCGGAGCGATGCCGCTCCTCTCGGAAAGGATCGGCTTGAGCACGGGCGTCTCTGCGCGAAGTCCGATCCCGGACAATAGCGCGACAGAGAGGATCAGCAGGAAGAGGCGTGCAGGCTTCATGCCTCTAAGATAATCATTTTTCCGGATGCTGCCCCCAGGCTTTGTTCGGTTCCGGCCCCAGCCACAACTCCAGCACACCACCCCGCTCGAAGCGGTCGTGTCCGAACTGGCTCGACATCCACGCCTCACCATCCAGGCAAGCACGCTGGATGTAGCAATTGTCGCGACTGTTGCCATACGTCTTGATGACAAACTCTTCGCCGGAATAATACTTGGGGTCCAGTCGGATCCGCACCTCATCAAAAATAGGTGAGGTGATGTCATAGTACGGTTCCCGGGATTCATTCCCGGTCACACTGAACAAACCGATGGACATCAACGCGCTGACGCCTCCCATCTGGCCGGCATCTTCGTCATGGCCCCCGTAACCCCGGTCCGGCGTCACGGCACCATAAGCTTGTTCCTGGACCCGGCGCACCCAATACTGGGTCAGCCAAGGCTTGCCGCCATAGGCAAAGACATGGGCGTCAGAGCAAGCCGGTTGATTGGCATAGCTGACGGTACCGCCACTGTAGTTAAAGATGAAATCAACCTTCTGCGCCTCCTGGAAGGTCTTATCCAAGCGGTCACAGAACGCATCCTGTCCGCCCATCAGTTCAACCAAACGATCCAGATCGTGCGACACGGACCACGTCGCCTGGCTGCCATTGGCCTCGATCCAGCCCCGGCCGTCCAGCGGATCGGTATGGAGCCAGGTCCCATCAGCCCGCCGCGGCAAGACACAGCCGACTTCCGGATGGTACAGCTTCACCCAGCCATGGGAGCGCCGCTCGAACTCACGGGCGTCCCGTTTCAAACCCAGCCGCTCCGCCATCCGGGCCAGACCCCAGTCCTGGAAAGCCCATTCCAGGGTCTCGCCGGCGTTGTCCGGACAGTAACCGTTCTTGATATAGAAGCGCAGGGCGTCATCCTTGCCCCAAGCCATCATCCCGCCAGGCAGGTGGTTCCGTTTCATCACTTGGAAAGCATGACGAGGATCCACCTTGGTCAGCAAGCCTTTCATATAGGTGCTGACGATCATGCTCGTGCCCGGGCAGCCCGTCATGATGAAGGAATAGCCGCCGGCGCAGGGTCCGCGCGGGATCAGACCGCCGTTGTCTCCGTATTCCACAAGGCAAGCTGAGAAATCATCCAGCAACTCCGGCCAGGCCAGCCCCCAAAGGACATTCAAGTTCCACTGGGTCAGCCAAACGGCATCGGAACCATACATATGGTGGAGGCTCTTTCCGTCAGGGCCCTTCGCCAGTTGGCGCACCCGCATCGGAGCCGCCGTCCGTTTCTCCACATAAGGACCGGCCGTGTAATCGGGATAGGTCCCGGCGCAGTCGTCAATCTTATGCCGGCCCAACAGGACATGCCAGAGGTCTGTGTAGAACTTGACGCGTTGGTCGCGCGTGCCTCCCTTCACCTGGATCCGGCCTAACATCTCGTCCCAGGTATCCAGCGCCGCCTTCTTTACAGCGTCAAAATCCCAGCCCGGCAATTCTTCCGCCAGATTGGCAGCCGCCTGATCTTCAGACACATAGGACAAGCCAGCCTTGACCAGCACCGGCTTCCCATCGGGCTTGCCGAAACCCAGCAGGAGTTTGCCGTCCACGGCCTCGGACAAGGAAACGATGGGACGATCCGCCTCGAGGACGCAGCATAAGCCGATCCGGTCCGGTCCACCCCAGAAACGCTCCGTAGTCTGGAAAGAAACGGCTACCCGCCGCTCGTCCAAACGCGCAAAACGGGCATCAGTCATTGTGCAGTTGCCCATCACGCTGCCGGCATCGAACACCAACGCCGCCTCATCGTCCCGCGTATAAGCCAAGCGGAAAAAGGCCACCCGCTCCGTCGCCGTGTATTCCGCCCAGATACCGTAGCGGTCCAGAAAGAGACGATGATACCCCGGTTGAATGATCTCGCTGTCGTGGGAGAAAGCGGATTTCCAGCCTTCCATCCCCTGGGAAAGATCAACTGCCCCGGCGACCGGCATCAGGTTCGGCCCGGTGATCATCCAGTCATTAATCAGCGAGAAGCCCAGGACGTCCGGGAAATTATAATTGTATCCGCCTCCTCCCTGATTCTTGTTACGGGTGAAAGCATGAGCAGCGACCATGCCCATCGGCAGGCCACCCGGCGTGCAGAAAAACCATCGTCCCGTGGTCGTCTCAATGCGCGGTTCCACGCAATCCACCGGGCGTGTGTCCTCTCCCACCGCTTCATAGACCTCGATCTCAGAAAAACCGACATCTTTTCCGGCGCCGTCCGTCGCTTCAAACCAGATCCAAGAGACTGTCTTCGGTTCGAAGCAGACCGCCTTGGGAGAGCCGTCGTTGGGGATCGCAGTCACGCTGACCCGGCTCCCGTCGCTGAAATACAGCGTCCCGCCTGCCGTGTGTTCATCCATCCGGACCCGGTCGTACAAGACGATCCGGTCAATCGTATATTCCCGGTCCCAACGCAACTCGACGAGCGGCAGGGTCATGATCCCCCAAGGAAACACATTTCCGGCGCAGGCCCACTCACCCCGGCCGTCGTAGCCGATCAGACCATCATGAAGGCCTTCGGCACCCAGAGCGGGGGTCAACTCCGAAGACACCGTGACCCGGGCCAGTGGAGCAATATTGGGGCCCAGGGCCCAGGAAGAGAAGGAAACAAAAAGCGTAACAAGCAGGAAGACTATCTTTTTCATGATCCAATATGTTCAGACATACTTCTTTACAAAGAAAGGAATCATTTGCCAAACTGCCAATAGATTCGCGAAAAAGTTTATCTTTGTTGGGTAAAGTACCCCCCCTATGGACTCGAGAAGCCAAGCCATCATCGACCTGATCCACCGCGAAGTGAAACCAGCTTTGGGCTGCACGGAACCTATCGCCGTGGCCCTGGCCGTCGCCAAGGCTGTAGAAATCATCCAAGAGAACTGCAACAGCCTCTGTCCGGAAGGATGGCGGCTCCAAGCCGAACTGCAGATCGACGTGGCCGTCAGCAGCAACATCCTCAAGAACGGGATGGGGGTCGGCATCCCCGGCACGGGAATGATCGGCCTGCCGATCGCAGCGGCGCTGGGTGCGGTATGCGGCGACAGTTCCCGCAACCTGGAAGTGCTTGCCACGCTATCTGATGCGGCGATCGCCCGGGCCAAGGAATTGGTTGCCCGGAAAGCCGTCCAGATCCATGTCGCAGACACGGAACACCTGCTTTACGTCAAAGCCACCGTATCCGTCGGAGATTGCGCCCGAGCCAGCGCCGAGGTGGATCCGCATGCTTATGCGATCATTGAAGATGACCACGATCGCATCGTGGAGACCAGTTTCGCCGACAAGATCCTGATGAGTTCCGAATCCGGAGCAGCCGCTTCCGAACATATTTCCGAAGAGATGGAAGACCTGACGGTCCGGGAAATCTACGACTTCGCCACCTCTGCCCCCTACGAAGAGATCGCCTTCATCCTTGAGGACCGGACGCTCAATCTGGCCCTGGCCCAGGAAGGTCTGGCAGGCAATTATGGCCTGCAGGTAGGCAAAACCATCCGTGAGAGCCAGAAAGAGGTGTTCGGAGACGATTTCCTGAGTTATGCGATGGGGCTGACGGCGGCCGCGTCCGACGCCCGCATGGCCGGTTGCACCCTGCCAGCCATGTCCAACAGCGGCAGTGGCAACCAAGGTATCACGGTCAGCATGCCCGTCATCGCCTATGCCCTTAAGTATAAAACAGATGATGAGCGGCTCGCCCGCGCCTTGATCCTGAGCAATCTGATCGCCATCCATATCAAGCATTTCCTGGGAAAGCTTTCGGCCCTGTGCGGTTGCGTGGTGGCGTCCACCGGCTCCTCCTGCGGCATCGTCTGGCTGCAAGGCGGAAGCTATGAGCAGATCTGCGCCGCTATCAAAAACATGGCCGGCAACATCACCGGCATGGTCTGCGACGGAGCGAAGGTAGGCTGCGCGATGAAGGTCGCTTCCGGCGTCTCCTGCGCCGTACAGTCGGCTGTCCTGGCCCTGCGAGGCACGTGCATTCCCTCTACCGATGGTATTATCGAAGACGACGTAGAGAAGACCATCCGCAACATCGGATCGATCGGTTCCGCCGGGATGAAGACCACCGACCACATGATCCTTGACATCATGCTCGGTAAATAAGCGCCTTTTTCGTATCTTTGTACGACCAAAACGTACAAAAACCTATGACCGATCTTCAAATCGTCCCCGTCGAGGGACGCAAGATGCTCAAGGAATTCATCCGATTCCCCCTGGATCTTTACAAGGATTGTGACAAATGGGTCCCTGCCTTCGAGGACGACGAGTTCAAGTCCCTCGGGCCCGACAACCCTTCCCTTTCATTCTGCGAACGTGAACTGTATCTGGCCCGCCGTGACGGCAAGACCGTCGGGCGCGTTGCGGCCATTATCAACCAAAAGGCCAACAAGAAGTGGAACGAACAGACCGTACGATTCGGCTGGATTGACTTCATCGATGATATTGAGGTGGCCAAGGCCCTCATCGACCAGGTCGTCGCCTGGGGCAAGACCAAGAGCGCCGAGAAGGTGAAAGGCCCCTTGGGCTTTACCGACATGGATCGCGAAGGCCTGCTGGTGGAAGGTTTCGAAAACGAAAGCCCCTTCACCGTCATCTATAATTACCCCTACTACGGCGAGTACCTCGAGCGCCTGGGCTTCACGAAGGATGTGGACTGGACCCAGCGCTTCATCGACCTGCCGGAACAGCTGCCACCGGTGCTTCAGATGGCGGGGCTGGTGGAGAAACGTTATGGCGTGCACATCTACAAGGCTGAATCGCTGAAGCAGATGGCCCGTCGCGGACGGGAAATGTTCCACGTCCTAAATGACGCTTTCGCTCCGCTTTACGAGTATTCCAAACTCTCCGAAGAGCAGATCGACGGCTATGTCAAGCAGTACGTGCCCGTCCTCAACAAGGATCTGGTTGCGTTCGCTGTCAATGACGAGGACCAGCTGGTGGGATTCACTGTCACGATGCCGCACATCTCGGCAGCAGTCCGCAAAGCCAAAGGCCGGATCCTCCCCTTCGGCTGGATCCCGATCCTACGCTCCCTGCGCCACAACGACACCGTCGAAGCCCTGCTGATCGGCGTATTGCCGGAATATCAGGCCAAGGGCGCGGCCCTGCTGATGTTCAAGTACTTGCACGAAAACTACATCCGCCTGGGAATCAAGCGGATGTTACTCAATCCGCAGCTGGAAGAGAACCACAAAGTGCAGTCCCTGTTCGCTGGGTACGACCCGAAGCCGTACCAGCGCCGCCGCAGTTATGTGAAGGAAATCTAGGCGAGTGCTTTCAGCACAGCGTCACAGACTTCCCCGACGGTGGTAGGCGCAGCCTCCCCGT
>JAEEGL015560335.1_pt1 | contig 18264 bp, 15 predicted proteins | sample 9134231 | NCBI WGS metagenome assembly JAEEGL01 (sample SAMN16246548, study PRJNA631951) | gut metagenome | biome: gut microbiome; feature: rumen; material: fiber-attached | host: Bos | place: Iran: Karaj | collected 2018-10 | reverse complement strand
TTTAATACGATGATATCTGACCACCTTGTGGTGGGGTTCTTACTCTTGAAATCATGCTTGATGGCATTGGCAAAGACTTCGGCTTTTCCTTTGCCATCTTTCTTTGTGTACTGCTGTGAGCCAAGTACGATTGTCTCACTGCCGTTCACTTTGTTGATGTGGTCGATGACCTTATCCAAGCGCTTCATCTTCTCGAACTGCTCGGCGTTATAGTCAAACAAGTCCATCTGCACGGGGCTGTTAGGCCCAATGCCCATGACTATCACACCAGCTTTCTTGTACTGATAGCCTTGAATGAATATCTTCTTCAATACTTCAGTGGCCGCCTTCACAATGTCGATGGTGCTGCTTGTCGGGACGATGAGCCGCTTCTCCTGAAAGTTCCAGTACTGAGGCAAGTCTTCTCTGAAGTAGTTGGTGTTGACGAATACACCGATTATACTTGCCACAGTGTTTTGTGCCCTCAGTTTCTCGGCACATCGTGCGGCATAGTTACTGACATGAGTTTTCAGGGTGTCGAGGTCACTTATCATGCCTGGAAAGCTTCTGCTGGTGCAGATGCTTTTCTTCTTTGCCATCTCCTCATTGGGTACGGCATCTATTCCGTTCAACTCCTGCCATGTGCGATAAATCACAATGTTGTTGAACGTGTTCTTTACCCAATCGCCGTGATGCTGAGCAAAGTCGTAGGCTGTCTTAACTCCCAAGGCCTCCAGTTTGGCTGCATATCTTCGTCCGATGCCCCAGACATCATCTATTGGGAAAAGCTTCAAGGCCTTGATGCGCTTCTCGTCATTGTCTATCATGCAGCAATGGCGATAACCAGGGTACTTCTTTGCGAAGTGACTGGCCATCTTTGCCAATGTCTTCGTTGGGGCAATGCCTATGCTGACTGGCATCCCGACACTCTTCCTGATGCGCTTGTGAAGGTTCTCGCCCCATGCTTTCAAATCCACACCGTCGATGCCTTGCCAATAGACAAAGCATTCGTCGATGCTGTAACGGAAATAGGCTGGAGCTTCCTGCTTGATGATTTCCATTACCCTGCCTGTCAGTTCTCCGTACAACTCATAGTTGCTGGAGAACACGGCTATCTTGTCATTAGGTAATTGCTGGGCAAGTTTGATTGATGGCGTTCCTGCCTTTATGCCCATCTTCTTTGCCTCATTACTGCGGGCTACTACGCAGCCGTCGTTGTTGCTCAGCACAACAACGGGCTTTCCGTTCAAGTCGGGGCGAAAAACACGCTCACAACTTACATAGCAGTTATCGCAGTCAACAATGCCGTACATTAGTTAATCCTTTACTGTTGCTTTGTAAGAAACAGGATGCCCATTCAAATCTTTAAGGCTTCCATGAATAATGAGCAATTCGGGTTGCTGGGATAAACTTTTGAAATTATGTACCCTATAGGTATAATAATGTTCTTTGTTTATCTCGCTAAATAGCAGTTCTTTGTCGGAATAATAAAATGGTTGGCTTACAGTTCCTGTTGTGGTCTTGACTTCTATGTACCTTGGTGTGATACCATCATCTTCTACGGATTCTATGTCATAGCCTTTTCCATCACCTTCTTCCACTGATGTATGTATTACTTTATGGGAAATACCTAATTCGCTCAATCTTTTTTTCTCATATTCCAAAGCCCAAAGTTCACCAGACAACCCCAAGCCTCTATATAATTCGTCTTTCTTTGTATAGTCTACACCTTTAACGCCCTTAAACTTCACATCTCCTTTTTCATCTATCTTAGGAAAATCAGAGGTTTTTATTATTCGGGGAGCTATGGAAACTAAGGTTTTCTTCTTTTCGGATTTGAATAGTGATTCACTATTTAAATATCTTGCAACTGCATAGATGAAGTCTTGAGTTAAGAGATTGAAATTATCGTCAATATATCCATGCAGCTTCATCCAATCTTTGTACACACCGATGAACTCCTTTTCCTTGATAAGTTCTTTTTTTACATCTTCGCAGAGACTGTAAAATTCGAGAAATCTATCAATGTCATTTTTCTTAACTCTCTTATATTCTACGATTTTCGCAAATTCATCGAATATGCCAAATTTGTAGATATAATGCTTGTTGGGATAACGCAATGCAAGATACACTGAAATAGCATGAACATCTTGAAATGTCTGAAGATTGGTTCGTCCCTTCCAATCACCAAACCCTTCTTCTGCCATAATCTTCATCGTACTTTTGAATTCAGATATATACGATGAAATCCTTTCTTTCAACGGCTTTTTCTCGTCATAAAGATTTGTGAGAAGCGCATCAGCTACATTAGGTTTCTCCTTATACACATCCCTTAAAACGCCAAGAGGGTAATACCTCTGTGTATCTAGAAGATTAACGTGTTTTGATAGAGACTGAATGGTGCGTGCTGTTATAGAAAGGCCATCAGTGAAGAATGTCGCTTGGAAATGCTTAATTGCTTCCCACTTATATTCTTCGCGTTCATTTATATAACGCCAATTATTTTCACTTATGTAGGCTTGAATATAGGGTTTAAGTTCTTTCATTTTCAAATCTATTTAAACTTCTTGATGACCCAGACAACTACACCCCACACTTCAAAGTCATCGTTTTCGTCGATGCGGATGGGCTTGTATTTCTTGTTTGCAGGACGTAGTTCAATGTAACCGTCTTTCTTATGCATTAAGTCCAGGATCTTCACCGTGAACTCTCCGTTGATATAGCCGACGACTGTATCACCATGCTCTGGCTCCAGGCTTTTGTCGATAACGGCTATATCTCCATCAAAGATATCCACATCCTCCATGCTGTCACCAGACACACGCCCGTAGAACGTGGCTTCGGGATGTTTGATTAAGTCACGATTGAAGTCAAGGCTCTCTTGAAGATAGTCCGCAGCCGGGGACGGAAAGCCTGCTTTTATCTGAGGTGCAATAAGAAGGTCGAGACTTTTATTGAACTCGCCTTTGAATAGTTTCATTCCTGACATACATTTTTTCTTTTTCTCGTTACAAAGATACAAGATTTTTATGAGAATTTCAGCAGTAAGCTTCTTATTTGATACGCTTTTGAACGCAAAATCACTAAAGTTCGTTTCAAATTACCTTTTTGATTAATGATTGTGATGAAATTTTTGTATCTTTGTACCGAAACAGGCGCGTACACACATGTATGCGCAGGATATACATAAATAATTCTACATGGCTAACGTCAAAAACGGAGCTTTCAGGGAAAGCATTATCGACAGATGTCTTCATGATAGAAGGGGATTTTCTACTCAGGAGATATTTGATAAGTGCAATGATGCCCTTGAACAACGTGGAGAAATGCCAATCACTGCCCTGAATACCATTCGAAACGATATGGCATCCATTGAGAACAGATGGGGCATTCTCATAGAACATAGACGTTTTGGCAGAGAAATACGACATCGATACGAGGACCCACACTTCTCTATCTTCAATAATCCACTTAATGAAAATGAAATAGCACAACTTACAGAGGCCGTTTCATTACTACGACGCTTTGAAGGAATGCCTGGATTTGGCTGGGTGGAAGAAATGAGCGCACACATCCAAAAGACTGTCAGCGCAAATCCAGAGCCTGTAATCGGCTTTGACGAGAACAAAGAGCTTAAAGGAATGTCATCCTTTACTCCTTTGTTCAAGTCGATTATTTCCAAGAAGGCTATAAAAATTTCTTACCGAAGTTATAAGAGCAACAAAAACATAGAAGCTGTTATACATCCTTATTATTTGAAGGAGTATAATCAGAGATGGTTTTTGTTTGCCCTTAATGAACAATATAAGACCATATCCAACTTCGCCCTTGACCGCATTGAGTCTATCGAGCGAACCAACACAAAGTATATTCCCAACACATCCATTGACTTTGAAAGTTACTTTGACAATGTTGTTGGGGTTACAGTCAATCCAGAAAAAGTACAAATCATAAAGATATGGTTGTCTAAAGACCAGGCTCCTTATACGCTCTCTAAGCCTATACACCAATCCCAGGAGGTCGTTGAGGAGCATGAAGACGGCAGCGCAATCATCTCTATAAAAGTCATACCGAACTTCGAGCTGATGCAGCTACTACTTTCCTTTGGAGAACGTATAAAAGTACTCTCTCCAGAGTCACTTAGAGAAGAAATTTTGAAGAAAATTGAAAAAAACATTGAAAATTATAAATAGGTTCAAATAGATTGAACGTATTCGGCTTACCTTTGCAGCCGTAATCAATATCGTTTCAAATCTGAGCCTATGACAAAGCACAACATGAGTAAGGAACAACAGGAAAAAATAACCGCAGCAATAAAGGAGTTCTACGATGTTTTTTATGTGGGCGGAGTTAACAATAATTCCACTGTTATAAAAGCATTGGCTTCTATCCTGTTATTGATGGATAGGAATTCCATCACATATAGGGAAAATATATCGAACGATACTCCCTTTGTTGTTGTGAAGTTGGATTTGGCTTATCTAGCAGGCAAAAACGACGTTTTGCGTCGTGCCTGGATAAATCATAATATCCAAAACAAAGCCCTTGTTGCACTAATCTCTGACAGTACACCAATAACTCATTTTTGTTGGGGAAATATAAAGTCCATGAGTAATTGGGTTAATAACCCAATAAAAATCTTCAATTTTTTTGATATTATCTCTGAGAATAATAGTGGTGGACTCTACTATTTGGAAGTATTGGATTTTGCAATCTCTTTAACAGCTTCTAGGACTCCTTCTGGTCAATTTATACAGCCTGCGGAGTTTTCACAACTAGCTTCTCGCATGATTGATGCAAAAGGCAAGTCCGTGTACAATCCTTTTTCTGGCATAATGTCTTATGCAACAGCTTTGTCAGGGTATGATAGTTTTATTGGGATTGAAAAGGATACTTACATCTGCGACATAAGCAAGTTCAGAATACAACTCGCTCATCTGGCAGATAATACATTCTGTGTTAATGGAGATGTCAGGAGCTGGACAGACAAATCATTCGATATTATGGTTTCTACGCCTCCAGTAGGCATGAACTTGATGCTTGATAAAGATAGCCGTCTTATCAAATCTGATTGGATTTGTCTGAAGAACTTTGAAGGAACTACTACCTCTAATGGAGTTCTGTTTACTTATGTCCTTCCATCTGTTTTGTTTGATAGTTCTCTCGTTTCCAGAAAAATACGGCAGTATATTACTGAGAAAAACTATCTCGATACTATTATTGAGTTGCCTGCTAATTTATTACTTCCATATTCTTCAATCTCATTAGTCGCATTGATTCTTAAAAAAGGCAGAGGTGAGAACGAGCCAATTAAGATGGTTGATGCATCCTCCCTTTTTACTGGGAAGAACAGGAGAAGGAAACTTAATGTTGAAGCAATTTTAGATTGCTTGCAGAACATGCCATCTGAAACATGCATACAAGTTTCAATAGATGACATCAGAGAGAATGAATATATTTGGAGTGTTTCCAAGTATATCAAAGCGAATACTGAATCTTTCCCTGAAGGCTACAAAGTAGTTACCATGAATGATGTTGTTGAACTCATCAGGGGAGAAAGGGTTTTCAATGAAAAGAAAGGGCATATCGCAAAAATTTCTGGCCTGGCAACAGAAGGCGCAGATTGCATACGTTCTGTTGAGTCGTTTGAAGAAACTGAAGAACTGTCGAATGCCACAAAGATAACTGAGCCAGTTATCCTTCTTTCTTCAATACGCGAATTGAGGCCTACATATTGTGAAGCTTCGTATAATTCACCTATTTTCATCAATCCTAACATCTGGGCTTGCAGGGTTAGAGATTCTTGGGTATCTCCTACCTATTTGTGCTTTGAGCTTTCTAGAAGATTGGTTAATCCTACAGGTAATTTCATTCCTCGCATTAGTCGTTCCGAACTTTTAGGAATGAAAGTAGCTTTCCCGTCTATTGGGAATCATAGAAGCTTTGAAGAGCAGAGCAACCTCTACATGGAGGCTGCTATGAGTCTCAAATTGGCAAAAGCAAAAGAGCTTGGTCTTCAGAGTATAATTGATTCGACAAAGGCTGAATACGTCAATATCGTGCGTACAAGAAAGCACGACATGATGCCATATATGAGGGAGCTGGGGGCATTTGAAAGGATGATAAGACACTATATCTCTAAAAAAGATGGGATGCTTGATTTTTCAGAGAAAGTGATTGCTTTGTTAGACAAGCATAGTGACTCGCTGGCTAAACTGTCCGAACTGATAGATGTCTTCAGTGAAGAACAGCAGTTTGGGAAGCCTGAGCAATTCAATATTAACAAGTATTTTGTTGAGTTGGAAGCAAACCACGATAAAGCGGTAGGATATAGGATTGAGTTTGACAGATATGATGATGCCATAGCAGAATATGGCATTCCTGTTCCAGCAGATATTTTTACAGAATCTGGGGAGGAAATTGACCTGGCATCCGAAGTAATGACGGAAGAAAACAAATTTCCTTTGATTGTTGACATCAATCATTTGGATTTTGAGCGTCTTGTCCGTAATATCATTGAGAATGCTATCACTCATGGCTTTACAGATTCTAATCGTGATGATTATAGAATTGGCATTGAGTTGACTGTTGATATGGAAAAGGGTATGTTCCAAATAGATTTCTCAAACAATGGGACTCCTCTTCCTACAGGCATGAATAAGTACCGCTATGGCATTCTTGGAGAAAAAGCCGGAATGACAGGAAAAACAGGACGAGGTGGATATATTGTAAAGTCCATCGTTGAACATTTCCATGGAGATTATGATGTGTTTATGGATGGAATAAACACTGTAGTTAGGATTTTGTTACCCATTGCTAAATATGACTACGAATAAAGATATGAGTAAACTATATAATATTCTCTGGATTGATGATGAGTGGGACAAGATGACCACTTTTCAGCAAGAGTGTGAAGAAATATACGGCCTTCATTTAGAACCTTTTCGCACAAGGAAAGCAGGAATGGAAGCCTTTGAAAAAGACATCGACCATTGGCATGCAGTTCTTCTTGATGCAAAAATGTTTGATGAGTCCGAAAATGAAGTCGCTGCCATAGATGGGCTTAGAAAAGCCAAGCAGCGTTTGGATGAATTGAAGATTAAAAAAGCTATTCCATACTTCATTTCAACAGGCCAGCCCGACTTAACTTCTGATAGCATATTTAGAGCATCATTTGGAGATTTCTTCGTGAAGGGGAAAGATGACGTTAGACTCATAAAAACAATGCAGGAGGAAATAGCTAAGTCTGACATCGTTCAAGTGCAGCACATGTATCAGGATGTTTTCGAAGCTCTGACATCATTGGAGATTCATGATTTAACTGCAAGTATTCTCTCGGACATCCTTGTGCCCATGCACTTCCCAGCAAATGCCCCGGATTTTAAACCAGTGCATCATTACAATCAGCTTAGGCAACTGATGGAATACCTTTTCAGGGCTTGCAATAAAGTAGGTTTGATTCCTGACCAATGCATAGATGGAACTAACATCAATCTAAACCAGTGCTCTCTGTATTTGGCTGGCAAGGATTGCCTTAAGGCTGGCGTTAGATATGGCAGCCCAGGTGAAAAAGTAATTCCTGAATACATTGAATCTTTCATTCGGGCCATCCTTGACTTTGGAAACACACACTCACATACTGTTGAACTTTCTGCAGATGATCAATCGAAAATCGAATTCATCTTCCATACTAAAAAATCAAGGTATATAATTTTTGGGCTGACAATGCAGATATGTGAGGTGATTACATGGTTTGCCGATTATATTTCAAAACATAACGACAAAGAAATTAATCTACTCTATTGTAACGAACTTCCTAAGGGTGGAACAGAGTATAATGGCCGTGAGATTGAACCCGAGCAGGACAGCAACGGTATTTGGCATTGTGATGAGTGCATAGTCGCTATTCGCACATGGACTCTAGGAAAGAAAATGCGACTTAAAGATGTAAAACCCAATACAAAGGAAACAAAAGATAGGTACCCCTATTTTGCTAAATTTGACATACTATAAATGATTATCCAATTGGTTCACTTAAATTGAACATATATATTATATCTTTGCATTCGAAATAGTAAAACATCGCGTATGGATATAGATAGATATTACGCTGACACAAAAAAGGAAATTGCCGCTCTGAGCACTGAAAAGCTCATAGACGAGTTCAATCAGCAAGTAGGTAACAAAGGATGGACAGCAGCACGTGGCATTCACGACGCTATTGTTCTCGATACCCTCGAAACAAGAGGCATCAACCTTTCCGCTATCTATGATGGTAAAACCGTATCCTTCGAGCACAAGATAGCATTAAGTCCTGATAAGAAAAAAATACTCATCATATAAAAATAAATTGATTAGGTTCACTTAAATTGAACCTATTTTTCTTAACTTTGCAAAAAGAATCAAGTAATAACGCTTATAATTTCGTCATCACATGATTACAGGTGAAATCAAAAATAAAGTTGACCGGCTGTGGGATACCTTCTGGGAGAAATCTAACATTCGCACTCCGATTGAGGTTGTCAGCCATCTCTCATACCTCTTCTTTATGAAGATGCTGGACGATGCCCAGACTAAAGAGGAAGCGACTGTCGGACTGTTCGGCGGTAAACTGAAAGACCCCACTTTCCCTGAAGGGGAATGGACACATCCAGACAGTACCGACGAGCGCCCGATAAAGGTACCGTACAATTCTATGCGATGGAAGGTGTTCAAGGAGATGAGTGCCGAGAACATGTTTGACATGGTACGCAATAATGTGTTCCCCTTCATCAAGGAAATGGGACATGGCAAAGAAACTGCCTACACACGCTTCATGAAGGATGCCATTTTCCTTATCAATAAACCTCGTGTGCTTCAGTCTCTTGTCGAGCAGGTAGATGGGCTTGACATGAACAATCGCGACACCATGGGCGACGTCTATGAGTACATCCTCGGCAAAATGGCAGAGAAAGGCCAGAATGGACAGTTCCGTACTCCTCGACACATTATCCGGATGATGGTTGAACTGATGAAGCCATCTCTTAAAAAGGATGATGTTATCTGCGATCCAGCTATGGGCAGTGCCGGCTTCCTCGTTGAAGCAGCTCACTATATTGCTGAGCACGAGAAGGACATGATGGTGAACACAGAGAAGCTGAATTATTACAAGTCTAGGATGTTCACTGGCTATGATACGGACACTACGATGCTGCGTATTGGTGCGATGAATATGCTGCTGCATAAGATAGACGACCCGAATCTTCAGGAACAGGATTCGCTCTCAAATGATAATCTTGACTCTGAGAAATATTCACTTATCCTTGCGAACCCGCCTTTCACAGGTAGTCTTGACAAGGAAATGGTAAGCCCTACCCTGAAGAACTTGACAAAGACCAACAAAACAGAACTGTTGTTTTTAGCTTTGTTCGTGCGTTCTCTGGTACCAGGTGGAAGATGCGCAAGCATCGTTCCCGATGGTGTGCTATTCGGAAGCAGCACCGCCCACATGTCGATTCGAAAGAATCTCGTGGACAATCAACGCCTACAAGCTGTAATCTCTATGCCCAGTGGAGTGTTTAAGCCATACTCAGGTGTTAGTACGGCTATACTCGTATTCACCAAAACAGATGCTGGAGGTACAGATAAAGTATGGTTCTATGACATGAAGGCAGATGGCTTCTCATTAGATGATAAGCGAGATGCTGTGCAGGAGAATGACATTCCCGATGTTATCAGTCGCTGGAACAACCTTGGTGCTGAAGAATCACGAACACGAAAGGAGCAAAGCTTCTTCGTTCCTGTAGAGGAAATCCGTGATAACGGATACGACCTTTCCATCAATAAGTATAAAGAGGTGGAACGAGTGAAGGTGAAATATGAAGATCCTGATGTCATCATGCAGCGCGTGATGGAACGACAGGAAGCTATTGCAGCAAAACTACTTTCTATCAAAGAACAGTTAAAGAATGAATAAGAACGATTGGACATATAAGAAACTCGGGCAGGTCGCTGAAATAGTAGGCGGAAGTACTCCAAAAACCAATGTTAAAGAGTATTGGGGCGGAGATAATTATTGGGTAACGCCTGCTGAAATCGGAGAAGCAGTATATGTTTCCAAAACGAATCGTACAATTTCGGATAGTGCTGTCGAAAGTTGCCATCTAACTTTGATGCCAGCTGGAACCGTTCTATTATCATCTCGTGCTCCTATAGGCAAGCTTGGTATCACAACTGTTCCAATGTATTGTAACCAAGGATTCAAAAACATTATTTGTTCTAAGCAGTTACATAACAAATACGTGTATTATTATCTTGGTAATATTGTTCCATACATTCAATCATTGGGAAGAGGAGCTACTTTTAAGGAGGTTTCTAAGAAAATCGTTGAAGGAATCACTATTCCTGTTCCTCCTAAAGAAACCCAAATACAAATCGTTTCAGAACTCGACTACCTAAACGATTCCATCACCATGCTCCAGCAGCAGGTGAAAGACCTTGATTCCCTTGCACTATCCATCTTCTATGACATGTTTGGCGACCCCGTCCTAAATGATAAGGGTTGGATAACCAAGAAAATTTTTGAAATTGCGACTGTCAAAACAGGTCCTTTTGGTTCTATGCTTCATAAAAACGATTATATCACAGGAGGCATACCTTTAGTTAATCCAATTCATATGAAGGGATTTAGCATATGTCCAGACCATGATTTTACTATTTCGAACGATAAAGCTAAAGAGCTTTCAAACTACATTTTAAAAACTGGCGATATTGTTTTAGCTAGAAGAGGGGATATAGGGCGTTGTGCCGTAGTAAACAAAATAGAAAACGGTTATTTGTGTGGGACAGGAAGCCTATTCATAAGGTTTTCTGAATCTACTGAATCAAACTTTATAATGTATATAGTGAAAGCAAAATCCTTCACTGATGCACTAATTAAATCTGCAAAGGGTGCAACTATGCTTAATTTAAATAGTACTGTTGTGGGTAATCTTCGTCTCATACTTCCACCCATTTCTATTCAACAATCCTTTTCCTCAAAAGTAACAGCCATCGAGGAAGTCAAGGCGGGCCTTAACTCACAAATCGCAGAAATGCAGACACTGCTCTCCGCAAGAATGCAATACTGGTTCGAATAAAAAACTAACAATATGTTGAACTTCGATTATCTCAACGGGAAACCCGGATTCACAAGTCTGTATAACTTCTGCCATACTGCAGAGATTACACAGTACTCGAACCCTGACGAGTCGGCTCTTAATTGTCGTCGTGCATTGGAATGTGTCGTGGATATAATCTACTACTTGAAGGACTTTACGGCTGAGCCTCGCGCCAACCTCTTCCAGAAGGTGGATAGCGAGGAGTTCAAGACATTCCTAAATAACGACCGTGACTTGATGATGCGCCTGCATTATATCCGTAAGGTAGGAAATAATGCTGCTCATACAGGCCACGTCACCCGCAGAGAATCGGGGTTCGCATTGCTTAATCTATACGTTTTCGTTGGAGCTGTACTGAAGGAAATCGGCCTTATTGAAGTTTATCATGAGTTCGACGCTAATCTGATACCGAAACAGGCTCCAATTCATGTCCCAACAACGGATGAAACAAAGCCTGATACATCTGCTATCAGTCAATATAGCGGTACACTCAATAAGCCGCTTAATTTTGAGAAGCCCAAGGACATGTCTGAAGCTGAAACTCGTAAACGCTTCATTGACCTTATGCTTCGGGATGCTGGATGGGAGATTTGCTCCGAAGAAGGTGTCAAGGCTCCAGGCAAAGCTTGCGTTGAGATTGAAGTTCAAGGTATGCCCAGCAATTCGGGTGATGGCTTTGTTGATTATGTACTGTATGATGATGACTTGAAGCCGTTGGCCATCATTGAAGCTAAACGCACAAGCAAAGACCGTTCTGAAGGCTATTACCAGGCTAAGCTATACGCTGAGTGCCTTGCTAAAGAATGTGGCTACGAACCTCTCTACTATTGCTCGAATGGCTTCTTTACGGAAGTATTCGATATGCTGAGCTATCCCAAACGTGAGGTATATGCCTTCCACTCTAAGAAGGATTTGCAGACGATGCGACAAAATCGCAACCGTCAACTTATCTCTGATATGCGTGTCAATTTAGATATTGCAGGAAGAGATTATCAAGAAAGGGCAATCAAGAAAGTTTGTGAAAGTTTCAACGTCCGTCGCAGACATGCTTTGCTGGTAATGGCTACTGGTACTGGCAAAACACGTACAGCCATTGGACTTACAGAGCTGCTGATGCGTAATAATTGGGCAAAGTCTGTCCTCTTCCTCGCTGACCGCCGTTCTCTGGTTAGACAGGCTAAGAGAAATTTCGTGAAGATGCTTCCAAATGTGACTACTTGCATCTTGTCTGATACGAAGCCGGAAGATCGAGACCTTGACGCTCGTATTATCTTCTCTACTTACCAGACAATGATTAAGTACATCGATGCAGACCAGAAGGATTTCTCTGTCGGACGATTTAGCCTTATCTTTATTGACGAGGCACACCGCTCTGTCTTCGGTAAATTTGGGGCAATCTTCGATTACTTCGATGCATTATTGGTAGGTATGACGGCAACACCTCGTGAGGATGTGGACCGCTCCACCTACGACATCTTCAAGTTGGAACATGGTGTGCCAACCGATGAATACTCATATAGAGAGGCGATAGAAGACAAATGGCTGGTGCCATACGTTCAGAAGAGGAAGCATTCGGAAGTAATGAATGCTGGTATCCTTTACGACCAGCTCTCCAAAGAGGAAAAGGAGCAGCTGGAGAAGATATGGGACTATGAGACAACTGAGGAAGGATTGAATATCGAAACGGTAATGAAAGGTCATCGTGATATTCGTGGAGATGAAATCTTCAAGTATGTCTATAACAAGGACACCGTGCGGCGTGTGTTCAATGACCTCTTTACTGAAGGCCTCCGCATAAACAATAATGATGCGCTTGGAAAGACTATCATATTTGCCTACAACCACGATCATGCTCAGATGATTGTGGATGTTTTCAATGAGGATTACGCGGCTCAGTACGGACGTGAGTTCTGTCAACTGATTGACAACCGCGTAAACTATGCTGAAGACCTTATCGACCGCTTCTCTGACCCGACAAAGATGCCACAAATCGCAGTATCTGTGGACATGCTTGACACGGGTATTGATGTGCCGGAGGTGCTTAACCTTGTTTTCTTCAAGAAAGTCCTCTCGAAGATTAAGTTCAATCAGATGATTGGACGCGGTACACGCCTCTGCCCTGACCTTCTTGGTCCTGGAAATGATAAGAAAGAGTTCTATATCTTCGACTATTGCGCTAACTTCGAGTATTTCAGCGAGAATCCTGAGGGGCAAGAGGCGCCGGTTCCCGTTTCTCTGACAGAAAGGCTGTTTAACATCCGTACTGCCATCGCCACAATCCTCCAGAAAGCACAGTATCAGGAGGATGCTTTTGCCAAGGCTATGCACGAAGCGTTGAAGGACATGCTGCACAAAGATGTTAGTGAGCTGAATAGTAATCGTATCGATGTGCGCCGCCATTGGGAAACAGTATATCACTTCCAGCAAAAGGAGAACTGGATGGCTCTTAGTGAATATGATAACAAACAAATCGAGCGTGAAGTTGCGCCATTACTTCCCCGTCCAATGGAAGAAGCTGAAGCGAAGGCTTTTGACTTTATCATGCTTAATCTCCAGCTTTCGTGCATCGAGACTGGTCACGAACGCCAACGTGAGATTTGCAAGAATAAGGTTATCTTGCTTGCTGGCAAACTGGAAGAGAAAGCAAGCATTCCGCAGGTGATGGCAAAGATGCCTCTCATTAAAGAAGTTCAGAATTCTGCTTTCTGGAATGAGCTGACTCTGGGCAAGCTTGAACGTGTGCGCGAAGAACTGCGCGATCTCATCCAATTCCTCGTCGGAAAGACTAAGAAGACGTTCACTGTGGACATCGAGGACATAATTACTCCGAGTGAAGGGGGTGAACTTCCTATTGACTCCACAATGTCATATCGTGAGCGTGTCATTGATTACCTGGTTGCTAACAATGATAGCCCTGTTTTCAAGAAAATAAAGAATCTTGAACAACTTGACGCTACAGACATCAAGGAATTAGAGCGCATCTTCTGGCAAGAACTTGGCTCAAAAGAGGACTATGATAAGTTCTCGGCCAACTCGCTCTATGGGGGCAACATCGCAGCATTCATCCGCTCTATGACACATGTGGACTATTCTGTGGCCATTAGGAAGTTCCAGGATCTCATTCATGAAGAGGAACTGAATGCTACGCAACTGGAATACCTGCGTAGCATTGTAGCATACGTCTCTCAGTATGGGGACATCGAGCGAGAGAAATTAAGTCAGACTGAGCCATTCCGTCACTTTGATTGGTATGAAGCTTTCGGCGATAAGACTTCCCATGTGGTTTCCTTTATCTCCGATTTGCATAATGTAATAGTTGCTTAATAAATACAAAGTATTAACGAATAATTTCATATACGATGGACAAGCCAACTAAAGAAAACAGCCTGTATCTGCCAATTAAACAGATATTCTTCGACCAAATCATTGCTGGCACGAAGAAGGAAGAATATCGAGACATCACACCAAGTACATACAAGAAATACTTGGATTGTGATGAAGGTGGTAATCCTTACTGTGATGATGAAGTGCTTACAATGGAAGATTTAGAGTTTTATGATGCTGACCTTCTCATGGCATGTAAAGAAGGGAAGTTTCCTTTCTTCTTTCGTGAAGACATTAAGTACCTGAATCTTGCCGTTGGCTATAGCAAAGAACGTGATACTACCACAGTAGAGGTGACAAGCATCACTCCGCAGATTTTGGTGAAGCCTAACGGAGAGAGCCGCTTTAACTTTGCAGCCAATGGTGAACCCATCTTCACTCCCGATGGTCAGTTCTGCATGTGGCAAGCCGTTTTCCACCTCGGAAAAGTTATAGAAGTGCATCGTAAAGGAGAATAATTATGGGTTTGAAGGGGAAAATAGCAAGAAAGAAACTTTTTACACCGCAAAATTTCAATAATAATTTGCTGCTGGAAAGGAGCAAATTACTGAAGAAATATGCCTTGAATTTACCAGATTCTTTTGATGAAGTCCATCTGAATATAGATTATCCTGAATTCGGATGGATGGACACCAAAGTTATCGTTAATGGTGAGGAGCAAAACGTTATTGTGATTTCAGATGAGGATGACCCCTTCGAGAACATAAAAGGATGGTTGGAAAACATAGTTCGATATAGATTTGACTTTGTTCCGTTTGGAGTGAAGATAGAAACGGACGACGACGACGTTCTTATGTACTATGAGCCAATCTTTTATCCGACGGTTACTTTACTCAATCCTGAGCCTTATACTCTTTACGGCATCTTCTATATCTATGACACTATAGAAGATAAAATCTTAGCCGAAGCTTTTTGTGACACAAAAGAGTTCGTCAGAAATGTTTATACCGACATCGTGGATTATGCCGAGAGAGTTACTAAATTTGATTCTTTAGTTGAAGATTGGATTGCCAGAGCATATAATGAAGAATATGCTAAAATGAAGGATAAAAAAGACCCAGATATCAAGGAACTGTTTATAAAGAAAATCAAATCATCATTCATTGAGGACTTCCTCTCTGATAATACAAGCAATACAAGGTTTCTTGTGATTAAATAACAATGTCATTTATAAAAGCTTTATGTCCATCATTTCAACATGTTTCGGTCTGGCGATAATCGTCATAATGATAGCGTCTTTCTTTTCTCATACGAAAGACAAAGTCAACGACCAAGTTTCCAAAGCTGGACAAAAAGCAACTCTGGAAAATTTGGAAAGGGTACTAAAGGATAGACTATCAAGGCAAGAAAAAACATTGGCTGAAATCGCATTATATCCAGATGAGAGTGAATCCGGAGAGGCAGCTTGGCTATTCATGGATACGACCATTTCAGGAAATACGCTTGTCGAACTGGCTTGGATGACTACTGATTCCAGTGGCCTACTCGTGAAAGATTGGCATGGCCTTCCACAAGCAACGGAATTTGAGGAGATAGTTGATTTGGCTACAAAAGTCAAAGGGGTAGTTATGTTTGGCATGGCTGCTCAGCGTGCAGCTATTGCTGCTGATATGAGGAAGGCAAGCCGGGATGACCTCGCATCCGAATGGTTAAAAGCTAAGTATATTGATATTCGCAAGCAAAGCGGAAACCTTGAAAAGCTGTTAGGCAGGTTATATTTAGAAGACGAGGATGTTCCTGTCAAAGGACTTGATAATGCTGAAGCAAGGACTCTCATCATATACAGATGTTTCGAGAAGATGAAAACGGATGGTGAGATAAAGGCTTGTTAAAATGAATCTTCCCAAATTCATCATTACGATGGACGGCTTCCTGCGTCTTGGCATGGTTAACCAGCATAAGGACTTGCTGATTGGCGATGACCAATGCATCGGCGGTGGGTACTACGAATTCGACTGGACAAGCAACCGCCTTATTCTGGACCGTGCATCGTATGATTTCGGACGTCCTCGCTGGCACTTGCTGGACAAACTGAAGGTTCCTGCATCTTACCGAGGCCTTCGCATCGTGTATGTTTATGATGATGACTTCCACGATGACTATAAGGTTAGCGATGAGATGAACATTGAGTATTATGAATAATCTTGATGAAAGGGAAAAAACTCATGTCCCAATATCTCTACGCCATTATACCATACACAAGTAATGATATTATTCCTGAAGAGGGAATATTTTCTCCGTGTTTGCCACAATTAGAAAACCTTGACTCAAAATTTGCAAACCCTGAGTACTTGACGTTATATAAAGATTTCCTGATGATAAACACCTGCTATAGAATGAGTTCATTTACGGAACAAAATAATGGCTACAGTCCAATAAGAGCAGATGTTTACAAAATTGCGAAGGCTTTAGGTGCTACAGAAGTTTGGTACGCTGAAGAACTGGCTATAGAAGAGATGGAGTTACCAAATTTTTCATTTGATAAATGGATAAAAGGAATCATTCACAAAAGCTATACAGTTGAGCTTTCGGTAGAAGTGCTAAAAAGTAGCAAACTATGGTCGTATTATCATGATGATTTCTCAGATATAATAATTGATTCTCCTAATAGCAAGCAATGATTAAAGCCATGACAGACCCCCTTGGGCCTTAATCAATACAGTTATTAACTTCGCCATCTTTTTTTATTTGCCTATAATGACTTTAATGAGATTAGTCGTTTTAAACCCCAAAATATAGATGGCTTGATAAAAGTATATTCGGCAACACATAAAAGAGCTCCGAGCAGTCAAGATGGCCGCCCGGACTTAGGTGCAGAATGCGGGGGCATTACCTCCCTCACTCATTCCGCACTGCAAAATAACACTTTTTCCCCGAATACTCAAAACAAAATGAGGTCAACCATGAAGAGATTCTGCGTAATGGCGTTAAATTTCATCGTTTCTGTCTGTTTTTGCTTGGATAGTTCCATATTTTTTTGTTTCTCTTTGTTGTTTTGAATAAAAGTTGTACTTTTGCAGCAGCTTCATTAGAAGTTAGCGTGTGCTACGGCACGTCGCCTCCACAAAGGGAATCGAAAGGTTCCCTTTTTTTTGTACTCATAGACAAACCTCGACTTTTGCCTTAGGCCTTATCTTTGACTGCTCTTTCCCTTACTTTCTACTGCAAGTTGGTGACTTTATCCCCTTGAAATGTCAACTCGATTTCTACCCTTGCTTCTTCGCTGAAGGCGTAATTTCCTTGTAACCTCTTGCAACGTTTTCTCGCGTTCTACCCTGACACCGCCCATCCTTTGACTTGTGCGAACTACACGCAGGATTGAGGTTGTCATGCCTCATTATGTGTTGACTTCATAATTGGCACTTTTCTTCTTCGCTGGCTGTCCATCATACCGCGAGGTTTCCACCTTTGCTGCCGCTGAGAACGGCTTCTTACTCCTATTCACTCTCCTTATCTTCTCCCTTATCTACAACAGAGATTAGGGCTGCTTTCTTTGTGGCGTAGCTTTGCCTGCTATTTCATCCTTCATTCCGCGTTGTGCCACATTGTCTGTTCAATAGATTTCTTACTCTCGCTTTCTCATTTTTCCATTGCAAAGTACGGGCAAGCGTCATGCTGCAAGGGTCACACACTGGGCGTTTTCGTTTGTCTCGAAAAAGTTTCAAAGATTTTGGGGTGCAGTTGCTCCTTTATCCAAATTCTCTAAGTCATCCTGATTGAAATTTTTGTCGGCCATCTCTTGCATTTTCATTCCTTCTCCTTG